>OCZT010000074.1_pt1 | contig 85303 bp, 94 predicted proteins | sample 1539031 | NCBI WGS metagenome assembly OCZT01 (sample SAMEA3539308, study PRJEB22396) | soil metagenome | biome: tundra; feature: field; material: soil | place: USA | collected 2010-05 | depth 0.15 m
TCGCCATCGCCGGCGCCTACGAGTCGCTCTCCCTGTGGTGGCACGAGCATCCCGACGTTCCCCCCGAGGAGCTGGCGGATTGGCTCCTCGACTTGATCTGGCCCGGACTGGAGCAGCTCATCGCGCAGCTCGCTGCCTCATCCTGACGCAAGCACGTGGCGCGAAAAGCGGCCGCACCAGCCGCTCTCAAGGCTGCCGTGCCCCCTCCACGAATCCAGCCCACGTGCAGGCACTTCCGAGATGGCGAGACCCGGACTCGAACCGGGGACACCACGATTTTCAGGGACGGGTAACTGGGCCAGGAAAAGCCAGAAAAGTCCTGCAAATCGGCGGTTCGCGGGTCAAGCGCGCCATGCCTCGATACCCGTGGTTGCCGGTAGTTGCCGGCGGCTTAAGGACGTGGCGGCGCCGCCACGTCCTTTTCGGCCAGCGCCCCGTGCCCAAACCTCCGGGCGCCGCGCGGCCGGCGAAACGAGAGCGCAGGTCGGCCCCCGACGGCCTCGCTCAGCTTCTTGCATCCCGCGATGCTCCCAGAGCCCGCCCGGGGCAAGCGCTCACGTCGCATCACGGTTTTGGCACCCTTCACCCTACGCGAGTCCGGAATCGAGTTTTCGAACCCTACGCGCTCCGCAGCGCCGTCCACCAGTCCTCGGGGTCGCTCAGGCGCGCGCCGCCCGAGCCCGTCGCGCGGTGCGGTGCGCGGCCGCGCTCCAGCACTCGGCCGCTGCCCGGGTCGAGGATCAGAACCTTCGTCTCCTGCGTGGAGCAGTCGACACCAGCCACGAGCGTCTTCATGTCCCTCCTGTGGTTCCCTGCCCAGCGTTGGCCTATTGTGATGGACAGCGGACCGGCGCCTTACGTCGCGCACCGGACCGACGACAGACCGAGGAGCGGAGACCGACCGTGACCGCATACGAGCCGCGACCCGAGCATCGCTTCAGCTTCGGGCTGTGGACGCTCGGCAACGTCGGGCGCGATCCCTTCGGCGATCCGACGCGTGCGCCCGTGGATCCGATCGACACCGTCAAGCTCCTCGGCCAGCTGGGGGCCTGGGGCGTGAGCCTGCACGACAACGATCTCGTGCCGTTCGACGCCTCGCCAGCGGAGCGCGATCGAATCGTCGCGCGCTTCAGCGCGGCCGTGGCGGACGCGGGCATGTGCGTCCCGATGGCCACCACCAACCTCTTCACTCACCCCGTCTTCAAGGATGGGGCGTTCACGTCCAACGACCGCGACGTGCGTCGTTTCGCCCTGCAGAAGACGATGCGCGCGATCGACCTCGGCGTCGAGCTCGGGGCCACTACCTTCGTGCTGTGGGGCGGCCGCGAGGGCAGCGAGGTCACGGTCGCCAAGCCGCCAATCGACGCGTTCACCCGGTACCTGGAGGCGATCGACTTCCTCTGCGGCTACGTGCGCGATCAGGGCTACGAGCTGCGCCTGGCGATCGAGCCCAAGCCGAACGAGCCGCGCGGCGACTCGTTCCTTGCCACGGTCGCCCACGCGCTCACCTTCATCGACCATCTCCAGCACCGCGAGATGGTCGGCGTCAACCCCGAGGTGGCCCACGAGACGATGGCCGGCCTCAACTTCGTGCATGCGGTCGCGCTTGCCCTGTGGGCCGGCAAGCTCTTCCACATCGACCTCAACGCCCAGCGGATGAGTCGCTTCGACCAGGACCTGCGCTTCGGCCAGGAGGACATCAAGGAGGCGTTCCTGCTCGTGCGCCTACTCGAGACCTCTGGCTACGCGGGTCCGCGCCACTTCGACGCGCACGCGCTGCGCGTGGAGGATCAGGATGGGGTGGCAGAGTTCGCCCGCGGCTGCATGCGCACGTACCTGATCCTCGCCGAGAAGGCCCTCGAGTTCGACTCCGATCCCCGCGTAGCCGAGGCTCTCGCGGCCGCTCAGGTGCCCGCACTCGCAGCGGCGACCATCGGCCCTTACACGCCGGAGGCCGCCCACGCCCTCAGCCAGGAGGCGTTCGCACTCGATGCCCTGGCGGCGAGGGGCGCGGGCCACGAGCGAATCGATCAGCTGGTGGTGGAGCATCTGCTCGGCGTGTAGGTGGGCTCGTCGCTCTGACTCTCAGGCCAGATGCGGCATGACCTCAGCGGCGATCAGCTCGAGATGGTCAACGTCATCAAGGTCGATCACCTGCAGGTAGGCGCGCTGGGAGCCAGCCTCGGCGAAGGCCGCCAGCCGCTCGATGACCTCGGTGGGGCTGCCCGCGGCACCGGTGCTGTGGGGTGCATAAACCCGATCGGGCACGGTTCTAGGCCGCGACGGTGTACTCGTGGATGAGGCCGCCGAGCCGGTCCTGCCTGTGGATCGTGGAGGCTGGTGGGCTTGTCGTGGTTGGCGGCGGGTGCCGGGGTTCGGGGGGTGCGAGTTCGAGCGCCCGGTGGGGCCTGTGGGTGTTGTAGTGGTCGACGAACTCGGCAAGCATGTGTTGTAGGTGCCGGCGGTTCGGGATCAGGATCCAATCGAGGCACTCGCGTCTGATGGTGCCGACGAATCGCTCGGCGACGGCGTTGGCCTTTGGGGACCTGACCGGTGTGCGGATCACACGGACGCCCTCGGCGTTGAACGCCGTGTCGAAGGCGCGCGTGAACTTGCCGTCGTTGTCGCGGATCAAGAACTCCAGGGGTCGCTCGCGTTCGGGGAGCGAGGACACGAAGTTCCTCGCTTGCTGGGTCGTCCATGCGCCGTGTGGGTTCTCGGTCAGGCCGGCGAGGTGCACGCGCCGGGTTGAGAGCTCGATGAAGAACAGCACGTAGATCCGTCGCAGCGTGATGGTGTCGACCGTGAAGAAGTCGCACGCGATGATGCTCTGCGCCTGTCCGCGGATGAACTCGCGCCACGACGGCCCGCGACGCTCTCCGGCAGGTCCGACCCCGGCGCCGGAAAGGATCTTACGGACGCTCGTCGGGGAGATCTGGATCCCGAGGCCAAGCATCTCGCCGACGATCCGCCGATACCCCCACCGCGGGTTCTCCCGCGCGAGCCGCAGCACCAGGCCGCGAACCTCCCGGCTGACCTTGGGGCGCCCGGGACGCCGCCCCGGATACCTCCACCGGCGCGCCACGACCCGCCGGTGCCATCCGAGCAGCGTTTCCGGGGTGACGAAGAACGAGCTCCACCGCGCCCGCGGGAGCAGCCGGCTCGCCGCAGCCAAGAACGCACGGTCAGCAGGTCGAAGTGCCGGGCGTGATATCTGCCGGCGCAGCACAGCAAGCTCATGGCGCAGGACGACGATCTCAAGCCCCTTGTATTCAGACGAGCGGAAGCACAGCAACACGAGCGCCATCCCGCGTCCGAACAGCACATACAGGAACGACGCCAGCACCGATCCCTCCCATCATCGATAGAGCCAGCGACATTACGGGCTAGAAGGACTCCAGACCGCCCACCCGGACGCACGATCGGGTTTATGCACCCCACACCCGTCCTCGCTGGCCTGTTGGACAACGTCGAAGCGCCCAGGCTGAAGCCCGCGAAGCCACCTGAACCGCCCGGCTTGTGTGGAGCTTGCCGAAGTGAACGTGCGTGTTTCTACGGGCTTCGATCGAGCGGCCTAGAACTAGATTTGATCGATAGTGCAATAACGCTCGACGGTCCAAGGGAGAGTCCTCAGATGAGCACAACCACGCCCGCACCCAACGCACCGGTCGGCGATGCCGCGCGTGTCGCGACGGCGCCGATGACGGACGTGCCGAGCGCGTCCTCGACGCGTGAAACCGCGGCCAGGTACGTCTGGGCGGTCACCCGGCTGTGCATGGGCTGGGTTTTTCTGTGGCCCTTCCTCGACAAGATGTTCGGGCTCGGCCACGGAACCCCCTCGGCGAGTGCGTGGATCGACGGCGGCAATCCGACGAAGGCCTTTCTAAGCGGCTCCGTCGGCCCGTTCTCCAGCATCTATCACAGCATCGCCGGCGCTGGATGGGTCAACTGGCTGTTCATGGTCGGCCTGATCGCGATCGCCGTCTCGCTGCTCCTCGGGGTCTTCATGCGTCTCGCGTGCGGAGCCGGCGCTCTGCTGGTGCTGCTGATGTGGAGCGCGACGCTGCCGCCCGAAGACGACGTCTTCATGGACAACCACATCATCTACGCCCTGCTCCTGGTCGGCCTCGCCCTAGTTGGCGCCGGGAACACACTCGGAATTGGGCGCTGGTGGGCACGCACCAACCTCGTCAGACGCTTCACCTGGCTCTCCTGAGTCCTCTAGTGAGCGACGCGCCAGCGCTACCCCAGACGGTCGGTCAAGCTGCACTTCTTGACGTTCGGTTCGGGCTCTTCTTCGACTGATGGCGCGCCACACGTCAGCCTGTGGGGTGCATAAAGCCGATCGCGCCCGTTGATGAAGGCGTTTTGGGCTGATCGAGCCCGTAATGTCGCCGGCTCTGTCCGTCGGGGAGGGGTCGGTGCTGGTGTCGTTGCTGTACGTGATGTGCTGGCGTCGCAACTTCACGCCACGACCAGATCGTGGCCACGGGCGACGCCCGCGGCGCTCAAGTCTGCTCATAGGTCGGGACGATCAGTGCGCGGGCCAAGGTGTGGCTGAAGAGGTTGAACCCCAGGATGGCCGGAGCGGCGTCGGCGCCGATGCCGAGCTTCTCCAGGTCCACGGCGTGCACCGCGAGCACGTAGCGGTGGGGGCCGTGGCCGGCGGGGGGAGCAGCGCCGATGTAGCGGGCGCTGCCGGCGTCATTGCGGAGCGTGATCGCCCCGGCGGGCAGGTCTGGGCTGCCGGGGCTGCCGGCACCGGCGGGCAGTTCGGTGACGTCGGCCGGGATGTCGGCGACCGCCCAGTGCCAGAACCCGCTCCCGGTCGGCGCGTCGGGGTCGTAGCAGGTCACCGCAAAGCTCTCGGTGTCGGCCGGGAAGCCCGACCAGGACAGCTGCGGGGAGAGGTCCTCGCCGCCGGCGCCCATGACGCCGGAGACCTGCGGCGGGGACAGCGGTTGCCCGTCGACGATGTCGGTGCTGGTCAGCGTGAAGGAAGGAACCTTGGGCAGAAACGCATATGGCAACTCGGGTCGCTTGGTCGTAGTCATTGCGAGTCCTTCCGTCGAAGGTCATCGGCCGCCCGCGGGCAACGCGCCATCTGGCGCGCTGCACAATATAGGGGGCGCCCGGCCGGCAACCTCATCCACACGCGCCCTCCCGAACCGGACACCCGGCTAACGCTATCCCCACAAGCGCAACCAGAACAAGCACCCCGCCAGCGAGCAAGCGGCCCGACGCGAGCGGGCGTGGCCTAACGACCTCGGCTCGCACTGCCAATACGACCAAGACCAGCGGCGCCGCCAAGACCCCCCGCCTTCCTAGTAGTGCCCCACCGCAGAACGCTAAGATCGCCCACGCCCCGAGGATGACTCCGAGCGGAGCCCACAATGCCATGACAGCCACGAACACCGCGGTCGCGGCGACCAACATCCCACCTGTCAACGCGGACCGGGGACGAGACGGGGGATCCCGGTTTCGTAGCGGCCTCGTTCAGCACCCGCCCCCTTCCCTTCTTTTTAGCGCCATGCAATATGGGTTGCCCCGCTTCGCTTCATTTTTGAGTTCATAGCCCACGACGGTGTTTTCCAAGAATTCTTTGGCGCCTCTGTACCATTCACCAAATTCCTCCCGAGTTTCACGCGCGCAGTTGCTGCGAGGTTAAGGTAAGAATTTGTGGTCGGACTGACCACATAGTCCCGCGCGCGGGACTCGCGGTTCGCCCCTGACGTCCGCATCATTGATCGGCGCTTTTACGTCCTCGCACCACGGTAGACGCTCGCTGGGACCACTCGCCGCCGTCAAGCTCTAGCCATGTCGTGACGCGGCTAGGCCGAACGCCGCCGACCGGCCGCGACAGCTACGCCCACATGGGCCAGGCCCGGCCGAACGCCGCGCGGGGCTCGATCCACGCTATTTTCGTTTCCTCCATCTGCGCACGATCTGTGAAACAACCGGGTCTCGTGCCGACCAGCTCAACGTCCGCGGGCGGTCAACCCAGCGTGCAAACGGTCGCCCCCGCAAACGAGAACACGGGAAAAGCCGGGATCAGCAGGACCCGAGCAGTGGCCGAAATCCGGTGCGAGAGCCCAACGCGCCTCAGCGAGACGTGGCCTCGATGACTCGAGCGTCACCCGAGAGACGAAGCGGGCCGCCTATTCGACCTAACCCGCGACGGACAGAGCGGGGACCTTCGTACTGGCCGTCAGCGTCTAGCATTCGGCTGTGCTGAGCGAGCCGGCGCCCGGGGGGTTGCCGGGGGGAGTCCAGTTCGATTGTGGTCACGTGATCGGTGAGCACCGCAGCCTTCATCGACATCCAGGTGCAGGTCTACGCCATCTGCGCGGAGATGATCTAGGCTCGCTCCCGCTCGCGCTGCTGCTCCCGCTCGGGCTGGGGTGTGGTGTATGCCGGTTCCTCCCCACGGGCGATGTCAAGGGTCCGCGCCAGGCCCCGTCGGACCTGCAGCTCCATCAGTCGCTGGACGACCATACGGGCCGACAGGACGACTGGGACCCACCGCGGCGAGACGATGCGCCGCGAGCGACGCGCGATCCCACGCTCGAGGGCGTCGATCGCCGGCTCGACTGGCGCGACGGGCATGTGTCCGTGTCCGCCTAGCGGTAGTCTCGCGGCGGCTTCGGTGGCAAAGCCGCGGGATGTCATCTCTGTGTCGAGTTCGGCGTAGTAGGCCACCCCAACCCGCGCGCCCGACGGCCGCAGCTCGATGCGCAGCGAGTCGCCGAGCGACTCCACGGCAGCCTTGGAGGCGCAGTAGGCGGACATCAGCGGCATGTGGATCGCGGCGGCCACTGACGCCGTCACGAGGAAGTACCCCTGGGGATGGGAGACGTGGGGACCGGCGGCCCGCACGAGGTTGTAGGTCCCCATCAGGTTCACCGCAAAGGTGGCATCCCAGACTGCCGCATCGCCGTCGATGAGGGTCATCTGCGCGCCGATTCCCGCGTTGGCGATCGCGACGTCCAGGCCTCCGAGTTTGTCGACGGCTGCCTCGACCGCCTTCCCCATCTGGGCCCGGTCGGCGACGTTGCACTCAAACCAGGGCGCGTGATCGCATGTCGCGGCCACCTCGGCCAGCAGGTCGGGCTCCAACCCCAATAGGGCCACATGCGCGCCTCGCTCGTGCAGGCGCCGGGCGGTCAGGGCGCCGATTCCGCGTGCGGCGCCGGTGATCAGCACGCGTCGGCCCTGCAGGGATGGTTGGGCACGGCTCATTGGCGTGGCTCCTGTGTCTGACGGCGGTTGGTGATGGATTGAAGGGCCCGCATCGAGCGTGACGGCGGGCCGGGGGGCAATAGGTCGGGCTGAATGCGGAGGGCGTTGGCGGTCATGGCCAGCATCTCGTAGTGGCCGACGAGCAGGCACATCTCGATCAGCTCAGCGTCGGACAGCATGGCCCGAAGCGGGCGCCAAAGCTCGTCGGGAAGCGTGCTCTCGACGTGCAGCGCATCGGCGGCGCCCAGGAGCAGGGTGCGCCGGGGAGACCAGCCCTCCGCGCTCGGACCCCGTCCCACGCGCTCGATCTCCTCAGCACTCAGTCCTGCCAGCTGGCCCAGGCGCTGGTGGTGTTGCCACTCGTAGTCACAGCTGCAGTTGTGCGCCACGCGCAGGATCAGCAGCTCGCTGTCGATGCGCGGCAGCACGCCGCCGGGCATCAGTGCGCTGGCGAAGCGCAGCCACTTGCGAAACACCCCACGGTGGCGCGCGAGCGTGGTGAAGATGTTCGGCGGCCCACCGCCGGTCAGGGCACCGATCAGCCGGGTGATGGCGAAGTTCAGGCGGCCGATGTCCTCAGGCCCGCCCGGGGTGATGCGGGCGAGCTGGCCGGAGGCCACCGGCCGGCCGGGAGCCCTCTCACCGTCGGTGAGACGATCCTCCGAAGAGCAGGCGCTCATGCCGACCTGCGGACGGGCAGCCCGGCGGAGCGGAGATGATCGGCGGCGAGGCCAATGATTGGCTCGCGCAGCCCGGCCAGCTCGTCAAAGGCGCCGGTTGCGACCCGCACCGTGACCAGCGAGGAGATGGCTCCGACCAGCGCCTCGCAGGCAAATCGCTGGCGCGCATCGTCCTCCGCGCCGAACACCTCGGCGATGACGTCAACGAAACGCGTGTAGACCGCGTGGCGTCGTTGCAGGGCCTGCGGCCCTGCCGCGTATACCTCGATCAGGAAGGTCCGGGCGAACGCGCGCTCGTCGGCCAAAAGGGCGAGGTAGACGTCCAGCGCCTGTCCGAAGCGCTCGAGCGGGTCGCCGGGGAGAGACTCGAGTACCTGACCGAGGCCATCGACCATGATCTCGACGCCGGCGTCATAAGCCGCGAGGAAGCAATCCTCCTTGTTCTCAAACTGCTCGTAGAAGGCCTTGGTGGACACGCCGGCCCGGGCCACCACGTCGGCCACCGACATCCGTGCGAAGCCCCGATCCGCCACGACCTCGGCCATGGCGTCGAGGATGCGCCCGCGCTGGGAGGCACGCACCTGCGCCCGCGTGAGGCGGTGGCGCCCCCTGGGCAGGGGCGTGACATCACGCGGGGGCGCCATCCGCCTAAGCCTATCATTTGGAAACAGCACCTTTTCTACATGCGTGCCTACCACACCCTGCGTGAGCTCGGCGAGGAGGCACTGCAGCCAGCATGAGGAGCCCTGCGCGCGCGAAAGCCCTCCCTCACACAGATGCGCCGCGGCCAGCTCCCGCCAAGACGATGCCGACACCCACGGGTGCAAGGCCTACAAAGACTGAGCAGCCGCAACGCTTCCCCCAGCGGGAACCACACCCCATAACCATCATGTCACCGACCCGCCGCCCGGCGCGGTCGCGGACCGAGTTAAGCATGGGCGCCCGCGCGCACAAGAGCGACCACCCCCGGCCCCACAACCACTCACCACCAACAAGCCCTAACCGCACTTGACAGGCGGGACCCTGCACAGATAAGCCGTCTACGAAGACCTCGGCGGCGCTCGCTGTGACGGCTGCGGAAGGCGCTGGGAGCGCTGAGGCGGAGCGGAGCGCGCCGCGGGCGAGCGATGACCTTCGGGTTTTTGGACCCCACCCTTAGCGGATCCAGTGAGGGCCTCGGGGATTTGTGCGACAGGCACGCGTGAATCCGGTAATCCGTGGGCTGTTCACTACCTGACGATGACCCAGTTGCGTACGTTGCGGCGTCCGGTCCGGCGACTGCGACGCTGGGCGCGATCCTCCGGGCTGAACGCCTCGTCGCCTAGCTCGAGGCAACTGTCGATGTCCGGCGTCTGATCGTCAGGCTCAACCCACTCGTGCAGACAATGTGTCGCGGAGCCCAGCAGCCAAGAGCTGCTCTGCAAATGCTCGCCTAGCTCAAACCAGGCATCCGAGTGGACATGATCGTGGGATAGCAGTCCGTGCGCCTGCTCGACCGCGTGACGCATCTGCTCGTGGAACTCGTCGATCCGCGCGGTGGCTGTAGCGCGCGCTTCGCGCCACCTGCGGTGTTGTGGTGACTCCGGCGGCGCTCCTGCCTGACCGGCTCGGCGAGCGCGTGCGAGTCGGCGGCGTCCTCCGTCGGTAAGCGTCCAGACGACGATTCCGTGGCGCCGCCCGGCCGCTAGCATCCCCGCGTCCTCAAGGGCGGAGAGCTGGGGACGCAACCGACGGGTCGTCCACGATCCGTGAACGAGCCCCAGATGGTCAACGATCTGCGACAGCGGCTCGCCTCTGACTTGACTTGTACCGGCGGCCTTGGCGCTCCGATGGCGTTCGGCCCGCTCGACGGCCGCGAGCAGCATCGGGTCTGAAACGGGCTCAAGCGGTCGTAGGCCACCTTGGGCTGGTCCGCGATGAGCCTCTCCAAGGTCGGCCGGGCGCGCAGCGCTGGCCGACCCGCTGCTCTTGTCTTGCTGCTCGTCGCCCTGTGTGGACATCACGCCGCTCCTTCGCTCGGAGGCAAGCGAGGAGACCGATCGGCCGCAGGCTCGGCCCGCCGCCTGAAGCGCTGCGAGACAATGAGCGGCGCATCGAGGCATGCTCCTCGTTGCCGGGCCCCGGGGCGTCATCAGCGCCGCCGGGGCCGCTATGTCTGGGCGGCGACCATAGCTCGCGACGCCCACGAAAGCGAGCGACGACGGCGACCGGCTGCGGGTCAAACCCTCAACCACCCTCAGGTTTAGGACGTGAAAAGGACGTGGCGCGAAAAACGGCCGCAGCAGCGGCTCCCAGAGTTGCCCCGCCCCTCGACAAACCCAGCCCATATGCAGGCACTTCCGAGATGGCGAGACCGGGACTCGAACCCGGGACACCACGATTTTCAGCCATCGCGGTGCCCTCCATTTTGCTCGCTCCCGGAGCCTACATCGGGGCCGCTTTCTCGGTCGCGCCGAGCCCAGTTCCGTAGCCGAATCACCTGTATCTAAGCCAAAAGCAAGTCCCTCCGCGATTTGCTCGGCGGGGTCGGCGCGCGGCTTACCGGGATCGAGCCCCAGCCGCGCGATACCGCCGGTTGCCGGTGGATACCGGGGGGTTTAGGACGGAAAAGGGGGTCTTCCGTCCTAAACCCCCCGGCAAGATCGATACGCAAGCCTGCGACAGCGAGCGCATTCGACGAGGCGCCGATTGTTCTACAAGATCGGAGGCCTGCTCGCCTCGACCGCCAGCTCGGACAGCTTGATGGCCTAGCCGCGCCGAACCTCGAGATCGTGCACGGGGGCCCCGGGGACCTTATCCAGGAGCAAGACCTGCCGAGCCTCATCCGAGAATCGCTCGACGAGCTAAAAGCCGTTACCGCGGGCCGATAGTCGCCGGTTATCCTCGCCGAGCACTCAAACCGTCAGACTGTGACTCAGCGGGTCAGGAGCTTGGGGCGAGACGGCGGCGCGCCTTCTGCAGCGATGGGACCGCGTTCTTCGCGCCGCTGAGCACACGAGCGCGCACGTCCACGCTGGCCTTCTTCGCGGCGATCGTGATCTCCTCACCGCTTGCCGGGTTGCGGCCCTTGCGTGCCTTCTGCGCGGGCTTCAGGCGTACGGTGAGCTGTACCAGGCCGCCGATCTTCACCCGCTCGGCGTCCCCAATCTGGTCGAGAATGACCGCCTCGAGCGCGGCGAGTGCGTTCTTTGCGTCGGTCTTGCTCAGGTTCGCACGCTCGGCGACGGCAGCGGCAAGTTGGGCTTGGGTCAGCATCGGATCTCCTCAGCGGTTGCTTGGTCGACCGTGAGTAAAGCCGACCGAGCGGACGCGGTGGGCGGCCGATCAGCCACTGGATCCGCTGCGCGGACGCAGTGCGCTGCGGCATGTGCGGGCGCCGCATGGAGGGCTTCCGCCAAAAGGGCTCCATGCCAGTACGTCCGGGGGGCGCAGCGCGGCGCGCCACCATCTACGCCGATCACCCCCATCGCAGAATGCTCGGGCTGGGCCTGTCGGCACACCTGCACGCACGAGGAAGACGCACTGAGCTCTCTCTCATCCCGCAGCGACAATAGTCATCTCTTGCCAGCCCACAGTGCCGACCGTTACCCTCAACTCAACGATGAGTAAGACCTCAACCAGAGGGTTAGACTCGCGCATAGCCGCGGGAGATGTAGACATCCAGGTCCACTTGTCCACCCGCCCGCGCGCTGAGTTCATCGCGCGAGCCGCCCGTCCGAAAATGGGCTCAATATGTACGCGGTGCAAGCCTGATAACTGGCCATGACAACGCAACTGACATCCCGGCCGTACGGCGACGGCTACGAGCTCGTCGCCGAGGAGCGGGTCGTGGGCAAGTTGGTATGGGTTGCCGCGCGCTTGCCCGAGCGCCAGAGCGCGGGATGGTGGCTTGAGGTTCCGGGGGCGGGGAGCGAGCTCATCTACAGGGTGCCCGCGAAGCTCGCCGGCGAACCCGATCGAGCGCGGCGAGCCGGTGAGCCGGCGTCGCTAGGTCTTGCGCTGGCGATGATGGCCGACCGCGCGGAGGGCCTCCTCGACCGCGCCGCGCCGCGGCGACAGCCAGAGCGAGACATATAGCCCGGCTTGAACCGCGCCGTGGGTAAGACTCGCGGGTTGCCTACACCCCTGCGGCATGATCCACCGCATGAACTATCCGCGGATCAACCAGCACCGTCATCTGCTCCGCGCGGGACGCCGAGCGATCGTTGCGGTCATCCTGGGCGGGTGCGGCGCGCTGCTCGCGATCCTCACGCTGGCGAGCGCGTGGTGGTTCGCCTCGACGGGCGCAACGACAGCCGCGGTCGGGGCTTTCGTCGTGCTCGGCGGCCTGACAGCGAGTGTCCTGGCCGGTTCCGCCCACATGCTGCTCGGGGCGCGCCGCGGGATCGCGCTGGCCGAGCGCAACCGGATCGGCGCGGAGAGCGAGGATTACGTGACAGCGACCCTCGAGGTGCTCTGTCGCGATGGCTGGCGCCGTCGGGGATCGGTGAACTGGCCCGGCGTGGGCGACATCGACAATGCTCTGCTGTCCCCGGGCGGGGAGGTCGCGTTTGCCGTGGAGACGAAGACCCGCGTCTACTTGTGGGAGCACCTGCAGCGCGTCTATGAGCAGGCGGCCTGGCTCTGTCGCCGCCACCGCTGTCGCGCTGGGGCGGTCCCGGTGCTGGTCCCCGCGCGCGAGCGCGGCGTCGAACGCCTCGAGCGGGGGGTGCTCGTTGTGTCCCCCGACCGGCTCGTCCCGGCGCTGCGAGTTGCGTATGAGACCGCGAGATCCATGGCCCCGTGAGCGCCAGGACATCCGCAGGTTTCCTACACCCCGTACGTATCGTCTGATCTGATGGGTGCCGCAGGCAAGAAGCTCCACAGACACGGTGCGCGAAGCAAGGCGCGCAGTCCCGCCGCGTCTGTCAGCGACGGCGGCTACGGGGCACCGCCGCATCCCGTGCGGATCCGGGCAGGACAACGCTTCTGGCCCAGGTCCGGCAAGCGCCGCCGACCGATCGTGGTCTGCGCTGTCAGTGAGGACGGGGTCGTCCGGGCGCGGCGTCTGGATGGCGCTGGGGAGCGTGTGAGGGTCACAGCGACGCGATTGGTGGCCCGACGCCCTGACGGACAGGGCCGCTACTACCAGTTCATCGCGTGGTCGCCGCGCCGGTATAAGACCTGGGCGGTCGTCGTCCGCGTCGATTCCAGCGAGACGATTCTCGTGCTGCCCGAGTGGCATCCGGCGCGTCCCGTGCGACTCCCAAGCAGGCTGATGCCCGAGAACGCCCGGCGTACGCAGGGCTGGCTGTCGCTGCGGGCGGACCTGTCGGTGTCGGCCGCCGGACAGCTGAACCCGGCTGTTCTGTCCACGTGCGCGGACCCCGGCCCCAAGCTGTGCAGTCGACCGGCATGGAGACCCGTGTCGTGAGCATTCCAAAGGAGCATCGTTCGCGGGCGCCTGCCCGGCGCAACCCGGATCGCATGTTGTGTGACTTCGGCCGCCATCTCGGCTGGCACGGGCGCACCCGCCAGGTCAACGGCGAGCTCGAGCGCAGGCTCGGAGGCCTCGATGGGTTTGCGTGGCACATCGAGCGTGACCTACGGATCTGCTCGGTGCCGATCCCATTTGTCCTGTTGGGCCCCAGCGGGCTTTTTCTGCTGCAGGCCAGCCGTGGACAGTGGACAGCGGAGGACCTCGATCTGATGAGCAGAGCAGCAAGGACGCTGGCCAGGACCCTCGCGGACTATCCCGACGAGGCTCACCCGGCGATCGTGATGCTCGAGGACGATCAGCCGCCGCGCCAGCACTTCACCGCCGCCGGCGAGGGCCCGTGCTGGATCCTCGGAGACGATTGGCTTTCACGGTGGCTTGATCGCTTCTGCGACCACGGTCTCTCAGAGGCCGACATCGCGGTCCTGCGCGATCACTCAGACCCCGCCCGGATATGCGAGCGTCAGCGCGTCCTGCGTCCGCGAGGCGAGGGCTAGGCTCTTGACTTCCCCGCTGTTTGAGAGACCATCTCTATCGAGCATGGGGAGAGAACGTGGCCCATCCGGAGGAACCATCAGCGCAGCACACAAGCGCGTCGCCCGGTCTGGCTGGGCTGATGTCTGCGTCGGATCTCGAGCACCTGTCGACGTATCTCAGCGAGCACATACTGCACGAGCTGACTCTTGTGTTGGCGGCATGCGAGCCACCGGCGCGCAAGGCGATCCTGCGAGTACTCCGTGAAGAGGCTGAGGCTTTCGGTGACCGCGTGCTGATCCTCGCCCTGGCACGTGTCGGCTACACATCCGACCCCCCGGGGGCGGGCGGATGAGCATCCGCATCGTGCGCGGGCAGACGCCGCAGCAGCAAGCGGACGCTCTGGCGAGGGCCAACCTCAAGCGGCTCGAATCGGTGGTCGTCAACGCGGTCCAGGGGAAGCTGCAGGCCCGCAAGATGTGGCTCGACAAGAGCGACTTGGAAGCGGCCTACAACCTCGGCTGGCACGGCGTCTGCCAGTACATCGCACAGGGTGAAGAGGTCAGCAACCTGACGGGCTTCCTGATCGATATCACCTACAAGCGCGCGTTTGATATCTACCGCCAGCGGCACGAGGGCCAGCACGCGGACGCTGACCTGGCGACGCGCAGCGCGAATGGCGATGTCGTCGATCAGGTCGATGACCAGCTCAAGATCCAGGAGCTGATCGCGCGCATGAAGCGTCGTCTCAACGAGAACGAGCGCAAGGCCGTGACCCTGTGCTTGCTGCATGGTTTCAGGCGCCGCGAAGCGGCAGACATGCTCGGCATCGAGCAGGCCTCCTTTCAACGCATCATGGACAGCGCGACCAAGAAGCTCGGCGGGATCGTCGCGGAGATCGACGCGCGAGGGTGCGGCGAGGACGAGTGGTCGCGACTCCTTCGCAGCTACGCGCTCGGGCTGCTCTCAGAGACGGATCGCGACTACGCCCGCGCCGTGAAGCACGTCAAGGAATGCGAGGCCTGCGATCGGTATGTGATGGGTCTGAAGGGTCTTGCGGCGGTGTTGCCGCCTGTCGGCCTTCCCTTCATGCCGATGTTGGGCCACGAGAAGGCGATCCTCGCCCACCTGTATCGAATGTTCGGCGGCGGTCATGGCGGCGCGAGCGGCGCGGCCGCGGCCCAGACGGCCGGCGGAACGGCCGGCGCGACGACCGGCGGAGGAAGTCTCGTTGGCTCGATCAGCGTGGGCGCCGCCGCGAAGGGCGCCGCTGTCGTCGCCATCGCGGTCGTGGCCATCAGCATCAGATCCTCGCACGATGCCACCAAGCACCACCCGTCGCCCCCGCGGACCGCTACCGTGCGGGCGGCACCCGCGGTAGCGGCTCCGACGTTGGCGTCCAAGCCAGCGCTCGCGTATTCGCCGCGAGCCCTCCCTCAAGCGACGCACAAGGTCGCCCGGAGGTCGCGTCGCAAAGGCGGCGACGGACCCCAGCGCCGGAGCACCTACGTCGCCCGTCACATCACGGCCGCGGTGCCGAAAGCCGCGTCCTCAGCCGAAAGCGCGGTGCAGAAAGAGTTCGAAATCGAACCGACCACACGCGGCGCGTCCGCCACATCGCAGGATCAAAGCGCACGCGCCGCCGCCAACCAGAACTCGGGCACAAGCGCTCAGTCGGCGCAATCAGCCGAACGCGAGTTCGGTCCCGAACAGCGGTAGCGTCGCACTCCGCGAGCTGTCGTGCTCGCCGAGGAGGATTTTTTCAAATCGGTTAGGGGGCAAACCGCGAAGTCACTCGACGCCTTTCCAGAACCAACCTGGAGGCGTCGTTGCTCGACCGCTCACAACCCGCGAATCTATTTGACGCTGCTCGGCCCGAGAGCGAGGCTGCGTGCGCATCTACGCGACCTCTGCCGCGCGTGGAGCGGACTCTGCCACCCTACTCCCGGCGCGCCCGGCGGCCCCGTCCAGTACGCGCGTCGCGTGCGTCCGTAGCTTCACGGTTTCAGGGGACTGCGCGTCCGCGGATCGCGGAGATCGCCTCGGCGGCTCGCCGGCAGGCGAGGTTCCTCCCAGCCGCGATCGTCGTGCTGATCCTCCTGACCCACCCAGTCGGATGTGGCCGCTCCACTCCCGCCGCTCCTGCTCGGCGCGCCGCTGTACCTGCGCCGCGGTCGACGGTGCCAGTCGCAGTGGTGACCCGGCCCCAGCCAGCGGCTGGCCCGCGGCCGCGACCCCGGATACGCCGGGCGGGTCGCGCAGCGGCTCACCGCCTCGCTCACGCTCTCACCCACGCTGCGCCAGCGCCTAAGCCTGGGCCTGCGCCGAGCGGTGACCAAACGTTGCCCGTGGCGAGCGCGACGCGCGTGAGCGTGCCCGCGCCCGCCTACGTCCCGCCGGCTCCCTCGCGGCCGTACACGCGATCCACGCCTTCAGCGAACCGGGGCGAACGAAGTGGCGAGTTCGGCTTCGAAACGTAGGCAGCTCACCAGTGACAACCAACACGACCTCTGGAGGAAACCGAATGACCCCGAACGTTCGAGCGGCGCGTGCTCGGCTCAGGCGCGCGCTGACAGTCACACAAGTCGAGCTCGCCGTGATCCTGATCGCCAAGGCCGGCGTCGTCCCACTGCTGTTCAAGTCCGATTTGGGGATCCCGGAATCCTCCAAGGTCGAAGGCATCGACAAGTTCGCGCAGTTCATGGCGTCGCTGTCGACCCCGCTGTTGATCGCGCTCGCGGCCGTCGCGCCGCTCGCGCTGATCTTCGGCGCGGGCGCGTTGATGATCGGTAACAGGCGCGCGTTGACGATCATCGCTTCGACGATCGGCGCGCTCGCGCTCGCCGCATCGGCCACGGGCTTGGTCAATTAGCGCCGTCGTGTCCGCCCCGTTTCACATGACGGCGAGCCGCGCCCTGCTGCCCGCCGGGCGCCGCGACGGTCGCACCGGCCCTCGCGCGGGCTTGGCCTGCGCGGCAGCCGGCGTCGGGATCGTGCTCGTAGCGATCCTCACCGGGTCGCTTACAGACCCATCCTCGGCTAACGCGGAAATCCCGGTTCTCGGCCCGGCGGTGAAGGCGATCGGCGGTGTGGGGCACGCCGTCCTGCATCCGCTGGACACGGTCGTCGAAGGGTTCGTGAAGATCCTCCAGGCGATCTTCGGCGGCATCGAGGCGCGGCTGATCACCAGCGTGATCAACGCGCTTTTGACGATCCCCAACTTCGATAATGGGCACGTCGCGAGCTTGGAGAGCACGACTGTCGCGATCGCCGCCGGAATGCTCTCAGCGGTCCTGTCGCTGTCGATCCTGCGGTACTACCTGGCGGGCTTGACCGACAGCGGCTCGGGCGGCTTTGAGGCGCTTCAAGCCCTGTCACGGCTGGCGAGCGCGGTCGGATTCATCATCCTCTGGCGCGGCCTTTTCAACACAGTTGTTGAGATCCCGAGGCTGTTCAACGAAGCGCTGTTGGGGAGCGGCAGCGTGCAGCACAACGTGGCGTTGCTGTTCGACGCGGCGCTCGTCGTCGGCTCCGGGGCGTTCGCCCTGAACGCCGGGGTCGGCCTGATCTTCGTGATCGTGATCGGCTTCATCGCGGCGCTCACATTCATCGCGCTGCTGTGGATGAAGGTGCTGCTGTCGGTGCTGCTCATGTTCCTGTATGTGAGCATGCCGCTCGCGGTCGTGGTGTGGCCGATCCCGGAGCTCTCCTGGCTCGCGGCATCCGCGATGAAGACGCTGTTCGTTGCGCTGATCGTGCCATGTGTCTGGGCGATCCTGTTCGCGCTCGCGGCCGCGGTCAACGCCGACGTGCTGACCTGGGTCCCGACGCACAGTGTCATCGACACGGTGATCGTGCGGCCCCTGGCCGGGATCACGCTGATGCTCCTGTGCCTGACGATCCCGCGGTTTCTGGTGCGAACCGCGATGATCGGCCCGCACGGCCAGCCCGGTCGCGGTCGGCTGTGGCGGACTGTGACGATCGGGATGCTCGGCTCGCGCGCGGTGAGCGGTGCCGCGCGTGCGGTGGCTGGCGCGGCCGCCGAGGGCAACCCGGGCGCACAGCGGATGATCGACGCGCTGCCCTCACCCGCGCGGCCGCCGAGCGAGCCGGGCAGCGGTGGCATGGCGGCACGAATGGTCTTTGGTCGCAGCGGCTTCACCGGCGAGAACGGCAACGGGAACGCGACCAGCAAACCCGGGTCAAAGAGTGGAGCGGGGTCTCAGGAGGGCTCAGGGATTTCCGAGCAAGAGCCAGGCGAGCAGTCATCTGGCCAGGGTGCCGCTGCTAGTGGCACCGCAGGCGGAGCGGAGGCTGTGCGGCGAAGCCAGCAGTCGTTCTCGGTCGCCGGGATCGACCGTCCAGCGTTTGATCGCGGCAGTGCTGATGAGGCGTGGCAGACGATGCAGGCGCGCTCGCAGATGTCCCCGCCGGACACGGCCGGCGTGGTCGCCGCGATGGGTCATTTCTCACCCGAGACGCAGCGCGGCTTGGCGTCGTTTCATGCGGCGAGTCCGACGCGGATGCGGCAATTCGCCGCCCAGCACGTCGGCGCCGCGGGGCTCAGTGACGGACAGCGGGACGCTCTGCTGACGCTCGGGAGTGCGCCCAAGGACACGCTTCAGAAGGGGATGGCCGGCGCGATCGGCAGGCTGGACTCACAGCCCGCGAACTCTGAGCAAAGCGCCGGGGTGACCGCCCCGACATCCTCCGGCGAGCAACCACCGGGCGCCAGCCGCGCCGCGAGCCCACGCCCGGATACACAACCGTCGGTGGACCGGCCGTCCGCCGGCTCGCCGGAGGTGCCCTCGGGTGAAAGCCCTCCGGCGCCGGGACAGAGCCTGGGGGCGGATCTACCCGAGCAGCCGCGGGGCCCGGCGAGCACGTCGGACGCTGCCGCCGAGAGCCCGTCGGGCGACCTGCCAGACCCCGAGCCATTTCTCGACTGAACGGATGCCCTGAGTGAACCCTGCCTACAAGCATCTCTCAGACCGGTTGCGGATCGGTGAGCTGACGATCCCGCAGCTCATCTCGCTGTTCTGCGGGCTTATGTGCGGCCTGGTTTTCGCTCTGTACCTCTCGCCTTTCAGCCCGTATCTGACGCTCTTCATCGCGATCTACATCGCGAGCATCCCGACGGGCACCGTGCTCTTGGCAAGCACCACCGAGTTCGACGCCTGGCTCTACCTGAGGGCCGCGTTGCACGACCACTTCACCGAGGGGCGCTACATCGCCGGGCCCGGCGCTAACTGCCAGGGATATGAGATCGAGCCCGACGAGGAAACCCGGCGCTCAGCAGCCGAGCGCGAGGAGCAATTCATGGACCTGGGAGCGATATGGGACTTCTGAGAACGGCCGGTGCTGGGGAGGCGCACCGCATGAAGCAAGCGGGCGAGCTGCTCGCCGTCGAGGCGATCGACCGCACCGGGATGGTCATCACCAGCGAGGGCGCGCTAGTGCGGATCATCAACGTGACACCGCCGAACCCGCTGATCCTCTCAGCGGAGGAGCGGGTGCGCATCGCCCAGGGCTACTGCCATCTGCTCTCGCGGCTCCGGGCGGACCAGAGCCTGCAGTTCTACGTCGTGTCGCGCCCGATTGACCTGGATGAGATCCTCGCCGGCGCACGGCGGGAAGTGAGCTACACCGCCGGCGATCCGCCCGCGTCACTCGACGGTGAGGATGTCGACCCGTTGGCGGTGTCGCGCTGGCGGCTATACGCGGCGATGGAGGAGTCGCTGCGCCAGCACGCCGACGAGCAGGCGGCGGTGCAGACCTCTTTCTATGTGGTGTGCCCTTATATCCCGGTGCGCGGGCAGCGCCATGCCCTGATCCGCGAAATCCGCTCGCGCCGCGGGAGGCTCCCGAGCGGGCCGCTGAAGCGCACCCTGAAGCTGCACCGGCGCGCGACGCGTGAAAGCCTCGCGTTCACCGAAGGGATGCGCTCGGAGCTCGACGCCCTGGCCCTCCCGAGCCGGCTGCTTAACGGCGAGGAGGTCGTGGCCCTTTTGTGGTCGCGGTTTAACCCGACGCAGTCAGACCGCGGGCGCAAGCGCCCGCCAAGGACCACCGAGATATTTGGTGAGCTCGACCGGGAGGTGGACGCCAAGCAGGCGCGGGAGGTGGCACGGCGGCTGCGGGGTCTGATCGCCCAGTCGCCGATGGACTTTGATTGCTCGGCGCACCACGTCGAGATTGACCGGGATGTCGAGCAGACGATCTGGGTCGCGACGACTGCGGATAACACGCAGATGGGGTGGCTGATGGGCTCGATGATGACCCGCGAGCCGTTCACCCTGAGCGTGCATGTGCGGGCGCTTGATCGTCGCCGCGAGCGCGGCCGGTTGAAGATGCGCTATCGCCGCGTGTTCACGGTCAACCGGGGTGCGGAGGCCCGCGGGCGTGTCCCGGACTTCGACCGCCTGGCGCAGGAGGAGGAGTCCGCTCATTTGCTCCAAGAGATGTCTGGGCATGAGCGGGCGAGCCTGTTTGAGACGAGCATCTATCACTCCACGCGCCGCGGCGGACCGGACCCGGATCTCGCGGCGCTCGGGGAGGCCGTGGACTTCTGTGTCGAGCAGTTGCGCTCCACATCGGACGTCGCGGTGAACCGTGGTGCTCACCATCAGAAGCGGCTGTGGCCCTCGACTCTGCCGTTGGGCAGGGACGTCGCCAGGTACACCTGCACGTACGCGACGCGCAACGTCGGGGATTGCGTGCCGCTGGCGGGGACGAGCTGTGGCAGCCCCGTCGGGGTGCCGTTCGCGTTCTCCTCCCCGGGGCGCAACCTGGAGCTGTTGAACCCGACCGACCGGGTTCACGACAACCAGTCGTTGGTGATCGTCGGTAAGTCCGGGGCGGGCAAGACGATGATGACGAACACGATCATGGCGCGGTGCCTGGCGCTCGGGATCGGCCGGGTGTTCGTGATCGACCGTGCCGGGCACTACGCGATCCTCACGAAGCTCGTCCACGGTGCGCGCCAGCTCGATATCGGCTCGGACGATTCACCGTGGGCGATTAACGCCTGGGACACCCCCAACCAGGCCGCGCCACCCCGGGAGAAGGTCGCCTATCTCGTCGCGCTGCACGCGAGCATGATGGGCGATGAGGGCTTGAGCGTGCTGGAGCGCTCGCAGCTCGGCACCGCGATCCGCGAGGTGTACGCCCAAGCACACGAGGAGAACATGGGCGCTCGCGAGTCGATGCTGCAACGGGTGCTGCTGGCGCGTGCGGGTGTGGAAGCAGACGCTGGCGCGGTTGAGATCGCGGCGACGTTGCGCAATCTCGCGGGGCGCCTCGGCGAGTTCTGCGGCGAGGGCGCCTACTCATATTTGCTTGACCGGGAGACGAATATCCCCGAGGACAGTCCGCTGATCGTGTTTGACACCCGGAACTGTCCGGAGGCGATTCTCGGGCCGGTGATGTTCAGCATCATCGAGCACGTCACCCGCGAGGTCCGACGCCACAGCGAGGAACACGCGCACCTCGTCGGCGTGCCCGGCGTGCCGCTGCTGATAGCTCAGTGCATGCTCGTCATCGACGAGGTGTGGCACAAGGTCGCAAGCCCCGAGGCCGGCGTGCACGTCGCCGGCCTCGCGAGACAGGCCCGGCACCTCGGGCTGCTGCTTTTGATCTTGAGCCAACAGCTATCTGATCTCGGGACCGAGCACGGACTGCCGCTGCTGCGTAACTGCGGGATGGCGGCTCTACTGAAGCAACTGAACGCAGACGAGCTGGAGTTCGCGCAGCGCGCGCTGGGCCTGAGTGCCGAGAAGACCGCGATCGTCGCGAACCTGCAGACCGTCAAGGGCCGCTACGCCGAGCTCTTCTGGCTCAATGGCCCCAGAGGGATGGGACGGGTCAGGTTGCCGCTCGCTGCAACGGAGTACTGGTGCTTTACCTCCGAGCCTCACACCGACGTGCCGATGCGCAACGCGATGATCGCCAAGCACAACGGCGAGGTGTGGCCCGCGATCCGCGAGCTCGCGCGCAACGGCGTCCCCGTCGAGACCGGCGAGTAGGGCCGGCATGGGCTCAGGATCGGAGAACACGAGCGGGGGGCTGCTTGTAGCTGGGCTGGCCGCGATCCTGGTGGCGATTCTCGCGGTACTGGGCTTGATCGTGGTGGTCGTCGCGGTCATTTTTCCAGCGACGAGCGCGTCGTGTCAGACGCCAGGCGGCACCGGGGGAGTCGCGGTGAGCACGGTGAACGTGCCCCCCGGGTTGAGCGCGATGGCACGCGAACTGTGGGATCAGCCGTTGCGGATGCAACCGGACCACTGGTATCCCGTGGGCGCGACCGAGTACTACGCCGGGGACGGCACCGGCAGCGGTCACTTCGGGTCGATCCCCGACCCCGCGCAGGCGAACCTCACCGAGCACCCAGACACCTTCGCTGAGCTGTCGCTGCTCCCCACGAACCCAGCGAACGGTGGCACGTTCACCTTCAAGGACGCCAACGCGCTCGGAACGCTGCCGTATATGACAGGGCTACGGGTCGCCCGGGACGGCAGAAGCATCCTTGTCTATAAGAGGGATACCGGCTACGGGCAGGGCCCAAGTGAACATACCCTCGAAGGGTTCGAGTACCGCATCGACCTGTGGGGTCCCTCCGCGCAGGCGCTCGGCGTCTCAAAGGACCAGGTCGATATCCAGCTCGCACCGAAGACAGGCGCCGGGGAAGTCCTCGAAGCGACCCCCGGCGTAAGCGAAGCCGGTGGATCCCACGAAGGCTCAGGCGAAGGCGAATCGCAGTGCACGGGTGAACCCGCAGCGGACGGGCCGCTGCCGCTGACGGCAAGCGAATCGGCACAGATCCTGCCGGACGGTCTCGCCGCCGCACCGAAGAGCGCGCCGGCGGCGGTGCAGGCGATGGTCGCCGCCGGCAACCGCCTGTACGGGACCAGCTACTCCTATGGCGGCGCTCACGGCACCCCGCTGAGCGAGCTGCAGCCGGCGTATGACTGCTCCTCGGCCGTGTCGTTCGTGCTGCACGCGGGCGGCGTGTTCGGCGAAGAGGCCGAGGACTCCACCGAACTGGAGTCTTACGGCCAGCCAGGACCGGGGAAGTACGTGAGCGTCTATGCCAACTCCGGGCACGCGTTCATGTACGTCGCCGGTCTGAGATTCGACACGTCCTTCGAAGGCACCGACACCGGCCCCAACGAGGGCAAGAGCGGGCCACGCTGGCGGGGTTTTGACCATGTCCCCAACTGGGCGCCGTGGGTGGTCCGCCACCCCTCGGGGCTCTGAACGAAGGAGGCTCCAGGATGACCGCGAGAGCTCGAGTTGTTCTTTCACTTGCTCTGCTAACCGGGATCGCACCGCTGCTTTGCGGGTGCGGACTAGCGGGCGCCATCAACCACAATGCTCGGCGCGCCGCCGGTCCCCCGCCCCAGGCCAACCCGGGCGAGCCCCAGGGAACGCTCCCCGCGGGGGCTGAAGCAGAACAGACGCCCAGGCGACCAGCGTCGACTCCCGAACAGGCAATCACCCAGTTCGCCGCGCTGTACATCAACTGGACCTACCACGCCCTCCCCGCGCACGAGAGGCAACTCGCCGCGATCGCGGTAGGCGACGCGCGCCTGGCCGAGCGCCAGGCGGCCACCACCGCCCAACGCGACACAACGCTCCAGCAGGGGCATATCTACAACCAGGGGAGCGTTATCGCGGTGAGCCGGGTGATCGGCGGAAGCCCTGGGCAGTACGCGGTCATCACCCGCGAGCAGACGGGCGGCGATGAGGAATACGCGGGGCTCCAAGCGGCGTTTCACATAACGCTCGCGACCGTTGCGGCGGTAAGAGGGGGCTGGGCGGTGGAACAGTGGCAGCCACAGTCGTAGTCAAAACGCCAGGTCGATCACGCGATGCGTTCACTTCCTTCCAGAGAACGAACCCGGCGTGGTTTCACACGCAGCCGAGCTGTCAACAGTACAGGCGCGCTGTCAGCGAGCGGCCTGTCGTTCGACCAGACCCCCGGGCCGTTGTTGCAAGTGGTCGGGCTGGTCGGTGGCGCGGGCGCAAGCACCCTCGCGTATCTCACAGCCGCTACCGCCGCCGAACAGTCAGGGGCTCCCGTGCTCGTGTGTGACACCGGCGGCCCGACCGCCGGCCTGGCCGTCTACGCGGGGGTGCAGAGCGCCCGCACCCTCGCGGACACCGCCGAGCGCGTGAGTGCCGGGGAGCCAGTCAGCGGTGGGCTGTTCGCGCAGGCCGAGCCTGGCCTGCGGGTTATCGCCGGGGAGCCACAGTTCACTGTCGCTGGTGAGAAGGAGGGCGTGCAGCGGCTCCTGCGCGACGCTCGTCTCGTGCACGGCCTGACGGTCGTGGACGGTGGGACCCTCGCCCGCTCCGCTGAGCAGGCCGCGCTCGCGCTCGCGACTCACGTCGCGTGGGTGCTGCCCGCCAGCGAGAGCGCGCTCGAGCGAGGACGGCGGGTGCTGTCGCGGATGGCGCCGCTTGGGCGGCCAGAGCTGATCATCGCCCGCGCCGATGCGTGCAGGCCACCGATCGACGCCCTGGGAGACCTCGCGGATGAGCGGCGCGCCCCGCTGGTCCTGATGCCCCACCTCCCCGCTCTAGCCGAGCTCCGCATCGCGGACGCGTGCGAAGAAGCGGCGCTGACCCTGCAGGCGATCGCGGGACTCCTGCAACGACCATGACCTCGCGGACGGACACCTACCTCTCCGGGCGACGGGTGCTCGCCGCGAGCGTCGCCGGCGCGGCGCTCGGCGGCCTGGCGACCCAGGTCGTCTTCCCGGCGGCTGCCCGCAGGCTCCTGGCGGTCAACTTCGCGCCGGTGCGCCACCAGGCAGCGGCGGCCGCCGGGATCTGGGTGCACAACGCGACGATCTTCCTCGGCTTCGCGGTGTTCCTGGGCTGCGCGCAGCTCCTGCAGGGCGGTGAGCAACTCGGGCGTTTCGAGCGGGCGACCCTGCGAGCGTGCGATGGGGTCCTGTGCCTTTGGGCGACGGGGACCTGCACGCTCGCGGGAATGCTCATCGGCGCCTACGGAACGCGGCAGGTCAGGGCGTTCTGGCCGCAGGCGCCCGTCGAGGTCGCGGCCTGGGTACTGCTGATCGTCCTCTACGTCGACGTGCGCCGGCGGCGGGCCACGGTCGCGTTCACCGCCCGGCGCCTCGCGGCGATCCTTGCGCTCCTGGCGATCGGCGCGGTCCTCGAGCTGTGGGCGGGAGGCTGAGCGTGCGCGTGCGCCCGAGCCACATCCTGCTGCTGCTGATCGGGCTGCTCGTGTCCGCCGTGATGCTCGCCGTGCTGATCCCGAAGCTCGGCCATCTCAGCATCGCCAAGCCCACCCCGACGAGCCCGACGACGGGGACCGCGACCAGACTGCGGGGCGTCACGCACGTGCGCTCGGCACATCACGGGTGGCTCACCTTCGCCCACGTCCTGTTGATCATCGCCGTCAGCTTCATCCTCAGCGTGATCTCGCTCGCGGGATGGCTGATCTATATCGCCCGCAGGCGCCTTGAGAACCGGCTGACCCGTGAGTACGGACTGTATGAGATCAAGCTCTCGATGCACGACCAGACCCGCGAGCGGGATCTCGTCGCGATGGTCGAGGCCGCGCTGAACGCCGTCCGGGCCTTTCCGGAGGACCGCGGCAGGGACGGCCAGCCGTTTCTGGCGTTTGAGGCGCACTTCGGCCCTGGACCGAAGGGGGAGATGGAGTGGGTGCTGTGCGTGCGCTGCGAGCGCACGCTCGTGGGGACGCTCGACGGGATCATCAGCTCGGCCTACCCCGACGTCCGCGTCGGCTACGAGTTCATCGGCCCTCCGGAGGAGATCGGCGGGGTGCTGGGTGTCCCTGGGCACGTCCTGCGTTTCCGTAAGGACCGCGCGTTCGTTTACCCGATCGTCGGGGAAGTCGAGACGGACTCCTCAAGCGCGCTGGAAGCGATCGCGCAAACACAGGCCGCTGTCGGTGTGCCGAGCACAGTGCGCTTCCAGCTGACCCCGTGTGTGCTTGCGATCGAACGGTATGCCCGCGAGCGGCTGCGCCTGCACGAGGAGCGTCTGGTCGCCCGCGACGCCGGGATGCTCAGCACCTTCAACCGGACTGAGATGTCCGCCGCGACCGCGGTGCAGGACCACGCTTGGTGCTGGCTCGAGGTGCAGGTCGCGGCCGACAGCCGCCAGAACGCCAACCGCATCGCGGCCGCCGTCCAGGCCCGCAGAGGAGAGAACCGGCTGCACCGCCGGTGGATGATCCTCCGCGAGGACCTCTACCGCCGACGGTTCCCCTCGGCCTATCCGCCCGTGCTTCCAGGGATCACGCTGCGCTCGCTGGCTTCCTCCAGCGAGGTCGCGCAGCTGATCGCACTCCCGGGGGCCCGCATGAAGAACGTCCCGCTGCGGCGCCTGGCGCTGCCGCGTATACCGGCCCCGCCGGAGATCGGGATGGCCGGCGAGGACCCCCAGCCAGATCTCCCACCCGCGGCCACCCCAACAGAGCAAGGAGCGCCCTCGTGAGTGCGTTGCGCCAGCTGCCCTACGAGATGCTGCCGCTGCTGCGCTCCTCAAACGGCCCGGTGTTTCTGCACCCCGACGACCGCAAGTACGGGGTGCTCGCCGTCGGCGGGCAGGGGTCGGGGAAGACCTCCGCGCTGCTGCGCCTGTACCTATCCGACATACGCGACCCCAACGCGTGTGTGATCGTGATGGACCCCAAGAGCGAACTCGCGCGGACCTGCCTGGAGCTCACACCGCCCGACTGCCCGAAGCGGGTGTGGTTTCTGGACCTGGGGCGCCCCCGCTTCGGGATGAGCCCGCTACGTCTCGCCGCTGGGAAGGGTCTCGCGGAGCAGGCCTCGGCGATCGCGGACAACATCGTGCAGGCGATCAGCGACACAGCCGAAGGCCAGGTGTTCCAGAGCTCGCGGCGCTACCTCTACCACGCCGTCATCGGAGCGCTGGCGCTCGCCCAAAAGCACGGTGGCCTGGCGATGTTCGAGGACGTTTTCGCACTGTTGCTCCCGGCGCGGGATGACCTGCGCGAGCAGGCGGTCAACGCGTGTCAGGAGTACGCCGATCTCGATCACACCACCGAGTTCTTCGCCCGTGTGCTCCCGGAGGAGCTCGACAACAACCGCTCCAACACCTACCAGCGCCTTGACCCGCCCCGCAACAAGATCGAGACGATCCTCGGCTCCCCGGCGCTGCGCAGGTTTTTCAGCAACCCGATCGATGTGCGTCTCGCGGACATCGTTCACGCGCGCGACATTTTGCTGATCGACGCGAACATGGCGGGGCTGGGCGAGGAGGCCGCGTTGGTGGCGATGCAGTTCTTCTCACAACAGCTCCACGCCTTCATGCAGGGTCAGATGCACCTGCCGTGGGAGCAGCGCGCACGCGTGTGTGCGATCTTCGAGGAGGCGGGTAAGCTCGCCAAGCGCAACCTCGTAAACCAGGCCGCGACGCATCGCGAGGCGCGCCTTGAGCTCTCGATCGGCCTGCAGTATCTGAGCCAGCTCGGCGCGGGCGCGGACTCCGCGTCGATCACCGACGAGATCCGCAAGGGAGTGACGAACCTCTTCCAGTCACGGTTCCTATTTCGGCTGGGTGAGCCCGAGGACGCCGAGGCCGCCACACGGATCGCGATGTCGGTCTACCAGACGATGATCCGCGCCGACCAGGACTCCCGGGAGCTGCTGCGCATCACCCCCGAGCAAGCCCTCTACCTACCGGTCTGGCATTGCGTCGCATCATGGATCGCGGGCGGCGCGCGCGCCCCCAGCTTCATCGGACAGACCTACCCGTTCCCCCGCGTCAACGGGGGACCCTGGGCCGAGCACCACATGCGGCTGCTCGAGGAAGAAGTAGGGCCCTACCCCGAGACGCTGCCAAAGACCTACAAGCGCACGGGCAGCTCCGCCAGCACCAACGACGCCAACTCCACGCCGACCGCGCCAACCGCGCCAACCGCAAAAACCGACGAGACGCCCCCGGTCACGCACCCGGCGAAGGGCGAGCAATCGCCGCCCGTGCCCGCACAGGATCCCGCCGCGCCCGCGCCAGACCCGCCCCGCGCGAAGGCCGCCAAGCCGCCAGCCGGGAAAGCGAGCACGCCCGCTCCCGGTGGCGCTCCGGAGCGCCCCGACACGGCTGCCTCAAGCGAACGACCGGGCGTAGAACGAGAGCACGTCCAGCCGCTGATCCGTGAGGCCGGGGATCTCCCTGAGGTCAAGCGCAGCCCAGTACGCCGCGTGCTCGGAGCCAGCGCCGCGCCGGACGGGCCGCAGCGACTCTTCAGCGAGGACGGCGGCCCGGCGAGCATCCGCGAACTCGCCGCCTACGTCGACCCGCTGCTCGGCATCCGCGCCGTGGAGGAGCAGCCCCCCTCCACGCGGTTGCCGCGTCTTTACTCCGAGGACTACGCGATCCTCGCGCTGCTCGACCGTGTCGGGCTGGCGCTCCCCGGGATGCTGCGGCGCGCGGTGATGCCGAAGGTCGCTGAGCGAACGATGCGCGGCCGGCTGCACGACAAGCTGCACCGCCACGGCCTGATCGCCCGCTGGCCGATCGTGCTACGCGACACGCCCCGTGGATCCCTGCCGTACCTGTACTCGCTGACCAAGTTCGGGATGCAGGTCGCCCAGTCACGCCAGCCACCGGCGGTCCCTCCGTCCCGCGAGTTCCGCCAGCTCGAGGTCGAGAAAGCAGGCCCGCTCAGGCACAACCTGCACCTGCTCTCCTGGGTGATCGCCCTGCACGAGCAGCTCGGCGACTACGCGACCGACAAGTGGCGCACCCCGCGCTGGCCCGCCGGCACATGCACGGTCCCGCAGGCAGGTAACGGGCGCAACCGCCACCAGATCACGCTCAAGGACATCGTGCGCCCCAAGCACATCGGGATCTTCGACGTGCAAACCAGTGACTTCGGCCGCATCGAGCCAGACGCGATCTGCGAGATCCACATACCCGAGGAACGGCTCACGATCGACCTGTTCATCGAGCTGGACCTCACCGACCGCGCCTCATACAACATCGAGAAGTTCCGCCGCTACGACGCCTTCCTCTGCGCATGGTGGACCGAGCACCGCCGCTACCGCCAACTCCGAACCCGCCCCGGGATCGTGTTCGTCTGCACCACCCCCGAGATGGCGATCGCCTACGCACGCGCAGCAGACCAGACGATGAAGGCAAGCATCGGCGTCACCGGCAGCCCAGCACAGGACCGCTACTACCCCGGACGCGACCACATCTTCTTCGCCACCGAGAGCGACCTGCACAACGGCGACCTCGCGGCGCTCGCGCTGCCACCACTGCCGCCCCAGCTGCGCGACGCGTTGGAGGGCACGAGCAATCTGCCGCTCAGCCGCGTACGGCTGTTCCCAGAGAAGCTACTCAGCGCGGCACGCCGGCGCGGCACGCCATGAGTCTGATCCGCCGGGGACGTGCAAGGATCCATATGTGCATCAGCTTGCGGGTCTGCACCCTCGCCGCACGCGAGCCGTTGGGCTGGTCCTCGGCGTCGCGGCTCTGGTGGCGCTCGGACTGCCGCTCCTTGCTGCTGGAGCTGTGCACGCGCCTCGCCACGTCGATGCCCATCAACGAGTGCCGGCACACAAGGCTGGTCTGTGCCGTGTCCCGCGGCTGACGGGTCTCGTGCTGTCGCTGGCTCGCGAACGATCCGCGAAGGCGGGCTGCAGAATTCGGCTCGCGGGCGCGCACGTCCAGGTCCCCAGCCTTCAGACCATCCGTAGGCAGGCCCCTCGCGTGGGCCGGCGCGGGCGGGTCGTCACAGTGTGGGTCAATCCCGTGTGCAGTGGTTCGGCGGCAGCCGGACCGGGGATCAGCGAGCCGTTGATCACCGCGGGCCCCACGGAGCTGATCAGCGGCCTGTACATCGTCGGTGGACCGCTCAGGCTGTGGTCGGAACCGCGCTGCACGCCCCGCCCGGGGGAATCCGGAGCCGGAACCGTCACGGTCCGAGACCCGGCCAACGGGTCGATCGTGGCCTCTCAAACCGTCACACGCGGGCATCTTGCAACGATCCCTCTGGCCCCCGGCACCTACACGATCCAAGGCACGTTTGGCAACGCGACTATCAACGGCCAGCCGGGAGAACCGTTCCCCACCACCGTTGAAATCCAGGCCGGAAAGACGGTCCGCCAGGACGTATTTCTGAACGTGCCCTAGGCAGGTGGCTGGGCCATTCTCAAGAGGACGCTCGCCGTCGTGGCGCGGTCGACAGCGATGCGCCTCTCCGTGCGCTGGCCTCTCACACCCGATAGCCCGAGTGGCTCGTGCGCCGACCGAGCCTAGGCGCGGTGCGCCGCCGGAAGCAACGCACCCACACCGGAGAACGAAGAGATCGGAGCCGGGGGGATGCGACCGCTTCTACTTCGCCTGGCGCAAGCAGGCGCTGCGCCGATCCGGTACGTGAGCTTGGACGTCGTCCCGAGCATGCGTCTCGTCTCGGTCGGACGACATGCCTGCTTTTGGCGAATCTCGCGACTGCGTGTGCGGACGCGGTCGCGTCCTGCTCTTGTGATTCCGCGGGTATCGGGACGCTCGACTCCCCGGGTGCCCCACGACGATCACAAACGCATAGCACCGGTCCGCCGGTTGGCATGCTGGCGCCTCTCTCGTTGCCAATAGCCGTTGCCAGCTCGACGGCGGAACCAAAAGGAAAGCAGTCGTGCGTCGGACCGATCGCGTCCGCTCGCCTGAGGTCTGGGTCAGCAATTGAGGACGGTGCTCAGCTGCCGCGCAGGCCGGGTACGAGAATGCGGGTCACTGCCACCTCAAGGAGGGCGGGGTTGAAGCGGTCGCGCTGGTCGCGCAGGTACATGATCTCGGCCCACTGGGCCCCGTCGAGCTGGGGCTTGGCCAAGAGGTCGGTGATCAGTGCGTCGATGTTGGGAAAGGCGGCGTAGACGTCGGGCTGCAGCTGACTCATGGCCGCGAGCTTGCCGTCGAGCACCTCGCGGGCGCGGGCGTAGTCGAGCTCGATCAGTCGACCGTTGCCGGGGCGGGATACGATGGCGATGTAGGCGAGGTCGGCGTAGTGCTTGACTTGGCGGTGGGCGCACCAGCCGAGGATCTTCTCCGCGAGGGTCTCGTGTGGATCCATGATCCACACAGCCGGATCGTCGTCCCAGATGGCGAGGTCGTAGGGGAGCTTGAATGGGACCTCGAGGCCGTCGACGAGCATCCCGCGAAACGACACGTCGGCCTTGAAGCTGCGGTCGTCTTCGTTGGGCATCAGCGACGTGAAGACGGGCGTAAAGCGGACCGGCGCGGACTTCCACGCGGTGCCGCCCTGGTCGTGCGGGACGAGGTCGGCGGGCGCGATCTCGAGCTCGTCGTCGCTGTAGGCGAGCTTTGTCTTCATCGCCGTGGGCGGGCTGATCGTGTCGGACGAGGTCGAGAAGTCTGCGTCGTAGACGGTAAAGCGAGGGCTGTCGAAGCACCGCAGTCCCATCGAGCCGGCGAGGACGCTGCGCGCCGAAAAGAAGTCCTGGTTCTTGAGGTTGAGGACCTCGACGACGCGGACGAGGTCGCGGATCAGCACCGGCGCGGGGATCCCGTGCTTCTCGGCGGCCGCGGCGATTGCGCGGTCGTTCGGGTAGTCGATCACGGCGTCGCGGCCGCAGCGATCCACCCGCGCAGGTGATCCTCGGGGACGTTTAGCAGGACGCCGGTGTCGCGGTCTCGCGTGATCTGCTCCGGGCTCAGCTCGAAGCTGTTGCTGCGGTCAAGCGGCGTGCTGGCGCCACGGCCGCTGAGGTTCGGGAAGTTGCGCTTGGCCACCGCGTCGAGACCGAGCAGGCGCAGCAGCAGCGCGCAGCGGCGCTCCATGCTGCGCCCGCGTCGAGCGCAGATCGCGCACACCAGATCCCAATCGGCGTCGGATTGGCGTGCCCGTGCCCAGCAGCCGACGACCGTTTCCAGGCCGGCCGCGAGATCGGGGCGCGAAAGGCTGTCGGCGAGCGCGCGCTCCATCGTGGCTCGCCAGATGAACTCCTTGGTGTCGGCAAGCGCGCGCACCCGTGTCAGCTCCCGGTCGCGATCGACCGGCCAGTTGCGTGGGCTCAGGCGAACGAGCTGCAGCGTCCCATCGGGAAGCGCGACGCTGGTCACATCGAATGTGCCGTCCTGGCGGATGGCGGCGTAGATCGTGGTGGAGTGCAGGTCGGTCAAGCGGTAGTCGATCAGCGCGGTCAGATAGCTGATGAAGTAGTCGCCGCGGGCGCCGAGGATCAGCGCGGCGATGAGCTCGGCGGGAGCGGCCTGGGTTGCGGAGAAGGTGCCGCGGGGGGCGACGACGTAGCGGCCGCGACCGACGCGATAGAGCAGCTGGCTGTCGGCCATGCTCTCCAGCAGAGCGTTGGGATCCTTGGTCCACTGCGACAGCCAGGCGCGGTCTTCCGCGACGCTGATCGAGCGCCGGCGCGAGTCGGCGAGCGCCTCGAGCACGCGGGCCGCGATCGGGCCGGCCGCGCGCACCGCTTTGTCTCCGACATTCATGGTGTGATCTTATCATGATTATCGACTCCAGGAGTGGATATTCATGATAGATCGTCTCCCGTGGTGTGATCTCTTAATGATTATCGGGCAGAGAGGTCGATAATCATGATCTCATCGCACCGCTCGCTTGGGCCTGAGCATCCGAGGCGGATCGTGGCGCGACCACCTCCCCACCGCCCGGTGGGCGGCGGCGGAGAGCGGGTGGGGCGTTCACAGAAGCGTGTGGGGCGGCGGCGGGCCGAGCGCAAGCTGGCGCACGATGCTTGCGCGCTGCCAGGGTGCGAACTCTTCACGTTTGGATGGCTCGCAGTGCTCCGTGGTCAGGTGAACGCCGGGGAGGCGCTCGACGGGGGTCGCGGCCATCGTCCGGTCGATGACAGCGACCGCGGCGGGGAACAACTGCTCGAGCAGGGCGCTCGGGTCGGCGTGGTAGCGGCCACTGAGCACCGACGTCATCCCCCAGGCGTCGCGGCCGCCCAGCCGGTCCATCCAACCGGCGAGCTGTTCTCCGTCGGTGTGCGGGAAGCTCACCATCGTTGCTTGCCGACCCACCCCGGGGGTACTGACGCTAAGCGGGGCGGGAGCCGCGGCGTGCACCGCGTTGCGCAGCCGACCGAGAACCCGAACGACGGTCGTATTCCACCCCTCTGGCGCAAACACCTCGGCCAGAGCGGGCTCGGCGGCGACCGCCGCCTCGAGCCATGTTGGGTTCTGCCAGCCCGCGGAGAACGTGCGGTTGGCCGGCAGCTGGAGGGTCAGGTGCGCGATCCGGGCGGACACGTCGAGCCCGCCCATCAGCGTAATCAGCACGACGTCGAGGTTGGAGAGCGCAAGCTCAGCCGTGTCGTTGTGCTGGGGTTGGTTGAGGGCACGGTGTACGGCGTCGCGCGCCTCCAGCGCACGCTGCACCCGGGTGAACGCCGACTGAGAGAGATAGGCGAGGCTGGTGTCATCCCCGGCGTGCTGGCGGCACGCGGCAAACCACCGCCACCCTGCGGGGAGCAGGCTGCGGGTGGCGATCCAATAGAAGAGGCCCCGGTTCACGCTCGAGACAGCGTGGCCGTCGAGCGATCGGTAGGTATCGAAGACGCCCTGCGTGCGCAGGTAGAGCGCGACGACCGCCAGGGCGTCCTCCGGACCGGCGACGAGAACGCCCGAGGAGAGATCCCATGTGACGGCGTGCAGGTACGGCCGACTGGTGATGAACAGATCCGCGCCGGCGGCGAACGCCGCCCGGATCGCGATCGCGTCAGCTCGCCGGCGCTGCGCCGCCTGCTCGGGCGTGCCCTCGGCGTACGCCGGATTGGTCGCGTCGCTCTCAGCGGCGCGGACGTGGTCGCCGAGGAACGCCGATTGCATGATGTGCTGCCCGTCAGAGCGGACCACCGGATAGGAGAATCCGTCGTCGCTCGGGGCGTCGACCACGAGCCACCCGGGGACCGAGTCCCCGATCGGGCTGGTGTGGCGCGGGGTGCCCGCAGGTGGCCCGGCGTCCGCGTAGAGGAGCGTGGTGATGAAGTCGTGTGACAGCAGACCGACGAGCAGCCCGAGCTCGTCGTCGAGATCGTCGGTGGCCTGGTCGGCGATCTCGTGGTCGATCGCGACGATCAGCGTCCGGAGCGGGGGCCGCTCTGAGAACACCGTGTTCGGCGTCTTCACGTCGACCGACGGCCAGATCGGGTCGATCGGAAGACGGAGGTTCGAGGGACGGAAGTGGAGCATGGGAACGTGAGGCGCGGCAGCGACGGTATCCCCGGCGGCCGACGGTGGCGATCCGGCATGACGATCGCGCCCGGACGATCATGGCGCGGGCGTAGACTCGCGCGGTGATGGCAGACCAATGGGCTGAGCTGCTCGTCAACGCACCGGATCGGCGGACCGCCGAGACGTTCGCCGTGCGTCTCGCGGAGCTACTGCCCACGCTCGAGGTGCTGATGGGAACCGGGCCGGACGTTCCCGTCTCGGCTCCGGCGCCCCCGCGATATGTCGTCTGGGCGCTGGTGCGCGACGTCGGCGGCACGCCCGCGCCGCGCGCGGCCACGCGCGCGGCGGTGGACAGGGCTTTGACCGAACTCGATGTCACGCTCGACGCCGGACCGGCGGCCGAGGCGCTCGACATGACCGTCGTCTTCCTTGCCTGAGCCCCAGCGGCCGTCGGTCGGGTGTGGCGCAGTGCGGGACGATCCAGCCATGGACGATCGTGAATCGCTCGAACCGTGGCTACGCGATGCCGTCCGCGCCGAGCTGAGCGGGCTGCGCGAGGTGTTCACCGGGGACGTCGCGTCATTGGACGCAGCCGACGGGGCAGCGCGAGCTGCGGCGGCGCACAGCGCCCTGGCCGCGATTCGCCGGCGCGATGCGGGCCGAGTCGGGCGTCTCGGGGAACGGATCGCGCGGGTTCGCTCGGGCAAGCCGCGCGTGCCGTCGTTGAGCGGCTCGGCGCGCTACCGCATCCCCTGACATCCTCACCGACACTGAGCTGCTCGAGGTCAAGAACGTCGCCCGGCTCCGCCTGACCGCCCAGCTTCGCGACTTCCTGGCCTACGCCGAGAGCACCGGGAGGACATTCATACTGTTGACCCGCTTCGATACCGTGCTGGCACCCGATCTCCAGCGCCTGGTCGACGACGGTCGGATCGTCCACCGGCACTTCCCCGGGCTGCTCTCGGCAAATGGGCGGGCGTTCCTGCGGCGGCTGATCGAGTCGACGCTGGAGCTGGGCACCGCCGCTGAGGCCACTTCGACAGTCGAGCCCCAAGGCTGATCCGCCGCCGACGGGAGAGGGCAGCCGGCCACCGGTGCCTAAGGCCGGCGCCTGCGCGCATTGGACACTCGTCGCTTGGTCGCGTGCCATCCGCGTGTCCGGCAACGGCGGCGGCGACGACGACGCCGCCGCCAGCATGGCGATGGCGACCATCACCAGCACCAGCACCAGCACGGCACCAGCGGCGCGACGATCACCGTCACCAGCATGCCGATGGCGATGGCGACCATCACCACTGCCAGCACGGCACCGGAGCGATGATCACCATCACCACCACGAGGACCAGTAGCAGTTCCACCACCAGCGCACGGTCGGCGGCACGATCATCATCGCCGCCATCCGCAGCATGATCATGGCGGCCATGACGCTGGTGATGATCATGACGACGAGGCGATGATGACGACGACCGCGACGACGAGCACCACGACGAGCAGGACCGCGAACACAACGGCGAGCGCCACGACGAACACGAGGGCGAGGTGCGCGAGGGCAACGTCGGCATCGACGTCGACGGCGCGTCGACGTCCGCGAGGGACATGAACTGGTTGCCGAGCGCATCGTGACGCGGAGGGATGACCTGCTCGGTCTCGCCAGCGACCGCGTTCCTCCGGTCTGGAGGATTACGGTCCAGTCGTGGCGGTGGCTGCGAAGGACCTGGTCGTTGCCGACCTGGTGCGCGCGTGAATCCGGCGACGGTCAGGCGGTCAACGAACAGAGAAGGCGGTTGCCGGGCCACCTCACGCGCTCGATCTCCGTCGGCGGCGCGCATGTCCATCCGGACACGTCGGGGAGATCCGGTGTCCCGCCGCCGAGCTACCGTGTTCGACGTGAGCGGGACGACGCCGCCGGAATGGCGGAGCTATCAGGAGTTGACCGAGGAGCTGATGCGGCGGCTGGGCGCCGCGGACGGGATCACGACGCTACGGCTCGAGCGTGAGGTCCCCGTGAGCGGACGGGCCAACGACAACTGCATCGATGTGCTCTGGGAGGTTGAGGGCGTGTCCGGCGAGCGGGTGCGGCTGCTGTTCGAGTGCCGCTCTTACAAGCGGCGGATCAACCAGCAGGCGCTACACAGCTGGCGCAGCATCGTCGACGACGTGTCTGAGCCGGGCGTCGAGACCATCGGCGTGATGGTGACCACCACTGGCTACCAGAGCGGCGCCCAGCGGGTGGCCGACACGTACGGGATCGTCATCCTCGAGCTGCGCGCCCCGACCGAGCGCGATCTGGCGAACCGGTGGCGGTCGGCTCGGATCGAACTCGTGTCTCGGATGCCGCAGGTGACGGGCCTGACGGTCAGTGCGACCGAGCAGCTCGGGCCGGACGCGAGCGTGAACGGCGCGCTCGGTGAATTCGTCTTGGATTTCGAGGACGGGACGAGCGAGCTGCTCATGGATCACCTGTTGCGCGGCGAGCTGGCCTCGATCGAGGAGCCGCCGACCAAGCCGCATCCGGTGACGCGCACGTTCCCGTCCCCAGTGCTGCTCAGACGCCTCGAGGAGCCAGTCGCTCGTGTGATTGAGATCGCAGCCACCGTGTCCGAGGCGCAGGCGGAGCCGGTGGTTATCGAGACGCCGAGGGCGCGGGTCGCCTGGATGCTGGCCAACACCCTGACCGGCAGTCGCATCTGGTTCGCCGAGGACGGGGGGATCTGGTCCACGCCCGACTGATACCCGGGGAGCCCGGCGCCCTCTTCGGGGGCGCGCCGGGAGCAGCACGCTCAGCTCATGCGCGTGGAGCGGGGCTGCGGCGTGGACGCCGGACGACTCCCGCGGCGTGTCGACGACCCGCGCCAAGACGAGCTGCGCGGGGCGTCGCGAGGGCGATCTCGTCGACACGGACGGCAAAGCCCATGTTGATCAGCGGCCTCGGTGCCATGTTCCTTCCCGGCGGTGCTCCCCCGGGTCAGACAGTAGGTACCGCTCCGTGCCAAGCAACAGCCTCGGCCCGCGCGACTTGGACGCCGATCGGCACAAACGCTTTGTTCTCCGAGCTCCGCGCTCGGCCCGCGAGCGCTTCGGCGACCCACGCTTGCGATCGCCCGGTCGTCGAGACCTCCTTTGATGTTCGGAGGTGCCTGCCCGCGCGCGGGCAGGCGGTTCCCCTTTGCGCGGAGTGGGGTATGCCCTTCGCTCTCCCTCGACCCGTCGGTGGGGAGACGAGTGGCGAAGTCGGTCGTTTGGCGAGGCCGGTGGGGCGAGAAGCGCGATTGACGGCGTTTCGCATGGTGTCCTCCCACCAAGGGGAGCGAACGGCATAGCCCACTGCGCGGAAAGGAGGCCCGCCCCGCATAGCCAGGGAGACGCCCGAGCTGGACGAGTTCGGAGCGTATCGTCCGGCGCTCGCACAGTCGAGATGATCTCCTCGATGTCGATGCCCTGGAGACTGGCGGTTACGGCGTCGTGCTGCCGCGGCGCCAGGGGCGCAGCGCGAGCGAGAACCCGCCGACTGACGTGAGCATCGATCCGGCGAGCTTCACAGCCCGATGGGCCTCGTCCTCAGCGATCGGCCGCAGTTCGTGCGCCCAGCGGTTGCGCGCTCTCCTCACTGCATTTAGCTCGGTGTACAGCTCGTCGCTGAGTTCCTTCGCGATCGAGAGCGTCTCCGTAACGACACCGGCCGTCCAGTCGCGCTCCTGCAGCTTCTTGATACGCGCTTTGCTAGCCCCCTGCCGTTCTATGTACTTGACCCAGTGAGCGTTGAGCATCTGCTCCGAAAGCGACCACGCAATGATCAGGGCGAGCCCATACTCCTCGTCCTCGGCGGCCTTGGCCGCGCGCAGCAGGAGGGCGGCGGTTCGCGCCCCGTCGATGGCGCGCGAGCCGAGGAGCTCGTCGAGGAGCCCCGACGCAACATCGAGCGTCGCCCGTTCCACGATCAACATTCGTGCTTTCTCGTCGTCGAGCGCTGCGCCGCCCAGCGCCGCGGACACGAGCGCGGTCAGCGGCCTTTCGTCGAAGAAAAAGACCGTGCCGTCGGGCAGGCCGATGTCGGTGACGTGCACGACCTCTGCCGGCGTGATGACCTGCGCCCGGTGGCCCATTTTCTGCTCGGCCAGTAGGGCCGTGTGGAGGCACGCGAGGAACGCATTACCGACGGCGACGCGACGCTCGTCCATCTCGACGATCGCGTCGATGTCGTTGTCTCTGACGGCCTCGGCCTTCGACGTCTCGTGCCAGCCGCTGAAGTCGATGAGCACCAGGCCCTCGCGGGTCACTGAGATCTCCAGGCCAATCTGGAGGCGCGACCGCCAGATGGACTCGGTGAGCGCCTCCTTCGTTCGCTCCGCGGGCTCGTCGCCGCACCAAAGAGGCGGGTGCAGCAGGAACGCGAAGCCGGCGTAGCCTCTCGTCTCTTCGGAGTCCGGCATCGGACCCGAGCGTACCGCGAGGTGGAGTCTGCCCTCCCGCGAGATGGCCTCCCGGGCGCCCACCCCGACGTGCCCCGTGGCGCAGGCGGGAACCGTCGGGCACGCTACTCCGCGCCGCGGCTCCCGCTCACGCGGGCGAGCGAGCGTCCGAGCAAAGGCCGCGCTCATGCTCCCTCGCACCCGGTTCTGACCGGACACTCGTTTAGACCGAGGAGGTCAGCATGTCGAGAGTCACGGAGGCCGGTATGGATGGAGCACTGGAGGGGGATGTCCAGCGCGTTGAGCAGCGAGCCGTAGGCGAGCGCGAAACGCGCTGGAGCGCGCGGCGTAAGGAGGGGGTCGTGATGCGCTTGTTGCGCGGCGAGTCCTTGGATCTGCTGGCGCGTGAGACGGGTCAGCCGGCTGGTCGGATCAGCGGCTGGCGTGAGGAGTTCCTCGCCGGTGGCCGTGAGGGCTTGAAGTCCCGGCCGGCGCTGGTTGAGGATCGTCGGTTGGCCCAGGCGCAGCGCAAGGTCGGCGAGCTGACGATGGATCTGGATGTTCTGCGGGCGCTCAGTGACGAGATGGATCGCCGCCCTGGGTCGCCGAGGCGCTCAGCGTGAGCGAGCGGCTGCCCGCACCACTTGCTGTGGTGTGCAGGGTGGCTGGCGTGTCCCGTTCGGCGGCGTGTCAGGCACGCCGCCGGCGGGGCATCTCGGAGCCGCTTCGGCGGCGACCAGGACCAGTCGGCGTGATGAGCGACCGAGAGCTGCTCGGCGAGATTCGCGACGTGCTGGCGGAGAGCCCGTTCGTGGGTGAGGGGCATCGCAAGGTGTGGGCGCGCCTGCGCCGTCGTGGCGTGCGCACGAGCCGAAAGCGTGTGCTGCGCCTGACCAGAGGCGCGGGACTGCTCGCGCCGACCGCCCGGGTGCGCAAACGCGCTCAGCGGCTGCATGACGGCACGATCACCGTCACTGTGCCGGACACGCTGTGGGCGACCGACGCGACCGAGGGATGGAGCGAAGAGGGCCGCTGTGCGGTGTTCGTGATGATCGACCACGCCTCCGGCGAGGCATGGGCCGACGCGGGACTGCGGATGGACCGCTTCGCCGCCGCGGACCTGCTGCGGGAGGTCACCACCAGGCGTTTCGGGTCAGTCGAGCAGGCAGTCGCGGCAGGGCTCGCGCTGCGCTATGACGGCGGGTCGTGCTTCCGCTCCGAGCACTACCAGGTCGAGATCGACCACCTCGGGATCGCGCGCAGCCCGGCCTACCACTACGAGCCCGAGACCAACGGTTGCGCCGAGAAGTTCATCCAGACACTCAAGGAGCAGGTGCTGTGGATCGAGCGCTTTGCCACCTTCGAGGAGCTCAGGGCCGCCGTGCGACGGTTCGCTGTCACCTACAACCGCGAGTGGCTACTGGAGCGCCACGGCTACCGCACACCCATCGAAGCACGCGAGCACCTACTCACACAGCCACTCGTGGCATGATCCGCTTACACACCAAGGTGTCCGGTGAACCGGGGCCGGGGCAATGCTCGCATCGGACCAGCATCGAAAGTCAAGGCCGTCTGCGGCATTACTGCCAGCGGAGTTAGATCGATAGCTTCAAGGGGTGCCGTTGGTGGCACGTACTCCGCCGCGGATGTATGTCAGTCCGCCACGAACATTTGCTGTTGAGCGCAAAATCCGCGTGCCTGCTGGGATTGTCGATTGCCGGCGGGGCGGCTCTACACGGGACAGAAGTCGGCCGCAGTTCGAGCACAAGACCTCCCGTGCGCGGCTTTCGTTGCCGGCACGCAGGTAGGCAGCGAGCCTGAGCGCGACCATGCAACGGGACGAGCTGGACCAGGCGACGGACGACCCGATCGTCCATCATCTGCGTTCGGAGCCGTGTCCCCGACCGCAGCCAGCAGATGGGCGGATCACGATCTCGACGGCGTGGGCGAAGGCACTTGAGCTCGAGGCACGTCCGCCGAGCACGATAAAGAGATCTCGTGGAGAGCCCGTACCTGAGCTGGCGTAGCTCGCTGCACAACGTTGTAGGTGAGGTGGGCGATGCCGGAGCTTGCCAGGAGGCCCGGATCGACAAAGAGCAAGGCTGCCGTAGTCCTTGGCTACTCCGCCGTGAACCTCTTCTAGTCCGCCGCGAAACCGGTACCGCGATGCCGCGAATCCCCGTATGCGCGCTGGGTATCGGCGATCCCTGGCCGACTAGAACGCGGCGGCGTGCAACTCCGCCGGCGATCAGGGCGCGGCAAGGACCTCCTGGTGGATGCGACGCCCTGTGAACGTTGGGATTCGCGTCGACCAGCGGCGGATTAGGACACGGTGACGAGATATAGGTCGTGACCGATGGGTTCCTCGCCTGTCGGTTCGATGACGTTCTAACGGTGCGTCCCCGTCGAGGCAGGTCCCCTCCCGTCGATGCAGGTCCTCCCCCGACGATCGCCGTCTCCGGCGATTCCCGGGGCTGTGCTCTGCCACTACACGCCCTCGCTTTGCTTGTCTGCCGCCTCGTCTCGTGAGCCTGCGGTCCACCGTGTCCTGCTGGCTTCTACGGTCCCGGTTGAGCAGCCCGATGGGTTCTCGGTCTGGTTGCCTACACCCCGCTGGTACGGTCCCCAGCTTCTTTTGTTGTCACGACCCTTGGTCTTGACTCCCCCCGCGTGTCGGGGCTCGTAGTAACCGGTAGTCATAGCTCGCACATCCTGCGCCCGCCCTCACTCGGGATCGCCGCCGCCACGCCCCCCTCACGGGACCAGCGCTCTTGGTGGACTCGGTGCTCCCCCGCTGGCGCACCCCCGATCACGGCTACCCATCCCGGCCCCCCGCGCCTCACCCCGACCGCCCGTGACCCCAGGCGCCGCGTCGCGGAACGCCCATGCCCCACACGACGCTCGCCGCCGGCGCGCACCCACACCCAGAAAGGAGCCCCATGCCCGAGACGGCCGACACCAGCACACCCCCACACGCACGGCACGTCGTAGTGACCGTGACCACCATCCGTCTCGCCAAAGACGGGAAGCCCGAAGCGACCCGCCACCACACCGCCCAAGGCGAGTTCGACCAAGCAGTGCTCCACGCACTCAAAGGACGGCTCCAGCCATGGGCGCTAGACCAAGTCCTCGGGCGCATCCGGGCGCGAAGACCCGCGGACGGAGAACCCGTCCAGTACGAAGGCTGGTTCGGCACTCATAGGCAGCTGCTGGTCGCGGTGCGACCCGCCGACGAGAGTGATGCCACGACGGCCGGGAGGCGGCGGGTCTTGAAAGGCCTGTTCCTGGCGGAGGCAGCTCCCGCGGCGCCCGCCGCTGCGGTTGTGGCCTGAGCGCTCGGTCACTCCTCATCGCCCACGCGTCCGGTTGTGAGCGCCGCCGACGGGCGTGCGGGTGAGAGGCCGGGAACAACTGATGCGGAGCATCCCATCCCGGGCCTCACTGGCCCCGGGCCAATAGCACGACCCGACGGAGCCCCAGCACGGGGCTCTTCTCATTTAACGACAAGGGAGATGACCCGATGAGCACCGTTGAACGTGATGAGTTGCGCGAGCTCGCGCGTGAAGTTCTCGCCGACTGCAAGGAGCGTCTGCAGAAGACCGTCGAGGCCGCCAACGCCGAGCAGCGCGCAGAGACGCTCGCGCTCTCACAGCGCGGGCTGCTCGACAGCCGCGGACTGATGCTCTGAACCCCGCCTGAACCGTCCCCGCTGATCTCGGACGGCCCCCTTCACCGACCAACGCCCGCCCGTTGGCGGGAGAAAGGCACATGCGATGCGCAAGCGTATAGCACGCACGATCATCGTCCTGACCCTGCTGAGTGCGGTCAGCCAGCAGGATTTCAAGCCCCTCGTGGATCTCATCGCGTTCCCGCTGGGGATCTCGCTGTTCTTCATCGCGCCGCTCACGGTCCTGCTGGTCCTGCTCTCACCGTTCGCGCTCGGCGTAGGCCTGTGGCTGTTGTGGCAGCGGCTGCGCCACGGGCGCATCCCGGGATGGGTGCACGAGCTGATCCCGGCGCGAGGCAAACGCCGCCGAGGTCCGGCAAGCCCGGCCGCGAGGCGGCCGTACCGTCGCGACCCGGGCGAGGCGCCGACGCTCGAGCAGCCAGCCCTCGCCACCGGGTCCGCGGCGCCGCTGGACCGCGACGGCTCGCCCGCCGCACGGGCTGCCGGGGAGATGGCGGGCGTCCATCACGGCTAGCGCGCGGCACCCGACACGCCCACGCGTCTCACGCCAGCCATCCCGTACGGCCGCAGGACCAGGGTCGTGCGGGCTGCAACTCCCGCAGGGGCACAGCGCTCCGCGGCTCGACAAGTCAACAGGAACACACGGAGGAAACGCAGATGAGCACGTTCACAGCAACCCGTCCCGTGACCCTTGCACCGTCGGTGTGCGAGGAGCACCTCGACGACGCCGAGCAGGCGCGCGTCGAACACCTGGAAAGTCTCCCCGCGCGCCTGGAGCCCGAGGCCCTCGCGCAAGTGATGGACCTCCACGAGCAGGGCAAGACGCCAAGGACGATCGGCGGGCGTCTGTCGCTGCACCCGCTCGTTGTCAGCATCGAAGTGCGCCGCGAGCTAGAGCGTCGCGCCGAAGAGCAGCAAGCCGCCCGCGACGACGCGCGGGAGCAGAGCGCCGCCGCCGCGGCTACCGGGAGCAGCGAGGAGGAGCTGCCCGCGCTGCTGAGTCGCCTTGAGATGAATCGTCTCGCGAAAGGCAGCTACATCCCCAACAAGCCGATCCGGGCGATCGTCGAGCGCGCTGTCGCCAGGCGTCCCGGGATGAAGGTCAGCACGGTCCTCAGAGAGTTCGGGATCGAGGACACCACTCACGCCAAGCGGCTGCTGGGCTACAGCCCCTACTCGGGGACAGACCGGCCGGCGGCGACGATCAGCGTCGAGCACGCGACGCGTCTGCTTGACGCGTTCGGGCACGACCCCGTGGACGTGGCCGGGCTATGACCACGCAACCAAACAACCTCGAGACCGACGGCCAGCCGGACAGCAGGCCGGTGGAGCTGAGCGTCACCTACCGGCAGAGCGACGGGGAGCTCCGGGCCGCGGTGATCGCAGTCGACGCGAACAACCTCTGGACGGTCTATGACATCCCGGCCGGGGACATTGATGGCGCCACAGGCGTGGTCGTGGATCACCTCGCGGGGGCTGAAGAGCGACTCGGCGCGGCGCTCGGCGTGCTCCTCACGTATGTCGATGACCAAGTCGCGTTCCACAACGGCGACCGTGAGCGCCACAGCCCGGAAAGCCCCCTTCCGCGGGAACCGCAGGAGGTCGGCATCGCGCGGGTCCGACGCGACGCAGAGCGTGCGCTGAAGGCCGCCGAAGCTGACCGTCAGCGCGGCAGCGACCCCAAGAACGCGGAGTGGCTACAGCGGGTGACGGATCTCGCCGAGCAGCAGCGAGCCGCGATCCACGCCGGACGCCAGGCAGAGCAGCAGCCAGAGCGTCAGCCGCTGGCCGCGTAACCCGCGAGAGAGGAAGGAGAAGCCTGATGGCAACAGCAACAGCAACAGCTGAGCGTCCGCGGGCCAGACGCCGGCCCGCGCGCGTAGAGCCGACGCTCGCGATGAGCGTTCGTCTGCCCGACGGCCGGGAAACAGAGCGGGAGTATCCGGCGTCGCGGCATCGCGAGATTCACCTCGGTTTTCTGCACCGCGAAAGCCGAGGGTTTGTGGAGCTCGCCGCGGGGCACCGCGACAGCCGCGGTGAGCTGGCGATCTACACCCGCCGCCACCCCGACCACTTCCTTGCAGGCGGGGCGACGGGCGGCCCGGACTGGCCTGCTCCCCTGACGGCTCTCGCCGCGCGCCACCACGAGCAGGGGCAGGAGCTGTTCGTCGGTGTCGCGCCGCGCAGCGAGCGGCGCGCCGGCAAGGAGTTCGTGCATTACAGCCGGTGGGCGTGGGTGGATGTCGATGAGCCCGACCAGGCAGGCCAGGTGCGGCGGCTGCTCGCCGGCAAGCCCGCGCATATCGAGATCGAGTCCGGTGGCTCAGAGGAGGGGGAGCCAGAGCGCAGGCATCTGTACTGGCTGCTGTCCCGGCCGCTGTACGCCAGGACGATCACCGACCCGGAGGGCCGCGTGATCCGTAACCCCGCGGAAGTCCGCCAGCCGACCTCAGAGACAGGTCGCACGCGGCTGGTGGGCTACCGCGACCTGGACACCGGGGAGGTCATCACCGACCGTCCGCCGGTGCACTGGATCGAGCGGACCAACCGCCGGCTGATCCACGCTCTGGGAGTGCTGCACCGTGAAGGCGAGCGGGTTCACCTCGCCGACCGGCAGTGCGCGGAGCGAGCCCGCGTGCTGCGTCTCGCCGGCTCGATAAACGGCAAGACGGGAAGGTATGCGCGGATCGCGCGCCTTGACCTGTGGCTACCCGCGTACTCCCCGGAGGTGCTCGTCGGCGATCTGTGCGACCCGCCGAGCGCCCGGCCGGAGCGCCGCAGTGTTCCTCACCGTTTGAAGTACGACGCGTACAAGCTGATCCCGCCGGAGGTGTACTTCAAGCGGCTCGCCGGGATCGACCTGCCCGCGAGGGGCAACATCAACTGTCCCTCAGCCTCACACGAGGACCTGGTTGCTTCGTGCAGCGTCGGGCGCTACGGCTGGCGCTGCCATGGCTGCGGCGTGGGCTGGTCGGGAGTGGACCTGACGTCCGCGCTTGAAGGCGGCCCGACCGGCGATGAGCTCGCCGCGTCCCCCGAGGCGTTCAAGAAAGCCAAGCAGGACTTCCGCCGTGCGATGGGTGAAGTCATCTAGCCGCCGCCCAGGACCCCCCGGCGCGGCAGGCCCCTCCAACCCGGGGGTGCTGAGAGCTCAGCCCCGTTTCACCGAGACCCGCGGCGCCAGGACGGGCATCGCGGCATGTCCGTATCCGCCCGTTCGGGCGGGCGCTCACTCACACAACACCAACCGAAAGGCAGAGAACGATGACCAGCAGGAATCACGCAGCCGAGGCCGGCGAGAGCATCCTCGAGGAGGACGAGCAGCTCGGCGGGGACACCTCTACGGTGCAATACCGGTGCAGCATGCAGGAGCTCGAGGAGGCGGGCTTCCATCGGGGTTTCTCGATCCGTCACATCGATGAGATGCCCGAACACGAGTCGGAGTTCATTCCCGGGCCCGCCGGCCAGCTGAGCGGGATAGGAGACTGCCTCGCGGCGCTCTACCGGGTTCCACCCAAGGCGCTGCTGGAGCTGGTCGAGATGTTCGACCTCGACTGGGGCAGCGCCCCGTATGACCCGTATACGCCATTGCCGTGACGCTCTCTCGGCACGAGCTCCGAGCCTCAACCTCTCACGAGCGATTGATGTCCCGGTGGCCCTGCTGGGGCCGCCGTGCGAGCGCAGAATGATCGCAGGCGCACTCTCGCCCGCCAGCTGCTGAGCCCCGGCAGCAGGCACACAGCCGGGCGTCCCTCCGGGGTCGCCCCCCAAAGAGACCATCGAGCCCGCAGAACGCGGGAGCGATCCAATGATGCCGCGCGGCCCCTTGTGCCGCGCGGCGCGAGCAGGAGGTAGACGACAGCAATGACCACAGCACCAAACACTCAAGGCCCCCGCCCGCAGAGCACCGCAAACGAGCGGCTCCGGGACCCCGACCAGGTGAAGCGAGACGCGCGTGCAGTCAGCTACGAGTGGGAGCTCGGCAAGGACGAGGACGGCGGCACGCGGCTGGTGGTGCTCAGCGTCAGCCACCACAAGCGCTCGCGCGGCGGCGCCTTCGTCTCCTCGCTTTGCAACATGACGGTGAAGGAGATGGGCTTCATGACCGAGCGCAGCTTCTCGCCACTGTCAGCAACACGCATCAGCGTCGAGGCCGTGGCACGCTTCTCATCCAAGCGGCTCGACGAGTTCGCCGCCAGCGCGCTGCAGCGGGTTCGCGACCTGTACGAGCAGGGAGACCCCCAGGTCCACGGCTACTTCCAGGAGCAGGCGTGAGCGGCCCGGCGGACGTCGTGGCTGCGCTCGCCGGGCTCGGCGGGCAGCCGGCCGCGGACGGCGCGCCCGTGACTCCGCGCGCGCTGATCGACCTGTACTGCCAGCCCGGGATGCAAAGCGGCTGGCGTAGCGAGCGTCGCGAGAGCTCGATGTTCAACGCCGGGTTCTGCGGCTTTGACGGGCGCCACGGCTACGACGACGGACACGGCCTGATCGAGAACTTGGCCGCGGGCGGCTGGCGTCCGTTGCCCGAACTCGGCGACTGGCCGCTGATGGTGTTCCTGCTCTGGCCAGCGCGGTCCTCTGACGCGCGGTTCGCGATCGCTCACTACTGCGAAGGCGACCTGGCGATCGAGGTTTTCGACGGCAAGCCCGCGGCCACGGTCGCGCTGGGTGAGCTCCGCGGGCAGTACCCCGCCTGATCCCCGCCCACCCGGCGCTGACAAACCATCCCGGGGCCCCGACCCAAGCCAGTGGGCTGCTGGGCGCGGCGCTAGCCCAAGCCGCCTTCGATGGGCCGGCGGGTCAGACCGTCGTCCCGTCTTGCAGCACCCGAGACCGTCCGCATCCACGCGCCCCTCTGAAAGGAGCCCGGGAACGCCGCGCGGTTTCACCACGAACTCGCAGCGCCCACATCCGGGCGTGGCGAGCAGGCCCGTGTCCCCCTCGCCCCGGGGGGCACGGGCCTTCCGTCGTTCACGGGCGCGAACCGCACAAACACAGGCCCACAGGGGCCCACACGAAAGGACCGACATGACACACACCACAGAGAACGCCAACCACATCGCCTCCTCTACGAGCGCGCGTGACACCGAGCCCCGCTCGGTCTCGGACGGCTGGCAGCTCAAGGACGTCGTCCGCACCGTCCCGGCGCGTGTCGGCGTCTCCCCCCACGCAACGGACACGTGCTCGCGGCTGCTGCGACGCCGCGTCTTTCTGCCCGGCGTATAGGCACGCCGCGCAGCGGCACCTCAGACGGGCCCGTCATGGGTCACCGCCAGCAAGCGCGCCCCGCCTTGGCAGCACCCGAAAAGCACATCCACAAAACGAGAAGGAGCAACACGACCATGCAAAACGTAAACCACCACCAGCCCGTCACGAGCACCGCAGCGACCGTCCCCACGACTGTGGTGGATCCGCACGCGCCGGCGAGCCGCCGCGACGCACTTTGCGCGCAGCTTCATGTGCACCGTCTGGAGATCGCGCGGATCGCGGCCGAGTACCACGAGCGCGACGTCCCGCCGAGCGAGATCCCCGGCCTGCGGCGGATGCTCGCCGCCGCGCGGCGTGCCCGCGACCTCAGCTGGGCCTGCGAGTTCGAGCTCGCCTGAGGGCCCGTAGGCCTGATCCCGTATCAAACCCACATCGATGAGAACACCGCCGAGGTCTTGAGGATCTCGGCGGGAAAGGAGCGCAATGACTCCCGCTCACTCAGCGCCCACTGTCGTCCTCGGCGCGCTTGTCCAGATCGACGGAGCGTGGCGGCAGAACCCGGCGCAACGGGCGTTCGCCGGCGACGCCTACATCTACGTCCGCGCCGGCGAGCTGCCGGCGATCGATGACGCCGTCGCGGACCCCTTGTGCAAGGTGAAGCTGTTCCACCCCTTCACGCGCTTTACCTATTATGCCTACGCGCTAACCGAATACCCCGGGGCCGGACCGGTGCTCACCGGGCTTGTCACCGGTCTCGGTGAGGACGAAGTCGGTGACACCGCGCTGCGCGACATCGCAGAGCTGCGGGTCGCCCACCTCCCGCCGGAGCGTGACCTGCACTGGCACCCCGCACCCCTCAGCCAGGTGTCCGCAACCGCACGTACCTGACAGCTCGAGTGAATCCCGGGCCGCGGCGCCGCGCCTCGAGGGCGCCTGACCGGTCGCGCCCATCCACCCCGAAAACGAAAGGCTCCTCATGGATCCGATAGCCAACCTGGCCTCCCAACGCGCGTGCGTCGCCGAGATCAACGAGATCAACGCGCGCTGGTCCGCAGCCGGCGCGCCGACCGCCGCCGACCTCGAGCGGCTCGCGGACCTCGCCGAGCAGCTCGCCGAGCTCGTCGAAGCACTCGACGCGTGGCGCGTGAACGGGGGCTTTGACCCGTATACAACCACCTGCGTCGCGAGCCTTGTCCGATCGTGCGCCGAGGGGATGCCCGCGCATCTGATGCGCCAACTGCTGGACTCGGTGATGCACTACATCGGCCAGGACGTGCGAGTCAAAGTCATGCACGAGGTGCCCGCGGCCTACAACGCATTCCACGGGCGCGAGATCGTCGCGACCCACGTAGCCTCGCCACCGCCGCGTCCCAGCACCACGAACTAACGCACTGTGCATGGAGTGCGAGCGCGACCGCTACGCCGTCGAGGAGGCGTGAGATGACCGACACCCGATCCGAAGAGCCAGTCGAGCACGCTGGCAGCCTCAAGGACACGATCGACGCGGCCGCCGCCGTATTCGCCGCTGCGAGAAGCGATGCGAAGCCGTATGTCGCGGTCGCCGTGAGCGACACCGACGAGGCGTCGCTGATCGGCGCCTACGCGGTGCGCTCGGTCGCGCAGGCACAGGCCTCGCGGGCGTCGGGTGACCGCTCAGGCGCATGGATACGCGCCTACGTCGTCGCGCCCGCGACAGACGGCGGGTGCGTCGTGCTCAGCGGCGACGTCGTGATCGGCCAGCCAGCCAGCAGCTGACCCGGTGCATCACCCGGCTCGCCAACAACCACACCTGAAAGGACGAACTGATGTCCCACCATCCCCCTACCGGCGCCGCGCCGGTGACCCAGAACGAGCGTCGCGCCGACCGCGCGATGCACGCGATCGAAGCCGGCAGCGACTGCGAGTTCCGCGACGGCGCGGTCGCTGGCCTGGAGCGTGACGTCAGGGATCTCCTGGCCAACCTGCGACACCTGTGCGACCGCTGGCGCCTTGACCACGGCGCGGTCGACGCCCGCGCGCAAACCACCTATCTCGGCGACCACACGGAGGCGCCGCTTGTCGCTGTCGGAGCGCCCGGCGCACTCGACCGGGAAGCCGAGCCGGTCCGGGTCGTGATCGTCGACCACGACGCGCGAGTCAGCTCCTTCGCGGCCAGCGCGCCAGAGCTGTTCCCCGAAGTGTGCGACCCGCTGGAGATGGCCGAGGAAGCGTGGGTGCTGCTGGTAGGCGCGCTCGTGCACGGCCGGGCAGCGGAGGACTCTGGCTCCTCGCCCCGGCGGACGCTGTTCGTCGACGAGCGCGAGAAACCGGTCCTCGCCAAACAGCTCAGCGACCTGCGCTGTGAGCTGCTCGAGGACCCCGGACTCGCCGGGATGGACCTCGCCGAGCCCGACCCGCCGCTCGCCAGCTACCTGATGGGGACGCCGACGCACCGCAGCAAGTGAGGTAGAGCGCGGGCAGGCAGTCAAGCGGGTGATCCGCGCTAGCCAACCGCGCGCGAATCGCCTGTCGGGAGGTGTGACTCGCTGACGCCTGCCCGCCGCGCGAACGGTAGCCGCCGGCGTCCCCGCACCGCTTGTCAACAGCGATCACGTCCCTCCCGACCTCACCCGAGGCGCACGCTGATGCCAGCGGGCGCCATCACCACTGATCCGACTCGGAAGGAACCCCCGAATGGCACATGCCGAACACGAGGCGCGCCTGCAACGGTTGCGCGCCCTCGCCACCACGACAACGACCAGCGAATGGGGACGCGAACGCGTCCGGGGGCTCCTTGATCAGGAGCCCGACGCTCCTGGCGCTCAATGCCCGCGTTTCGCCGTGCTCGCCGAGCACGCCGGTGAGCGAATGCTGTTCTGCAGCGATGACCCTGCCGCCATCGCCGCCGAGCTTGCGGAGCTGGCGGTCGGTGAGCTCCCCCTCAGCGCCGAGGCGGTCATCGACCTCGACACCGGCGCACGACACGCCGCGTCCACGCGAGCGAGCGTCACGTTCACACCACCACTCCCCGGCAGCGCGCCGCGGTCGGCGGGAGAGCCGCGCCAGGCGACGCTGACCTACGGGCACCGTGGCGCACTGAAACTCGCGGCGGACATCATCGCCGAGCACGCCCGCGAAGCCGGCGAGCACGAGGAGCTCACCGACACGGTGCGATGGCTCGAGGACCTCCTGGCGCAATGGGAGACCACGCCACCAGCTGCCTCGCCGCCGGCGTGAAAGCGATTGCGCCAGCGCCGCCCCGAACGCACCCCAGCCCAGACAGACCCGCCGCGAACGAGACACCCCGCTGAACACGGACCCCCTTCACCGGGGGCCGCGCAGCTCACCCCTGATCCGAAACGCAAACGAGAAGGAGAAACCAGCATGAACACCCCCACAACGACACTCCCCGTCCGCCCCGTCCGCGAGGAGTCCGCGTCGCGCTGCGTCGCGCTGCGGGCCGTCGTCACCCACGATCGGCTCGATGGCGACGTCGCGATCCTCAACGACACGCAGACGGTCGCGATCACCGATGACCCGCAGGGCATCAGTGACCTGTTCGACGCCGCGCTCGCCGAGAGAGCCGAGCGAGGCGTCGTGCTCAGCGAGCTCGCCACCGTCACATCGGCCGCGACGGCGGGCCCTGTGATCTTCGAGCGGCTGCTCGTCGCCGCCGACGGGCGCGCCGTTCACGTCGAAGCGAGCGTGCTGCCGCTCACAGACCACGAGCGCCAAGACCTCCAGGAACTGCTCAGCGACACCTCCGAGCCCGACTTGGCGCGCGAACTGGCCGCGATCTACGCCGCGGACATCGAGCAGGAGCAGCGCGCCGCAGCCGGGGGAATGCCCGTGTGCTTTCTCGACCAGGCCAGCGCCACCACCGGCGCGCAGCGTCCCTAAAGCCCCGGCCAGCCGCGCGCGGCTGGCGGCGGGTGTCCCACCAGCCCATCGCCGGCCGCGGCCCAGCGGCTTCCCAGACATTCCCGCCCCGCGCGGGCGGAACGAGAGGAGAAGAAAACATGCTTGTACTGACCCGTAGGGCCAATGAGTCGATCCAGATCGGCCCGAACATCGAAGTGAGCGTCGTGGCTATTCGGCGCAGCAAGGTGCGCCTGCTCGTCAGTGTCACCGCCGGCGTTGCAATCAGCCGCGCCGAGCAGCCCGGAGGCTACATCCGGACACGGGTGATCCTCAACCGCAAAACGGGCGAGTCGATCCGGATACCGCGCGAGCCCTGGAGGGATCTGCCGTGCAACGCGCCGGCCGCGGAGAACGCCGGTTGCGATCGGTGCGGCAGCTATGACCGGGCGCCGCGCAGCCGCTACTGCACGCACTGTCTCGCCGAGGGCTACGTCGTCTACGTCGATGGCGTGATCGAGACCGGCTATCTGCACGACACCCCCGACGACGCGCGCGATGAGGCGCAGCTGGTCAGCGAGTCCGCTCCCGGTGAGACGGTCGAGACCCGCGGCCCCAACGGGTTCCGCGAGATCTTCCCGCCGCACGAGCCGCGCAGCCAGTGATGCGCAACTCACCACCAGCGCGTAAGACGCCGCTGAAGCGCACCACAGCGATCGCGCCGCGCGAGCAGCCCCTCGCCCGGCGCACCGCACGAAAGCGGCGGCCAATCAGCCCCGCCAGCCCCGCCCAGAAAGCCAAGATCGCGGGCGCGCGTTGCGTGCACTGCGGCGCCCCGGCCACCGACCCGATGCACCTGTGGCCCCGCGATCTCGGCGGCTGCGACGACCCGTCATGCGTTCTCCCCGGCTGCCGGACGTGTCATCGCGCGTTCGATGAAGGAGCGCTCGACTTGCTCGCGGATCTCGTTCGCCACCACAAGGCGGAGATCGCGCACGCGCAGCTGCACACGGACCTGATCTCGCTGCTGGAGCGCCTCACCGGCTGCGAAGTCCTCCTCCGCGCCCGCCACACACACCAACGCTACCCGGGACCCCCTACAGGCACCCCGGTCGCCCACCCAACACCGTGAAGGGAGAAGACCCATGCCAACCATCTACCCGCCGCGCACGAGCACGGCGCGCCGCCGAACGAGAACGGGCCGCCCGTGAGCGGCGCACCCGAGCACGTGACGCACTCCTGATCCGCGACGGGCTCCTCGCCGCCCAGCCCGTCGCGGAGCTCCACCATCAGCTCACCCGGCCCGTGATCGACCTCGCCACAGCCCGCCAGAAGGCCCGTGAGATCGAGAGGCCCCTCACGCTGCTGGTCGCGGCAGCCATGTTGAGCGAGGCGACCGCCGCGCGCTACCACGCCGAACTCGCCGAACTCGCCGAACTCGCCGAACTGAACACAGCCATCAACGCGCACGCCTCGACGGGGCGCCACGCGACCTGACCGCGCCCCGCCGTCTGCCGCTCGTCCAGGCAGCGAGCCGCATTCCTGTACTTCCGCTGCCCATCGCGGGCCGCGCGACTGCTCCTGAAAGGAGCCTCTCATGAACCCGACCGTCCTTCTGGACGGCGCGCGAGCGTTGCGCGCGCTGCCGCCACCATCCCTTGACCTCGCCCAGATCCCGCCGCTGCAGCACGCGGCACCGCCCACGATCCGGATCGCGATGCCCGACGGCTCCCAGACAGAGCTGCCGGGCGCGCTCTGGCCGGAGCCCGACCTGTGGGCTGCCAGTGAGCGCCGCGCGCGCGCCGGCGAGCCTCCGGCGATCGAGGTCCGCCGCCTCTCGCGCGCGGAGTCCAACGTGCTCGCCGCCGACTGGCACCCGCTCGGCGCCGAGACACGCCCGTTCGGCTACCACGCTTTCGCGCTGTTCCTCAAGAACGAGCCGGTCGCGCTCGCGAGCGCCGGCAGCACCCACAGCGCGGTCGTCGACACCGACCGCGGCCTGCACCGGCGCAACGTGATCGAGCTGACGCGGCTCTGCCGCTCCCCGCAGCAAAAGACCGAAGGAAGCCTGCGGGTGATGCTGCGCCTGTGGCGCGACTTCCTGGCGCTTCCCTACTGGCCCTACTTCCCAGACACCACGAAGGTCGCGCTGGTGTCCTACTCGATGCCGGGCAAGGTCGGGCACATCTACCGCCACGACGGCTGGGTGCGCGTGCGCGGCTGCAGCGGATCGGGCGGAGGAGGCACCTGGTCTAAGCGCACCCGGCCCGGCCGCGCTCGACCAAGTGGCCTGTGGGTGTACTGGCTCACCGACGACACCCCGGCCATCGCCGCCGCGGCCGAGGTCATCGCGCTCTCCCCACCCTCAGCGCGTGGCGCTGGCGAGCTGGCGGGGCGGCGTGCGGCATGAGCGGGCCGCTGAAGAGCGAGACGGACATGCTGCGCACCCTGGCGCGCGGCACCTACACGCTGGCCGCGCTCTACGCACACGTCGAAGAGAACGCCGACGTCGCCCGCGAGGATGGGCACTCCCCGTCAGCGCCCGGGCATTCGTGGGATCCGCGGTGGCGGCACCGCGTCCGCGGCTGGCTCGCAAACCAGCGTCGCGCCGGTCGCGCGCGGCGCATCACACACGCGGTCTGGGCGCTCGAGGGGACACCCGAGAATCCCGGGCGGATGCTGTTGATCGCAGCGGGCGGCCAGGATCCGCAGGTCGAGCTGCAGTGCCGCGACGCCGTCGCGCTGCTCGGCGACGTCGACGGGCCGCTGGATGCGGTCATCACCGACCCGCCGTGGGGCCTTGAATGGGACAGGCCGGGGTCGCGCAGCCAGTACGCGCGCGAGGAGGCGAAGGTCCTCGACGGCTACATCGACGTGCCCGCCCGGGAGTACCTGGCGTTCTCGCGTCGATGGATCGCCGCCGCCGCCCGCGTGCTGCGCCCCGGCGGGCAGCTCGTCGTCGTGACCGGCCCGCAGCGCGCCGCCCCGGTGCAGATCGCCGCCGAAGAGCACGGTCTGGCGTGGGTATGCACGATCGTCGCGCGCCGCGAGTTCGTCGCGCCGAGCCGACGGCGTCCCTCGCCGGCTCACTGGGCGATCACCGCGATGTGCCGCGGCCCCGTCTCCCACCGCCGGCGCGTATTCAACGCGCCAGGCGACCAGCGCCGCTCCCACACCGGGGGCCTCTACCCGACCGACCTGTGGCTCGAAGGTAACGGCCGAGCCGACAGGCCCGGCCTGCTGCGCTACGCCACGGAGCTGCCCGAACCGTTGGCGAGGCGCATCGTCACGGTGTTCACCGACGAAGGCGAGCACGTTTGCGACCCGCTACTCGGCGGGGGCAGCATCCAGCGCGCTTGCTGGCAGACCGGACGGCGCTTCACCGGCGGTGACCTGAACCCCACCGCCGTCATGTACGCCGCCGCGCGGCTGCTCGCCGAGCACGCCTGGCCGCAAGAGCGTCAACCCCAGCTCCCGCTCGCCGCCTGAACCAGCCGGTAGGCGCGCGGGCTTGTTCCTGACCATCCCTGCACCCCGCCCAAAGGAGTTCGAATGTCAACAGGAAACCCAACCCAGCAACATGACCCACCCCAGCGGGTCGGGAGGTGAGCGGCCGTGAGCGCCAGCAGCTACACCGACCTCGCCGCGCACGCGGGACACCATGTCGCCGTCGTGATCTACGCGCAGGAGAACGCCGCAGTCGAGTGCGAAACCTGCCGCGAGGTACTCGTGGACTTTGCCCGCGCCGATGAGACAGAGCTCGCTGGGCTCCTCGCGCTCGCTGAGCAGCGCGGAATCGCCGAGGACACGCTCGACGAAACCGTTCACGACATGGCCGCAGCCACGGGCTCGTCAGTCAACAACGAAGGCCACGACAGCCAAATCGCCTACCTGCAAGCCGAGATCGGCACCCGCGCGACGCGGGAGCTGCTGGACCGCGAGGGCCAACGATGACTCAGATCCCGCCGCCGCCCCCGGCGTTCAGCGAACTCAACGAACACCTCACAAGCCTGGAGCGGGCGTTCACCAAAGGCCGTGTCGCCGGCGGCCGCTCGCGCTTGCTCGGCGTCGGTCCCTCAGCCGGTCCGCCGAACTACGCCACGACCCCGACTGCACACCAACTGACACCGGGCCCTCGATTGGCCACGGTCGCCCTGGCTAGACAGTATGGGCGTGGCGTCCGCGTTCGGCTGCTGACCTGAAATCGTCGACGCTCCCGCGCATCGTATGGCGCGGGCTGGTTACCGCATCGATGGAAAGGGAGCGTCGACATGGGTGAAGGTATCTGTTTTGCCGGGCTTGATGTGCACGCCAGGAAGACCGCCGCGGCGGCTGTGCAATTGGGGTCCGGTGAGGTGTGGAAGGCGCAGCTGGGAGGGTCCTCGGCGGCGGCGATCGAGTGGCTGCAATCTCTCCCGGGGGAGGTGCGTGCGGTCTATGAGGCAGGGCCGACGGGGTTCGAGCTCGCGCGGGCAGCCCGCGCGGCCGGGGTGCAGGTGATGGTCTGTGCTCCTGGCGCGATCCCGCGTCAGCCTGGGGACCGGATCAAGACAGACACGCGTGATGCTCTGAAGCTCGCCCGGCTTCATGCCGCAGGCCAGCTGCGCCCGGTCGTTGTGCCGGCTCCCGAACTGGAGGCGTTGCGTGATCTGGTGCGTGCGCGTGAGGATCTGCGCGGGGACCTGATGAGTGCCCGCCACCGGGTCAGCAAGCTGCTGCTGCGCAAGGGGATGCTCTGGACCGGGCCCGGTGAGACATGGTCTCAACGTCACCTGCAATGGCTGAGCAAGGTTCGCTTCGAGCAGCCCCTGCTTGAGGTCGTGTTCGGTGAGTGTCTGGCTCACCACGAGGTGCTGCTCGCCAGACGCGATCGCCTGGATGTGCTGATCGCAGAGCAGTCCGTTCAGGGTCCGTGGGCGCCGACGGTCGCAAGGCTTCGCTGCCTGCGCGGCATCGACACGCTCACCGCGGTCGGGCTCGTCGCCGAGATCGGCGACATCACAGCGTTCGCGCACCCTAAGCAGCTCGCCAGCTATCTCGGGCTGGTCCCGTCCGAGTTCTCCTCCGGGGACAGGCGCAGCCAGGGATCGATCACTAAAGCCGGCTCGAGCCATGCTCGCAGGCTGCTCGTCGAGGCAGCCTGGCACTACCGACGTCAGCCCAGCATCTCGCTGACTCTCAGGCGCCGCCAGCACGGTCAGCCCGCCGCCGCGATCGACGCTGCCTGGCGCGCACAGATCCGCCTGCACCGCCGCTGGGCAAACCTGGACGCCCAGCGCGGCAAGAAACGCACCACGGTCGCCGTCGCGGTCGCACGAGAGCTCGCTTGCTTTGTCTGGGAGATCGCCAGCCAGACCGACTGACCCCACCCACCAATCCCGTTCGGTGTGTGGGTGGCGGCCGGCGCCGTGCCACACGGGGACCGCGATCGTCCTATGAGCACCAGCTACTGGTTGGCGCGCTCGTTTCTAGACAGCGGCCCAGGCGCAGCGAAGAACCGTCTTGAGGTATCCAGCCCTCGCATATCAGCCTGACTGCCCTCGCAGCCCGGCCGCCACCCACACACCGAGCCACAGCCAAAAACGCGTGAGTCCCAACAACCGGGCTCCCGACCACCGCTGCCCCACTTGACAACAACGCCCATATCAGGACGGCCGCGCTCGCCGACGCCCGCCAACCCGAAGGAGAACCATATGGCCACCCTATTTCCTGCCGTCCAGCCCGCTCCGTCCGAAGCGTTTCAGGCACAGGCGCCGCGAGCGTTCGGTGCGCTGACGCCGTGGGCCGAGCTGGCCGCCGCGGCGCGCGAAAGCGACGCCTACCACCAGCTGATGCGCTGCTTTCCGCGCTGGAGCAGAGCGACCGACGCGCTCAGCCGCGACGCGCTCAAGGCGCTCGCCCAGAACCACGCCGTTGACCCCAACAGCCGCTACTCGTGGCAGGGCCGGTTCGCTCACGCCGAAGGAGTGCTGCGCCGCCATGCGCTGGCGAAGGTGGACCCCAGCACGCTGACCGCGGAGGCGATCGAGCAACTCGCCAGCGGCCAGGCGGACACCGACCGTGCCGCGGGCCTCGATTGGAGCGTCGTGACCGTCCCGGCGCAGGCGCTGGACGAGCGCATCCGTGAAGCGAACCGCGAGCTCCCGGTCGACCTGGATCACCCCGACACGTGGTATCGGACGTCCGCCAAGCGCGCAGCGATCGCCCGCCGCTACGGCCTCGTCCCCGAGCTGGCCGATGACATCTCGCGGTGGGCGCTCGCGAACGTCGCCGAGTTCAGCGAGTCGGACATGCGCTGTTGGCAGATCGGCTCGCGCCGGTGGCTCGCGCTCGCGCGGGAGGTGATGAGTGTCCCCGAGCGGGTCGAGCGACCTGTGGGGGTGTTCCTCATACCGGACGAGCGCACCGGTGACGGCTGGCGTCTGGGGCCGGTGCTCTCCCCCGAGCTGATCAGCCTCGTCGACTCACTCGGCGGGCAGATCCATCCAGGGCTGCTCAGCGCCTCCGTCCCGGCCGAGGAGGTCGATGAGTTCCTTCGCCGGATCAACATGCGGACGCTGCACGCCGGGGAGATGTCGATCGCCGAAACCTCAGCCGGGCTCGGGACGGCACTCTCCAACTCGCTGGGCCGGCCGGTGCATCCCGGGCTGCCCGTCGACCGCCTGGAACGCTGGGGGCGCCTGCACCTCTCGAGCTTCCGCGGCGGACCCCTGGAAATGCGGGTCCTGACCCGCAGCGTCAAGTCGTTTCCGGTGCGGCGCCTGGGGTCGGTTCGTGCCGGGAAGGCAAAGGACTATGCGTTGAGCGTCGCGATGGATCTCGGCGAGGCAGTCGCGATCGCCGTCGAGCGCGAGGTGCCGCTGCTGCTCTCCACCGAGGCCTCGGGCTATCTCGCCGGCACGGTCCGTGTCGGGCGGATGAAGGGCCGCCCCGGGATGCTGACGATCACTGAGGCGGACGGCATGTCGGCGATCACACGCCGGCTTCTAGCCGAGCAGGCCATCACGCTGCTGCGGGAGCTGAAGGCGAGCGGCGCGAACGTGGTGCTCGACTCAGGCGCGCGCGAACTCGTGCGAATGACCGTCGTCGCACCGCTCGACGATGACCCGGTATTGAAGGACCCGCAGCGTCGTGTCGCGGCGCTGAAGGTCGTCGGGTCGGGCCTTGACATGTCCCAGACCGCGACCGGTAAGACGATCACCACGGGCCGCGCGATCTACCACCGCGCCGCGACCATCCGCGGGTTCCGCGGCCTGGTGATCGCCGGGCCGCGACTGATCAACCAGTGGTTCGAGGAGCTCACCGTTGGTGCTCCCTCGCGCGGGCTGCCGCCGCTCGCTCCGAACTGCGAGGTGCTGATCATCGACGAGCGCATCCCCGTCGCCGCGCAGGTTCGCCGCTTTCACCGCGACCTCGGGGACCGCCCCGGCGTCGTGCTCGTCGGGACCGGGGTGATGGAGCGTTTCGCCCGCGAGCTGGCGGTCATCCACTGGCACTTCGCGGTCGCGGATGAGATCCACCGCTACCGCAACCCCGCCACCGAGGCGCACCGTGCGCTCGCGGAGCTGCGCTTCGGCGCGATCGCGGACTTCTGGGGGCTGACGGGCACCCCGGCCGGGAAGGAGGCCGCGAACATCGACCGCCTCGTCGGACTGTGCGTCGCCGACCGCACGCTGCTGGAGGAGCGGCTGAACACCGTCGAAGCGGGCGATCTGATGGACGAGGTCAACGCCGCGAGGTTGCGCGTGAACTACGGGCCGCACGCGGTGCGGGTCACGAAGAAGGAAATGAAGCCCTACCTCCCCGACGTGCTGCCCGCGGAGCCGTTGCCGATCGAGGCGGACCCCGCGCTCGCGGAGCTGATGAAGGCCCTGCGGGAAGGCGGGAAGGCGGCGTACCGGCGGCTGCTGGAGGTGCTGCACGAGCTCAAGACGCTCGACAAGCACAGCGCGCTTCACCGCGAGGCGATGAAAGAGTACGCCCGCCAGCAGGGAATGGTGCTCGGACACGTCGACCGGTACGTCGACATCGGCGTGGACCCCGAGACGCTGACGCATTCGGCCTCGCTGCTGGCGAAGGCACTCGTCCGCGAAGGCCTCGTCGCCGAGGCGATGAAGGGCGGCGGGGACGGGCTGCCGCTGCTGCGCAGCATCGTCGCGCAGAGCTTGGCTGAGCGGGCCGCTGAGGAGCAGATCCTGGTGTTCGCTGAGCGGGTGTGGTGCCTGCGCCAGCTCGCGCAGACGATCCGCGAGCGCTACGGCATCGAGGCGTGCGTCGCTGACGGCTCGATCGGCAAAGACGAGTTCGAGGAGCTCAAGCGGCGCTTCACCGACGGGGAGTTCCCGATCCTGTGCCTCAGTCGCATCGGGCATGAGGGCCACAACCTGCAGGTCGCAAGCGGCATCGTGCACCTCGATGTCCCGCCCGTCCCGGACGGCATCGAACAGCGCGTCGGTCGCGTCGACCGGATCGGCTCGCCGCACGCGTCGGTGTGGACGTCGATCCCCTACATCGTCGGCGGCGGCACCGAACACATGGTCAAGATCGTCGCGCCGCGCGGCGGTGAAAACCACCAGATCCTCGACGCGCCCGAAGGCGTCGGCGCCGAGGAATCCACGATCGCTAAGCAGCTCGGCGTGATCACCAGCCAGGTCGCCGAGAACAAGCAGCAGGAGGGCTACCTCTCAACCGCCGCGCGCCTGCGCGTCGCCGCCCGCATCTTCGGCGCCTGAGCACCCCGGGCACTGCGCTGCGCGGCCAGCCGCGCGCGGCCACAAGCACGCCCCCCGCGTTCCATCCACTAGCGGGGCGAACGCCCCGCACCAAAGGGAGATATCTATGGCTACAGCCACAGCAATCGATCAGGCGCTCGCCACCGTCGATGAGGTCGCCGCCGAAGGAGACCTCACGGCCGAGGCGAGAGCGCTGCTCACCCTCGACGCAACCACGCATGAGGCGATCGTGCTGCCGGACGGCCGCACGATCTATCCGCCGTCGCTGTTCGGGGAGCCGCTGCAGGAGGTCGCGTGCAGGCTACTGGACGCGCAGGACCCCACCCGTTCGCGCTACCTGAAGCTGATCGGCCCGCCCGGGACCGGGAAGAGCCAGGTCGCCAGGGCGATCGCCTACACCAGCTGGCGCCAGCAGAAGAAGAAGGTGATCAAACGTCACGGCAGCCCATTCTACGGGCTGATCGAGCTGCAGCCCGGCCCGTCCGCGGATGAGTATTTCTTCCGCTACGACTTCATCCCCGACCCCGAGGACGCGACCCGCGTGAAGCTCGTCGAGGCCGCGTTTGTAGAGGCGATGCGCAACGGGTGGCTGGTCGTCATCGACGAGGTCAGCATCGCCCGCGATGTCGCGCTGCTGAGCCTCAACGGCACACTCGACGGCCGGCTGATCCTGTACCTCGCGGCGACCGGGGAGACCGTCACCGCGCAGCCCGGGTTCGGGGTGATCCTGACGTATAACCCGGGTCTCGTCGGCGCTACCGACATCCCCGACGCGTGGCACTCGCGGTTCCCCGCGACGGTCGAGGTCTCGAGCAACTGGGGGGCGCTGCGCGAGCTCGGCGTCAACGGCACGCTGGTCGACGCGGCCGAGAAGTATGACTCGAAGCGCAAGAGCGGCGAACTTGCGTGGACGCCGCAGTTCCGGGAGATCGAGAGCCTGCACGTGATGAGCGACCGTGTCGGGGAGCGCGTCGCGCTATCGATGTTCATCTCCGGGCTGCATGAGCAGCTGGAGACCGGGAAGCTGCTCGCCGCGGACGCCGCGGCCGCGTGCCGGATGCTCGACGAGGGCGGCTTTCAGCGCTTCAAGGTGAGCGCCGGCAAACGCAAAGCGGGCGCCTCGAACGCGATCCCGAACCTCGAGGGGTACCCGCGGGCGGTGACACGCTGATGCGCGCGCTCGCCACTCGCGATCGCGATCGCGGGGAGTTCTCCCGCGGCCTGAACCGGGCTGCCGCGTCCCGGGGGGCGCTCGACACGGTCTACCGCGACCTCTCCGACCACTGGACCGTGCTGATGCAGGAGCTCTACCCCGTGTGGGTGCTGATCGGCGCCGGCCTGTCAAACCCCGGGCACATCGAAGTGCCGAGCCGCACCGTCTACCTCGACAGCGAGGAGCTGCTCGGCTCGCGCGAGGAGATCCTCGCGGGGCGTCTTGAGCGCTTCCGCGTGCTCGTGTGCTTCGGCGTCGCCTTTCACGAGGTGATGCACGCCAAGCACACCAAGCGCTGGGTCATCACCTACGACGCGCGGCTGAGCGACGAAGGCAAGACGGTCCTGTTGAGCGATCGCCGGCTGCTGGAGGAGCCCCGGATGGAGGCGCACGGCGTCCGCGACTACCCCGAGGCGACCGCGCGCGGCACGTTCATCCGCAGCGCGCTCAGCGCGATGGTGCCACGGGTCCTAGTGTCTCGCTTCCAGGAGGAGGTCATGGCCGCCGCGCTCGCCGGGGCGCCGCTCACCCGCGACATGTGCGGGCGCGCGATGACCTACCTCGCGGCGCGCACCCACTACGACGTGGTCGATCCCGCGACGCTCGGGTCACTCACACCGCTGTGGGAGAGCGTGCTCGGCACAAGCGGCATGCAGGCGCTGCATGACCTCCACGCCCGCCTGATCTGGGTGCCCGACGGCGACTGCAAGACGATGGACGCCTTCGCCGAGGAGTACCGGGAAATCATCGGCCCGCCCGACCCGCCAGACCCCGCCAGCGGCGAAGGAGCCGGCAGCACCGACACCAGCGAGGAAGCCGGCGGCAGCGGCGGGGCTGGCGGCGGCAACGGGCAGGAGATGAAGTCGCTCGGTGAAGCCCTGGAGGACGCGCAGCAGCAGGCGCAGGCCGGCCAGCTGCAACAGCTCGACGAAGATGTCGTGCTGAAGGACCTGCTCGACCGTGCCCAAGGCGCCCCCGAGCCGCAGACGGGCGGGCGGGGGACCGGAGCGCCGACGGGCCGGATGCCCAACCGCGGCGTGAACCGTCCGGCGTATCCGGATGAGATCCAGGCCGCGGCCCGGTTCGCTAGCCGCCTGGAACAGGCGCGCACCCACGCGGTCGCGCAGCTCGCCAAGCGCACCCCGGGTGGGCGCTTTGACGCACGCAGCCACATGCGCGCGCTCGCGCAGCGCCAGCACGGGCTGCCCGTCACCGCGCACTCATGGTCGATCGAGCGCATCAGGCGCAACCCGATCCAGGCCCCGCACGTGATCTTCATCCTCGACACGTCCGGGTCGATGGCGGTCTACGAGTACGCGCTCGGGCCGGTGACGTGGATCCTCGACAGCGCGGTGCGGATGGTCGGCGGGCGCATGGCTACCGGGCTGTTCGGGAACTCCGCCAGCCTGCTCTCCGACGGCTCGCAGCCGATGCGCCTGGTGCCGGCGATCCGCACCGGCGGCGGCACCGCGTTCGCAGGTGACGCGATCGAGATGTGCGCCGAGCACCTGGAGATGGAGAACACGAACCGGCCGCGCCTTGCCTACATCTTCAGCGACGGTGGCTGGTTTGACACCGAGACAGGCGTCGCGAAGATCGAATGGCTCATGAGCGTCGGCGTCCCGGTGATCCACATCGCGCTGCTGCACGGGCCGCTCAGCGTCCAGGCGTCGCGGATCACCGTGATCACCGACCCGGCCGACGCGCTGGAGGTCGTCGCCACCGACACCGTCCAGATGCTCCAGCAGGGCCCCCGCGCGCTGCTAGCAGCCCCACTCGCGCTCGCGGCCTGAAACACCACCCCGACCGAATCCACTGCGCCGCCCAACCAGGGGCGACGCTCACCCGACCCAGGAGGTACCGATGTCCAAGCCAACCGCCGCCAACGACAAGGTGAGCACCCGCAAACCCGCCGCAGGCCGCAAACCCGCCAAGGCACGTGCAGCACGGCCCGCGGCCAAGGCCGCGCCCGGCAAGCCTCGTCGGTCCGCCAGCGCCCGCAAGCCGAGCGGCACGCGCCAGCGGCGCACCAGCAGCGCGCCGGCCGTGCCTTCGCGGCTGTTCGACGTGACCAACGCCCAGCACCGCGCATTCGAGGGAGCGCTGGAATGGATCCCTCTCGAGCAGATCACGCTCGCGAAGAACCCGCGGCGAGACATCAGCCCGGAGGGCATCGACCGGCTCGCGGGGATGCTGATGGGCGGACAGCTGCAGGCCACGATCGGGCGGCGAACCGCCCCCGAGCAGGTGCTGCTCTACGCCGGGCAGCGACGGTTCCTCGCGGCGAAGCGCTCCCACGAGCTCGCCGGCGGCGAGGGGTACGAGGGCCGCAAGCCCGTCGCTGTGCTGCTCGTGCTGCTGCTCGACTACGAGCCGACCGCGCGCGACATCCGCCGCATCCAGGCACAGGAGAACCAGTACGAGGAGCTCTCGATGCGCGACCGGCAGTGCCAGTTCGAGGACTGCTGGCTCGACCGCGCCGGCCTGCCCGAACAGGAACGCCTCGCGAGCGTCTGCGAGGAGCTCGGGATCTCAGCGACGCTGGCGCGCAACCTGCGCCGCCAGCTCACCCTCCCAGTCGATCTGCGCGTCCGGGTGGCCGACCGCCCGACGGGCGATCAGCTGTCGATCACGATGGCGAACGTGCTCGCGGAGATGAACGAAATCTCCCCCGAGCTGACGGAGGCCGTCGCCGCAAGGATCACCACCAGCGAGCACCACCAGCAGGCGCTGACGAGCATCGGCGCGTTCGTGCAGCGCACCGTCGTTGAGAACGAAGATCTCTACGCCGTCCGCCTCGATGAGGGCCTGGCGATCCTCGACGGCCGCGAGCACATCGAACGCGCACGCGCACACCTCACCGACCCTGGGCGCGAGACGCTCGCCACCGCGATCGCCTGCAAGCCCGAGGAGCTCGACCCAGAGCTCGGGAAGCTCGCCGAGCGGGCCGAGCGAGCGTCGTTCAAGCTCGACGTCGACCGCGCCCTGCGCGAGCGCGCGAGCGCTGGCCGCTACGCCTGGGTGTATGACCGCGGCGCCGACTACGCGGACGCGGTGTGGGTGATCGCGGCAGAGTTCGTGATCGGCGCGATCCACGAGGCGATGGACGGCCTGGAGACCCAGCCCGTCCGCGACGAGAGCTACTTCGGCGCCGCGAAAGTCAGCGACGAGGACACCAAGCAGGCGGCGGCCGCCGACCGCGAGCGTCGCGCTGAGGCACGCGAGCGCCAGCAGAGCGCTCAGAACAGCAACCTCGGGCTCGGGCACGACATCGCGGCCGGCCTGATGGACCCCCGCAGCGAGCAGCTCGACGCCGTCCGACGCATCCTCGCGCACCTGCTCGTTGAGCACTACGCGCCGATCATCGCCTACGGCGCGGGCTGGAGCGACCGCGCGCGCCAGCAGCCCGTCGGGGACACCGGGCGCTTCGAGCCCAAGCACATCGACGCGATCCTCGACGGTGAGCTGCAGCGCGCCCTGGAGGACCCGGACCCGCTGCACGGCATCCTTCAGCTCCTCAGCCGCTGGGCCGCCGCGTTCGTGCTCGACGTCAACGGCGTCCCGGCGACCGGGCCGCTCGGCAGCGGACGCGTTGCGCGCAAGCTTGCGCGTGCGCTGCCCGAGGGCTCAAGCGAGCTGCGCACAGCGGTCTGGGAGCTGATTCGACCGATGCTCAGCCCCCACCTCGCGGAACTGAACCGGGACGCGTTCCTCACCGACGACACGCTCGCACCCGCCGCGGACCTCGCCGTGCACCGCGCCGAGAGCGCCCTGGCGGACGTCGACCTCGGCGAGGAGCGCCTGGCCGCCTGACCCGTACGCCACACCCCAACCCCGATGGGCGCAAGCACGGCGCCCAACAACACCGTCCCGCGCCCGCGCCCATTCCCGGGGCGGGCGTGGGAGAACCCGAAAGGAGCCAGCCAATGGCGAGCTTCATCTTCGGCGCCGTCGATCACACAGGCGCCCCGCTAACCGACCTACCCGCCGAGCTCGAGGCGAGCGTCAACCGCGGCCACCTCGCCTCAAGCGACGCGCCGCTGCCCGGCACGCCCGCACAAACATCCAGCGGGGCGCGGGCATGATCGGCGAGCCCCGCGAACGGCGCCGCTACAGCGCCGTCATGCCCGAGAGCGCATACAAGCGCGGACGCGAGCCGCGCCAGCGCCGCCGCCGCCGCGACGCGTTCGCCGATCTCGCCGACGGCCTGGAGCGCTACCTGCGCCGCGAGGAGGTCCCCGGCGACCGAGCCGACTGGGCGGCATGGGCGCTAAGGCTCGCCGCCGGAATCAGAGGCGCCGACGCGCCCGACCACTCCAAGTGGTTCGTCCGCGTCCACATCGAATAGCCCGCGGCGGAGCGCGCGAACACCGCGCCTGCTTTCCCTCGCCGCCCCAGGCAACGACAACCCGAGAAGGGAACCCACGATGCAACACCCATCACTCACCGGCGTCCTGCGCCGCTACCTGCCACGCGGCCGCGCAGCCGCCGTCGTCGTCGCGCCCTGCGAGCACCTCCGGCACGGCCGCAGCACCCTCAGCCTCTCCGACCCGCCGCCGCGCGAACCGGAGGTCATCTACCGCGGGGAGCGGCGCAAGCTCACGCGCGAGCACTGGGAGCGTCTCGGTTTCGAGCCCAGCGAAGCGATGGAGCTGGCCGGGCGCACCTACCCGCGGCTTCCCGGCGTCAGCGTCGCCGTGCTCAGCGCCGATGGCGCCGGACCGCTCGAGCACTATCCCTTTCACAGCCCCGCCGGATTTGAGTGGGGCTATGAAGGCTCCGGCCCCGCCGATCTCGCGCGCTGCCTGCTGCTGCACTACCACGCCGTCACACCGACCCGTCGCGGGCATTTCTACCCGCCGGCGCCCGGCGAGCTTCCGGTCAGCTACCAGGCGTTCAAGCGGGAGGTGATCGCCCGGCTACCCCAACACGAGGGGTGGACACTGACCCGCCACGAGATCACCGAATGGATCGAAGCGCGCTCGTGAGCAGCTGCCAAACCCGCCAGCTCGCACCTCCCGAGGCTGAGCGGACAGTTGCGCGCCACCGCACTCAGCGGCACCGCTAACTCGCCGGCGTCGTGCTCGCCCAAGCGCGGTCTGACGTTCCGGGCCCCGCGCCTACCGCGGCCGAGCGCGATGGCGCGCAGCCAGTTACGGGGGTCATCCCGAGCGAAAGGAGGCGCCGATGCGCCTAAAGCACACGATGTCTCGTCTGCACGAGCTGCGCAGCTCCGCGCAGGGCGCGATCGCCCTGCTGTTCCTGCATGAGCTCTCCGCCGAGCACACACTCGGCCAACCCCCCAGCCAGGCGAGCTGGGAGCGCATCATCGCCAAACCCACCGAGGAGTGGGGGCAGGCGCTCGAGGACGCCTGCCAGGCGTGCCTGGCGCAGTGGCCCGAGCAGCTCGAGGGGTTCTTCGCTGAGACGCGTCTGAGCGATGAGCAGCCACAAGTTCTCGCAGCCGCCGTCAAGGCGATCGAGGGCGCCTGCGCCAAGGCGGACGGTGAGGGCCGCCGGACGATCCTCGCCGACGTCTTCCAGGAGACCCGCGGGCTCAGCGCAAAGCAGGCCCGCGGCGCGTTCTTCACCCCATGGAATCTCGCGGCGATGATGGCGGACATCGCCGGCGACGCCGCGCAGGAGACGTGGGTCGGGGACCTGGCGGTCGGCGGCGGAGCACTGCTGCTCGGCTATCTCGAAAGGTTTCGCCGCCGTCACGGCGTCCTCGCGTCTCGCGCGATGACGCTGGTCGGTGTTGACATCGACGCGCGCTCCTGCCAGATCGCGCGAGCGAGCCTGCTGCTCGCGGGCGCGGACCCCAGCCAGTTCTGGATCTTCCACGGTGACAGCCTCGCCCAGAAGCTCGCCGGGCGCGACCGTCGCGACGGCGAGCTGAAGATCATCAACTTCGATGTCCTCCTCGGCAACCCGCCATTCGGGCAGAAGGTGAGCATGACCGCGCTCGCCGAGCACGCTCAACGCGGGCCGCTCGTGATCCCCGACCACGTCCTCAACCACCTCGTCCCGAGACAACGCGCACAGCCCGCGTCCGACACCGCGCCCGCGCCGTCGAGATCGAGCTCGCGCAGCGCCGAGCGCTCCCGCCGCCGCGCCGCCTGAGCGTCCCGCAGCCGACAGCACCACGCGTGCGCCGTCGCACACCGGCCCGACACCGTTGCGCTCAAGCGCCCTCTGGCGGGCGTGATCACCACTATCGAAAGGAGCGGCCTGCATGCTGCTGCTCACCACGCAGGCGTTGCCGCAGATGCGCGAGTTCCGCCATCCCAACCTCGGCCGGCTGCTCACGCCCCGCCATTTCGCGCGGCTGCAGGACACGCTCGCCGAGGGATTTTTGCTGGGCGCAGATAACGATTGCTTTCACTCTTACGCGCCCGAGGCGATCGCTCGTATGTTCGCCGCGGTCGCGCCGATCCCGTCGGTGCTGGCCAGGATCCGGACCGCGTGGCCGCAGATGAACCCGCGCGCGGTCGAAACCCTCACGGGGCCCGGGGCGGGCGCGTGGCTGGATCAGCCGGCGAACGCGCCGGAGGTCCATCCCAACCTGTTGTGGGTCACCGTGCCGGACGTGCTGCGCTGCGCGTGCGGCGCCCCCGAGCATTGCCGCGCAGCGGTGCAGGGCCCCGACTGCCGGCCCGTCGGGGACGCCGACGCGACCCTTGAGCGCTTCCGCGAATGGCACATGTGGATCTCTCACCTGCCGCTCGCGTTCGTGCTGCAGGACGGCTCTGAGCGTCCCGGCCGGGTGCCGTGGAGCGCGCCCGGGCTGCGCGCCGTGTTCGTCGGCGGCTCAGACGCCTGGCGGCTCGGGCCCGAAGCGGCGCGGCTGGTAGCGGCCGCGCGGGCCCGCGGGTTGCTGGCGCACATGGGCCGCGTCAACAGCGCCAAGCGGATCCTGCACGCCAAGTCGATGGGTTGCACCTCGATCGACGGCACCCAATGGGTGCGCTGGCGCGACCGCTACCTCCGCGAAGGCCTCGCGCTGTGCGCCGACACCCAGCCCGTCGAGCTGCACTGGCAAACCCAGCTCGCCATCTAACCCGCTGGTACGCGAAGAGAAAACGCGACGCCCGCGCCTGGGCCATCACTCGCACCAACGCGCTCAAGCGCTGACGGGCGCGGACACCCAGCCTCGCCGCAAGGCGAGACCAACGACATCAACCCTGTGCGGCGCACGACCCCTGGCGTGCGCCGCCGCTCACGAAGGAGAGACCCATGCCCAACACCCCCGACGCGCGGGCCAGGACCCTCGCGCGCATGAACGCCTGCCGAGTCGCGCTGAGCGACGGCAAGGCGCTGCTCTGCCCGGCCTACCCCAGGAGGAGCGCATGAGAACCCTCGAGGAGGTCCGCGAGCTCTTCCCGCTCGGTGCGGTCGTCGAATGCGTCGAGAACACCTACCGCCCCGTCCTGAACGGCTCGACCCGCCGCGTGATCGGGGTGCGCAAGTCCTCGCTCGACGTCGAGCTGCTCAGCGGCCACGACGCCGGGAAGCCCGACGGGTTCGTGATGGCGCTCCCCGCCCGCGCCGGCGACGTCCTCTCGCTCTCCGATGACACCGTCACATTCCGTATCGGTCGCGGCGAGCACACGTGCACGTTCCGGGTGATCTCATGAACCTGACCTCGAAGCCGATGCCGCGCGCACGCACCTACTACGTACGCGAGCCGGACGGCACCACGAGCGACTACCCCACCCTCGCCGAATGCGGCCGGCGGGCCGCGCAGATCATTCGCGACGCTCTCCACGCCGGCCCGCCGGGCGGGCCGCCGGTCCCGCACCCGGACGTGTTCCTGATCACCGGCGAGCTCGAGTCCCGTGACTTCCCCCGCGATTGGAACGACCAGCAGACCCGGCGCTTCGCCGCCGCGCGCGACCGCGCGCTCGGCCTACGCGAGAACTGACCACCACCCCTCAAGAAGGAGATTCACCCGTGACTCTCACCTCCACCGCCTTCCAGAGCACCGCCGATGCTCTGCCGCACGCTGGACGTCGTCCCCGAGGACGAGCGCTACCTGTCCTCGGAAAAGCTCGACGGGTGGCGCGCACTCGCGGCGATCGTCGCCGGCGGCGTCGCGCTTCGCAGCCGCGAAGGGCACCCGGTCACCGCCGTCCCCTACATCAACGACGCGCTTCGGGCGCTCGCGCCCGCGGGAACGATCCTCGACGGGGAGCTCGTCGACCGCGCCCGCCCGCGCCAGCTACGGCGAACCAAGTCGATCCTCGTCTCCCCCGAGCCGCACGTCTGGACACCCGAGGACCCGCCGATCACCTACGCCGTGTTCGACCTGCTGTTCCTGGCGGGCCGCGACCTCCGCGAGGAGCCGCTGCACGAGCGCCTCGAGCTGCTCGCCGCCCTGTTCGACAGCGACACCGCGCGCGTCCTCACCACGCTACCGGCCGGGGCGCCGCTGCTGCTGCATGTCGAGCATCGCCCGTCGAGCCGGGTCTTCGCCGAAGAGGTGCTGGGCAGAGGCGAGGAGGGCGTGATGCTCAAGCTCCGCGACTCGCTCTACGTCCATGGCTCGCGCACCGCCGGCTGGTGGCGCTACAAGCCACAGGAGACCCTCGACGCCGAGTGCACCGGCGTGGCGCGCGCCAACGGACGCACTTCGGGGTCGATCAGCTCGCTCACGTTCCGTCTCGCGGGCGGCGCGTGCGGCCAGGTCAGCAGCGGCCTCAGCGAGTCCGAGCGGGCGCACATCACCGCGCACCCCGATCTGTACGTCGGGAGGGTGATCGAGCTCGCCAACCACGGCGTGGAGGCGAGCGGCGCGCTGCGCCACCCCGTCTACCGCGGCGTACGCGACCCGCGTGACAAGGCCCCCGCGCCACGACCGCGCGAGACACCGCGCCGCGCACCGGACGAAGCCGCGCTGGCCAGCGCGGCGGCCGGCGGCAAGCGCAAGCAGCGCAACTACGGCGCGATGGGCGATCGGAAGCTCCGCGCGAGCATCGACTCGCTGCGCGCCGAAGCAGGCGAGGCGTACGAGCGCTGCCTGGAGCGTGGCTCCGGAGACCCCGCCGGCGACCTCCGCGCCGCCGTCAAAGCCGCCGAGGACCGTGGCCTGAGCGTCTAGCCCACCTCGACCGGCCCGCAACGGGCCCGACGAACACGTCCGGCGGGCCGCCGCCCAGGCATGCCTCACGCCCCCGAGAGCCCGAACCGCGCTGGCGCGGGCGGCTCGCCGGATCCAGATCCATCACACAACGAAGGAGCTCATCGATGTCTGAGACAACTCTCGCCGACGGGACGCTTTACACCGCGCTCGTCACCCGCCGAAACGGCTGCGACATCTACGCCGCCGCGACCGCGACCGCCCGCGACGGCGCTCTCGCCGCATACTGCCGCGCCTACTGGAGCGATGCTCTCCGCGTCAACCCAGAGCTGGGCAAGGAGCCACCCACCGACGACGGGGAGACAATCACCGGCTACTTCGCCACCCTCCAAGAAGAGCACTGCGACCGTGGCAGCATCAACCTCGACGCGATCCCGCCCACGCGCGTCCTTGACGACGAGGAGCTCGCGAGCGCACTCAAAGAGGTCGGCGAGCTGACGCGCGAGCTCTCGCGCCAGCGCGCCACGCTCGCGCGAGAGCGGATCCGGCGCCTCGCCGCCACGCACGACATCAGCCTCAAGGACACGACCTCCGCCGGGTTCGCGCTCCCCGAGAGCCTGCCGCGCGAGACCCGCTGGGAGCTCGAGGGGCTGCTCAACGTGGCCATCATCAGCGCGGGCGAACAGGATCCCCACACGCCCACCGGATCCGCCAGCGAGCGTGAACCGGACATGCCGAGCGAGCTGTCGTGGGAGCCACCCAGCGCACAGGAGATCCGCGAGCGGATCGTGCGCGAGCTTCCGCGGCGCCAGTTCAGGCGGCGCGTGCGCTGGAGCGTGGCGCAGCTCGAGCGGATCGCGGCGCTCAACCAGGCCGCCGAGGGCGGCGACGGCGAGGCGCGGGAGCTGCGTGAGGGCATCGCCGAGAACACGCGGCGGCTGATCGCGGCGCGCCGCGCCCCCACCGCAGGCACCGACTCCTCCCCGGCCGCCGCCGCGCAGGTCGCCTATCTGCTGGGCGTGGAGGTGCTCGTCGACCTCGAGGAGAGGCGCGTAACCCGCGTCGTGGCGATCGACGAAGCGATCGAGCTCGACGCCGAGGAAGGCGCGCGCGAGCAAACCACGCTCGCCCCACTCCCGCCCGCCCAGGCAGAAGATGCCGTCGCGATCGCCGAGTCAGCCCGCGAGCCGTGGCCGTCGACGGAATTCGGGTTCTAGTGGCCGGCGCGTATCAGCGCAGCGGGCCGTGGGACCGTCCCGGCACGCTGCGCGATCTGTGTAACTCGACCCCTGAAAGGAGCGTGAGCGGTGTCCCAGAATCCAAACGAGCCGGCTCCTGAGCACGGTCAGGCACCGCCATCCGGCAGGCGCCTGAACCTGGTCGAGGGGAACTTTCTCTACCCGTCGTGCAAGCCGGTCAAAGCGCTCAAAGAACTGAACCGCGAACAGCGCGTCGCGGTCAGCTGCCCGGAGGAGCAGGTGCTCGTGATGGCAGGCGCCGGGTGCGGCAAGACCCGTGTCCTTACCCACCGCGCCGGGTTTCTGCTGGAAGCCCGCGGTGTTCACCCCGAGTCGATCCTCGCGCTCACGCTCACGAACAAGGCTGCCAGGGAGATGATCGGACGTCTGAAGTGGCTGTGCGGAGCAGAGGCCGAGCGGATCCAAGCCGGCACTTTTCACTCGGTGTGCGCGCGCGTCCTGCGCAGCCACGCGCAGCTTGTGAATCGCACGGCACGGTTCAGCATCTATGACGAAGACGACGCGCAACGAGCCATCAAGCGGCTGCTGAGCAAGGCCGAGGAAGCGCAGATCAGCTCCGCCGCCGTCCTGAAGGAGATCTCCGTCAACAAGAACCACGCGGTCCCGCTCAGCCGCTACGAGTCGCTCGCGATCGATCAGACGAGCTTGATCGTCGCGCGCGTCTGGCGGGAGTATGAGCTTGAGCTCAGACGCGGTGACGCGCTGGACTTCGACGATCTGCTGCTGCGCACCGTGCAGCTGCTGAAGGGCAACCCCGATCTGCGCGGCGCCTACCAGCAGAAGTGGCCCAGCATCCTGGTCGACGAGTACCAGGACACAAACCCCACCCAGGCGCGTCTGCTGGCGCTGCTCGCCGGCCGCGCCGACCCGCAGCGAAACCTGATGGTGGTCGGCGATGACAAGCAGGTGATCTACGGCTTTCGCCTCGCCGACGTCCGGCTGATCCTGGGCTTCCAGGAGGAATACCCGGGCGCGACGGTGCTGACGCTGAAGCGCAACTACCGCAACTCGCCGCAGGTTCTCGCGGCCGCGAACGCGTTGATCGCGCACAACCTGTTGCAGCTCCCGATGGCCCTCGAGGCGGACGGGAAAACCAAGGACGGTCCCGAGGTCATGGTGCACTCCTCAAGCACCGACACCGAGGAGGCGAGGTGGATCGCGTTTCAGATCCAGCGCGCGATCGAGCAGGGCATCCCCGAGCGCAACATCGCCGTCCTCGCGCGGTGGGGGACGATCGTCGACCGGATAGAGCACGCGCTCGCGGCAGCCGGAATCAGCTACCAGGTGATCGGCTCCCGCGGCTTCTTCAAACGCAAGGAGATCCGCACGGCGCTCGCTCACCTCCGTCTGCTCTGCAACGCGCGCGATGAGGCCGCCTTCGCGAGGGCGCTTGGCATACGCCCCAAGGTCGGGACGGGCACGATCGCGAAGATCATCGCCTACGCCGACCGCAACCGTCTCACGCTGCTGGAGGCGGCGAGCGCGATCGACCTGATCCCGGGCGTCCCCAGCAGCCAGGCACGCGAGAACGTCAGTCGCTTCGCCTACGACATGCTCGCGTTCACCGGGCAGGTCAGCACCCGCACGGTCAGCTCTTTGGCGCACGAGGTGATCCGGATGCCGCAAGGGGTCGCCGACACCCTCAGCGAGGAGGACGATGTCGAGCAGCGCGTCGAGCGCCTGGACGCGCTGTGTGACGCCGCTCGCACCTATGAGCGCCAGACCGACGAGCCGACGCTTGCGGGCTGGCTGGCGGACGTGATGCTCGCCGGCCGCGATGACCTCTCGGGCCTCGACAGCGAGAAAGGCAGAGTCACCGTCGGCACGATCCACGCCGTCAAGGGCCTTGAGTGGCCGAACGTGATCGGCGCGGGCTTTGAGGAACGCGTCATCCCCTCCTACCGCGCCAGCACCCAAGAGGAGCGCGAAGAAGAGCGACGCATGGCCTACGTCCTTGCGACCCGCGCCGCGCGGGTTCTCGTCCTCTCCTACGCACTGCGCCGTGAAGGTCGACACACCGGGCCGAGCCGCTTTATCGCAGAGGCCCTCAGGGGCCCCAGCCAAGACAGCGCCGGGCAGTCCCAGCAAGCCGAAGCCACAGCTTCGGCGCGTACCGCCGCGTAGCCCGGGCGATCCCGGCGGCTCAAAGGAACCGCCGACGGCGGTCGCGGTTTCGCCGCGCTCCGGGACACGAGACGTCACCAACCGACAAGTGAAAGGAAACCAGACATGGCAGAACTACTGTTGCCCGCGGGCTCCTACGAGGAGGCGCTCCCGGACCTGCGCGCCCCCTACCAGCCCAGCCAGATCCGCCCGCTGATCATCGCCGTACCCAAGAACGAGAAGGCGCCCTGCAAGATCGCGCTCTACACGATCGGCGAGACGCTGATGGACCGCTTCAACCTCGTCTGCGGCGCCAGCTGGGAGCGACCCAAGTTCACGATCGACATCCACGACGAACGAGAGGAGCTCACAGACGAAGACAGGAAAAAGGTCCTGCACTACTTCAAGATCACGTGCACCCTGACTGTGTTCGGCAAGGAGCACGAGGACTTCGGGGAGGGAGAATCCGAGAACCCGGCGCTCGCCGAGTACGACGCGCGAGCGCAAGCGTTCAAGCGCGCCGCGCGCTGGCACGGCCCCGGCCAATGCCTGTACGTGTTCGGCGGCGAAGAAGTCATCATGTGGCGCGGCGCCGGGGCCGGCAAGCTGCAGGTCCCGAAGTCCGGCACAGAACCCCACCGGCGGCCCTACTTCGACAAGCAGGGCCGCAACGCGATCCGCGACGAGTACGCGCGCTGGCTGAAAGACGACGGCGAAGCGCTCTTCGGCGCGCCGCTTGACCACCTCAAGATCGCGCACGAGATCAAGGCTCGCATGACAGCGCGGCTCGCCGCGATCCCCGCGCCGGCCACGCAACAGCTGGCGATCGTCGAGCCACCGCCGTCGAGCACGCCAACCGGGCAGGACACGGACGGCGAGGATCACGGCCCCGAGCAGCCGCCGGCCGGCGAGCCTTCGCAGCGGGTGACCGGCGCGATGCCCGACGAGCCCGCGTCCGTGGCCGCGATCCAGGCCGCCCAAGACAGCGGCTACAGCGAGCAGGTCGCGAAGGCGCTGAGCAACCTCGCTGCAACCCAGGATCAGTCCGGCCCGCTCAGCGACCCCCAAGAGAGGGTCGTGCGCAACTGGCTCGTCGCACTCGCGCGCTTCGAGGTGTCCGAGGCGAAGGTCCTGGACGCTGTCGCGCTAGCCGCGAGAGTGTGCGACTGCCAGGAAGCACGCCAAGCGCAGCTCGCGAAGTGGCTCTCCGCCAAGGCACAAGAGAACCACGGCTCGACACCCGACGCCGAGAGCTCCGCCGCCAAAGCGCCCACACCGGAGGGCGCCCGACAAGCCTCAGCGGAGACCTCGCTGACGCACGAGCCCCAAAGCACCGCCGCGCAGAGCACTCAGCAGAGCGAGACTGCTGACACCGAGCAGGAGTCGCAGGATCTTGCGACCGCCCGCGCCTACGTTCGGATCCATCGCGCGATGGACGCGCACGCCTACGACGACCAGGCCGTCACGCGGCTCGCCGCGCTGGCGGTAGGTGCTGGGCCGCGCGGCCATGTCGATTGGGCGAAGGTGCCCGCGGACGTGCTCGAGATCATCTCAGAACTCCTGGAGGCCGCCGGGTCGCTCGGGTGGAGCACCGAGACGCTCAACCGGGAAGTCCTCAGAGCACACGAGAGAACTCAGCAGGGGACATCTGCGGGACGGTTCGCCGCGTTCGCGAACCATCTGATGAACGCCGCGGAGACCCGCGCCGCGCAGGCGGCGTGAGCCTCCCGGCGCGTTTGCGTAGGGGGAAACGCTCACCGCCATCGACAGAGAGATGTGTCGCATTCCCCGCCTCGCAGTCCGCGAGGACAGTCTCAACCCTTGCACGCAACCGGCGAGCTCGCGCACCGCCGCCAAGCTCGCTGGTTCGCGCACGCACCAGCCAAGCAGACCGACAGCAATCCAGTGGGCGGGCCGGACGTACGTGACACCCGTCCTCGAACCGATCAAGGAGAAAGAACAATGGCCGCATCGAATATCAACCGGGTCGTGATGACCGGCAACCTGACCGCCGACCCCGAGCTGCGCTCGCTGCCGAGTGGCACATCCGTGTGCAAGCTGCGGGTCGCCTGCAACACGCGCCGCAAGGACGGAGCATCCGGGGAGTGGGTCGACAAGCCCAACTTCTTCAACGTCACCGTGTGGGGCGCGCAGGGCGAGAATGCGGCGCGCTACCTCTCCAAGGGACGTCCCGTCGCGATCGACGGGCGCCTGGAGTGGCGCGAGTGGGAGACCCAGGAGGGCGCAAAACGCCAGGACATCAACATCATCGCCGACTCGGTGCAGTTCCTCAGCTCACGAAACGACGGCGACGGCGGGGAACCATCCGGTGCAGAGCAGGACTTCGTGCCCGTGCCGGCCGGCGTCGGAGCCGTAGGAGCCACCAGCGACGACGACATCCCGTTCTAGGCAGACACCCACCCGGGGATCGGACGCCGAGCACCTCACGGCGTCCGATCCCGCTCACTAAACGAAGGACGGAAGGCCCATGGACATCATCTGCCCCCGCTGCCTGGAGCCGTGGGACTCGAGCTACGTCCAGCACGAGATGACCCCAGAAGAACGACAAGACCTACAGACCGGGAAGGGTTGCAGCTGCGCCTGCCGCGCAAACCCACCCTCGAGCTCCGAGAAGACGGCCGGCGCGAGCGCCGCACTTCAGCTCCGCGGCGAGGACCTGGACGGGGCCGCAGCCCTGACGGAGAACTTCGGGCTCAGTCACTAGCCACTCCGAAGACCCGCATGCTCCAGTCCCAGGCCTCCAACATCCCTGGAGGTCTGGGCGCCGGAGTGGCGCCGGAGTGGCGCTCCGATGAGCGCGAGACCCTGAGGCAGGGCCGGCGCTCGAGGACCAGCCGGACGGGACAGCCAGCCTCTTTTTTTGGCGCGGTGATTGCCAACCGGGTTCGATCGCATTCAACCGCCATGATCTCCGCGTACGTTTTTTGATCGCTGCGGCGCACCGCAGCTCAGCCCTATCGCCTGGACGACCTCCGCGACGTACTCGTGGACGCCGTCGGCGTCGCGGACCGAGCTGCAGGCAGTGGCGGATCAAGAGAAGTCGTGTCGCGGGGGCGCATCCCCCGAGCGCCCCTCAGCCGGCCGCTGCGGCGCTGCCAGCCTCACGAGCGGCTTCCTCACGAGCTTCCCTGCGCATCTCAATCGCGCGCCGCGCGCCCTGCGACAGCAGCATCGCGCTTTCGGCGACGTCGCGATTGACCTCCGGAGTGGTCTCGACGAGACGGTCCCCACACACAGTATGAGCACGATCGAGACCCTGGTATGGAGGACGAACACCATTTTCCATGCCTTGAGAATACCTCACGTCGGATCCTTTCTCCCGCCTTCGATGCGTTCCGCCAACAGTCGCGTGAACGGCTCTACATCCCCGGCGTCCGACAGGAGAGCTCCCGTCACCGCATCGCCGTGGGCGATCATCTCAGGGTCATCGAGGCGAGGATGGCATCCGGTGTTGCCGCCCACGATGGTTTGAAATGTGAATGCTAGTTTGCAGTTCCCGACGGCAAGGACGCTTCATCTACGTGCAGGCGGCTGGAGGCCGTCCGCGTGGAGTTCGTCCTCGAGCAGGCCGAGAACATTGTCGAGGACTTCTCTGGCACGCTCGCCGCTGAACTGGGCGAGGCTGTGGGTAATGGCCGTTCTGCGCGACCGGAGCGGGTCGGCTGCCTCCTTGTCGAGCGTGCCGGCAGAAGCGATCCAGACGCTCTCGAAAGCCAGCGAGGAGTGCTCGGCGATACGATCGAAGTCGGCGTCGTAGTGCAGTACGCCGAGCTCGTGGGCGGCGGCGATCGCTGCGACGAGGTAGTCCTGGTGTGGGAGGCGGTGAAAGCCGGCCGCGTGTCGCGCGAGCTTGGCCTGGGCTTCAAGCGCGGCGCCAACCACTGCCTGCGATAGCTCCAGCGGTCTGAGTGCCTCGAGCTCCTCACTCAGCTCCGCGTGCTCGCGGGCGTTGCGCGCGCTGTATAGGACCTCGAACTCCAGGATCGGCGATCGGTAGAGATGACCTTCCTCGAGCGCCCGAAGCCAGTCGGCACGCACGATCTCGTTGCCGCCGCGTTGAAACGCGGAGTTGTCGACAACGAGCTTCCTGCCTTTGAACGCCGAGCTCACCCGCGCTGCCACTGCGCGGAGGCCTCGCGGAGTGCCGCATAGTCGAGGCCCTCCGGCCGCCGGAAACGGTCGGACAGGCGCTTGGCGGCCGCACGCCGCCGCTGCTCATAGTCTTCTTCCGCTTGGCTCCCCTGCTTAAGCGCCTCCTCGCCCTTGCTCACGAGCGCAGCGAGGATCTTTGAATCTGAAGTTCCGGGCGGGAAGCTGCGCCGACTTCGCCGGAGAGCGAACTCGACCTTCTCGTCACTCGTGATGGTGTAGCGGTGCTTCTTCGTCGGCATACGAGGAGTGTAGCACTAAGTGCGGCACCCGAGTGCTCCTCCATGAGAAGAGCTTGAGCGCGGTCCCGAGTTGCTGTAGGCCCGTGTGTCCGCGATTCGAGAGCAGGCGCCCCGTCAGCTGGAAACCGGGCTGCACATTGGAAACTACGACTGGGAACTGGGTATCACAATGGAAAGTAGGCTGAGCGGCAACACCGCCGGCCGGTCAAACTAGCCTTCACATTCCAAACAAGCGTGGAAACTAGCCTTCACATTTCAAACTATCGTGAGCGGCTACATCCGGCGCGGATCGCAGGTGATCGCGAAGGCCGCCCTTTTTTTGGCCGTCGTCTGCCAACCGCGTTGGATCGCTAACGGCTCGCGATCTTCCTTCTTCCTTCAGCGTGCTCGGCTGGTTGATACTCGAGCCCGAGGCGTGCGGCGATGTTTGCCAGGCGCTTGTCTGTGGTCCATAGCTTGGTGTCCGGGGTGAGTCTGCTCGCCGCGAGAAGCTGAGCGTCGACGTAGCCGATCCCAGCCCCGGACAGCGCTTGTTGCTCGACGAGCAGCAAGACCTCGTCATGCTCGGCGAGGGTGGCCTGCGGGAGCCTGCGCAGCAGCGCGAGGATCTCCGCTCGATGGGTCAGGTTGCCCAGGGCAAGCTCTCCGGTGACCCAGGGGTGAGCCAGGACGGCGTTGTTGTCGAGCAGATCGGCGAGGACGGCGTTTCCGGAGCGCAGGTGGTCGATCCACAGAGAGGTATCGACCAGGATCACCGGGCTTGGCTGCGACGTCTGGGGACACCTTTCAGAGCGGGCTCGGTTCCGCCCAGCCGTGCCAGGCGCTTGGCGCTCTCCCTTTCGACCAGGGCGCGGAGCGCCTCGCGCACGAGCGCGGTCTTCTCGCTCGTGCCGGTGAGCCGTTGGGCCTCTGCGAGCAGGTCATCGTCCAAGGCGAGCGTCGTGCGCATAAATCTGGCCCCTCTTCTCAAGGCGTTAGGATGAGCATCTAATGATGTCACAAATGATGTCCGCGAGAGGTCTAATGTGATCATCGTGAGCGATGCCAAGCCGCACAGCGACACGAGCCCACCGGGTCATCGCCGGCACCGTACATCGACGTTCGCAAGCCCGCGTAGCCGATGAGCAGCACACTCCACAAGCTCGATGCGGTCCCCCGCCCGGCAAAGTCGCATGGGGGAAGCGCCGCTCGAGCACCGACATCTAGGAAGGGCCCGCACGGCAGCTCATCGGGCGGGCGAGGAGCGACTGTGAGCAGGAGCAGCAATTGCGAGCAAATCCCGAACGCCTGCGAGTGGTGCGCGGAGCACCCCTTCGACGTGTGCCGCGCCTGCGCACGCCTGGGCCGCTCAGCGGCGCGGCTCCTGGACGCGGGCGGGCTGAGCGCCGCGCAGGTCGCGGAGATGCTCGGGCTCGAGGTGGCGCGGATGCAGCGGCTCCTCGAGGAGGAGCGAGCGCTTCGTGACCTCCAGCGGTACAAGCGCGACCGGATTCCCCTGGCGCCGATCCAGGCGCTGTTCGCGCGCCGCCAGGAAGAAGACCCGAGCCTCAGCAAGACGCGCGCCGCGGAGCTCGCCGAATACAACAGCCGCGTGGAGTTCCTGCGGACAATGGGGTTCGTCCGGACCGCTTCGTTTGTCCGTAAGGGCAAGCGCTACCCGGGGAAGCACCGCGCCGAGATCAGCGTCGAGGCAGCCGGAAGGATCGTGCGCGCGATCGGCTACGCGCCACGCGAAGTCCAGGATCTCTGACCCAAACCCTCCCGCGGCCGTTCCCGGGCAGCTGCTGGGAGAGCCAGTCGACTCAGCCAAGGTCGGGTGACTAGCGCATGGAGCCCCGACGGGTGCTGGAGCGGGGGCGCGCCGTCGCGCTGACCGGCCACTACCGAGATCAGGAGGGACTGCCGGTCAACGAGATCGCAGGCCGGCTGGGACGCACACCGGCGACCGTCCGTGCCTACATCTACGACCCGGACGGGTCAAAGGCACGGCGCGTCAAGGATCGCTACCGCGGGGTCTGTGGATCCTGCGGCGCGAAGACCACCGGGGAAGGACCAGATCGGGCCAGGCCGCTATGCGCACAATGCAACGGCCGGCACAGTGCCAAGTGGGACAAGAGCATGATCGAAGCCGCGCTGCGCGCATGGGTGGCCAGACACGGCAAGCCGGCGAAGAGCACCGACCTGTCGCTCAGCTACGCGACGAGCCAGGCCGGCCGGGACGGCAGGGTACGTCTGCGGCGACTACAAGCCGGCTGGGAGCAAGGAAGATGGCCGCCGCGGAGCGTCGTGGAATACCACTTCGGCAGCATCACGGCAGCCAACCGCGCGGCACTCAAAGCCCCATCGAGCCCGACGCCGAACGGTTCAGAGGAGCGTGGAGGGGGCGGTCCGATGTGAGCGACAGCGCAAGCGCTTCCGCGGCTTACGCCGTAGCGGCCGCGGCCTGCTTGGGATGCCAGCCGCGTCCCTGCTTCTCCACCTTGCCTTCCTGCTCAAGGCGGGGTAGGACGCGGTAGAGGTAATTCTGCTGTATGCCCATCTTCGTCGCGAGCTCGGGGATCGCGACGCCGGGCTGCCCCTGAATGAGGGCGAGGGCTTGGGCGCCACGCTTGCCGCTGCCTTTGCGGCGACCCCCTCGGGTCCTGGCGGCGCGCCCGGCGGTTGTCGCCTTCGCGGCCGGGGTTGTTTTCGCGGCGCGGGTCGCGCTTGCGACGGGCGGAGAAGCGTTCTTGGAACCACGGGGTCGGCCCGGCCTCCGGCGGCGACCACGGGGGGCGCGTGACGCCGGTGCGGACGCTCCGTTCGTGGACGCTGGGATGCCGTCCAAGGCTGCGGCGGCGGCCTCCAGGCGGTTGTACTCGTCCACCACGCCCTTCAGCTCGGCCAGCCGGGCGTCGATCTCTTTGCGCTTATCGGTGAGAAAGTCGGTCACGGTACTCTCCTCAGCAGTCGGCGGGACATGGCACAAGGTATCGCGTGGCTCGGCGTGACGGAGGTTGGACCGGGATAGCGTCTTGGGTGGCATCTACGTTGACGCGACGCAAATGCGCCCCGCCGACTTTCGCGAGGTCCGCGAGCGGATCGACTGGCTGCGCCGGTCGCACTACCTCGACGGGCCCAACGACGTCGACTGGATCTTCCGCAACCAGTTGTTCTCCCAAAGGCGATTTGAGCAGGATTTAGAGAGAGAAATAGAGTGAGCTGAGGTTCAGTGATCCGTGTTGATCACGAACAGCTTGGGGATGATGTGCTCGCGGACGAGTGAGATCGCTTCGTCGAAGCCCAGCTTCGGGCCCATGAAGCGTATGAGAGACGCACCGTTGTCGCCGGCCTTGTTCAGCGGTCCTTGCCACTCGCGTGGGCGGTGCAGCGGGATGAGCAGGTCCTTGATCTCGTGTAGGTCTTTGTAGGCGCCGGGAAAGGTTTCGAAGCCGATGTCGAGCTTGCGCTGTACGAGCCGCTGGAAGTCCTCGGCTGTCAGGGTCTCTCCGAATTCGCGGCCGATCCAGGCGAGGTCGAGGTAGTGCTTGATCAGGCTGCCGGCGGCCCAGCCGACGACCTTCTCGGCTGCCTGCTCGGCAATGTCCATGACCGGCACCTTGAGGCTGCTGGGCTCGATGACGAGCTCGGGGTATGGATGGCGCAGCGCGAGCCACTCGGCCGGTTCGAAGAGGCCGCGTTGACTGACCGTGAAGGAGAACTGGCCCTCGATCGGGTCGCCGGTGACCGACGCGAAGTACGCCTCGTAGTTGATCGGCTTGACGTCGACGAGCTTGGGAAGCTAAGGCCATATCGATGATATGGCCTGCAAAACAAACGTTTCTTCTCTGACAGACGGCGCCGGTACCGCAACGGCACCGCAGATTCGCCACCCGGCAAACGAAGACGCAGCGCTCCGAAAATTCGTTGGCCGGTCCGGGGTCGTTGGGGTCATTTACGCCAGACCTACCAACGCTCCAGCGAACGAGTCTGCCATGCAATCCAGCGACATACCATCGCGGGCGGCTGAACCCCTTGCCGCCCCGCGCTCCCCTAGGCGCCCCCGACCCAGCGGCGCGCTTACGACCACGGAAGCGGCCGCCTTCCTCGCGGTAAGCGAGCGAACACTGCGGCGCTATCTCGCGCTCGGGCTGCTGTCCTACGGGCGGCTCCCGGGGGGCCACTACAGGCTCATGGAGGAGACGCTGGTGGAGTTCCTTGCTCGGCACGGGAGCGAAGCGAGATACGCACCGAACATGGCCAGCGCACCCAAACAGCGACCTGGCGCGTCCGCGGATGCCCGTCGCGCGCGACCACTCGGCCGAGGGACTGCGGCCGCGCAGTACGACCTCTCGCTGGCTGGCCTGGCGGCATTGCGGGATCGGCATTCGGGACGGCGATGATGGCGTTGAACGAGGCTTAGACGTGGCTAGACCCTGGAAGAAGCAGTGGCCCTATGTAGGCAAGCGTGGAGCCAAGTCCTCCCGGGTCGGCTTTCGCGACCACGACGGTGTCGAGCGCACCCGCGCGTTCCCCTCGGCGAAGTCGGCCAAGGAATGGGTGGACGCCTACACCTCAGCCGAGCGCCGCGGACGAGAGAGCCTGCGACGATTCCTGCTCGACCTGGACGCGAAGGAGGCGAATGAGAGCCAGAGCGGACAGACCATCGGCGAGGTCATCCAGCTGTACTTCGCGTTCAACGCGCCGGGTACGCAGGACGGACTCGCCGGCTCAACCTTTCGCACCTACCGACACGTCGCGAGTCGCCATCTGCTCGGCCTAGAAGGCATGACCGCCGGAGAGCCCACCCCCCTGGCGCGCTACGCCGTTGAGTTCGCGTCCCAGCCAGCCATCGCTTTCAACGCGCCGACGGCACCGCGAGCCCTACGTGAGGCAATGAAGGAAGCAAAGGTGGGGCCGTCGGCGCGCGCCCACACGTGGCGCGTCCTGTCCGCTGTCCTTTCCTGGGCCGCCTCCTCTCAGGTCGTACCGGAGATCGAAACGAACGGCTGCCTGCTCGCTAACGAGAGGGTGAGTAACCGGCGGAAGTCGATGCGGGCCAGCGGCGGTGCGGCGTCAGGGCGACGTAGCGGTGCGGCCGTCTCCGGCTGGGCGCTGTCTCCCACGAGCGTCGAGCTCATACGCGCCCAGATGCTCTCCGAGGCGAACGGCGGCTCGCCGACGCTCGTCGCACAGCGCGACGCGATCGTGGTCTCGCTGCAATTCGGTCTGGCACTGCGCAACCAAGAGGTGTTCGGCCTGCGGTGGTCATCGTTCGTTGACCAGCATCGAGCCCAGATCAAGGAGGTGCTGGGCTGGCACGCGCTAGACAGCCGCGGCAAGACCGAGAAGGCGACCGGGCGCACCGCTCGCGTACCGCTCCTGCTCGAGGAGGATCTCCAGACTTGGCGGGCACTGCTGCGACGGCATGGCTTGAGCACCCGCGGCGTGGACTTCTTGATGCCTGGCAACATCGCGGGTGCTGAACATGGCGTCATCGAGAAGATCACGGGCGCATGTCACATGAGCAACAACCAGGCCTGCCAGTGGCGCAGCCGCTACTTCAAGCCCGCTGTGAAAGTCCTCGCAGAGGGCCGCGCCGACCTCGCTGATCTTGTGACCGCGACGCCGTACAGCCTACGCAGAGGCGGTGTCTCGGCCCGCCTGCGAGGAGAAAACGCGCAGTCGGTCGCTGAGCAGTGCGGCACGAGCCTGGAAATGCTTTCGCGCCACTACAGCTACGAGATAGACGACTTCGCTGAGAGCCGACCGCAATCGCTAGACGCGCAATGGCGCGCGGCACGCGCCCTGGTCCTCTAGACAGTATGGGCGTGGCGTCCGCGTTCGGCTGCTGACCTGAAATCGTCGACGCTCCCGCGCATCGTATGGCGCGGGCTGGTTACCGCATCGATGGAAAGGGAGCGTCGACATGGGTGAAGGTATCTGTTTTGCCGGGCTTGATGTGCACGCCAGGAAGACCGCCGCGGCGGCTGTGCAATTGGGGTCCGGTGAGGTGTGGAAGGCGCAGCTGGGAGGGTCCTCGGCGGCGGCGATCGAGTGGCTGCAATCTCTCCCGGGGGAGGTGCGTGCGGTCTATGAGGCAGGGCCGACGGGGTTCGAGCTCGCGCGGGCAGCCCGCGCGGCCGGGGTGCAGGTGATGGTCTGTGCTCCTGGCGCGATCCCGCGTCAGCCTGGGGACCGGATCAAGACAGACACGCGTGATGCTCTGAAGCTCGCCCGGCTTCATGCCGCAGGCCAGCTGCGCCCGGTCGTTGTGCCGGCTCCCGAACTGGAGGCGTTGCGTGATCTGGTGCGTGCGCGTGAGGATCTGCGCGGGGACCTGATGAGTGCCCGCCACCGGGTCAGCAAGCTGCTGCTGCGCAAGGGGATGCTCTGGACCGGGCCCGGTGAGACATGGTCTCAACGTCACCTGCAATGGCTGAGCAAGGTTCGCTTCGAGCAGCCCCTGCTTGAGGTCGTGTTCGGTGAGTGTCTGGCTCACCACGAGGTGCTGCTCGCCAGACGCGATCGCCTGGATGTGCTGATCGCAGAGCAGTCCGTTCAGGGTCCGTGGGCGCCGACGGTCGCAAGGCTTCGCTGCCTGCGCGGCATCGACACGCTCACCGCGGTCGGGCTCGTCGCCGAGATCGGCGACATCACAGCGTTCGCGCACCCTAAGCAGCTCGCCAGCTATCTCGGGCTGGTCCCGTCCGAGTTCTCCTCCGGGGACAGGCGCAGCCAGGGATCGATCACTAAAGCCGGCTCGAGCCATGCTCGCAGGCTGCTCGTCGAGGCAGCCTGGCACTACCGACGTCAGCCCAGCATCTCGCTGACTCTCAGGCGCCGCCAGCACGGTCAGCCCGCCGCCGCGATCGACGCTGCCTGGCGCGCACAGATCCGCCTGCACCGCCGCTGGGCAAACCTGGACGCCCAGCGCGGCAAGAAACGCACCACGGTCGCCGTCGCGGTCGCACGAGAGCTCGCTTGCTTTGTCTGGGAGATCGCCAGCCAGACCGACTGACCCCACCCACCAATCCCGTTCGGTGTGTGGGTGGCGGCCGGCGCCGTGCCACACGGGGACCGCGATCGTCCTATGAGCACCAGCTACTGGTTGGCGCGCTCGTTTCTAGACAGCGGCCCAGGCGCAGCGAAGAACCGTCTTGAGGTATCCAGCCCTCGCATATCAGCCTGACTGCCCTCGCAGCCCGGCCGCCACCCACACACCGAGCCACAGCCAAAAACGCGTGAGTCCCAACAACCGGGCTCCCGACCACCGCTGCCCCACTTGACAACAACGCCCATATCAGGACGGC
>OCZT010000075.1_pt1 | contig 85266 bp, 84 predicted proteins | sample 1539031 | NCBI WGS metagenome assembly OCZT01 (sample SAMEA3539308, study PRJEB22396) | soil metagenome | biome: tundra; feature: field; material: soil | place: USA | collected 2010-05 | depth 0.15 m
ACCAAATCTGGAAGTCGTAGTTCGACTTCAGCGGTGAGCGAACGAGCGGCGCGAGAGCGCCGCTCGTTTGTCATTAGGGCGCTGGTTTCTCGCGAATGTTGCCCTTCACGTTTCGCCACCAGAACAGCGTGGTCAGTGTGAGCAACGCCGAGACGAGGGCCAGCAGCGAAAAGGGGAGGGCGGGGTTCACGGTGAAGAGGAATCCTGACACGCCCGCCCCGATCGCGAGTGAGGCCGTGTTGGACATAGTGAACAGGCCCTGACGACGACCGAGTTCACGATGAACCGCGCCTTGGCTCATGAGCGACGAGACCGACGGCACCGACAACGAGGCGCCGATGGATTCGAAGGATCCGAGCACCAGGATCAAGTTGTTGTTGTGAATATGGGGGTAGATCGCAAGAAAGAATGCGCCGCTCAAGAGTCCGGCCAGCGCAATGAAGCGGCGATTCGCGTGGTCGGCCAGCCAACCGCCGAGTCGAAAAAGCACGATCCACGGCAGACCAAAGAAGGTCCAGCTGAGGCGAATCTGCAGCGTGCTCGCGTGGTGGGCGTGCAAGAGCAGACTCCAACACGCCTCGTAGACGCCGATCGCGAGCCCCGAGGCACTGGCCGCAACGAGTGAGCCGGCCAGTTGCGAACTCCACTGCAACTTCGGCAACGGCGACGGGTCGTACGCTCGGTCCCCGAGATTCGTCTTCATCGCCACGAGGGCCGCGCCGAGACTGACGAGCCCGGCCACAAAGAAGGCCCAGCCGAGGTCGTTCACCGAGGCGACGACGCCCACCACCGGTCCGATCGCCAGGCCAAAGAGTTGGGCCGCGAAGATTCGTGACACCGCACGACCGCGCTCCTCTTCCGGAAAGAGTGACGCCACCGCCGACAACGAAGCGACTTCGATGGCGCCCGCGGCGGCACCTTGGAAGGCTCTCGACACGGCCAACCACGGCGCCGTCACCGGCAACAGAAAGGTCATGCTCGCAAGGCCGTAGACCACGAGACTGCTCACCAGTATGCGACGTCGACCGAACTTGTCGGCGAGATGGCCGAAGGCGAACTGCGTGAGCACGCCCGCGACAAAGAACGTCGCCATCACAATGCCGATCAAAGGCGGCGTACCGTCGCGGTGCTCTAAGAAGAGCGGGAGCAGTGGTAGTCCGAGAGTCGCGCCCATCCACTGGATGGCCACGATGACGGTGAGACGGCGCAAAGTCTGTTGTGCACTGCCTTCAGCCATGACGACCACGCTACTGTCGCAAGCCCGTGCGCTGAAAGTGACGGCGCTAGATCGTGTGGCACTCAATCAACACGAGTACCCCGAGGAACACGTAGACGTAGGGCATGAATGCTCCCGCGTGTTCGTTGCCCCACGCCACGACGCGAGGATGAGTCGCGAGTCGCTGGGCACTAAGGAGAAAGACGATCTCCAACGGCGCGAACGTGGCGACCGTGACTAGGGCGTGCGCCACGCCGTTTGCGCGAAGGAGGGGAATCCACACTGCGAGATTGTCACCGCCGAGCGCCAACGTGACGGCGAAGGTCGTGATCGTGCCCCGGCGAAGCTGCTCGCGGGGCGTCGAGCGATGACGCCAGGAGTGCAGCGCAAACCCAAAGGGCGCCACGGAAAGTAGCCCAATCCAGCGCACTGGGATGGGCGCGAGGAGCGAGCCGAGACCGCCCGCGAGGACCACCATCGACGCGACGGCGAGCGCCTGGGCCCAACTCACGCGGCGGAATTTAGACCGGTCGGTGGCCACGAGCTGCGCCGCGAAGGCGAAGTAGTTGTCAACCATGGTTCCAATAAACGCGAGTGCCGCGACGACAACGACGCCGAGAATCGTGTGCACTCATTGACTTTACTTGAGAGTACCAAAGGACCAAAAAAGTTACGCGTAGGCTGAACGTGATGATTCGTCACGTGTCGGTCCCCACCAAAGATCAACTTGAACACGCTCGCGATATCGTTGATCACTACTTAGAGCCGACACCCACCGTCTCGATTCTCGTGCGCGGAAGAAAAGTGTTCGTCAAACTCGAGAGCCTTCAGGTCACTGGCTCGTTCAAGATTCGTGGCGCCCTCGCCGCGGTGGACGCGGCGCACCGCGTGGATCCGAACGGCGCGGTGATTACCGCCTCGGCGGGCAATCACGGTCTCGGTATTGCCCACGCTGCGTCGTTGTTGGGCGTGCGCGCCACGGTGGTGGTGCCGGCGAACGCCTCGGTCGCCAAGGTGAAGAAGCTCTCCACGTACAAAATTGAACTAATTCAGTTCGGCTCTTCGTACGACGAGGCGCAAAGCCACGCGAAGGATCTGGCCGACGAGCGATCCATTCGATTCATCTCTCCCTTTAACGACAGCGACGTCATCGCGGGCCAGTCGACGATCTTTGACGAGATGCTGCGTCAAGCCCCTGCGATTGAGCACGTCGTCGTCTCCGTAGGTGGTGGCGGACTGATCTCGGGGACGCTCCTTTCGCGCGACGCGCAGGACCGCTCGGACATACGTGTGACGGGCGTGCAGCCCGAAGAGAGCGCGGCGCTGTACCACGTGCTTCGTGGCGCGACCATGAGTGACATTGTTCATAACCCGACGATCGCTGACGGGCTGGCCGGGGGCGGTGACGACGGCGCGATCACCAACGAACTCATAGCCAAGAGTGGGATTGACCTCGTGCTCGTGCCCGAAGTCGAGATTCGTCGCGCGGTTCGCGAGATCGCCGAGAACAACGGGCTCGTGATGGAAGGCTCGGCCGCGGCGTCGTACGCCGCGATCGCGGCCAATCATGTTGACGACGTCACTTCGCGCGTTGGTTTCATCGCGAGTGGTCGTAACATCTCGCACGAGTTGCTCATAGAACTCTTGAGCGAACCCTTAACGTAGAGCCCGGAGGCTTTTCGAGGACGAAACGGTAGGGTAGTGGAATGGCAGTAAAGAAGCGCTTTATGGGCATAGCGCTCGCCGCCGTCGCCCTTGCGCTCACTGTTGCTGGCGTGGTCATCGCCGCCACCGACTCTAACCCGGGGGGCCTGACGAAGGATCCCCTGACGCTCAACGGCTATCCGCCGTCGTCGGCGAACCTGCTCGTGAGCGTGTCAACGGGGGCCGACTTTAGCCTCAGTGCCAACGTCGCGGTGGACTTCAAATCCAACAAAGCTGACGCCGTGGTGCGGATCCCCGTGGTGGTCACGTCGGCCGCCGTAGAACTGCGACTCATCAAGAATCGTCTTTACGCCCGCTCGGCGAGCGCGTCCAGTGGACCCTGGCTGGACGCGAAGGTGAAGACACCAGCGCTCTTTGGCGTCGCGCTCGAGTTGACCAAACCCGACATCAATCTCATCACGGGTTTTCAAAAGACGGTGACTAAGAGTGGATACTCCAGGACCTACGTCTTCTACCGCGATCACGTCGCCCTGTCGAGTCTCCTCGGATCGTCAACGTCGTCCGTGCTCGGGTCGGTTCGTTGGACCATCACCGTGGGCGGCCAGGGGGAAGTCTCCGAGAGCACCCTCACCGTGAAATCGAAACGCACTACCACGACCGTGAGCGTGACGGTGTTGTCGTATAACCAACCGGCGCCCGTCGCCACGCCGTCGAACGTCAAGCCGATCCCACTGGCCGAGATAGACAAACTGCTCGGCAGTAAGTACTTCACTTCGCTGTTGATTCCTCGCGACTTCACCTCACTTTCGCAAGCCAGCCTCAGTTAGGTGGACACCGTGGACGACGTGCACGCTGAACCTCACTGGCCAGCTTCGTTGGCCCTGTTGGTCTGCTCGGGACTCTACGTTCTGCTCCCCAGCCGTCTCGTCGTAGGGCCCAAGTGGCTGCTACCGGTTCTGGTGATCTTGCCGCTCATCCCGCTTTCGGCGAGAAGGGATCGGCGACCCAATGAGGCGCCGTGGGTTCGCTATCTCTGTATTATCCTCATTGCCATTATCACGGCGGCGAACTGCACCTCGGTGGTGTTGCTCCTCGATCGACTCTTCTTCAGCGCTCACGTCGTGGGTCGTCCACTTATCTACTCCGCCGCGTCAATTTGGTGCACGAACTTCATCGTCTTTGGTCTGTGGCTCTGGGAGATGGACCGCGGAGGTCCTCATCGGCGCGCTGGTCCGGAAAAGCGTTTCCCCGACATTCAATTTCCTCAAATGGAAAATCCCACGATGGCGCCGAGTGACTGGCGGCCTCGCTTTATCGACTATCTCTACACTTCATTCGCGAACGGTACGAGTTTCGCTCCCGCCGACGCGATGCCCCTTTCGATTCAAGCAAAGTCACTCTTCGCTACCGAAGCGTTAGTTTCGTTCATCACGATCGCGGTGATCGCCGGCGAAGCGGTGAACATTCTGCGTTAGGGCGGAAACTGATTGAAGAGTCGATCGAGCCAGTGGCTAGCGCGGCTCTCCTGGTTTCTCCGCTTTTCGACGCGATCGGCCCAGGCGGCGAGCCCGAGGCCCACGTTGATTCCGGTCCAGCGCAGGGGTTCAACTTCCCAGCGTTTGCTCCGGTGCTGCACGAAGGGCAACGCCGTGTAGGCGGTTTCTTCACGGGGTGCGCAGATGAGATCGGCGAGACAGTTCGCGGCGAGATAACTCATCACGACGCCGTCACCGGTGTAGCCACCGGCACTCGCGAGACCCGTCGTGTAGTTCACGAGTACCGAGGGAGAGAGATCGCGCGGCATGGCGAGCGGGCCACCCCAGCGGTGCGTGACGCTACCTTCGAGAGAAGGAAAGAGTTCGCGAAGGGTTGCTTCGAGGAGGCGAAAGACCTTGGGGCTCTCATCGAAGCGCTCTTCCACCGTCGAGCCGAAGTGGTACGGCGCGCCGCGCCCGCCAAAGGCCACGCGGTCGTCGTTGGTGCGCTGCCCGTAGATGATGAGGTGACGGTCGTCGGCGAAGGTCTCGTAGTTTCGAAAGCCGGCCTCGTCCCAGAAGGAACGGGACTGGGGCTCGGTGGCGATCATGAGCGAGTAGATCGGCGCCACGCTTCGCCGCTCGCCGGGCAACGTCGTCGTGAAGCCCTCGGTGGCTCGAACAATGAAGCGCGCGTGCACGCTCGCTCGGGTCGTGACGACCTCGGGCCGCGCGGCGTTCTTCGCGCCGAGGATGCGCGTGACGGTCGTGTTCTCGAAGATCTTGACGCCGAGTCGCTCGTTCACCTCGGCGAGGCCCCGCACGAGTCGAGCGGGGTGAATTCGCGCGCAGTGCGGCGAGTACGTCGCGCCGAGCGAGGCGCTGAGGGTTCCGCGCTCGCGAGCCTCGCCTTCGTCGAGCCACGTCACGTCGTGGGCGCCGTAACCGCGTTCGTGGGCGGCCGCGACGCTCTCGCGCAGTCGCGTGGCTTGCACTTCGCTTCGAGCAAAGGTCATCGTGCCACCTTGCACAAAGTGCGCGTCGATGCCGTCGGCGCTGATCGACGCGCCGAGTGAGCGCACCGCGCCTTGAAGCTCGAGGCGCAGATGATCGAAGGCGTCTTTCCCGTAGCGCGTGATGACCGCGTCGTCACTCAGGGGATAGAGCGCCGACGCCCAACCGCCGTTACGTCCCGAAGCCCCAAAGCCGCAGACCGACTTTTCGAGTACGGCGACGCGTAGCGAAGCGTCACGTCGTTTGAGTTCGCGCGCGGTCCATAGACCGCTGAAGCCGCCGCCCACGATCGCGACGTCGACGTCCAGATGTTCACGAAGGGGCGCTCGCGGCGTCACCGGCTGGTCGAGACTCGACCACCACAGTGAGTCGGGCGGTCGCACTAGATGTTGAGCTTGGACGCTCCGGTGAATACTTCACGCAGGACCCGGGCCATGAAGTCGATGTCCTCGCGAGTAGAGATCAGGGGTGGCGCGAGTTGCACGACGGGGTCGCCGCGGTCGTCCGAGCGACAGATGAGTCCGCGACGGAACATTTCGGGCGACACGTAGCCGCGCAGGAGTCGTTCGGCGTCGTCGCCGGCCCACGTCTCTTTGGTGACCTGATCCTTCACGAGTTCGATGCCCCAGAAGTAGCCCGCGCCGCGAACGTCGCCGACGATGGGAATGTCCTTCAGCGCTGCGAGACTCTGGTGGAAGTACTCCTGGTTCGCGCGCACGTTTTCGATAACCTTCTCGTTCTCCAAGATCTCGAGGGCCTTAAGAGCAACGGCGCACGACACGGGGTGTCCGGCCCAGGTGAATCCGTGAAAGAAGGCCACGTCATCGTGCAAGAAGGGCTCGGCGATGCGGTCCGAGACGATCATCGCGCCCAGGGGAGCGTAACCCGCGGTGATGCCCTTCGCGCAGGTGATGATGTCAGGAACGTAGTCGTACTTCTGACCACCGAACCACGTGCCAATGCGGCCAAAGGCGCAGATCACTTCGTCCGAGACGAGCAACACGCCGTAGCGAGTGCAGATCTCGCGGACCTCTTTCCAATAACTCTGCGGCGGCGCGAAGCATCCTCCAGCGTTCTGGACGGGCTCGAGGAAGACTGCCGCGATAGTTTCGGGACCTTCTCGAAGGATCGCTTCTTCAATCTGGTGGGCCTGCCAGAGACCGAAGGCCTCAAAGTCATCGCCGTGTTGCTCGGCCCGGTAGAAGTTGAGGGCCGGCACCTTTACGGCACCCGGCACGAGCGGTTCGAAGGGCTTGCGATATGCCTCGAGCGAGGTGATCGTCAACGCGCCGAGCGTGGTGCCGTGGTAAGCGACGTCGCGACTGATGACCTTGTAGCGGTCGAGGTCGCCGCGCATCTTGTGGTACTGGCGAGCTAACTTCCAGGCACTCTCATTCGCCTCACCGCCACCGGTAGTGAAAAAGACGCGATTGAGATCGCCGGGCGTGAGGCTCGCCAAACGCTCGGCCAGTTCAATGGCCCTCGGGTGGGCGTAGGTCCACAGGGGGAAGAAGGCCAGCTCGCCGATCTGCTTTGCCGCCGCCTCGCCAATGTCGGTGCGACCGTGGCCGAGGGCGTTCGTGAAAAGTCCCGAGAGTCCGTCGAAGTACTCGGTGCCGTTCGCGTCGTAGACGCGCGTTCCTTCACCCCGCACCATGATTGGAACTTCGTTGTGCTCGTTGTAGGCCCCCATGCGCGACATCTGCAGCCAGAGGTTGCGTCTCGCGCGTTCGGAGTAGTTATGACTGGCGTGTCTCTCGTCAGTGACGGTGATGCCGTCGGTAATGGTCTCGTGAAGTGTCACTTGGTCCCCCATGCGTAGGTCTGCTTCGCTAATTTCAAATACAAAAACGTTTCGACTTCGGTCACGCCCGGAATTGAGCGAATCGAGTCGTTCAAGAGGTGCACGAGATCGTTGTCGTCTTCGGCAATGACTTCGGCAATGATGTCGAAGCTGCCCGCGGTCATAACGACGTAGTTGGCCTCGTCGATCGCCGCGATCTTGTCGGCCACTAAACGCACGTCACCGTGCACGCGAATGCCAATGAGGGCTTCGCGGCCGTAACCAAGTTGTAGGGGGTCGGTGATCGCCACGATCTGCATCACGCCCGAATCCTTAAGGCGTTGCACTCGACGACGCACGGCGGCTTCGGAGAGTCCGATCTCTTCGGCGATCGCGCCGTAGGCGCGTCGGCCGTCTTGCTGCAAGAGGCTGATGATCTTGCGATCGGGTGCGTCGAGAACTCCCGGTGCGGAGTTGATGAGCTCAAAGTTCGAACGTTCTTCGTTCGACTGACTCTGTCGTTGTGGTTTGGTTCCTGGCATCGGTTGCTCCTCGTCCAGTGGCTTTTCGGCACCGGACTGCGGATATTGCCAGTATAGGCGCATTTGGCGACGGAATGCGTCGTTGTTTGCCGTTAAGGTGACTCATTTCTTACCTGGCGGTTGCGAAGCCCAAGCAAACTCTGGCAGAGTGGCGTGGGGTGCTGTTAGAAAACAGCCCAACTTTAGGAGGGTGTATGCGTCGCTTAGCCAACTTCATCGGGGGCGAATCTGTCGCCCCAAAGAGCGGGAAGTACGTGGAGTTGATTAGTCCCGTCACCGGCCAACCGTTCGCCGAAATGCCCCTCTCCAACGAGAGCGACATCGATCACGCGGTCCAGGTCGCGGCGAAGGCCTTTACCTCGTGGAAGCGCACCACCCCCTCGAAGCGCTCGCTCGCCCTGCTCAAGATCGCCGACCTTCTCGAAACTAACGCCGAAGAGCTCGTAGCGATTGAAGCGGAGAACACGGGAAAGATCATCGCGCTCACGATGAGTGAAGAGGTTCCCCCGATGATCGACCAAATTCGATTCTTCGCTGGTGCCGCACGACTGTTAGAAGGTCGTGGCGCCGCGGAGTACATGGAAGGCATGACGAGTTACGTGCGCCGCGAGCCCGTAGGCGTGTGTGGGGCGGTAACGCCGTGGAACTATCCGATGATGATGGCCGTGTGGAAGTGGGCGCCGGCGATTGCCGCCGGCAACACGATGGTCCTAAAGCCCGGCGACTCGACGCCGGCGTCGACGCTGTTCATGGCGAAGCTCATGGCCGAAGTACTGCCCGAAGGCGTCTTTGGCGTCGTCTGTGGCGACCGCGACACGGGTCGCGCGCTCGTCGAGCACCCCATTCCAGCGATGGTGTCCATTACGGGCTCGGTTCGAGCAGGCATGGAAGTCGCGGGCTCGGCGGCGAAGAACTTAAAGCGGGTCCACCTCGAGCTCGGGGGCAAGGCGCCGGTCGTGGTCTTTGACGACGTCGATCTCGCGTCCGCCGTCGAAAATATCGCCATTGCCGGTTACTTCAACGCGGGTCAGGACTGCACGGCCGCGACGCGCGTCTTAGCCGGCGACAAGGTCTACAACGACTTCGTCGACGCACTGGCCGAGCAGGCGAAGAACACCGTCATTGGTCCGCCCGAAGACGAGGACGCGCTCTTTGGCCCCGTCAACAATCGTGCCCAGTTCGAGCGAGTGACGGGGCTCTTGGGGCGCACCCCCAAGCACGCGTCCGTCGTCGCGGGTGGTTCCCAGGTCGGCAGTGACGGGTTTTTCATCGCGCCCACGGTCGTGGCCGGTCTTCACCAAGACGACGAGATGATCCAGAACGAAATCTTCGGACCGGTCATCACCGTTCAGAAGTTCTCGGACGAAGCGGAGGCACTCAGTTGGGCGAACGGGGTGGACTACGGGCTGGCCTCGTCGGTGTGGACGAGGGATCACGGTCGCGCCATGCGCTTCGCCCGCGACCTCGACTTTGGTTGCGTGTGGGTCAACACCCACATTCCCCTAGTCGCCGAGATGCCCCACGGTGGTTTTAAGAAATCCGGGTACGGCAAGGACCTCTCGGTGTACGGCTTCGAGGACTACACGCGAATTAAGCACGTGATGCACAACATCGAGTTTTAACTTTGGTTTCGTGGCGCGTGCGAGACGTGGTGAGTTGTTAGCGTGGTAGAGGCGTTTGAGAGTGAAAGAGTGATCAACCATGATCATCGGCGTAGCCAAAGAGATTAAAACCGACGAGGACCGCGTCGCGTTGACGCCCGCCGGCGCTCGAGAACTCAAGGGAGCGGGACACCGCGTTCTCATTGAGCGAGGCGCCGGTGTGGGGTCGTCAATTGCCGACGCGAGTTACGTCGCCAACGGCGCCACCATTGTCGATAGTGCCAACGACGTCTGGGCGGAGAGCGAACTGCTCCTTAAGGTGAAAGAGCCCGTCGCCGAGGAGTACCAGCGCCTCGGGGCGCACAAGAACCAGGTGCTCTTTACGTATCTTCACCTGGCGGCGACGCGAGAGTGCACGGACGCGCTGGTCGCGGCCGACAACGTCGCGATCGCGTACGAAACGGTTCGACTGCGCGACAACTCCCTACCGCTGCTCACCCCGATGAGTGAAGTCGCCGGTCGCATGGCGACCTTGATGGGCGCGCACCACCTCATGCGTCCCGGCGGGGGACACGGCACGTTGATCGCGGGCGTGCCGGGCGTCGCACCGGCCAACGTGGTCGTCATCGGCGCCGGCGTTTCGGGACTGGCTGCGGCCACGATGGCGGTGGGGCTTCACGCGAACGTCAAAATTCTTGACCGCAACCTCGAACGACTTCGACAAGTCGACATTCACTTTGACGGTCGCGTCGAAACGATCGCGTCGTCGACCCTGGCCATCGAGGAGGCTTGCCTCGACGCCGACATTGTTATCGGCGCCGTGCTCATCGTGGGGGCGAAGGCCCCCAAGCTCGTGAGCAACGAACTCGTCGCACGCATGCGCGACGGATCGGTATTAGTCGACATCTCGGTCGATCAGGGCGGTTGCTTCGAAGCCACGCGACCCACCACGCACTCGAATCCAACCTTCATAGTCAACGGCTCGATCTTCTACTGCGTGGCGAACATGCCCGGCGCGGTGCCGGCGACGTCGACGCGATCCCTTTCGAACGCCACGTTGCCCTACGTCTTAGAACTGGCGCGCCACGGCTGGCGCGAAGCGGTTCTGGCGGACGACGCGCTCGCCGAAGGCGTCAACGTCGTGAACGGCAAAGTCACCTACGGACCCGTCGCGGAGGCACTGGGCGTTCACTACACGCCGCTTCGCTCACTGCTCTAAGTAGGGGCAGTGGCGACATCCACTCTCACAACAAGTACCCCGCGCGAGGTGCGTCGCGACCGTTAAGACGGTGAGTCCCGTCGACGGGTCACGGTAACTCGGCTGTCCTTGGGCGACGGCCTCGTCGTGCGCGATGAGGATCGCCGTGTAGTCTTCGCGTTCGGGATCGCACCGAGACGGATGGGGACGCGGTGTCGAAGTGGGCACGGGGCCAACTTAACGTGACGTTTTTTGCGGGGATCCGAGGAACTGAAGCTGGACCCTGGTCGCACATTCTCGGTACGGCGCGCTCGACTACTCGTAGAGCTTCGTTGTATCGAAGAAAGCGTTGAGCGCACGCAGATCCCTCGTGGCCTCGGACTTTTGCTTGGCGGAGTCGTTCGTCTCGGGAAGCGCCGCCAACTGGAGCAACTCACGCTCCGCCGTCTGGTCGATCGCGGCGTGGCGTACGCCGAGCGAGACGGCGACCGCGAGATCCAACGCGGCACTTCGCAGGTAGATCGACTGTGCGTAAGAAGCCACTTTCGCTCCTTTTACCCACGCGACTTTGGCGGCCGCGAGGCTGTGTTGAGCAGGAATGACGCCGAACGCGGTGGTCGAGGTCGTCGCGTTGGACGCCCCTTTTGGTTCGGGCGAACCGCAACCGGCCGTGGTGACGGTGAGGACACCGAGAACGAGGAGTACCAGAAACCTTCGGCGCTTCGAAGACGAAGTGCGAACCACGGGCTGGCGGACACTCATTGAACACCAACTCGCAAAACAACCTTGCCGAACTTTCCCGGCTGGGCGAAGAATTCGTACGCCGCGGACGCGTCGCCGAGTTCAAAAGTTTTTGCGATCGGGACCGTGATCTCGTGACGTTCCCATAGTGGGACGAGCGCCTCGCCCACGAGGTGCGCGACGGCCGCTTTCTCCTCTCGTGAACGCGAGCGCAGCGTCGATCCGGTGAGGGTGTAGCGAGTCCTCATTATGACGAGCAGATCGATCTCCACGCGAGCACCCGTGCCGACACCAATGACCACGACGCGCGCGTGAGGATTCAAGATTCTTTGGGCCACGCTCAAGTTCGCGGCACCGAGTAGTTCGAGCACCACGTCGACGTGCTCCAGTGAACCCACTTGCTCGAGCGTGATCGTTTCGTTGGCCCCGAGCGCGCGCAACTCGCCGTGACGTGAGCTGTCACGGGTGACGGCGACGACGTGGGCGCCGAGGGCGTGGGCGATCTGAACGCCCGCCACGCCCACGCCGCCCGTGGCCCCCGAGACGAGAACTCGTTCTCCGGACTCAAGACGACCCTGGGTGACGAGCGCGTCGTAGGCCGTCGTGAAGGTTTCGGGAAATCCTCCGGCCTCGTCCCAGCTGACGTGATCGGGTACGAAGAGCAGATGCTCGCTCGCGACCACGCAGTGCGTGGCCTGGGCTCCGCCGCCCACGACGGCGCAGACCCGTCGTCCCAGCAACGACGCCGGGACGCCTCCGCCAACGGCGCTGACGTGACCAGCGAGTTCCATGCCAGGTACGTCCGGCGGCGAACCGGCTGGCGCCGGGTAGAAACCTTGACGTTGCATCAGATCGGCCGCGTTGATGCCGGCCGCTTTCACTTCGACGACCACGTCGTGGGGACCGGGCTCGGGCGTGTCGCGTTCGACGAGTTCGAGCTCTTTATCTTTGATCGTGAGCGCTCGCACTCGACGAGCCTACGCCGAGCGCTTCGCGACACTTCGCCGTTAGGGTCGGGTCATGACCCTTTACGACATCCCAGTAAATACCCTTTCGGGCGAGCCCAGTTCCTTGGCTGGCTTTCAAGGCGAAACGATTCTCATCGTCAACGTTGCTTCGAAGTGTGGACTCACGCCACAGTACGAAGGACTCGAGGCACTGCAAAAAAGGTACGAGACCCAAGGTTTCAGCGTGGTCGGTTTCCCCTGCAACCAGTTCGCCGGCCAAGAGCCCGGCAGCGCCGAAGAGATCCAGACTTTTTGCTCGACGACCTACGGCGTCACCTTTCCGCTCTTCGAGAAGATTGACGTCAACGGTGACGGTCAGAGTCCGATCTACGCCGAACTCGAGAAGACGCCCGACGCCGAGGGCTACACCGGCGACGTTCGTTGGAACTTCGAGAAGTTCCTCGTTGGTCGCGACGCGAGCGTGACGCGCTTCGCTCCTCAGGTGACGCCTGAGGACCCGACACTCCTAGTCGCGATTGAATCGGCGCTGCATTAGCCCGCGCCAATGGTGCGATGAAGTCGCACGTAGGTTGGTCGAAAGCCGTAGCGAACCCAGAAGTTGCCCGCTCGTCGATTCGTGACGCGCCAGTTCGTCTCGGCGTAGCGAAAGCCTGCCACGAAGGCGTCGTTCAACGCGTGATCGATGAGCGCGACAGCCAGGCCGCGGTGTTGGTGTTCCGGCCGCACCGCGACGGCACTGACGTGCAGGGCGTGGTCGAACGATCCACGGCGCGCTCCGAGTGGAAACGTCAGGCACTGGGCGACGCCGTCGCCCGCGTACTCGACGACGTAGTGGTGGACTTCGCTGTCCTCGAGCGCTTCGAGTAACTCTTCGGGGCGCGCGGCGTGCTCCAAGGAGATCGAGAAACTCGGACCATGCTGTTGCGCCTCGTCGAGGATTCGATCGAGCTCGACGGCGAGTTGAAGATCGTCGGGGCCGCCGCGGCGAAGCGAGTAGCCCGGTTTCAACTGGTGAGGTCGCTGCTCAGTGAGTGACAGAACGCCACGAAGGTGCATTCGCGCGAACCCCAACTCGTACCACGGCGTGGTGTCGGCCGGGTCGTCGAAGACCCACGCGTAGTGCTCGAGCGCTCCCTTGACTATCCAGGCAGAGCCGACCTTGGCGTAAAGGTCGGCGAGGACGTCGGTGCTGTCAAAAGAGACCCCGTCGGGGCCAATCCACGCGCCGTTGCCGTACTCGGGACTATCGAGGAGGGCCCCGTAGAGATGGCCGACGACGCGACCAGCGTCGTCGGCCACCCACGTCTGGTCCAACGCGTCACCCAGCGCGCGCGAAAAGTGTTCATTGGAGAAGTCGCTACTCAACAGTGGATTTCTGCGAGCGTCGTCACCGAGACGTTCCCTCACTCTCGAAACCACCGCGTCAAGGTCGCGTGGCTCGAGTGAACGAACGATCATGGAGCCACCGTACTTCGAGGTGTGTAAAGGTTGCGTGGTGAGTTTGCGAGCAACGATTTTCGATATGGACGGGCTGCTACTGGACTCCGAGATCCTCTGGCACCAGGCCGAGGTGGAGATCTTCGGCTCGCTCGGCGTCCCGCTCACCGACGCCGAGGGTCGTTCAACCAAGGGCATGTTCGTCAACGAAGTCGTCGACTTCTGGTACGCGCAGTACCCGTGGTCGGGCCCTTCGACCGACGACGTGGTCGATCTACTCCTTGGACGCGTCGGCGAACTCGTCGAAACTGAAGGTCGACTCTTGCCGGGCTCCCTATGGGCGTTGGACGAAACGGGCAAACGCGGTCCACTCGCGCTGGCGAGTTCGACCCCGATGGCGCTGATCGTTCGCTGCCTCAAACACTTCGAGTTGTTGGATCGATTCTCCTCGATTCACTCCGCGGAGTTCGAGTCCTACGGCAAGCCGCACCCCGCCGTTTTTCTCACCGCCGCGGCGTCACTCTCGGTGGCGCCGAGCGACTGTCTCGCGTTGGAGGACTCCGCCGCCGGTGTCTTGGCCGCCAAGGCCGCTCGGATGACGGTCGTGGCCGTTCCCACCCACGACGATCGCGACCACCGCGAGTTCTCACTGGCTGACCTCGTGCTCGACTCGCTCGAGGATCTGCGCTCGGAGTGGCTCGACGAACGATTCGTCTAGAGCACCTTGGTGTATCGGTAGGCCAACGGGTAGGAAGAAGCGTCCGGCGGGAACTCGTCCACTGGGGTCCATCCACTCTTTTGATAGAGCTCGAGCGCCTCGGGTTGGGCGTAGCCGGTCTCGAGGTAGAGCTGGAGAAATCCCACCTCGCGAGCACGAACTTCAATCTCGTTCATGAGGCGCGCGCCCACCCCGTGTCGGCGCTGATCGGGTCGCACCCACAGACGTTTAACCTCGCCGAGCAGTAACGAGGGTTCGCTGATCGGGCGAACACCCACGCCGCCGACGGGGTGTCCGTCGACGCGCGCGACGAGAAAGAGTCCGCGCGGGGGCATCAACTCATCGACCAGCAAGTGGAACCCTTCGTCGCTGCCGCCGTAGCGGCGATTCAGTTCGTCAATGGCGCCGTGATAGACGCTGAGCGCGCCACTGGACGTGATGGGTTCGTCATCGATGATGAGATTTGACACGACACCACAGTACGTGAGGGTTCGGTGACTTCATCTCGTTCACTACGATGTGGGGACTCATTGAAGGAGATCCATGTTTCGCCCCGTCAGCGCCGAACTTGAGTTCGTGGCTCTAGAAGAAGCCGAGCTCGCCCGTTGGAGGGCCAATAACGTCTTTGAACGTTCGATGAAGTTGCGCGAGGGCGCCGAACCGTGGGTCTTCTACGAAGGACCGCCCACGGCCAACGGTGTGCCGGGGCTGCACCACGTGTGGGCGCGCGTCTATAAGGACCTCTTCTGCCGCTACCACACCATGCGGGGTCGCTACGTGGCGCGTCGCGCTGGCTGGGACACCCACGGTCTGCCCGTGGAAGTGCAAGTCGAAAAGCAGCTCGGCGTGTCGGGCAAGAAGATGATCGAAGAGAAGGTGGGCGTGGCCGAGTTCACCCGACTCTGTCGAGAGTCCGTCCTTGCCCACGTGGGCGAGTTCGAGCGGCTGACCGATCGCATTGGCTACTGGACCGACATGGAGCACGCGTACTACACCTTTCATCCGACGTACGTGGAATCGGTCTGGTGGCACTTGAAGCAACTCTTCGAGAAGGGGTTGCTCTACGAGGACTTGAAGGTCATTCCCTACTGTCCGCGCTGCGAGACCGGACTTTCGTCGCACGAACTCGGCCAGCCCGGGGTTCACACCGACGAGACCGACGAGAGCGCCTACGTGATACTCGCCCTCACTGACGCCAGTAATCGAACTGATCTCAGCGGTGCGACGCACCTGGCCGTGTGGACGACAACCCCCTGGACGCTGCTCTCCAACGTGGCCGTCGCGATGAATCCCGAGGTCACCTACGCCGTCGTGGACGGCGTGGTGGTGGCCGAGGACCTGATTACGTCGGTCTTTGGTGAGCGGGCTAGAGCGAGTGGCACCTTTAAGGGCAGTGCCCTGCAAGGCGTGCACTACCAGCGACCCTTTGACGACGTTCCGCTACCCGAGGGAGTCGACACCGGTTACGTGGTCGCAGCCGAGTACGTCACGACCGATGACGGCACGGGATTGGTGCACCAGGCGCCCGGATTCGGCGAGATCGACCGCCTCATCGCTCGAGAGTACGGTCTGCCCACCCTCAATCCCGTCGGCCCCGACGGCACCTTTAGCGCGGCGGTGGCGTGGCTCGACGGTAAACACGTCCGCGACACCAATCAAGAAATTAACGACGAGCTTGATCGTCGTGGCCTCTTGATCCGGCGATTCGACTACACCCACTCGTTGCCCCACTGCTGGCGCTGTGGCACGGTACTTATCTACTGGGCGAAGCCGAGCTGGTACGTCGCGACGAGCAAGTTCAAGGATCAAATGCTGTCGGAGAACTCGACGGTCGACTGGCACCCCGCGCACATTCGAGACGGACGAATGGGCGAGTGGCTCGCCAACAACGTCGACTGGGCTCTGTCGCGCGACCGCTACTGGGGTACGCCGCTTCCTATTTGGCGTTGTGAGGACAACCACTTAACCTGCGTGGGTTCCAGAGACGAGCTCTCGGTGCTCACGGGACGAGATCTCAGTGACGTCGAGCCCCACCGGCCGGAAATCGACGAGGTCGTGTTCTCCTGTCCGACGTGCGCCAAAGAGGCCCGCCGAGTCGAGCCGGTCATCGACGCGTGGTTCGACGCGGGCTCGATGCCCGCCGCGCAGGTGGGCTACCCTCACGTTCCGGGCAGTGCCGAGGCGATGCAGTTTCCCGCGCAGTTCATTGCCGAAGCCATCGATCAGACGCGGGGCTGGTTCTACACGCTGCTCGCGGTCAACACGTTGGTCTTTGGCGCCAAGCCCTACGAACACGTGCTCTGTCTCGGTCACATCGTGGACGAGAGCGGTAAGAAGATGAGTAAGTCCGTGGGCAACGTCATCGACCCGTGGGAAGTGTTGAACACCCGAGGCGCGGATCCCCTTCGCTGGTGGATGTTCTCCCAAGGATCGCCGTGGACGTCAACGCGCGCGGGACTGGGCGCCATCGACGCGGCGCTGCGTGAGACGCTCGCGACGCTGTGGAACACCTTCAGCTTCTTTACGACCTACGCGTCGCTCAACCAGTTCGATCCCCACGACCCCGAGATTCCGGCCTTCGAAGAGAGAGGTGCGATCGATCAGTGGATTCTCTCTCGAGTCGAAAGCGTGACGCAGTCCGTGACCGACGCGCTCGACGGTTACGAGCCACTGGGCGGAACGGCCGCCCTGGTGGAACTGATCGACGATCTCTCGAACTGGTACGTACGGCGCAGTCGCCGACGTTTCTGGCGCACGGACCCCAACACGCCGCGTTCGGACTCCCTGGCCGCGCAGGCCACCCTGTTGGAAGTTCTCCAGCGCGTGACCTTACTATTAGCGCCGTTTTGCCCCTTCATGACTGAACGACTCTTCCAAGAGCTCAACGACGTGAGCGACAACGACTCGGTGCACCTCGCGGACTGGCCCGAGGCTAATTTGCAACATCGAAACGTGGCGCTCGAAACCTCGATGGAGGTCGCGCGACGTCTGACGTCGCTGGGACGGGCCGCGCGCGCGGAAGCCGGCGTCAAGGTTCGCCAGCCTCTCGCGCGCGCCCTGGTCTTCTTGGCGCCGAGTTCACCGCTGCCGCCTGCCGGCGTGGTCGAAGACGAACTGAATGTTGACCTGCTCGAGTTCGGACGCGAGTTAGCCGACGTCCTGACCTTCGAACTCGTGCCGAACTTTCGCGTCGTCGGTCCGCGTCTCGGCGAGGCCGTCAAAGAGTTGAAGCCCGCGCTTGGCGCCCTCGACTCCGCTGCGGCCGCGGCCACCATTGAGTCCGGCAAGTCGGTGAGCGTGACATTATCTACGGGCACGTTCGAACTCACGAGTGACGACGTTGAGTTGCGCGTGAAGGGTCAGCGGGGCTTCGCCGTGTCGCGCGACGGCGCCGAAGTGGTAGCGCTCGACCTCGCGCTCGACGACGACCTTCGCCGCCGGGGCTACCTACGCGACGTGGTGCGCCAAGTACAGGACCTTCGGAAGAACTCGGGACTCGACGTGGCCGATCGCATCGTGCTCAACGTCGTGGGGCTCGACGATCTCGCTGACGGCTTCGCGGCGCTGGCTAGCGAGGTGCTGGCTATTGAGGTACTCGCGACCAAGGGTTCGAGCGAGGGGACGCGACTCGAGCTCGACGACGAGCGCGAAGCCTTCGCCTGGGTGAAAAAGGCCTAGCGCGCGACGTTGAGTTTCGAGAGCAGAGTCGCCAGGACCTCACGCTCAGCGGAACTGAGACGCGCGCCCAGGTGAGTATCTAAGTAGTCGAGGTGCACGCCGAATGCTTCGTCGAGCTTGGCGTTGCCAGCGTCGGTAATGCCGACAAAGACCGAACGACGGTCGTTCGCACAGTGCTCGCGTCGAACGAGATCGGCCTCTTCGAGACGATCGACGAGTCGCGTGGTGCCGCCCGTCGAGCGCACGATGGCGTCGGCCATCTGACTCATCTTGAGCCGACCGTCCTCAGATCGACGCAGTTGCAGGAGGACTTCAAACCAGGCGAGAGGTAGCTGGCACGAGGCCTCGAGCGCCGTGCCCACATCCTTCGTGAGTCGGGCGTTCGTTTCGAGCAAAAGCCCAAAGAGCACTACTTTCTCGTCGCCCGAAGGGCACGCGCTGGAGGACATTGACATACTCTCTACCATACCATTTAGTTGCTTCTTAAGTTACTTCTTGACAAGTTATTGTGTAAGCAACTATAATAAGGAATGACAACTAAGTGTCCACAAATTAAATAGGAGATCCACATGAGCAACCTTCCAGCTCCCGGTGTTTACACCATCGACCCCGTCCACTCAACCTTTGGTTTCATGGCCCGTCACCTCGTCGCCTCGAAGGTGCGCGGTAGTTTCACCGAGTTCTCCGGCACCCTCACCATTGGCGAGACGGTCGAGACCTCGCACGCCGAGGCCGAGGCCGAAGCCGCGAGTATTTCCACCAACAACGAGATGCGCGACAATCACTTGCGCAGCGCCGACTTCCTCGAGCAGGAGAAGTTCCCGAAGTTGACCTTTAAGTCCACGAAGATCACCGCGAAGGGTGGCGAGAAGTACGAGTTGGTAGGCGACCTCACCGTGCGTGACGTCACGAAGTCACTGACGTTTGACGTGGAGTACCTGGGCAGCAGCCCCTCAATGCTCCCCGGCGTGACCGTCGTGGGATTCGAAGCGACTACCGAGATTGACCGCCGTGACTTTGGCGTCAACTTCGAAGGTGTGCTCGAAAACGGCAGCGTCATCGTCAGCCACAAGATCGTCGTCGAGATCGCCATCGAGGCCTCGAAGCAGGACTAACCACTACCACGTCGTAGGGCGAATGCCGGGGGCGAAAGGCCCCCGGCATTTTGCTCAGTACGATGGTGACGTGGCGGAGAAGAGCAAAGGTAGAGCTGTCAAGTCGAGCATTGGCGTGCTCGGCGCGTTGGCGACCATCGCCTCCGTATGGTGGTTCGCCCTTCGCCCACGTCACGACAAAGACGAGTCGCCGGAAGAAGAGTAGGTTGAGTTCTCGCCGAGCCCGGTAGGTTGAGTAGCGATGGCGTTGGCATCGTTGGCTCCGCTGCGACACCGAAGTTTCGCGCTGGCGATGACGTCGTCGTTCGTCTCGTCGACCGGCACGTGGATGCAGAGCGTGGCGCTCGGCATCTATCTCACCGAGACCACGAAGAATCCCCTCTGGCTCGGGCTGTTGACCGTGGCCGCGTGGGCGCCGGCCATCATTGGATCACCGGTGGGCGGCGTCGTAGCGGATCGTTGGAGCCGCCAACGCTGGATCCAACTCAACAACTTCATCATGGCCTGCACCGCGAGCGCCCTCGCCGTGGCGGCACTGGCGCACCATCTCTCACCGGAACTGGCCTGTTATCTCGCCGTCGCCGAAGGACTCTGCGGCTCGGCGTCGTGGTCGGCGTGGCAGTCGTTGCTCCCGGACCTCGTGGACCGCGACGAAGTGCTCGCCGCGGTGTCGCTCTCGTCGGCCCAGTTCAATCTGGGTCGCATCATTGGCCCCGTCTGCGCGTCGCTCGCGTTGGTGCTCGGTTCGGTCGGCGTGGCCTTCGCGGCGAACGCCGCCTCGTTCATCTTCGTGCTGGTGATCTTCTCCTTCGTGCGCAGTGCGCCGCGGCCCAAGAACACCACCAAGGTTCGCTTCTTCGCCGAAACGCTGGCTGGCGCGAAGCGGGCGTGGGGCGTGAAGGGCTGCCGTAATCCCATCATTGGCGTCGGCACGGTGGCGATCATCGCGAGTCCCTTCATTGCGCTCGTGCCGGCGATGGCCATCATCGTGTTGCACTCGGGCAAGATCGGCACGACATGGCTGATCACGGCCCAAGGCGTCGGCGCGGTCAGTGCGGCGCTCACGTTGCCGGTCATCGCCAAGCGCACGTCTCGGCTCAGGGTCTTGCGAGGTTCGATTGGCAGCCTCGCCGGGGCACTCGCGTTGTACGCACTCTCGCCCAACGTGCCCTGCGCCATGGTCGCGATGGTCCTCTTAGGCGGGGCCTACATGGGCACGTTGACGGGGCTGAACACGTCAGTCCAAGTGCACGCCCCGCGCGCGGAACGATCGAGGATTCTCGCTCTCTACACCCTCTCGCTGTCGATCTTCTATCCCCTCGGCGCGTTCGTCCAGGCGGATTTGGCCAAGAGTTTCGGCGTTCGTCACGTGACGCTCGTCGCGTCGGGTTTGTTCGTGGTGGTCCTGGTCGCCCTAAAGATTTTTAACCCGGATTTCTGGGTGGAGATGGGTTCGCCCTCGACGCAATCAACGGTTTTGCTGGCAGACTAGGGCTATGCCCTTTATTTCAACAAACCCAGCCACTGAACAAGTAATCGCCGAGTACCCGTCGCACTCGCCCAAGGACGTCGATCAGGCGCTCGAGACGGCGTCGCGCGCCTACGCGGGTTGGAAAAAAGCGTCGTTCGCTGAGCGCGCCGAATCGATGAATCGTGCCGCCGAGCTCCTCGAAAGTGAGATTCCGGTCGTGGCCGAACTCATGACGAGCGAGATGGGAAAGACGTTCGCCGCCGCCAAGGGCGAGGCGATGAAGTGCGCGATGACGATGCGCTACTTCGCCGAGCACGCCGAGTCGATGCTAAATGAAGAGAGTCTTCCGACCAAGGGCTCGCGCAGCGGCGTTCGTTATGACCCGATCGGTGCGATCTTTTCGGTGATGCCGTGGAACTTCCCGTTGTGGCAGGTCGTGCGCATGGCGGTGCCCACGTTGATGGCGGGCAACGTCGTGGTCTTTAAACACGCGTCGAACGTGCCCGGGTGTGCCAAGTACTTAGAGGATCTCTTCGTGCGCGCCGGCTTCACGCCGGGTGTCTTGTCGACCCTCTTCGTTAGTCACGATCAAGTGTCCGACATCATCGCCGACCCCCGGATAGTCGCGGTGTCGTTGACCGGTTCGGATCAGGCGGGACGCACGGTGGGCGAGTGGGCGGGCAAGAACTTGAAGAAGTGCGTCCTCGAACTCGGTGGCTCTGACCCCTTCGTCGTGGCGAACTCCGCCGACTTAGATATCACCGTGCCGATGGCGGTGACGGCGCGGATACAGAACAACGGACAGGCCTGCATAAATTCCAAGCGATTCATCGTCGTGCGCGAGAGAGCCGACGAGTTTCTCGGGCGCTTCGCGGACGCGATGGGGGCGGTTCGTCTCGGCGACCCGATGGATCCCGCGACCGACCTCGGCCCGTTGGTGTCAAAGTCCCAACGTGACTTGCTCGCGGCCCAGGTCTCGTCCTCGGTCGAAAAGGGGGCGACCGCGCTCGTGGGCGGCGCGGTGCCCGAGCGCACGGGCTACTACTATCCCGCGACGGTGTTGGCGAACGTGCCCCGCGACTCTCGCGCGGGATGCGAAGAGCTCTTTGGGCCCGTCGCCGTGGTCCTCGTCGCGAACGATCTCCGTGACGCGATTCGCGTGGCCAACGACACGCCCTGGGGACTCGGCGGCTCGGTGTGGGCGAGCGATGCCAGTGAGATCGACGAGGCCATTGCGGGACTCGACGTGGGTACGGTCTTCGCGAACGCCATCGTGGCCTCGATGAACGAGCTGCCCTTTGGCGGGACGAAAAACTCTGGCTTCGGCCGTGAACTCTCCGCGCAGGGCGCGCAGGAGTTCACGAACCATAAGTCGTTCTTTGTGGCATGAGCGAGCAGTACTACTTCGATCACGCCGCGTCCGCACCTCGTCGCGACGAGGTGACCGAGGCGATGGCACCCTGGCAGCGCGGCGTCGTCGGGAATCCTTCGGGCAGTCACCGCGCGGCGCGTGACGCGCGACGCGCGGTCGAAGAGGCGCGCGATGAAGTGGCGGACTTCGTCGGCGCCAAGCCCGGCGGCGTCATCTTTACCGCGGGGGGCACCGAATCGTGTCACCTGGCGATCGTGGGCGTGACGAATCACCATCGTCGAACGAACGAGCACTCCGAGATCCTGATCTCGAAGATCGAACACCACGCCGTGGCCGACGCCGCCGAGATGATGGCGCGCGACTTTAGCGACGTGAGCGTGCGCTATATCGACGTGGACGCCGAAGGCGTCGTGGACCTCGACTCCCTTCACGAGATACTGAGCGACGAGACCGCGCTCGTGAGCGTGATGGCGGTGAACAACGAAACCGGCATTCGCCAACCATTAGACGGCGTCAACGCACTAGCGAAGAGCCTCATCGCCGGCGGCGTGACGACGCACACCGACGCCGTCGCGGCGGCGCCGTGGTTGAGTCTGCCGACGATCACCGCGACCTCGGACATGATCTCCATCTGCGCGCACAAGGTGGGTGGCCCCGTGAACAGCGGCGCGCTCATTCTTCGAAACGACGTGGCCCTCGAAGCGGTGACGCCCGGTGGGGGACAGGAACGTGGTCGTCGCGGCGGCACGGTCGACGTCGCCGCGGTCGTGGGCCTCGCGACGGCCCTTCGCGTCACTAAAGCTGAGTTGACCGAGGTCACCGATCGAGTGCTCGACTACCAGCACAAGTTGATGGCGGCGCTGAGTTTTCTGCCGGGCTGTGAGATCACGGCGCCCGCCGCGTCACGCGTGCCCGGCACCGTGCACGTCACTTTTAAAGGTCTCGCCAGCGACGAGTTGCTCTTCTTGTTGGACCAAGAGGGCGTGTGCGCGTCGGCCGCGGCTAGTTGTTCGAGTGGCGCCGCGACCCAAAGCCACGTGCTCGAAGCAATGGGCGTGTCGCCCGAGTGCGCTCGGGGATCCGTTCGATTCTCCATGGGCGCCGAGACCACCGAGCACGACGTCGACGCGTTGATCGGTATTCTTTCGTCGGTGGTCTATCGACTGAGGTCCGAAGCGTAGTCGCCGTCTCGCCTGGCAGACTAGAAGAGTGAAAGTCCTTGTAGCCATGAGTGGCGGCGTCGATTCGTCGGTGGCCGCCGGTCTCTTGATCGAGCAGGGTCACGAGGTCGTGGGCGCCACGTTAAAGCTCTGGGGCGGGGTCTCGGACTCGGGATGTTGCTCGGTTGCGGACGTCGACGACGCGCGTCGCGTCGCGCAGACCCTAGGCGTTGACCATCACGTCTTTAACTACAGCGAGGAGTTCGAACGGCACGTCGTGACACCCTTCGTCGAAGGACACCTAGCCGGTCAGTCACCCAACCCCTGCATCGAGTGCAATCGCCACATCAAGTTCGACCTCCTCTTCGAGCGCGCGCACCGTCTGGGCTTTGACGCGGTGGCGACCGGGCACCACGCCCAGGTCGTGAGCCGAGACGGATCGCACTATCTCGTTCGAGGCGCCGACGATCAGAAGGATCAGAGTTACGTCCTCGGGTACCTGCGCGCTGAACAGCTCGCGATGTTGTTACTGCCCATTGGTCACCTGAACAAGAGCGACGTGCGAGCGAACGCCGCTCGTCTGGGTCTACGCACCTGGGACAAGCCCGACAGTCAAGACGTCTGCTTCATCGAAGCCTCCAAGGGCCGCGAGGTCTTCTTGCGACAGCGCGCCACGCTCACGTCGGCGACCATCGTCGACGCCGTGACGGGGGAAGAACTCGGCGTGAATGACGCCGCCGAACTCATCACCGTCGGTCAGCGTCGTGGGGTGTTGCCCGGGCGCGACGGCGAGAAGCGTTACGTCTCGCGCGTCGACCTCGTCGCCAAGCGCGTCGAAGTCGGGCGTCTCAACGAGATTCTCATCTCGTCGTTGCACCTCGACGAGGCGTCGTTGACCTTTGCCCGAGGAACCCTCCGTGACGGGGACTCGGTGCTCGCGCAGTGCAGCGCGCACGGACGAGTTCAAATGGCCACGCTCCGTCACGACAACCGGTGGTGGCTGGAACTTCACGCGCCCACGAGGCCCGTCGCGGCGGGTCAGTCCGTGGTTCTGTACTCCGTCGATAATCCCACGGTCGTAGAAGGCGCGGCGATCGTCACGACCTCGTGACGCCCAAGGAGCGCGTTGCGTGGTTGCGCGACGAAATCGCTCGTCACAACGAGGCCTACTTCATGCACGACGCGCCGCACATTCCCGACGCCGATTACGACGCGCTGACGAGAGAACTTCGCGCGCTCGAGGCGGAGTTCCCGGAACTTCGAGACGAGAACTCCGTGTCGACGAAGGTCGGCGCGCCGAGCACGAATCTCTTCAAACCAGTCGTACACCAAGAGACGATGTTGAGTCTCGACAACGTCTTTGACGCCGAGGAACTTCGCCAGTGGAGTACTCGCGTCGCCAAGTCGCTCCAGCGCGACCCGGAGTCGTTGCGCTTTGCCGTTGAGCCCAAGATCGACGGACTGGCCCTTTCGATTATTTACGTTGACGGATCGATGTTTCAAGCCGCCACGCGCGGCGACGGGCGCGTCGGCGAGGACGTCACCGACAACGTGCGAACGATTCGCAACTTGCCCCGTACGCTGAGCGGGAGTCCTCGCGGTCGCGAGGAAGTGCGCGGTGAGGTCTTTCTGGCGAGGGATGACTTTCTCGAGATGAACCGACAACAGATTGCGCTCGGGGCCAAGGAGTTCGCCAATCCCCGCAACGCCGCCGCGGGTAGTCTCCGACAAAAAGACCCCGCCGCCACCGCGAAGCGCCCGTTATCGTTCCTCGCTTACCAACTCGTCGACCTTGACGGCGCGTTGTCGTTCACGCACTACAGCGAGACCATTCGCCAACTAGCGGACTGGGGCTTTCTCACCGCGAGCGAGTCGCGGGTGGAGGAAGGTGCCGAGGCGATGATCTATCGCACCGACTGGTTCCAAGAGCACCGTCACGATCTTCGTTACGACATCGACGGGGTGGTCATCAAAGTTGACGACCTCGCGCAACGTGCACTGCTCGGCTTTACGAGTCGAGCTCCGCGCTGGGCGATCGCGCGCAAATTCCCGCCCGAAGAACGAACGACGCGACTTCTCGCCATCGAGGTCTCCATTGGACGCACCGGGCGCGCCACGCCCTACGCCGTCCTCGAACCGGTGGCCGTCGCTGGTTCGACGGTGTCGATGGCGACGTTGCACAATCAAGACCAAGTCGTCGCGAAGGACGTTCGTCCCGGCGACCTGGTCATCGTGCGTAAGGCCGGCGACGTCATCCCCGAAGTCGTCGGCGCCGTGCGCGAGCCCGGTAAACGCCGCGCGAGAAAGTGGACGTTTCCGACGTGGTGTCCCGAGTGTGGTCAACCCCTGGTTCGACGGGGCTCGGAGAGCGACACCTACTGCGTCAATCCGACTTGTCCCGCGCAACTACTCGAACAGATCGTGCACTTCGCCTCGCGCGGCGCGCTCGATATCGAGGGACTGGGTGAACAGCGGGTCGCGCAACTGCTGAGCGAGGGACTCATTGGTGACGTGGCCGATCTCTTCACTTTGCGCGTGGACGATCTCGCCGCGTTAGAAGGATTCGGTGAACTTTCGGCGACGTCGCTGGTGCGAGAGATCGCGAACGCCACGTCGATGCCCCTCAGTCGCCTCCTCGTGGGCCTGGGTATCCGACACGTCGGACCTGTCGCGGCTCGTGAACTGGCGACGCGTTTTCATCACCTCGACGCCCTCGCCGCGGCGCCCCTCGAAGAGTTGGAAGCCCTTGACGGCATCGGTCCGGTCATCGCCCAATCCGTCTATCGGTACTTCCGCGAAGAAGACAATCGCGAGCGAATTGCGCGTTTCAGCGCCGCGGGACTGTCGCTCGACGAGCCCGGCGGGGCCAGAAGCCTCGACGCGACGCTCGCGGGCAAGGTCGTCGTCGTTACCGGTTCCATCGAGGGCTACTCGCGCGACGACGCCGAAGCCGCGATTCTCGCTCGGGGCGGAACGTCGCCGGGATCGGTGTCGAAAAAGACGTACTGCGTCGTGGTGGGTGAAGCCCCCGGAGCGTCCAAGCTCGCCAAGGCGCAGGAGTTGGGTATTCCCGTGGTGGGCGCCAGCGAGTTCGAAACTCTCCTCGCGACGGGCGTCTGGAAGGGCCCACTCGCTTAGGACTTGCGTACTTACTAGGGTTTAGCGGATGGCGCCTACCTTTTCACCCGACTACACGCTCGCCGGTCGCTACCGAATTCGCGAGATGCTCGGCGTCGGTCAAACGGCCGAGGTGTACGTCGCTGAGGACCTGTCCCTGCATCGACTCGTCGTCGTCAAAGTTCTCCTCGCCGATCTTGCGGCGCACGAAGAGATTCGTCGAGCCTTTCGTGACCACATCATTCGTGCCGCCACGCTCAGCCACCCCCACCTCGCGCGCGTCTTCGACGGCGGTCAAGAGTCCGGGTCGATCTTCATGATCAGTGAGTACCTGAGCGGGGGATCGCTCGAGGACGTCCTCGGCGCGGGACGTCGTTTCAGCGTCGACGACGGCGCGCGTCTCGGCCGCGACGTCGCGAGCGCGCTCGCGTACATTCACGAGCAGGGTTTCGTACTGGGATCGCTTTCGCCGTCAAAAATGCTCTTTGACGGCGAGGGTCAAGTGCGTGTCAGCGACGTCGCGCTCGCCGGGCTCGCGGCGGGCTACCGCGAGCGCATGACCCTCGACGAGGCCCGGTACCTCTCGCCCGAGCAGGCCATTGGCGAGCCCGCCAGCTCCGAGAGCGACGTCTACGCGCTGGCGCTGATCCTCTTTGAAGCGGTGACGGGCACCGCCGCCTACGAGGGCACGACGCCCGAAGCGATTCTGCGCGCTCGGCTCGATTCGCCGCTCCCCGTTCGACTGGAACTCGGGTCCCTCGACATGGTGCTCGCGCAAGCGGCCGTTCCCGATCCACGACTGCGCCTCGACGCGGAGCAGTTCTCGGCGCGTCTCGGCGCCGTCGTTCACGACGCCGCTCCCTTAGTTGTTCGACCGGGCTCGCAGGAGCTTCCCCTGCTCGCGCAGTTCACGGCCCAAGAAGAACGTAGTTCGATTGGCTTCCGTCCACCCTCGGCCGAGCAGATTGTTGGCGCGTCGCCCGAACCCACGGGTGGCTACACGAGAGTGCCTCGCGCGGCCGCGAATCTCGGCGCGGGCGGTGGGGGCGTGCCGCGCGGACCGGTCGGACGCACCCCACGCTTCGAACGAGGCCAGTACGATCTGCCGCGCGATCCGCGTCGGTGGGGAGTGATCATTGCGGTGCTGGTGCTCTTGGTCGTGGTGATTGGCGCGGGCGCGGCGTGGAAGTCGGGCCTCTTTTCGAAGAGTTACTCCGTTCCCAACCTGGTTGGCAAGAGTGTTAAACAGGCGTCGGCGGCCATCAAGAGCGGCAGCTTCACGCTACGCGTGACGAATCGAGTGGACTCGGCGAAGGTGCCCGTGGGCAACATCGTCACCCAGACACCCGTCGTGGGCACCTCGGAAAAATCGGGTTCGACGATCACGGTGAGCGTCTCGAAGGGGCCGGTCCTCGTGACGATGCCCACCAACCTGGTGGGTAAGTCCTGCGCCGCGGCGACCGCGCAACTCTCGGCGTTACACGTGACGGCGACCTGCCCGGCGACGGCCGCCATCTTCTCTCCGACCGTGCCACTCAACGACGTCGCGCGCGTGCTTTATCAAAAGGGCCAGAATCCCCTCGTCGTACCCCTGCGCGCGGGCGTGACCCTCTCGCTCTCGAAGGGTCCCGCGCCGTCGACCACCACGACTACGACTTCGACCACGACGACAACGCTCGCCGGACAGGGTCTAAGGGCCGTGCCGAACGTGGTGGGTGACAACCAGGTCCAATTGGTGGCGGCGATGAAGAAGGCGGTGTTGTACTACACGACCACCGGACCGAACGCGAACACGACGAAGTGGACGAAAGTCGTCTCGGAGAATCCGGCCGCCGGCACGATGGTGCCGTATAAGTCCTCGGTCACCTTGACCGTTCAATGAGCGCGGGCTGCGAGCTCTGCGCGGCCGCCGTTGTCACCAAGCGTTACTTCGAAGACGAGACCTGCTGGATCGGGGACTGCGAAATCTGCCTCGTGCCCATGGTCGTTTGGCGAGTACACGACGCCGCGCCCTCCGACGACGTGAAGCGCCACCTGCACGAAGTGCTCGCGGTCGTCGCCAACGAGGAGTTCGATACCACTCCGTGGACCATTGACGACCACATGCGAAATATCCCCGACCACTACCACGCGCACGCCAGGCCGCCGTACTTTTGGCGACGAGTTCCAAACTGAGACCACCGCGTTCGTCGGTACACTCGGTGCACCACATAGTTACGAGGGGGCCTCCATGGGAGCACTTGACGGTCGCGTCGCCATCATTACCGGAGCGGGTCGAGGCATCGGACGCGAACACGCGCTGCTCTTCGCCGCCGAGGGCGCCAAAGTAGTCGTGAACGACCTCGGCGGGGGGCTCGATGGATCGTCCGGCGAAGCGACGCCCGCGGAGGAAGTCGTCGTCGAGATCGAGGCCATGGGTGGCGAAGCGCTGGCCAACCACGACGACGTCGCCACCTGGGACGGCGGTGAGCGATTAGTGCAGAGCGCCATTGAGGCCTTCGGCGATCTTCACGTGCTGGTCAACAACGCGGGCATCTTGCGCGATCGCGTGCTCGTCAATCTCAGCGAAGAAGACTGGGACGCCGTGATCAACGTGCACTTAAAGGGTCACTTCGTTCCCCTGCACCACGCCGCGACGTACTGGCGCGAACAGGCGAAGGCCGGGAAGATCGTACGGGCTTCGGTGATTAACACCTCGTCAACCTCGGGACTTCTGGGCAACGTCGGCCAGTCCAACTACGGTGCCGCTAAGGCCGGTATCGCGGCGTTGACCGTGATCACCGCCGAGGAGCTTGGACGTTACGGCGTGCGCGTAAACGCCATCGCGCCGGCCGCGCGCACGCGCATGACCGAGTCCACGCCGGGACTGTCGGACTACGTCGTTCGACCGTCCGACGCCGCCGTCTTTGACGTGTGGGACCCCGCCAACATCTCGCCCCTCGTGGCGACCTTGGCGATGGAGGACTGCGCCGCGACCGGGCAGGTCTTCTTCGTGCAGGGCGGCACCGTACGCAAGTTCCAGAACTGGACGATGACCGCAACACTCGAAAAGAACGACCGCTGGACGGTCAGTGAACTCGCAGCACAACTGCCCACGCTGTTCTAGTGGCGACGAGCGCCCGCTGGCGCACCTCGATCGAGAAGATCCTGACGGGCTCTTAATCGCTCGAACCGATCCAGCGAGCGCGGCCTTTGGCACGCTCGGCCGTGAAGCGGGCGGCGACCTCAACTGGTTCTTGCTCCTTCGCCAACGTGTACAAGATCGAGCCGCCGCGTCCTCGCGCGCTGCTCGCGACGTTTCACACGTCCTTCGTCGTCGGCGCGTGCGTGAGCGTTCTCGCTCTGGTCGCCGCGACGTTTATGCGATCGGTGCCACGCCGACGGGCCCCAAGGCGGTCTAAATCTGCCGGTAGTCTTGAGGCCTATGACCCTTGAAGTTATGCCGGGCTGTGAGCCCTTTTCTCACCGGGGCGGCCCGTCGGGCGTCCTGGTGTTGCACGGATTCACGGGCAATCCCGCTTCGTTGCTTTCCCTCGCCAAAAGGTGCGCCGAGGCCGGTTACAGCGTCGAACTCCCACGACTGCCCGGACACGGCACCTCGGTGGAGGACATGATCTCCACCACCTGGGCCGACTGGTCCAAGACGGCCGAAGAGAGCTACGACGAACTCGCGGCTCGCTGCGAACATGTTGCGGTGGTGGGTCTGTCGATGGGTGGGGGACTCGGCGCGCACGTGGCCGAAGTTCGTTCGTCGGTCGCGGGCTGCGTCTTCATCAACCCTCTCGTCAAGCCCCCGGGGCTCGAGATGATCGAGGGAATCAGTCAACTCCTCGAGGGCGGTGTCGAATCCGTCGAATCGATCGGCTCGGATATCAAAAAAGAGGGCGGATTCGAAGGCTCCTACAAAGCCACGCCGCTCGCGCCCGCGAAGAGTCTCTTCGAGGGCATCAGGACAGTGCACGAGAACTTGAGTTTGATCAGCGCGCCGATTCTCTTGATCTCCAGTCGAGAAGATCACGTCGTGACGTCGGACAACGGCGACGACCTGTCGGTCATGGTGTCGGGGCCGGTCGAGCGGGTCTGGCTGGAGAACTCGTACCACGTCGCGACGATGGACAACGACCAAGAACTGGTGGAGTCTCTGACCCTGGACTTTCTCGCCCGGGTTCTCTAATGGCCCCGCTTCGTCGTGAGGACGTCGCCAAGGTCGCCAAACTCGCGCGGCTGAAACTGAGCGAAGCGGAACTCGATCAGTTCACGGAGCAACTCGGACAGGTTCTCGAACACGCCAACGATATTGCCGCGCTCAACCTCGAGGACGTGGTCGCGACGGCCCATCCCTTTGGACTGATCAACGTGGTGCGTGAGGACGAACTGCGCCCGAGTCTTTCGCGCGACGCCGTGCTCGCCATGGCCCCCGACGCCGAAGACGGACGTTTTGCCGTGCCGCGCATTATGGGAGAGGCGCCGTGAGAAGTGCCGTGCAGATCGCGAGCGACGTTCGAAGTGGCGCTACCACGGCCGAAGCCGAGATGGCGTCGTCGCTCGAGGCCATACGAGCGAGGAACGACGAGCTCAACGTTTTTCTCTTCGTCGACGAAGAGGGCGCGATTAACGCGGCTCGACGCGTCGACGAGCGAGTAGCGCGCGGTGAGAACGCGGGTCAACTCGCCGGTGTACCGATTGCTCTTAAAGACAACCTCTGTCAGGTGGGCGTGCCCACGACCGCGGGATCGAGGATTCTTCAGGGTTGGCTCCCGCCCTACAACGCGACGGTGATCGAGCGCGTGCTCGCCGCCGGCGCGGTGCCCATGGGCAAGACCAACATGGACGAGTTCGCCATGGGTTCATCGACCGAGTCGTCGGCGTACGGCCCGACGCGTAATCCGCTCGATCCCTCGCGCGTGCCGGGCGGCTCCTCGGGTGGATCGGCCAGCGCGGTGGCGGCCGACATGACGCCGATGTCGCTCGGCTCGGACACGGGCGGTTCCATTCGCCAGCCCGCCGCGTTTTGTGGCCTCGTAGGCGTGAAGCCGACCTACGGTTTGGTGTCGCGCTACGGACTCATTGCCTTCGCGAGTTCACTCGATCAGATTGGACCATTCGCGAAGACCACTTCGGACGCGGCCCTCTTGCTCGAGGTCATCGCGGGACACGATCCGATGGACTCCACCTCGTTGCCCGAACCGGCGCCGTCACTGGTTAGTCACGTGAACGACGGCGTTGCCGGCCGGCGGATCGGAGTCGTGCGCGAACTCTACGAAGGCGCCGACGACGAGGTCGTGGCCGAGGTCGAACGAGCCGCCGCGGCGCTTCGCGACGCGGGCGCGACGATCGTGGAGCTTTCGGTGCCGGAGTTTCGCCTGGGTCTCAGCGCGTACTACTTGATCGCCCCGGCCGAGGCGTCGAGCAACCTCGCTCGCTACGACGGCGTGCGTTACGGTCTGCGCGTCGACGCCGAGGACGTCGCGGCCATGAACGAGGCCACACGCACCGCGGGCTTCGGGGCCGAGGTGAAGCGTCGGATCATGCTCGGGACCTACGCCCTCTCGGCGGGCTACTACGACGCCTACTACGGCCAAGCGTTGAAGGTTCGAACCCAGATGATCGACGCCTTTCGTCGCGCCTACCAAGAGGCTGATCTCTTGCTCGGCGCGACCGCCCCCTCCGTGGCCTTCACGCTCGGCGCGAAGTCGAGTGATCCCCTGGCGATGTACCTCTCGGATGTCTTCACGATCCCCACCAACTTGGCCGGTGACGCCGCGCTCTCGGTGCCCTTTGGCACGGGCGACACGGGGCTTCCGGTAGGCGTGCAACTGGTGGGACCCGGTCGAAGTGAGGCGCAACTGTTCGCCGCGGCGAGGGTCCTCGAACTCGCGGACGGACGATCATGACCTTGCCGGACGGTTGGGAGATGGTGGTCGGACTGGAAGTCCACACGGAACTAAAGACCACGACCAAGATGTTTTGCGGGTGCGCCAACGAGTTCGGTGCCGAACCGAACACCAACATCTGTCCCGTCTGCTTGGGACTTCCCGGGTCGCTGCCGGTCTTGAACGTACGCGCGGTCGATCTGGCGATGGCCATCGGCTTCGCGCTGCATTCGACGATCGCCTCTTCGACGTTTCACCGAAAGAACTACTTCTATCCCGACATGCCCAAGGACTTTCAGATCAGCCAGTACGACCTGCCGATCAACTCGGGTGGCTATCTAGATCTGCCGGACGGCTCTCGCGTCACGGTTGAGCGCGCTCACTTAGAAGAGGACACCGGAAAGTCCACGCACCTCGGCGGTAGCGGTCGCATTCACGGTGCGGAGCGTTCACTCGTTGACTACAACCGCTCCGGTGTGCCACTCGTCGAGATCGTGTCGGGACCCGACATTCGTAGCTCCGCCCAAGCGCGCGCCTACGCGTCGGAGCTTCGAGGCATCTTGATCGCCACCGGTGCGTCGGACGGTCGCATGGAGGAGGGTTCGATGCGCATCGACGCGAATGTCTCGGTGCGTCGTCCCGGCGACCCCTTGGGCACCCGATGTGAGATCAAGAACCTGAACTCGCTGCGCAGCCTGCACCGCGCTATTGACTACGAGGCACTTCGTCAGATTGAACTGATCGACGCGGGCGCCACGGTTCGCCAGGAGACGCGTCACTGGGACGAGAGTCTCGGTGCGACCTCGACGATGCGCACCAAGGAAGAAGCGGAGGACTACCGTTACTTCCGCGAGCCTGACCTCGTCGACCTGGTGCCCGACACGGCGTGGCAGGAACGAGTCCGCGCCGGACTCGGCGCGATGCCCGCCGAACGGCGCGCCACGCTGCTGGCTCGTCTGACAAACGCCACTTCATCCCAGCTCGACGCCTTGGAAGTCGTCGTCGATCTTGGTTTTGACGACCTCGTGCTCGCCGCGATCGACGCGGGAATTGACCCTTCCTTGGCGATGGCGAGAGCTGCGAACGAATTGGCTTCTGGGATCGACCACGTTGGCAATCTCACCACGGAGGCGTTCATTGCGACGTTGGCGATGGAGCAAAGTGGAGAACTATCGGCGACGCAGGCCAAAACCGTGTTGTTGGAGTTGCTGGAGCACGGGGGAGATCCGCGCAAGATCGCCAAGGATAAGGGCTTTGAACAGCTCTCGTCGGACTCACTCGGTGCGACCGTGGAGGCATTGATCGCGCAATACCCCGATGAGTGGACCCGCTACCGCGAAGGTGACGAGAAACTCGCCCAGTTTTTCATTGGCCAAGTGATGAAATCGACGAAGGGTCAGGCGAACGGAAAAGCCGTCATCGCCGAACTGCAGTCTCGCCGCTGACTCGTTGGCAACCCCGGGGTGGTGGTTCCTAGACTTCGCCTATGACGAACCACCCCACTCCTCGCAGTTCTGACGTCACCCTCGGTCGAGGGCGCGCTCCGGCGAGAGCGATGTTGCGCGCGATGGGACTCGGCGACGACGACATGACCAAGGCCCAGATCGGCGTCGCGTCGAGTTGGAACGAGGTCACGCCCTGCAACTTGCCTCTCGATCGACTGGCAAAACGCACCAAGGCCGCGGTGCGCGACGGCGGAGGTCTGCCCTTTGAATTCGTGACCATTGCGGTTTCGGACGGCATCTCGATGGGTCACGAAGGTATGCACGCCTCACTCGTGTCTCGAGAAGTCATTGCGGACTCGGTCGAAGTCGTCATGCACGCCGAGCGATTTGACGCCATGGTGACCCTCGCGGGATGCGACAAGTCACTGCCGGGCATGCTGATGGCCGCGGCTCGTCTCAACGTGCCGAGCGTCTTTCTCTACGGCGGCACGATTTTGCCGGGTCACCTGAACGGCGAAGCACTCGACATCACGTCGGTGTTTGAAGCCGTAGGCGCCAACGCGGTCGGCGCAATGAGCGACGAAGAGTTAACGGCCATCGAGTGCGCGGCCTGTCCCGGCGAGGGAAGTTGCGCGGGCATGTTCACGGCCAACACCATGGCGAGCGTGGGTGAGGCCCTGGGCATGTCGCTGCTCGGTAGCGCCTCCGTGCCCTCGATCGACTCGCGCCGTGATCAGTACGCGTACGACTCGGGACTCGCGGTACTCAATCTCCTGGACGAGGGCATCAGCGCTCGCCAGATCATGACCAGAGGGGCCTTCGAGAACGCGATCGCGATCGTGATGGCGCTCGGCGGTTCGACCAACGCCGTGCTGCACTTGCTCGCGATCGCCCACGAAGCACGCGTTGAACTCGAGCTCGATGACTTCAACAAGATCGCTCAGCGCGTACCGCACATCGCCGACACCAAACCCCACGGCAAGTACCACATGAGTGACCTCGATCGCGTCGGCGGGCTGCCCGTGATCCTCCAGCACCTCTTAGAGAACGATCGCCTGAACGGCGACGTGATGACGGTGAGCGGTAGGACCATGGCCGAGAACCTCGAGCAGTACCACGCGGCTCGACCCGACGGCGACGTGGTTCACGAGGTGGGTAGCCCGATCCACGTTCAAGGCGGCATCGCGGTGCTGCGCGGATCGCTCGCGCCCAAAGGTGCCGTCGTGAAGGTCGCCGGGCTGGACGAACTTCACTTCAGTGGCACGGCGCGCGTCTTTGACGGCGAGGACCAGGCGATGACCTCCATTATGGCCAACGAGATTGAACCCAACACCGTGGTCGTTATTCGATACGAAGGTCCGAAGGGCGGACCGGGTATGCGCGAGATGCTCGCGGTCACGGGTGCCATGAAGGGTGTCGGTCGTGGTGCCGACTGTGCTCTCGTCACCGACGGACGCTTCAGCGGGGGAACGCACGGATTTTGCGTCGGTCACGTCGCGCCCGAGGCCCTTGACGGAGGGCCCATCGGACTCGTGCGTGACGGCGATCAGATCGTGATCGACGTGGACACCCTCTCGATTGAACTGCTCGTTGACGCCGCCGAGTTGGCCGAACGCGCGAAGGTGGTAGTGCCGTTTACTCCTCGGTACACCTCGGGAGCATTGGAGAAGTTTGCTCGCTTGGCGCAGGGCGCCGAGAAGGGTGCGGTGACGACCCGATAGCGTCTCTTGTCCGTCACGCGAATCTGTGTTTAGACTAGAGACGTGGCCACGCGTAACGAGATTCTGGTAGTAGTAGGCGCTCGGCGCCGGTAGTCACGCGTACACGTACACCGGAGGCCTCCCAAATAAGGGAGGCCTTTTTGCTTATTGAACAACGAAGGAGCATTGTGCAACTCACCGGAGCGCAAGCACTCATCAAGAGCCTCGAGCAAGAGGGCGTCGACACGATCTTCGGCCTGCCCGGTGGGGCCATTCTGCCCGTGTACGACCCGATCTTGGACTCCTCCATTCGCCACATCCTCGTACGTCACGAGCAAGGGGCCGGTCACATGGCCGAGGGCTACGCGCTGGCTACCGGTAAGGCCGGCGTCGCCATGGTCACGAGCGGTCCCGGGGCCACCAACATCGTCACGCCGATTGGCAACGCGCACATGGACTCGACGCCCCTCGTCGTCATCACCGGTCAGGTGGCGACGGCGGCGATTGGCTCGGACGCCTTTCAAGAGTGCGACATCACCGGCATCACCATGGGCATCACGAAGCACAACTTTCTGATTCAATCGGCGCACGAGATTCCTCGCGTCGTCGCGGCCGCCTTTTACCTCGCCACGACCGGTCGTCCCGGCCCGGTGCTGATCGACTTGCCGAAGGACGTCTCGCAGTCGACGATGGAGTGGTGGTACCCCGAGTCGATCGAGGAGTTGGACCTACCGGGCTATCACCCCGAGGTCGAAATTGACGAGCGTGCCGTGGCGCGGGCGGTGGACCTGATTAGCCAGTCCGAGCGTCCCGTGCTCTACGTGGGCGGTGGCACTCTCAAGTCCCGGGCTCATAAAGAGCTCATGGCCTTCGCCGAACGAACCAAGATGCCGGTCGTCACGACGTTGATGGCGCGCGGGGCGTTTCCGGACTCGCACGACCAACACCTCGGCATGCCCGGCATGCACGGCACGTACAGCGCCGTGACGGCCATTCAAAAGGCCGACCTGTTGATCTCGCTGGGTGCGCGATTCGACGACCGCGTGACGGGACAGATTTCCAGTTTCGCCGCCAACGCCAAGATCATCCACGTTGACATCGACAAGGCCGAGTTCAACAAGGTCCGCCACGCCGACGTCTCGTTGCAGACCAACGTCGCCATCGCCCTTGGAGCCCTCGACGGCGCGAGCGCGTCGCCCCAGAATCTCGACGTGTGGTGGAAGGAGATTCGCACCTGGCAAGAGCGTTACCCGCTCGTCTACGACGAACCGACCGACGAGGGACCGCTGCGTCCCCAACACGTCATCGAAGCCATCGCCAGAAGGGCCGCGCCGGGCACGATCGTCGCGGCGGGCGTGGGACAGCACCAAATGTGGGCCTCACAGTTCTGGCGGTTCGAAGAGCCCGGCACGTGGGTGAACTCGGGCGGCGCGGGCACGATGGGCTTTGGGGTTCCCGCGGCCATTGGCGCCAAGGTGGGCCGACCCGATCGAACGGTCTGGTGCATCGACGGCGACGGCTGTTTTCAGATGACGGCCCAAGAACTCGTGACGGCACGCTCGGAGGGGATTCCCATCAAGGTGGCGATCCTCAACAACGCCTATCTGGGCATGGTTCGCCAGTGGCAAGAGATGTTCTACGAGGAGCGCTACTCCGAGGTCTACCTCAGCGCCGACCTGCCCGACTACGTGAAGTGGGCCGAAGCGATGGGTTGCGTGGGACTTCGCGCGCACAATCTGAAAGAGATGCACGAGGTGATTGAGAAGGCCAACGAGATCAACGACGTGCCCGTCGTCATCGACTTTCGAACGGACTCGTCCGAAAAGGTCTTTCCGATGGTCGCCTCGGGGGCCAGTAACGACGACATCATCGTGCACCCGCTCCTTCGAGGTGGTGCACGATGACCCCCGAACCGTTCCTCGGCGCCACCGATCGCACCCCCGTGCGTCACCACATCTTGTCGGTGCTGGTCGAGAACAAGGCCGGTGTGCTCGCTCGAATTGCGGGTCTCTTCGCGCGGCGCGGCTTTAACATCTACTCCCTGGCCGTGGCGCCGGCTGAGGGGAACGCTCGATTCTCTCGAGTCACGATCGTCGTCGACGCCGAGTCCGCACCCTTAGAGCAGATTGTCGGTCAGTTGGACAAGCTCGTGAACGTGGTCGCGATCAAAGATCTCGCCCCCCGCGACGCGTTGGAGCGTGAACTCCTGCTCGCGACCCTATCTGTCGACAACGCCAATCGCGCTGAGGTCCTCGACGTCACCGCCAACACCGGCGCTTCCATCGTCGACGTGAACGCCACGTCGGTGACCGTGATGTTGGCCGGTACGCCCGGTGCGTGTGATCGACTCGAGAGGGCGCTCGAGAGCTTCGCCGACGTGGAGTTGCAGCGTACGGGTCGCGTGGCACTCCCTAGACTCGGTTAGACGGAAACGGCCTAGCCCCCAAGAGAAAGTTCTCGACGATGACCACGATGTACTACGAAAAAGACGCCAAGCCCGAACTCTTGAAGGCGAAGAAGATCGCCATCTTGGGCTACGGCTCGCAGGGACACGCGCACGCGTTGAACCTGCACGAGAGTGGCTACGACGTGCGCGTGGGACTGCGCCTGGAGTCGTCGTCCGTCGAGAAGGCCGAAGAGGCGGGACTGCGCGTACTCTCCATTGGCGAAGCTTGCGCGGAGGCCGACGTCATCATGGTGCTAGTTCCCGACACCGAGCAGAAGCGCACGTACGACGCCGACATCGCGCCCCACCTCACGACCGGCAAGTGCCTGCTCTTCGCGCACGGCTTCAACATCCGCTTCGACCTGATCAAACCGCCGAGCGACGTCGACGTCGCGATGGTCGCGCCCAAGGGTCCCGGTCACCTGGTGCGACGCACCTACCTTGATGGTGGGGGCGTGCCGGCACTCATTGCCGTCGAACAAGACGCCACCGGCCACGCCCACGACCTGGCCCTGGCCTACGCCGACGGCATCGGCGCGACGCGCGCCGGCGTGCTGGAGACGACGTTCTCGGAAGAGACCGAGACGGACCTCTTCGGCGAGCAAGTCGTGCTCTGCGGCGGGGTCACGGCCCTCGTGCGCGCGGGCTACGAGACCCTCGTCGAGGCCGGCTATCAGCCCGAGAGTGCGTACTTCGAATGCCTGCACGAATTAAAGCTCATCGTCGACTTGATGTACGAAGAAGGCATCACCGGCATGCGCTTTAGCGTCTCGGACACGGCAGAGTACGGCGACTTGACCCGCGGACCTCGCGTCATCAACGACCAGGTCAAGGTCGAAATGAAGAAGATCCTCGGTGAGATTCAAGACGGCACCTTCGCCGCCGAGTGGATTCTAGAGAACGAGATCGGCCGCCCGCGCTACCGCGAGCTTCGTGACGCCGGCAAGCGCCACCCCATTGAAGAGATTGGTTCGAAGCTTCGTGAGATGATGCCCTTCGTTTCGGCGGGCAAACAGAAGGTCTCCGAGATCTCCGGCGGCGACACCGACTAAGTCGTTCGGCGGCGTTTCACCGCACGCTCCGAAATGGTTTCAATGACTCGACGGCGCGCGACTGCGACGCGCGTCGTCACCACCGCTTCGCACTAAACGTCATCGGTTCATCGACGTGAGGTGGCACGTCGAGCCGCGACCGGTCAGGACGACGTGACGTCATTACTCGTCGTGGACTTCGCAACGAAACGACTACATTGAAGAACGGAGAAGACCGCTTCTCGATTAATTTTTCTTTGAGGATGGTGGCACCAATGCAGTTGACGATCATCGGTGCTGGCGCCATCGGCGGGACCATCGGCGCGTACATGGCCCGAGACGGTCACGACGTCGCTTTGTGGTACGCGGACGGCGATCACGTCGCGGCGATCAATCGTGATGGCCTTATCATCGAAGGGCCGGTCGAGAGTTTCACGATACGCGTCAAGACGATCACCCCTGATGAGCTCTCCGCGCTGGTGCTGCCGTGTGGCTTCAGCGACGAGGACCTGCCCATTGGACAGCAACTTTCGTCGCACCAGGGTACCGATATGGCGTTGCGGCGTAGCCCATGAGTGGTGAAAGAACTCCTCGACGCGCCCCGTTTCGAACCCGTCGTCAAGTAGTTCCGTGGCCATCGCGGGGCCCGTGGTTCCTCATCCCAAAGCACAGGGAGATGTGAAGTGACGTCTGGACCCATCATCATCGGGAGCGAGCGCTCGGAGGCCGGCCTTCCCGCCGGCATGGACTTACTGCGTGACGGCGCGAGCGCGCTCGACGCGGTAGAGGCGGCTCTTCGTCGCTGCGAAGACAATCTTGAGGATCACTACGTGGGCACCGGCGGCCTACCCAATGCTCGTGGCGAGGTCGAACTCGACGCGTCCTTGATGGTGGGCTCGACGCGCGCCTTCGGCGCGGTGGGCGCGGTTCGCAACTTTCCTCACCCGATTTCGATCGCCCGAGCCGTGCTGGAGAAGTTGCCCCAGCACTGTTTGCTGGTCGGCGAGGGTGCGGAACTCTTCGCCAAGGAGCAGGGTTACGAGCCAGCCGTCCTGCTGACCGACGAGGCGTGGCGGCTCTTTCGCGAGGCGCTGCTGCCCTCGAGCGACGCGGTGGAGGGGGAGAAGACCCTCGCGGCTCGCGGCGACGACGTCTACCGCCTCGCGGCTATCGAACAGGTGAATCGCTTTCATCCCCACGAAGGACCGTGGGGGACTATCAACGTCCTCGCCCTCGACGAGAGCGGAGAGATGGTGGTCGGGGTGTCAACGAGCGGTTACCCCTGGAAGTACCCCGGACGCGTCGGTGACTCCGCCCTCCCGGGTACGGGTAACTACTGCGACCTGCGCTACGGCGGCGCGGCGTGCACCGGTCGCGGCGAGATGAGCATGAGGGTGACCGGCGCGCGACTCGTCGTCGACGCCCTCGCGCGCGGCGCGGATCCCTCCGAGGCTTGTCGTTCGATGCTCGCCGAGGCGAGCACGCTGCGCGATGATTTCAAAGCCGAACTGCGCACGCTGTGTCTCACCCCCGACGGCCGCCACGGCGCCGCCGCGACCCAGACGGGCGCGACGTACAACGTGATGACGTTGTCGAGCACTGCCGTGGAGGTCTTTGAGAGAGTGGTGCTGTGAAGATCTACGTCTCGTCGGATATGGAGGGGACGGCTGGCGTCGTCGACTGGGACCAGGTCTTGGCGGGTGGTCACCTCTACGACTACTACACCAGTCTCTTGACAGCGGAGATCAACGCCGCGATCGAGGGCGCGATGACGTCAGGCGCGACCGAGTTCTTGGTGAACGACGCGCACTCGAAGATGGCCAACTTACGCCCCGACGCGCTCGCGGGTTCCGCGCGGTACCTCTCGGGTCGCTTCAAGCCCATGTACATGATGCAGGGCCTCGACGAGACGTTCGACGCGGTCTTTTTCATCTCGTACCACGGTTCGATGGGAAGTCGATCATCGACCCTCTCGCACACGTACTTCCCCACGGCCTTCGCCGGGGTGACCTTGAACGGTGTCGTCACGGGTGAAGCGGGTATCAACTCTCTCGTCGCCCAGGCGTACGGGGTGCCGGTAGTGCTGATTACCGGCGACCAGGTAACGGCCGACGAAATCGCGCCCTTCGCGCCGGGCGCCTTTAGTGCGGTCGTCAAGAACTCCGTGACGCGCTTCGCGGCGGACTCACTGCACCCCGATGAGGCGTGCCGACTGATCCACGACCAGGCGGCGCTCGCGACGGCGTCGATTCCCTCAGCGAAGCCGCCGTCGATCGCGTTGCCCGTGACGATGGGCGTCACGTTTCGTACCAGTGACTACGCCGACCTGGCGACGCGTGTGCATGGCGTCGTGCGCACCGGTGACCTGAACGCGCAGATATCCCTGGACGACCCCCTCGAGCTCTACCGCGTGTTCATCACCGTCGTGCTGCTTTGTCGAGGACTGGTCGAGTAGTTCCGAACTGGTCGAGGGTCGCGAAGAAGTTGCACCGAAACCGACGGCTCGGCTCAGATCAGTGCCCACGTCGCCATGGCGTGCGACGCCAGCCAAGTCTTGGCCAAGCCGGGTATGGGCGTCGGCGAAGGACTGGTGATCGTCGGTAACGAGATGGCTCGAGTGGTCGCACTGGTGGCCTCTCGAGAAGGTCGCTTCGCGGCAGGCCCGCTCGAGACCTGAACATCCGCAAAACGTCGCGATCGCTCGCAACGTTTCGGAACGTGGCTACAGATTGCCTACGACGTAGTTCACGCACGCCAGAAGCGACGCCACGTCCTCGGGGTCGACGCTCGGGAACATCGCGATGCGCAACTGGTTGCGACCGAGTTTGCGGTAGGGATCGGTGTCCACCACGCCGTTGGCGCGAAGGATCGACGCGATTCGTGTCGCGTCGACGTCGTCACGAAAGTCGATCGTGCCCACGACGTTGCTGCGCTGGGCGGGGTTCATCACGAAGGGCGTCGCGAAGTCCGACGCCTCGGCCCAGGTGTAGAGAATCTCCGCGGACTGACGCGAACGTCCCGCGGAGAACGTGAGACCTCCGTTGTCGTTCATCCACTTGATCTGCGTGGCGAGCAGGTGAATGGTCGCGAGGGCTGGCGTATTGTACGTCTGGTTGAGCCGCGAGTTGTCGAGAGCGATCTTCAAATCGAAGAACGCGGGCGTCCAGCGATCGGACGCGGCGAGCGATTCGATGCGCTCGATCGCGGCCGGCGAGCAGAGGGCGAGCCAGAGACCGCCGTCGGAGGCGAAGGACTTCTGCGGGGCGAAGTAGTAGCAGTCGAACTGCGTCGGGTCGACCATGAGGCCGCCCGCGCCCGACGTCGCGTCGACGGCCACGAGGCCCTTAGCGCCGTCCGGGCGAAGAATGGGCATCATCACGCCCGTGGACGTCTCGTTGTGGGTGAGGGCGTAGAGATCCACGGCGTCGTCAGTGACCGCCAACGGGTGGCTCCCGACCTCACTCTTAATGATCGTGGGATCGCTCAGGTGCGGCGCCTCTTTGACGCAACTGGCGAACTTGGAAGAGAACTCGCCAAAACTCAAGTGCTGGGAGTGGCGCGCGACGAGGTGGAACGTCGCCGCGTCCCAGAAGCACGTAGTGCCGCCGTTTCCGAGAAGGACCTCATAGCCGTCGGGCAAATTAAAGAGTGCGCGTAAGCCCTCACGGACCTCGCCGACCTTGTTGCGCACGGTGGCTTGACGGTGCGACGTACCCATGTAGGTGGTGCCGCTGTCGAGGAGTGCCTGCAACTGTTCCATTCGAACTTTCGAGGGACCCGATCCAAATCGTCCGTCGCGCGGAAGAAGGTCAGAGGGAATCGTGAACGTGTCGAGAGAACTCATAGACTTATTCTTACGGAAAATGATCGGAGTGAATCAGTGCGCGCCAGAGTTAGTGACCTGTTAGGCGGCTTAGGTCCCAGCGCCACCCTGGCGGTCGACGCGAAAGCTAAGGCCATGAAGGCCGCGGGCGAGCCCGTGATTGGCTTCGGCGCGGGCGAACCGGACTTTCCTACTCCCGTGCACATTGTTGAAGCCGCCGCTAAGGCGTGCTACGAACCGGTGAACTATAAGTACACGCCCACGGCGGGAATTCTTGAACTTCGTGAAGCCATCGTCGCCAAATCGAAGCGTGACAGCGGACTCGAGACGTCCGCCGCTCAAGTGCTCGTGACCAACGGCGGTAAGCACGCGGTCGCCACTGCGTTCATGAGCGTGCTCAACCCCGGCGACGAAGTGTTGATTCCCGCGCCCTATTGGACGACGTACCCTGAAGCGATCTATCTCACGAGAGCGAGCGCCGTGCCCGTCATGACGAGTTCGGCTAAGGGTTTTCGCGTCACGGTCGAAGAGCTCGAGCGCGCTCGAACGAAGAAGACCAAACTCCTCGTCTTCGTGTCTCCCTCGAACCCGTCGGGCGCGGTGGTTCGACCCGACGACGTCGCCGCCATCGGTGCCTGGGCGGCGGAACACGATATCTGGGTGCTGTGCGACGAAATCTACGAACACCTGGTCTACGGCGACGCCAGGCACGTGTCGTTACCCGTCGTGACCCCCGATCTTGGCGATCGGTGGATCGTCGTCAACGGGGTCGCGAAGACCTACGCCATGACGGGCTGGCGCGTGGGCTGGATGATCAGCGCGCCCGACGTGATCGACGCGGCCGTGAACTATCAGAGTCAGACCACGTCGAACATCTCGAACATCTCACAGCGCGCGGCCGTGGCGGCGTTGACTGGTGACCTCATGGCCGTGGGCGAGATGCGTAGGGCCTTTGATCGCCGTCGCAAGACCATGACGACAATGTTGAACGCCATTGAGGGCGTGTCGTGCGTCGAACCCGAGGGAGCTTTCTACTGCTTTCCAGACGTGAGCGGTCTCTTGGGACGCTCACTCGGTGGGCGAGTGTCCACATCGTCGAGCGAACTTGCCGGCGCGTTACTCGAGACCATCAAAATTGCGGTCGTACCGGGCGAGGCCTTCGGAATGGCGGGATACTTTCGACTGAGTTACGCGCTCGGTGACGAGGATCTCGTCGAAGGTATTGAGCGTCTCGCCGCTCTCGTCCAAGCGAGCTGAGCCCTCTCGACTTTCCCTTAGGCTGGCGCCTACAAATGAAAGGTTGGCCGTGGCCCGAGTACTAGTTACCGAAGAGATCGCCGAATCGGGACTTCAGAAACTTCGAAACGCCGGTCACGAGATCGACGTTCGCCTCGGGCTCTCACCGGCCGAACTCATCGACGCCGTTCCGGGCGCGCACGCTCTGATTATTCGCTCCGCCACCAAGGTGGACGCCGCGACGCTCGAAGCCGCCACTGACCTGGTCGTGGTCGGTCGCGCGGGCATTGGCCTCGACAACGTCGACGTCGAGAAGGCGACCGAGTTGGGCGTGATGGTCGTGAACGCGCCGGTGTCCAACATTCTCTCCGCCGCCGAGCAGACCATGGCGTTGTTGCTCGCGCAGGCTCGCAATATTCCCCAAGCCCACTCGGCGTTAAAGAACGGTAAGTGGGAGCGCAGTAAGTGGGAGGGCGTCGAGCTGTACGGTAAGACGCTCGGCGTCGTCGGACTGGGCAAGATTGGCGCCCTCGTCACCCAACGCGCGCTGGCCTTTGGCATGCGCCTCATTGCGTACGACCCCTACATCTCGGAAGAGCGAGCTCGTCACATGGGCGTGGAGCTAATGGATCTCGACACGTTGCTGAAGGAGAGTGACTTCATCACGATTCACTTGCCGAAGAACAAAGAGACGACGAATCTGTTGAACGCGGAGTCGCTGAAGAAGACCAAACCGGGCGTTCGCATCATCAACGTGGCGCGCGGCGGCATCGTGAACGAAGCCGACCTGGCCGAGGCTATTCGTAGTGGCCACGTCCAAGGCGCCGCCCTTGACGTGTTCGAAAAGGAACCAACGACTGAGTCACCACTCTTTGAACTCGCGTCGGTCGTCGTCGTTCCCCACCTGGGCGCCTCCACCTTTGAAGCTCAGGACAAGGCCGGTGTCACCATTGCCGAGCAAGTTGAGCTCGCCCTCGCCGGAGACTTCGTGCCCTACGCGGTCAACGTGTCAGCGGGCGAGGTCTCCAACTCCGTGAGTCCCTTCATGAGTCTCGCGGAGATTCTCGGTCGATTCATCGGCGGACTACTCGACGGCAAGCCCGCGGACCTCGAAGTGATCTACCAAGGTGAGTTGGCCGGCGCGGGGACGAAGATATTGACGTTGTGCGCGCTGAAGGGACTCTTAAGTTCGACGGGTCACGACGGGGTGTCCTTCGTGAACGCCCCCCAGTTGGCCGCGGACCACGATCTCACGTTCAAAGAAGTCTCGTCAATTGAATCGGCCGAGTACGTAAATCTGATCACGGTACGCTCAGACGGCCACGAGGTTTCGGGAACGCTCGTGACGATCGGAACGAGAGTCGAATCTCGCGTCGTGAACGTTGATGGACACGCGGTCGAAATCCCACCCACCGCGTCAATGCTGGTGGTCCATAACGACGACCGTCCCGGCATGATTGGCCTCGTTGGTGTCGCGCTCGGTGACGCCGATATCTCCATCGTGTCGATGGCGGTGGGACCCGATCCCGAGTCTCAAACCGCCCTCATGGTTCTTTCCACCGCGTTGCCGACGCCGGCGTCGGTGATGGAGTTGCTTCGTGATACCGACGGCATCCAAGATATTCACCTGATCACCTTGCGGTGATTGATTCGCTTACATCAAGCTGACGAGATCGACGCGCTCCATTACTTCGTCGGTCAACAGTGGAATCACGTCGAGGGCCGTCATGTTTTCACGAACTTGATCCGCGGACGAAGCGCCCGTGATCACCGTCGAAACGTGGGGATTCTTCGCACACCAGGCCAGCGAGAACTGGGCGAGCGAGACGTCGAGATCGTCGGCGATCTTCTTTAGTTCGGCGACCTTCTTATTTTGGTTCTCGTCCGTCAGCATCTTGCGGAGCCACTCGTAGCCCGGCAGCGTCGCGCGCGAACCTTCGGGCACGCCGTTCAGGTACTTGCCGGTGAGGAGACCAGACGAGAGGGGCGACCAGATCGTGGTCCCGAGCCCGATGTCCTCGTAGAGGCGGCTGTACTCTTTTTCGACGCGATCGCGGCACAAGATGTTGTACTGCGGTTGCTCCATGAGGGGCTTGTGGAGATTGTGGCGATCGGCAATGTCGTAGGCCGCACGAATCTCGTCGGCCGTCCACTCCGACGTGCCCCAGTAGAGCGCCTGGCCCCGTTCGACCATGTCGCTCATCGCCCACACGGTCTCTTCGATCGGGGTGTTGGGGTCGGCCCGGTGACAAAAGACGAGGTCCACGAAGTCGAGGCCGAAGCGTTCGAGTGATCCTTCGATGGCTTGGCTGAGGTACTTGCGATTGAGGGTGTTGCGCATGTTGGGTCCTTCGTGAAGACCCCAGAAGAGTTTGGTGGAGACGACGTACTCGTGACGCTTCCATCCGAGTTCCTTGAACGCGGCGCCCATGACCCGCTCGGACTCACCCGCGGAGTACGCCTCGGCGTTGTCGTAGAAGTTCACACCCGCGTCGTGCGCGGCCGCGAGGCACTCCGCCGCCTGGTGCGCCGTTTCGATCTGATTCGCGTTGGCGAAGGTGACCCAACTACCAAAGGACAGGACGCCCACCTTGAGCCCCGAACGTCCGAGTCGACGATATTCCATCTCTGCCATAGCTACTCCTTGGTTAGTGTGCGCGAACGCGCGGGGGACTTACGCTTCGGGATTGCGAGGAACGCTCGGCCACTCCTCAAAGGAGATCGGGGTGTCGTCCTTCGGTCGCTTAACGAAGAAGACGGCGCCGGCCACGACCGCGCCCAGCATGAGAAGAAACGACAGTTTGAGAAGAATCTTGAGTAGTCCCACGAATCCCCAGGATAGTGGGCGAGAGCCCTGGACATTTCACGGCGCCGCGGTAGAGTGGTGGCGTGACTTCTGGCCAGAGCGAACTGCTGCTGTAACGGGGCGAGCCAATGCTCGCCCTCGCCCCCGCGTTGGCGGGGGCATTTTTGTTTATCTCTGGCCTTGACGAGAGGATGGATATGCGGGTCAACCCCCAACAGCCAAGTCCCATGGCCTTCGACAAGTACCGATCGACCGTGCCCGTTGACCTGCCCGACCGCACCTGGCCCGACCGGCGCCTCACCAAGGCACCTCGTTGGTGCAGCGTGGACCTTCGTGACGGCAACCAAGCGCTCATCGACCCGATGGACCTCGAACGCAAGAACGTCATGTTCACGCAGTTGGTCGAGATGGGCTTCAAGGAGATTGAAGTAGGCTTTCCTTCCGCCTCACAGCCCGACTTTGATTTCGTTCGCCAGATCATCGAAGACGACCTCATTCCCGACGACGTGACCATTCAAGTTCTCACGCAGTGCCGTGACGACCTCGTTCGAAGGACGTACGAGTCGGTGCACGGCGCCAAACGCGCGATCGTGCACTTCTACAACTCGACGTCGACGTTGCAGCGTCGCGTGGTCTTTGGCCTCGACAGGGACGGCATTAAGAAGATCGCCCTCGACGCCGCGGCGCTCTGTCTCACGCTCGAAGAGACCTCACCCGACACGGCGTTTCTCTACGAGTACTCGCCGGAGAGCTTTACCGGCACCGAACTCGAGTACGCCCTCGAAGTATGCAACGACGTCATCGGGACTCTTGAACCCACACCCGATCGGCCGCTGATCGTGAACCTTCCGGCAACCGTCGAGATGTACACGCCCAATCTCTACGCCGACGCGATCGAGTGGTTTCTTCGACACGTTGATCGTCGCGACTGCGTCGTACTCTCGCTGCACCCGCACAACGACCGCGGCACCGCCGTCGCGGCCGCCGAACTCGGCGTGCTGGCCGGCGCCGATCGCGTCGAAGGGACGCTCTTTGGCACCGGGGAGCGCACCGGCAACGTGGACGTCGTGAACTTGGCCCTCAATCTCTTCTCCCAGGGCGTCGATCCCGAGCTCGACATCCGAGATATCGATAAGGCCCGACACGTGGCCGAGTACGCGAATCGTCTGCCGATTCACATGCGCCACCCCTACGTGGGTGAACTGGTCTACACCGCCTTCTCGGGCTCGCACCAAGACGCCATCAAAAAGGGTATGACCGCGATCGGTGACACCTACGACGTGTGGGAGGTGCCGTACCTACCCGTCGACCCGAAACACACGGGTCGCACGTACGAGGCGATCATTCGCGTCAACTCCCAGTCGGGCAAGGGGGGCGTGGCGTATCTACTCAGTACCGAACACGGTCTCGATCTCCCGCGCGCGATGCAAGTCGAGTTCTCGAAGCACGTGCAAGAGGTCACCGAGACCAAGGGCACCGAGATTTCGCCCGCGGAGATCTGGGACGTCTTCACGACGACCTACCAGCCAGAGAATCCGACTATTCAGTTGTTATCGAGCGAAGTGTCGGCCGATCAGCACTTGACGCGCATCATCGCCCAGTTGGTGGTGAACGGACAACACGTGACGGTGAAGGGCGAAGGTAATGGACCCATTGACGCCTTAATGGCGGGTCTCGCGAGCGAGATGGACGTCAAATTCAAAGTCCGTGACTACCACGAGCACGCACTCACCGCGGGGTCCGAAGCGTCGGCCGTCGCCTACGTCGAGGCGGAGGGCCACGACGGCACGACGTGGTGGGGCGTCGGGATGAGCTCGTCGATTCTCGACGCGTCACTCGAGGCCGTCATCTCCGCCGCGAACCGACGTCGTTGACGAGGCCTTATCGGGCGTCCGATGGTCCAATCAGGCGTAGCGGGTGCGGCCCTCGTCGTCGAAGACGTCGACCAGGCTCGGTGCGACGCTCGTGGCCTCGTAACTGGTGATCGCGTCCGCACGTCGAAGACTGATTCCGATGTCGTCCCAGCCCTCGAGCAGCCGTTCGCGGGTCATGGGATCGAGCACGAACGCTCGGTGCCATCCAGTGTCGGGTACCTCGACCGAGAGCCGCTCCACGTCGACGACGAGGAGCCTCGACGGGTCATCCTTCACCATTTGATTTAGTTCTTCGACGTCGGTGGAGGACAGCTGCACCGTCACTAGTCCCTGTTTCGACGAGTTGTTGCGAAAGATGTCGCCGAACGACGGCGCAATGATGGCCTCGAACCCGTAGTCCATCAGGGCCCAGACCGCGTGCTCGCGGGACGATCCCGTGCCAAAGCGTGGGCCCGCGAGCAGGATCGTCGCCCCCACGTACTGCGACTGATTCAAAACAAACGTCGGGTCGTCGCGCCATTCGCTAAAGAGCCCTCGTCCAAATCCGGTGCGCTCGACGCGCTTGAGCCAGTCGGAGGGAATGATCTGATCGGTGTCGACGTCGGATCGTTCGAGGGGTACGGCGCGCCCTTCGAGGACGTGGACGGGCTTCACACCCTCACCTCATCGGGCGACGCGAATCGTCCCATGATTGCCGTCGCCGCGGCGACGACGGGCGAGACCAAGTGCGTTCGTCCGCCTCGACCCTGTCGGCCTTCGAAGTTGCGATTCGACGTCGACGCGCAGCGTTGACCCGGCGTCAAGATGTCGGGGTTCATTCCGAGGCACATCGAACAGCCCGGCTCGCGCCATTCGAAGCCAGCGTCTAAGAAGACCCGGTCAAGTCCTTCCAACTCGGCTTGATTCTTCACGCGGCGAGATCCCGGCACCACCAGCGCGCGAACCCCCGGTCGAACATGGCTGCCCACGACGACCGAGGCAGCGGCGCGCAGATCCTCGATGCGAGAGTTCGTGCACGAGCCAATAAAGACCACGTCCACGGGAATGGAGCGCAGTGGCGTGCCGGGTTTCAGGTCCATGTAGTCGAGGGCGCGCTGTACCGAGTTTTTCTCGTCGGCGTTTTTTGTGTCCTCGGGCGAAGGAACGACGCCGTCTAACGCCACGACCTGCGCGGGGTTCGTGCCCCAGGTGATGAACGGCACGAGTTCCGCGGCGTTCAACGTGATCTCAAGATCAAAGACGGCGTCGTCGTCGGAGACGAAGGAACGCCAGCGTTCGGCGGTGTCGTCAAACTCGTCGCCTTGGGGTACGCCCGCGCGACCACGCAGATAGTCGATGGTGGTCTCATCAACCGCGACGAGTCCGGCGCGTGCGCCGGCTTCGATACTCATGTTGCATACGGTCATGCGCCCTTCCATGGACAGGCTCCGAATAGCTTCACCGCGGTACTCGATCACGTAGCCCGCGCCGCCACCAGTGCCGAGTCGTCCGATGATGGCGAGCACGATGTCTTTCGCACTGACGTTCGGTGGGGGCGTTCCTTCGACCAACACCGACATCGTCCTCGCTTTTTGTTGCGGCAACGTCTGCGTGGCAAGGACGTGTTCGACTTCACTGGTGCCAATGCCAAAGGCCAACGAGCCAAGCGCGCCGTGCGTGGAGGTGTGCGAGTCGCCACAGACGATGGTCATCCCCGGTTGCGTGACGCCGAGTTCGGGTCCGATGACGTGCACGATGCCTTGATTCTCGTGTCCCCGAGGAAAGACCGTGATGCCGAACTCCTTACAGTTCTCGTCGAGTGCTTCGAGTTGGCGCCGCGAGATGGGATCGCTAATGGGCGTCGACAGGGGATCGGTCGGGACGTTGTGGTCGGCGGTGGCGAGCGTGAGATCGGGGCGACGTACGCGCCGATCGTTCAAGCGCAGTCCGTCAAAGGCCTGCGGACTGGTCACTTCGTGCACGAGGTGCAGGTCAATGTAAATCAGCGTCGGTTCGCCATCGGGTGCCACGACGACGTGGCTATCCCAGAGCTTTTCGTAAAGGGTCTTGCCGGCCACGATCTAGCGCTGTCCGACTATTTTAACTTTGAGCACGCCCGAGGGAGCCTGGTACTCCACGGTCTCTCCGACGCTGCGCCCGAGCAGGGCCTCGCCGAGGGGCGACGTCGGCGAGGCGACCAGCACGCCATCGGGCTTCTCCTCGATCGAACCGATAAAGAACTCCTGGCTCTCACTCTCGTCGTCGCCCTCGTAGACCACTTGAACGATAGAGGCGTGCTGCACCTTGCCGGCGTGCTCGTCTCGCTTGACCAACTCGTGGTTTCGAATCACTTGGTCAATCTGGCGGATTCGCGACTCCATTTTGCCCTGTTCGTCCTTGGCGGCGTGGTAGTCGCCGTTTTCGGAGAGGTCGCCGAGCAGTCGAGCGGCTTCGATGACGCGAGCGATTCCCGTTCGTCCGACGGTCGTGAGGTAGAGATACTCGGCCTCGAGCTTCTCCAAAGTCTCTTTCGTAATGCGGTGAATCTCGTCGGCCATGCCGCAACCTCAAGTCCTCGTGAGTTCTAATTCTACCGTCGAGCCCTTTAAGTCCTTCGCGAGTTTGCTCACGAGAGTCGAGAGCGAGCAAAATAGAGGAAAGAGGGAGAGCCAGCGATGAGTAACCAAACCAGCCATCGCGTGGCCGTCATCGGCGGTGACGGCATTGGACCCGAGGTAACCGCGGCCGCCCTCGAGGTGGTCGCCGCGGCGGGAGTCGCGCTCGACACGAAGTTTTTTGACCTGGGGGCGGCTCGTTATCTACGCGACGGTTTCGTGCTCGACGACGCGACGCTCGAAGAGTTGCGCGCCTTTGACGCGATACTGCTCGGCGCCATCGGGCCGGCGATTGGTGACCCGCGAATCGCCGGCGGTGTGCTCGAGCGTGGCCTGTTGTTGAAGATCCGCTTCGGCCTGGATCTCTACGTCAACTACCGGCCGTTTCGCGGCGTCGAAGGATCCCTCGCGCAGGGGCTCTCCTTCGCGATCGTGCGCGAAAACACCGAGGGTCCCTACGCGGGCGAAGGGGGCGTGCTGCGCTACGGCACCGCACACGAGGTCGCCACGCAGGGATCGGTGAACACTCGTTTCGGCGTCGAACGCTGCGTGCGCTACGCCTTTGGACGCGCCCACCAACTCGAGCACAAGAAGTTGACCCTCGTGCACAAGACCAACGTGCTGACCTTCGCCGGCGACCTCTGGCGTCGCGTGGTGGACGACGTGGGTTCCTCGTTCCCCGACGTCAACGTCGACTACCAGCACGTCGACGCGGCGTGCATCTACCTGGTGGAGAGCCCCGAGCGCTACGGCGTCATCGTGACGGACAATCTCTTTGGCGACATTCTCTCCGATCTCGCTGGCGCCGTCACGGGCGGCATTGGCTACGCGGCGAGCGCCAACTTGAACCCCGAAAAGCTCAGCGCCTCGCTGTTCGAGCCCGTGCACGGCGCGGCCCACGACATCGCGGGAACCGGTAGGGCCAATCCGCTGGCGGCGATCTCCTCGGCGGCGTTGATGCTCGAACACCTGGGCGAAGTTGACGCGGCGTGGCGCGTCGCTCGCGCGGTTTTAGACTTTGAGGGTGACGTCGCGGTGCTCGGCACGCCTGGCGTCACGAAACAGATACAAGAGAGGTTGTAAATGTCCATTACCCCCACGAAGAAGATCTGGATGGACGGAACGCTCGTCGACTGGCCCGACGCCACGGTGCACGTGCTCAGTCACACGCTGCACTACGGCACCGGCGCCTTCGAGGGCATTCGCGCGTACAAGACGCCCAACGGCGTCGCGATCTTTCGTCTGAAGGATCATATGGAGCGACTGTTGCGCAGTTGCAAGATCTTGATGTTGGACGTCCCCTACACGCTGAAGGAGCTCTGTGACGCGTCCGTGGAGATCGTGCGCGTGAACGAGCTCCACGACGGGTGCTACCTGCGCCCCCTGGTCTACTTGGGCTACGGCGAGATGGGCGTCAATCCCATCGGCGCGCCCGTCAACACGGCGATCGCTGCTTGGGCGTGGGGGCCGTACTTGGGCGACCACGGTGTGGAGAACGGCGTGCGAATGAAGATCTCCTCGTGGGCGCGCCATCACCCCAACTCCATGCCCACGGCGTCCAAGACCGTCGGCGGTTACGTGAACGCCAGCCTCGCGAAGGTCGAAGCGATCAAAGCGGGCTACGAGGAAGCGATCATGCTCGGCCCCGACGGTCTGGTCAGTGAGTGCACGGGTGAGAACCTCTTCATCGTTCGTGACGGTCGCCTGATCAGCCCGCCGCCGTCCGAGGCCGGGGCCCTACGGGGCATCACCCAGTCCAGCATCGTCAAGATCGCCAACGACCTCCAGTACGACGTCACTTTCGAGACTCTTCGTCGCGACGATCTCTACCTCGCCGACGAAGCCTTTCTTACGGGAACCGCCGCCGAGGTCGTGCCCCTCTCGTCGGTGGACGATCGACTCGTGGGCGACGGCAAGCCCGGTCCCATCACGACCGCCATCAAGACCACGTACCACCAGGCCGTTCGCGGAGAGCGTCCCCAGTACGAAGACTGGTTAACCAGAGTTTGATCGGCTCGTAGGGCGATAACCTCAACGCGTGGCCCAACCATCGTTTTCACCCGTTCCCCTTACCGGCGAGGTGCGGCCGACTATGTCGACCGAGACGCCCGAGATCGGACGGCGAAAGAAACCGGGGCTGGAGCACTCACAGCATCGCGTGAGTGGCCCGGGTCTCGGGACGCCCGCGCCGGGAGAGGGTTACGCCCTCACGATCGCCGATCGCGAGTGCGAAAAGTTGACCTTTGAAGATCCCCACGATCGCCACGACGTCACGGCTGGCGTGGCCGCCGTCGCGGCCAAACGGGCCAGCATCTTGAGCCGCGGTCCGACGCTCTCGGACGTGCACGTCGCGATGGACCTCTTCGAACTTCGCTCGACGTCGCCCATCTCGCGGGCCACGACAAAACCCTTTCGTGGTCTCGCTAACAGTTACGCGGCGCAACGTCACTTCGTCGACGGAGTCTTGGCCGATCGCTTGACGACGGGCGCGAACGGCGCCGCCTCGTCGCACTAACCCATCAACGTAGTTAAGGAAGCACAATGAGTTTTGACCTCACGGATGAACAACGAAGTTTTCGTGACGTACTGCATAGTTTCGTAGACGATCGGGTCGCACCGAACGCCGCGCGCTACGACCGCGAACAGATCTATCCCCAAGACAGTTTCGACGCTTGCGTGGAGATGGAACTGCCCTCGCTCGGGGTCCCCGAAGCGTACGGCGGCGCGGGCGCCGACATGGTCACCCAGGCCATCATGGCCGAAGAGCTCGCGCGCGGCTGCGCGTCGACGTCGGTGACGTTGCTGATCTCGAAGTTGGGCATGCTACCCGTCATCAACTTCGCCTCCGAGGAGATCAAGCAGGCCTACCTGCCGCGAATCGCTACGGGTGAGATCCAGGCGAGCTACTGCCTCTCGGAAGCGGACGCCGGTTCGGACGTGGCGTCGATGAGATGTCGCGCCGTACGCGACGGCGACGACTACGTCCTCAACGGTTCGAAGTACTGGATCACCAACTCGGGGGTGTCCGAGACCTACACCGTGTTCGCCAAGACCAGCCCCGAGGGCGGCGGCCGGGGCATCAGCTGCTTCTTGGTCGAAAAGGGATGGGGCGTCGAATTTCCTAAGCACGAGGACAAGATGGGTCTGCGCGCGTCGCCCACGGGCGAGGTCGTCTTTCACAACGTGCGCGTACCGGCGTCGCACCGAATTGGCGAAGAGGGCGACGGCTTTAAAATTGCCATGCACACGCTCGATCGCTCCCGACCGACCATCGGTGCCCAGGCGGTGGGCATCGCCCAGGGTGCCGTGGACTACGCCGGTCAGTACATGATGGGTCGCAAGGCCTTCGGCGCACCGATCAGCGAACTCCAGGGTCTGCGTTTCATGCTGGCCGACATGGCCATTCACACCGAAGCGGCACGGGCGCTGGTGTACCGCGCCTGCGCGACGATCGACGAGGGCGACCCCGACGGGACGCTGGGCTACCTCGGCGCCTCGGCCAAGTCCTTCGCGTCCGACACGGCGATGAGCGTCACGACCGACGCCGTGCAACTACTCGGCGGCTACGGCTTCACGAAGGAGTTCCCGGTGGAACGATTCATGCGCGACGCCAAAATCACCCAGATCTACGAGGGCACCAACCAGGTTCAGCGCGTCGTTGTCGCCAAGCACCTCCTTAAGTAGGGGTTCGTGACTGACGCGTCGGGCGCCGCCAACACGATTGCCCGCGCCGCGCTCGTGAAGATTGATCCCGAGGTGACGCTGACGGCGGTCGACACGCTCGACCTTCGTGCCCACGCTAAAGTAAGCGCGGTCGTGGGCGTGCCGCTGCGCCAACTGCAACAGCGCCGCGACGTCGCGGCCTTCGCCGCGTCGGCCCCCATCGCCGCAGTGAAGGGCCTACTGGAAATGCTCGCGGTGGCCCCGCTGGAAAAGACCATCGAACTCCTCGGGGAACACGCCGAAAGCCCCACGTACGACCAGCTCAGCGACGCCGTTGATCAACTGCTCGCGTCGGGTGCCACGTCCGACGACGTCGTCGCGGTTCTCGCCTACGCGATTGGCGAGTCGTTCCCCGCGGCCCCGCACTGTCGACGACTCTTCGAAGAGCGTGAGGTGTTGGCCTTGCCCGAACTGCCCGACGTGGTCGCGCCCACGGTGTTGGCGGCGCCGAGACAAGTGAGTGCGGAGATTCGAGAGCAACGTCGGGCCCGTCGCGAGGAGGAGAAGCGACGCAAAAAGACCGGCTCGTCCGCGCGACCGCCCCGACCGACCAAGGCCAAGGGCGGCCCGGCTCGAGCGGACGCCCGCGCGACGACGCCCGCGAGCGTGACGAGACCCGTGCCCGAGGAACGTCGCCGTCTCTTGTTGACACCACTGGAGATCGCTCGGTTCGACGACGATCACCCGTTGGTAGGCGCGGTGCTGGTCGTGGAGATCCCCTTCGACGCGGAAGACCGCGAGCAGCCCGACGTCAAATCGAAAGATCGACCGGTGCTGGTCGTCGCGGCTTCCAGCGAGGAGCTGCTGGTTCGCCCGATTTACTCGAATCTCTCGCCCGCTCGAACGCTCTTTCAGCCCTGGCGCCGGGTGGGTCTCGATCACGTCTCCTACATCGCCGACGCGCGCGTTGTCGTGGCGAAGCCGGCCAACGTACCCCCGCAACAGCTCGGCCAACTCACGACGCCGGAGTGGAACTCGTTGACTTAGCTCGACGTCGTCGACTCACTCACGACCGCGCGCTTGGGCCAGTGAGCGATCAACGTCACGACGCCCGCCAGCGCCAACGCGAGTCCCGCCAGTTGCACGCCAATGGAACCGCTGTGTGACTCTTGACCCAGCAGCAGTCGCTCGTCCAGTGCGCGAACGAGTCCCCAGACAATCATCCCGAGAGCGGTGATGACACCGACCGTGCTCTTCAGTCGAGTTCTCTCGACCCCCAAGAGCGCGAGCCACAGCAGTGCGTCTTCGGCCCCCTGAAGTAGGGGCACCGGTACGCGCTTACCGACCTCGCCGGCGTAGTGGATGCCGAACCACTGGTTGGTGAGATGGCCCCCGCCGTCGACCATGAACTGGGGTCCGAGGACGCGACCGAGGGCCCAGCCGGCAATGAGTGCGGGTACGAGTGCGTCGGTGAACTTCGTGAGTCGGGTCTGCGGCCACCAGCGGCGCTGCAGCACGAGACCCACCACGAGGGCGAGCGCGATGCCGCCAAAACTAGCGAGGCCGCCCTGCCACACCGCGATCCAGCGTCCGGGATGACCGGAGTAGTAGCGCCAATTAGTCGCGATGTTCGCGAGGCGCCCCCCCACCAGTCCGCTGACGAGCAGCCAGACCGTAAAGCGGGTGAACGGTTCGATGTTGACCTGCGCGCGACGAAGGCGTCGCCGCGCGTAGACGAAAGCCACGTAGGCCGCGATCGCGAGACCAAAACCGTAGGTGTGAAAGACCAGGGGACCGAGGTGAAAAGAAGTGGGAAAACCCGCCACGCCTAGGCTCGCGGGCGTCCGAGGCCAGCGAACCCGTAACCCAGTCGAATCGGCACGACGTGCACGACCTCACCGGTCTCGGGGGCTTCAATCATCATGCCGTGGCCGACGTACATCGCCACGTGCTGGTCGCCGTTGTAACCGTAAAAGAGAAGGTCGCCGGGTTGGATGTCGATGAGTGGCACGCGTGAGGTGTTATCCCACTGCGCACCCGAGTAGTGCGGCAAGGAGATGCCCGCCGCGTCGTAGGCCAACATCACGAGGCCCGAGCAGTCCACGCCGGAGCGACTAGCGCCGCCCCACACGTAGGGGACGCCGAGGTAGCTCAGGGCGGCGTCGACGGCGATGTTGGCGCGAGAGTCGGGTGGCGGCGCGGGAAAACCCGCGACGGGCGCGGCGTTGTTGAGCGTGCTGGCCGACGCCGCGGCGGCGGCCGTTTCGGCCTGGTTGACGAAGGTGGCGATCTGGCCCTTGACTTGCCCGAGGGTGTTCTTCAGTGAGCTTTGGAGCAACTTGGCCGTGTGAAAGGACGTGGCCGCGTCAATCGCGAGGGATCGCGCGTGGGCGTCTTCCGAGTTCAAGAGACCGCGGTCCTGCGTGATCTGTATCCGGTCGCTCTTGAGGCTCGCGATCGTCGTGTTGATGTTGCCGGCGGCGAGTTGGGAGTACACGTTCCTCGCGCCCACCTTGGAGGCGTTCTTGGAAAAGAGGGGATTGTTACCCTGGGACCCGCCGTTCGTGACGTAGGAAAAGACTACGTCCGCGCGCAGCTGGGTCTTGGCCTTGGAGACGTTCTTCTCAATGGCCGCGATGGTGGCTTTGGTGTCGGCGATTTCGTTGTTGAACTTGTGCAACTTGAGCTGTGCTTCGTCGTACTTCTGGCCCAGCCGGCCCACTTGAGCGTTCGTGCGATTGATCTGGTTCAACAAGATCGTGGCCTTGGCCCGATCGTTCGTGAGATTCGAGGCGCCGGCCGGGAGGGGCAAAACTGCCGCGGTACTGAGAGACACTGCCGCGACGGCCAGAACTGGAAAAATCCACGGGCACCGATGAGATTCTCTCGCTGGCCGCAGTGTCGACCGCACTCGGTGCTCGACGTCAGTCACTGGAACAGGCTAGTTGGTGGGCTTGGTCCCTGCTGTCCGGTCGGGCCATCGAGGCTTCATAGTTCCTAATGACGACCACTTTGTGAAGGGCGCCGGTCGTGAAAGTCGAGATGAAAATACGTCCGTTCCCCACCTCGCGAATAGGCTCAGCGACATGTCCCAGCGATCTCGCCAACTACCTCGTCGTTCCTGCCTGTCGACGCCGGGATCGTCCGATCGATTCCTCGCCAAGGCGCCGAGCGCGACGGCGGACTTCTCATTTCTCGACCTAGAGGACTCCGTCGCGCCTAAGGAGAAGGTGGCCGCTCGAGCCAAGGTGGTGAACGCCCTTACGACCCTCGCCTGGGACGATCGTGTCCTGTGCGTGCGGGTGAACGCGTGGGACACGCCGTGGACCTACGGCGACGTCATTGAGGTCGTGGGTAACGCGGGCGAGCGCCTGGACGAGGTCATGCTGCCCAAGGTGCGACGCGCCTCGGACGTCGTGGCGCTCGATCTCTTGTTGAGTCAGGTGGAAGCGAACGCCGGGCTGCCAGCGGGCCATATCGGCATCGAGGCCCAGATCGAGACCGCGGAGGGCCTGATCAACGTGGAGGAAATCTGCGCGTCGTCGCGACGCCTGGAGTCCATCGTCTTTGGCCCCGCCGACTTCGCCGCGTCCATTGGCATGCCGGTGACGACCATCGACGAGTCGATTCACCAGGGTCCGTCGAACCCGTTTACGTACGTCTTTTCAAAGATGTTGATGGCCGGACGAGCGAACGGACTGCACGTCATTGACGGACCGTTTCTAAAGGTGCGCGATCTCGCCGCGCTTCGATTCGCCGCGAGCATCTCCGCGTCGTACGGCTTCGACGGCAAGTGGGCGTTGACGCCCGACCAAGCGTTGGTCTTGAACGAGGTCTACTCACCAAGTCAAGAGCTCTTCGACAAATCCTTCGACATACTCGACGCCTACAAGGTGGCGACCGACGAGAATCGCATCGGTGCGGTCATGTTCGGCGACGAAATGATCGACGAGGCGTCGGCGAAGATCGCGAATTCGTTCGTGGCTCGCGGGGTGCGATCAGGCATGACCCGCTCGCCAAAGTAGTCCTGCTTACTAGGAGACTCTCCTATTAAGGTGTGCGCATGGCCATCGTGACCGCCGCGCCAACTTCGAGACGGGCCCGACTTCGAGCTTCGTTTACTCCCTCGGAGTGGCGCCGGCTGTACGGCATGTTCGGCTTCATTGTCTTCTTGCACGTCGCCGGCTGGGGCATTCTCATCTACGCCTCGACCCAACACTTCGGCGCCGGTAGTGGCAAACTGCTCGGCGTGGGCACGGGCGTGTTGGCCTACACGCTGGGTATGCGCCACGCCTTTGACGCCGACCACATCGCCGCCATAGACAACACGACGAGAAAGTTCATGACCGAAGGGAAGCGTCCAATGTCGGTGGGCTTCTTCTTTTCGCTCGGTCACTCGACCATCGTCTTTGCCCTGACGGTGTTGCTGGGTCTCGGAGCGCGGGCCCTCGGCAGTCAAGTGAGGAACGCGCACTCGTCACTGCACCACTACGGCACGCTCATTGGCACCAGCGTCTCGGGCGGGTTCCTCTACCTCATCGCGACGTTGAATCTCATCATCTTGGTGGGGATCGTTCGACTCTTTCTCCAGATGCGCCAAGGCCGATTCAACGACGCCGAACTTGAGAAGCACCTCAACGCTCGGGGCTTCATGATGAGGTTCTTTGGCCCGCTCGCGCGATCGGTGGACGCGCCGTGGAAGATGTACCCGGTCGGCGTTCTCTTCGGCCTCGGCTTTGACACCGCGACTGAGGTGGCCTTTTTGGTCCTCGCCGGATCGTCCGTCGCGGCCGGACTGCCACTGTGGGCGATCCTCAGTTTGCCGCTCCTCTTCGCCGCGGGCATGAGCCTGCTGGACACCATTGACGGATCGTTCATGAACTTCGCCTACGGGTGGGCCTTCTCCAAGCCCGTGCGCAAGGTGTACTACAACATTGCCATCACCGGACTGAGCGTCGTGGTCGCCTTCTTCATCGGCACGCTGGAGTTGATGCAAGTACTCACCCAAGAGGTGACCCTCAAGGGCGGGCTCTGGAACTACGCGGCTGATTTTAATATCAACAAGGCCGGTTTCGTGATCGTGGGGATGTTCGTCGCCACGTGGGTCTTCGCGCTGTCGTACTGGAAGTACGGTCACGTCGAAGAGCGCTGGGAGCGTGCGGCGCTGAAGGCCCAAGAGGCCCGCGGCGAGTCACCCGATTTGCACTCGGCCGGCATCACGCTGGGCGCCGTGCACAAGCCCTTCACCATCGACGACGCGTAACGACTAAGTCACGTTCTCCAAGAGTCGCCGGGCAATGACCTTAAGACAGAGCGTCTCGTCGGCCCCTTCGAAGATCGACAGCACCCGAGCGTCGAGGAAGTACCGACTCACCGCGTACTCCTCGGCGTAACCCATCCCGCCGTGGATCTGCATGGCTTCGCGCGTGACCCACTCCGCCGCGCGACAGACGTAGGCCTTAGCCATCGAGGCCTCTAGCGTGCCCTGACCTCGACCCATCCGGCGCGCGACGTCGAGTGAGAACTGGCGAGCGCACTGGATGATGGCGGCCATGGTGGCGAGCTTGATGCGCGTGAGTTCGAAGTTAATGATCGCTTCGCCAAAGACCACGCGCGATCTCGCGTACTCGAGCGTCGCGTCGTACGCCGCCTGCATGACGCCGACCGCTCGCGCTGCGGTCTGAATTCGCCCGTTCTCAAACCCGGCCATCTGAAAGTAGAAACCGTTGCCGAGTCCGGCCTCGCCGCCCACGAGGTTCTCGTCGGGCACGAACCAGTTGTCAAAACTGAGTTCGTAGGAGTGCATGCCGCGATAGCCAATCGTGTCGATGGGTCGGCCCTCTAAGCGTCCGTCACTGTCGTCGCGGCCCTCGTTCTTCGCGTCTTGGTGAAAGAGAAAACCGTGACTGTCCCCTTGGGGTTTTTCGACGAGAAAGAGCGAGAGGCCCCGGTGAGCCAGAGAACGATCGGGACTTGTTCGCGCGAGCAACACCAAGACCTCGGCGCGGGCCGCGAACGTGCACCACGTTTTGGCGCCGTTGATTAACCACCCGCCCGACGTCTTCGTGGCGCTCGTGGTGAGGTTCGCCACGTCCGAGCCGAAGTCCGGCTCGGTGACGGCGATGGCGCAGAGGGTCTCGGCGCTCGCGAGGCGGGGAAGCCAGCGTTCTTGCTGTTCTTTCGTGCCGCCGTTCAATAGCGCGCGCGTGAGAATCTCCGGGCGCGTGATGAGCGACCCTCCGATGCCGAGGCTGCCCCAGGAGAGTTCCTCGGTCGCGACGACCATGCCCACGTACTCCGACTCTCCACCGGTGGAAAAACCGCCAAACGCTTCGGGAATTGAAAGACCGAAGCCGCCCAACTCACTGAGTCCGCTGACGATCGATTCCGGAATGTCGCTGTTCGTACGGTGCACGTGTTCGGCGTGGGGACGCACTTTGTCCTCGGCGAAGCGGTGAAACAGTTCACCCACCATCGCAAAGTCTTCGCCCAAGTGTCGAGGCCCCGGTGACTCGGCGAGCGCGGCGAGAAACGCGGGGTCGCGGTACGTCGTGACGAACGATTGGAAGGGGGCGAACCATTTGGCGTCCACGTTCCAGTACGCCTCTCGTCCGAGCACGCGCGTCGCGAGGTCCGCGAGCACGAGGGCCAGAAACGCCGCGACGAGTTGCGCTTCGACGTCACCCTGGGCGGCGTAGTTGAGACAGGACCGGGCTGTCGCGAGCGCGCTCGCCGCGTGCGCGAGGTCGTAGGCGAGGGTTTCGTTCGCGTCGACACCACCGCGCTTCGAGAGTTCTCGCAGCGCGCCGTTTAGCACGTCGTCGGCGTGGTCGATGAGATCAGCGGCAACGTCAAGATCAAGCGCGGGCGGGGGCATACGAGAAATTTACAGGTTCTCCTACACGGCGTCGGCGTAGGCTGGCTGGGTGAATATAACAATGCTCCTCGCCGACTCCGCTCAAGTGGCCGACGGCAAGCTCTACATCCTCGGCGGCGGTTGGTCCATCACCGGACCCGATCCGACGCCCTCGGCCGTAGCGATCAAGGTCGCGGTCGACTCGCACGAGTTCAACACGTCGCACCACTGGGAGCTCTTTCTAGAAGACGCCGACGGTCAACAAGTCCGTTTCGAGACGCCCGACGGCTCGCAGATCATCGAAGTCCGCGGGGACTTTTCCGCGACGGCGCCCGAGGACGTTCCGGTGGGCACGCCCGTCGACGTGCCGATCGCGGTCAACTTTGGGCCGATTCCCTTGGGCGACGCCGCGCGATACACCTGGCGCATGGTTATTGACGGCGAGACGTTGCCCGGGGGCTTGGTGTCGTTCACCACGCGCCCCGCGCGCGAAGTCGCCGTCGAAGAGTAAGTCCGATGACCGCCTACGATCGCCCGTTCGGCCGTTACTACGAAGAGTTCAGGGTGGGCGACGTCTACAAGCACTGGCCCGGCAAGACCATCACCGAAGCGGATGATCACCTCTTTTGCATGATCACGATGAATCATCATCCGCTGCACACCAACGCGTGGTTTGCGGAGAACGAGACCGTGCAGAAGAAGAACGTGGTCGTCGGCAATCTCGTCTACTCACTGGTCCTCGGGATGAGCGTGCCCGACGTGTCGGGTTCTTCGATCGCGAACCTCGAAGTCGAGTCCTTAATTCACCGATACCCCACGTTTCATGGCGACACCATCTACGCCGAAAGCCGAGTGCTCGAGGTAACGCCCTCGAAGTCGAAGAACGATCGGGGTATCGTGACTGTCGAATCCAAGGGCTTTAACCAAGACGGCCTCGAGGTCTGTTACTTCCGTCGAAAGGTGATGGTGTGGAAGCGTGAGTTCGCCCCGGCGCGTCGACGTCCCTACGGTGACGACGTCTGGGCGTAACGACTTCGCCGCGTTTCGTCGCGAGCTTCGTCGTGTCGCGCCCCAGATCACTCGATCACTGCCGTGGATCAACCACGAGAGTCCCTGGGCGGTCCTGGTCAGCGAGGTCATGCTCCAACAGACCCAGACCGCGAGAGTCGTTGAGCCGTGGTCGCGGTTCATGGAGCGTTTTCCAACGCCTCGCTCGTGTGCCGACGCCTCGCTCGCGGACGTTCTTACGGCGTGGCGTGGTCTGGGTTACCACCGTCGCGCGAAGGCCCTGCACGAAGCGGCGCGCGTCCTTCGTGACGAGTTCAACGGTGTCGTGCCCACGGACGTCGCCGCGCTGAGAAGGCTTCCCGGCGTGGGTGAGTACACCGCGAACGCGGTGGCGTCCTTCGCCTTCGGTCAGCCCGTCGCGGTACTCGACACCAACGTCGGGCGCGTCATCGCTCGGGCGCTGGTCAATCGCCGAGTGCGCCCCAGTGAAGCGAAGAGCCTCGCCGCGGAACTGCTCCCGCGCACTAACGTGGCGCCCTTCAATCAAGCGATGCTCGATCTCGGCGCACAGTTCTGTCGCGCGACGCCGCGATGCGCGCAGTGTCCACTCGAGCAGCACTGCGCCTGGCGTCAGCGTGGCGGCGACGATCCCGCACCCCTCAGCGCCGGGGTCTCCCGTCCACAGCCGCGCTTCGAAGGGTCCAATCGACAACTACGAGGACGGGTACTCAACGCACTTCGCGACGGTCCGCACTCGCGCCGCCAACTGACACTGAGTTTCGCCGGCGTGACGGCGCCACGCCGCGACGAAGTGCTCGCGAGTCTCGTGCGTGACGGACTGGTTACTCGCAGGGCTCAGACGTACTCGCTGGCGGGGGAGTAGCCGTCGACGGTCTCCCGCGGATCGTCTTTCGTCGTGGGGACCTTCGAAGAATCAGCCGGTAGCCTTGGCGCCGTGAGCCCTTTCGACAACGCGCACTACAGGGAAGTATTCGGTCACTACGTCACCGGTATCGTCGTGATTACCGGGGTTTCGTCCGATGGTCCGCGGGGCTTCACGTGTCAGACCTTCGGTTCGCTCTCCGTCGACTCGGCGTTGGTCTTTTTCGCGGCGTCGACCGCGTCCGTGTCGTGGCAGCGCATACGTGAAGTGGGCGTGCTCGGTGTCAATATCTTGAAGGACGACCAAGAGCCCCTGGCTCGAGTCTTTGCCGTGACCGGCACGGACAAGTTCGCCAACGTTTCGTGGTTCCGTGCCCCCAACGGTTCTCCCTTCCTTAAGGGTTCGCTGGCGTACCTGGAGGGCACGATCCGTGAAGTGACGAACCACGGCGATCACGATATCGCCGTCGCCGAACTCGACTTTGCGTCGACCGAGCCGGGAAACCCGCTCGTCTACTACCGCGGCGGCTATCGCGTACTCGCCTAGTCGAACGGGGTTCACTACGCTTCGTCACGTGACCGGCGTGGGCAAGGTGAGCGGCACCCCAGAGGGGCGAGTGTGATACTCGCCCTAAAAATCGTGGCCGTTATTCTCGTGGTCCTGGCGTCAGGTGCGGTCGTGCTGCGAGTTCGAAAGCTTCGACGCGACGAGATGCGCGAACTTTCGAAACCGCTCGATCGTCGCTTGGTCGCCCCGCCACCGTCGCCCTACGCGCCCGCGAAGAGTTTTCGGTTGCTGGACGGATCGGGAGAGCCCCTCAATCGGCCCCCCGTTGAACGTCCGCGCCTCGATCCCGAGCGTCACTACGCTTTTAGCGATTCGCCGCCGAACTCCGAAGAGCTCGCGGCCCTACGCCAACGACACAACGACGACTGGTTCCTCTCTCGGTCGTCGCATCGTTCGACGGTCTCGATCCTGTTACGCAGGGTCGGTGTAGCCGCGCTAATTATCCTGATAATCGTGGTGATCGTCACCTACTACGCCGAACAGCACTCGAGCCCGAATCCTAAGGGATCGAGCTCGACCACCACGAGCACCCTCGGTACTAAGAGGGCCACTACGACCACTACGACCGTGATCTTTCCTTCCTCATTCGTGGCGACGTCCACGAGTGGCGACGACGCCACCTACCGCGTTCCCGTCGCGAAGTATCGCGTCATCGTGACCGGTTCACTCGGCGCGACCTGGGCGGTGTACAACATGGGACCGACGAACTCGCTGGAGTGGCAGGGCACCGTCGCCCAGGGCCGCGACGAGCTGTTGACGATGACGGGCAACTCTCGGATCACGATTGGCTCGCCGTCGAACGCCACGGTGAGTGTCGACGGGCGCCCCGTCACCTTTCCCTCGCCCCTACCGTCCGCCCTGGTCTTGGTCTTCGCCGCGGCGAGTACCAGTACTACGAAGTAGCAGTGATCTCGTGCAACACCCAAGCGAGAACCTGCGCCTCGTCGCGCCACGCGTCGTAACGACCCGACACGCCGCTGTGACCGGCGCCCATCTCAGTCTTGAGGACGGCGCGATTGGCCAGATTGGCCGCGCGCAACGCGAGGACCCACTTCGCCGGTTCCCAGAATCCCACTCGTGAGTCATTGAGACCTCCCGAAGCGAAGAGGTGGGGATAGACGAGCGGCGCTCCGTCGACCTCGGCGTGAACGTTGTCGTAGGGCGAGTAACTCTTCATGGTTCGATAACTCGTCGCGCTAGCGTCGGGATTGCCCCACTCTTCCCACTCCCCGGCGGTGAGGGGAAGTGAGTCGTCGAGCATCGTCGTCACGACGTCCACGAAGGGAACTTCGGCCACGATGGCGCGAAAGAGCTCGGGGTCGGTGTTCATCACGGCCCCCATTAAGAGCCCCCCGGCCGACGCGCCTCGCGCGGCGAGTTGCTCGCGGGTCGTCCAACCCGCGTCGATGAGTCGACGAGCCACGACGACAAAGTCACTGAAGGTTGTGGGTTTTTGCGCGAGGCGACCCATCTCGTACCAGGAGCGGCCCATCTCGCCGCCACCTCGTACGTGCGCGATCGCGTAGATCACGCCTCGATCGAGCAGCGAGAGGCGAATCGAGGAGAACGCGGGGTCCATCGAGATCTCGTAACTGCCGTAGCCGTACAAAAAGACCGGCGAGGGGCTTCGCGCTTCGAGCGTTCCGTCCTCACGAACGTTCACGACGTCGCGTCGCGCAACCACCGAGACCGGGACGGCAACTTCGTCGCTGGCCGTCACCCATAGCCGTCCGGTGACGTACTTCGACTCGTCGTAGCCGCCGAGCACCTGTTGTTGTTTTCGTACGATCAACTCACCACTCGCCACGACCACGTCGGCGATGAATCGTGGCGTCGTAAGCGACGTGATGAGGACGCGAAGCTGCGAGGTGTCGTAGTTGGGGTTCGACGAGATCGCCACGGTGTTGGGAAAGACTCCGCCCTCCACTAAGGACGACCGCCCGATCAAACCTTCACCAAAGGGATCATCGCCGGCGAGCGTGGCGACGAGGCGCACCGCCGCGCAAGCGTTTTCTCGTTCACTGAGGGCGAAGAACGACTGAAAGGCGTCGACGCCGTCGAGACGACAGCCCGCTCGTTCGGGGACAATCTCGCGCCACTCGCCGCCCGCGACGAGGCGTGCGACGAGGCGAAAGTCAGTGGCGCCTTCGTTGGTTATCTTGAGCCACCAGCCGCGTCCCTTGGCGTCAGTGAAGTGTTCGACGCCGTACTCGATACCGTGTCGACGCTCTTCGAGCATGAGAAGAGGACTCGTGGGCTCACTGGCCGCGACGTAGCGGACTTCACTCGTCATTGAAGAGATCAACATCACCACGATCATCGCGTCGTCGCGACTGCGCCCGACCGAAACGATGTACTGCGCGTCGTCCTCTTGATAGACGAGGACGTCGCTCAATGCACTGGTACCGAGTTCGTGTCGCCAGAGTTGCCAGGGCCGCGTCGCCTCGTCGATTCGGGTGTAGAAGAAGTGACGACTGTCGTTGGCCCAGGCGAAGCCGTAGGACGCGTCGTCGAGCTCGTCGTCGACGGGCGACTGACCCGCCAGTGGACGAACGGTGACGTGATGGCGTTCGTTGCCGTCAAAGTCCGTGCCGACCGCGACCCAGCCGTCGTCGGGACTCAGCGCCAAGACGCCGACGGAGAAGTACTCACTGTTTCCGGCCTCGACGTTTTCGTCGAGAATCACCTGCTCGCCCGCGAGGATGGTGGCGGGGTCGATGATCGGAGGCGTGAGGTCGCCGCCGCTCGCCGGCACGCGAGCGCTGATGGGGTAACTGAGCCCCTCGCGCGTGCGCTCGAAGTACCACCACGCACCCTTTCGCACCGGGACGGAAATATCGGTCTCCTCGACGCGATTTTTTATCTCACTAAAGAGTTCGTCTTCGAGGGTCTTGAGGGGAGCGAGCTCTTGAGCGAGGTACTCGTTCTCGGCTCGGAGGTAACTCAAGACTTCTTCGCTCTCGCGGTCCATGAGCCAGTAGTAGGGATCCACCCTCGTGTCGCCGTGGCGGGTGATGGCGTGGGGCCGCTGCGCGGCGGTGGGGGGGTTCAGCACCACACCACTTTGCCAGTATTTGAGGGCATACCGGACCTCTGAGTTAGTACTATGGCCATAGGGAATATCCCAAAGGAGCGCAATGGCGATAGACAACTTGGACTTCAGCCGTTACCAGTTGGGCTGGTCGGACGACCAGTTGCCGGTGTTCAAGCCCAAGAAGGGTCTCAACGAGTCAATCGTGCGTGAGATGTCCGCGATGAAGAACGAAGAGCCTTGGATGTTGAAGTTCCGTTTGGACGCCTTGAAGCGATTCGAAAAGAAGCCGATGATGCCGTGGTTCGCCGATCGAATGCCCGACCTCGACTTTGACAATATTTACTACTACGTCAAGCCCACTGATCATCAAGTGAACAGTTGGGAAGACCTGCCCGACGCGATCAAGAACACCTACGAGAAGCTCGGCATTCCCGAAGCGGAGCGTAAGTACTTGGCCGGCGTGACGGCGCAGTACGAGTCCGAGGTCGTCTTTCACCGAAATCGTGAGGACCTCGAGCGCTTGGGCGTGCTCTTTTGTGACATGGACACCGCGGTGCGCGAGTACCCCGAACTCGTTCGCAAGTACTTCGGCACAATCATTCCGCCCAACGACAATAAGTTCGCGGCGCTGAACTCCGCCGTGTGGAGCGGTGGCTCGTTCATCTACGTGCCGCCGGGCGTCAAGGTCGACCAGCCCCTGCAGGCCTACTTTCGTATCAACACCGAAAATATGGGCCAGTTCGAGCGCACGTTGATCATCGCCGACGTCGGCTCGCAGGTTCACTACGTCGAGGGCTGTTCGGCGCCGGTGTACTCGACGGACTCCCTGCACTCCGCGGTCGTGGAACTCGTCGCCCTCGAGGGCGCGCGCATTACCTACACGACGATCCAGAACTGGTCGAACAACGTCTACAACTTGGTCACCAAGCGGGCCCGCGCCGAGGCCGAGGCGCACGTGGAGTGGATCGACGGCAACATCGGTTCGAGACTGACGATGAAGTACCCCTCGGTCTACCTGATGGGTCCCAAAGCCTCGGGCGAAGTGCTCTCGGTGGCCTACGCGGGACCCGGCCAGGTTCAAGACGCGGGCGCGAAGATGGTGCACTGCGCCCCCGAGACGACCTCGACCATCATTTCCAAGTCCATCTCCAAAGACGGCGGCCTGACGGCGTACCGAGGTCTCGTGAAGGTTGAAGAGGGCGCCACCGGCGCCAAGAGCTTCGTTCGCTGTGACGCGCTGATACTCGACGAGAAGTCGGTCTCGGAAACGCGGCCGTACATGGAAGTCGGCGAGCAGGACGCCTCGATCGGCCACGAAGCCACGGTCTCCAAGATCGGTGACGACCAACTCTTCTATCTCATGAGTCGCGGACTCACCGAGAGCCAAGCCATGGGCATGATCGTGAACGGTTTCATCGAACCGGTGACGCGCACGCTGCCCATGGAGTACGCCGTGGAGTGGTCGCGCTTGATTGAACTGCAGATGGAAGGTTCGATCGGCTAACGAGGAGGTCGCCACATCGTGTACAACGGTGGGCCTTGCTTCACTGGTCGTAGCCTGTCACGCAGTTCGTATCCAAAACGGCGGTAGTACGCGAGGTTGTCCTCGTTCTGCGTCTCTAGGTAGCCGCCCCCACCCTCTTCGTCGACGTGGGCGAGACCGTCTTGCATGAGCATGGTGCCCACCCCGCTTCGTTGAATCGAGGGATCGGCGACGAGTAGGTACAGATACCAGTGAAGCTCTTTGGGGTGGGACTTGGCAATAGCGGCGAGGTACATGTTGCCGGCAACGAGGGCTCGGGGGCGCCGGTACAGTGCGCGCAGGGTCCCGGGGACTTGGGCGACCTGCGTGCTCACCGACTGCGGGTAGCGATTCGTCGGAAGCCAGGCGGCCATGCCCACGATGGCGTCGTGCGCGCCGCGAACCGTCACGATCCGAGCGTCCTCACCGATGTGCGCGATATTGGCGCGGAAAAAGATCGTGAGACCCCTCGCGCGAAGTCGATCGCCCGGCGAAAGGAAACGGAAGAAGGGATCGTTGAAAAATGCGCGATTCGCCACGAGGGCGGCACTCCTTACCTCACCCTTAGAGAGTGTTCGTTCGTCGAGGCGCCGGTCGCTCTGCATCGGCCTGGAGCCTACGACGGCGGGTCACGTGAAACAATATCCCTATGGGTATGCGCGAGGAGTGCAAGCACTTTCAAAGTCGAACGTACAAGTCGGGAGAGGTGGCGCGCTTCTGCGTGCTCGGCCTCGCACCCGATCAACCGTGGTCGTGTCCGGAGAACTGTCTCACCTACGAGCGTCGCCTCGTGGACGTCGGTTGGTCGCACGGCACCCTCGTCGATCAACCCGTCGAAGCGCCACCGAGTTCCGACGTCCCCGTGGAGGACCGTCGCGAACTCCTGGATTCGGCGAGTGAAATCGTGAACGCGGTCGCGTCGGAGTTGTTGGAGGAACGTCGCAAGCAACTTGAGGGCCAGGCCAAGAAAGCTAGTCGGCGCAAGAAGCGTCGCCGCCGTTAGTCGCCGTTAAAGACGGGCGGACGTCGTTCCAGAAAGGCGGTCATCGCTTCTCTAAGGTCGTTGCTGTGTAGGTACATGGTGTTCCATCTCGCGACGAAGTCGAGACCCTCATTTACCGTGCGGCCATCGTTCGCCGCGAGGACGGCTTTGGTGCCGCGAATGGCCACCGGAGAGTTGGCGGCGATCTCGCTCGCGAGTTCGTACGCGGCGAGGAGGACCTCGTCACCCGACGTTCCGTGCAGGGAGTTGACGAGACCAATCGCCGCCGCGCGAGCGGCGTCGATGTCCTTACCGGTGAGGGCCAGTTCAGCGACGTGGCCCGCACTCACGATGCGCGGCAGTCGCTGCAGGGTCCCCAGATCGGCCACGATCGCCACCTTGGCCTCTCGAACCGAGAACACGGCGTCACTCGAAGCCAGTCGCACGTCGCACGCACTGATGAGATCGACGCCCCCGCCAATGCAGTAGCCGTGCACGGCCGCGATCACGGGAACTTCAAGGTCGGCAATGGACGTGACGGCCCGTTGCATGCGCCGAATCGCGTCGTAGGACTTGGCGTTCGTCGACGCGCTCGACGCGTCAGATTCGCCGGCAATGAAGCTGCCGGCGAACTCCTTGAGGTCGAGTCCCACGGTAAAGTGTGGACCCTTCGCGGCGATCACCAACACCCGAATGTGCGGATCGCTCGCGATCGCGGCCGCCGCCACTGGTAGGTCGCGCCAGAAGGCACTGCCGAGAGCGTTACGCGCTTCGGGTCGATCCAGCCAGAGCGTGGCGACGTGCCCTTGTACTTCGAGCATGACGACGGGCGACGAAAACTCCACACGGTCCTTTCAAATGTTGGTTTAGCCTACGTCGCTCCCGTTGGAGGGTTCTCTGCGCCCGGTACACTGCCTGGGTCTTCACTCCCTATGACTACCTTCGCTGACTCAGCCTCCAGGTTTATTGCCGACCGGCCCGACGCGGCCACTCGACGTCTGGCCTGGTCGGTCTTTGAGGCCGCCGGCCTACCTACGACCACGGACGAAGTGTGGCGCTACGCACCGCTCGGCGATCTCGATTTAGGACACTTTGAAGTGCCGAGCGCGCCGACCGACCCCCCGGACTCGGACTTCGCTGCGCAACTGTGCCAACGAGCGGGGCTCGTCGTGCGCGTCGTGGACGGCTTTTGTGTGAGTACCGGTGACGTCGTGGAGGGCGTGAACGTTGAGATTGACGAATCCAGTGAGTCCCTAGCGGGCGAGACCCTCGTTCGTCGCTACGAGGGCGACACCTTTGCGCTCCTCAACGTCGCCCTGGCGCCCGGCGCGACCGTGATCCGCGTGGCCGCGGGCGTGAACGTCCGTGAACCCGTAGTCGTCTTGAACGAGTCGACGGCCGGCGCCTCGTTTCCGCGCACGCAGATTGTCGTCGGTCGCGGGGCGAGCGTGACCGTGGTCGAGTACTTCGAAGGGGGCCGCGACGCACTCGTCGTGCCCGTGAGCGAGTATCGCTTGGACGACAACGCGTCACTGCAGTTGATTACGTACCAGCGTCTGGACTCGACGGCGTGGCACGTGGCGCGTACGACGGGATTCCTGTCACGCGACGCGCGGCTTCATCAGGCGATCGTTGGACTGGGCGCGCACTACGACCGTGCGCGTAACGACGCCGAGATGCTCGGTGCGGGCGCGGCCAACGAACTTCGTACGACGTTTCTCGGATCGGGGAACCAGGTTCACGACTTTCGTACCCGCCAATACCACGTGGCGCCGCGCACGACGTCGACGCTGCTGTCGAAGGGCGCGGTCGCGGACCACTCCCGATCGGTCTACACCGGACTGATTGAGATTGAAAAAGGCGCGAAGCGCACCGACGCACGCCAGACCAATCACAACCTCCTCCTTTCGCCCAACGCGCACGCTGACAGTGTTCCGAACTTGGACATCAGAGAGAATGACGTCATGTGCGCGCACGCCTCGAGCGTGGGCCCGCTCGACGAACTGCAACGCTGGTACCTAGAGTCACGCGGCGTCAGCCGCCACGACGCCCAACGACTGTTAATCCAAGGTTTCTTCTACGAGATGCTTTCGGCGTTACCGAGTGAGCTGGCCGAGTTGGTCGAGAGCGATGTCGCCTCGGTGCTGTCGAGTGTGGCCGAGGTGATCTCGTGACGATGTTCGACATTGGCGCGCTGGACGACTTCGAACAGGGGATACCCCGACAGCTGCGCGTCGGGGATCGAGTCCTCGTGGTGATACGCATTGAAGAGACGGTGTACGTCTTGGACGACCGTTGTAGCCACGAGGAGTTCAGCCTGGCCGAAGGTGAAGTCGACGTGGAGACCGCGGAGATTGAGTGCGCGCGCCACGGGGCCATGTTTCGTCTCAGTGACGGCGCCGCCACGACCTTGCCCGCGACGCGACCCGTGGCTCACTACGACGTGACGAACACGAACGGTCGCCTCGAGGTGTTGTTGCCATGACGTCGACCCTAAAAATTGAAGGGCTGCGGGTCGAAGTGGCCGGCAAAGAGGTGCTCAAGGGCCTGAGTCTGACCATGCACTCGGGAGAAGTTCACGCGATCATGGGCCCGAACGGCTCGGGAAAATCAACCTTGGCCCACGCGCTCACCGGTCATCCGGGCTATCGCGTCCTCGAAGGTTCGGTAACGATTGACGGTGTCGAACTCTTAACAATGTCGCCCACGGACCGGGCGCGCGAAGGTCTGATGCTGGTGCTACAGCAGCCGTTCGAGATTCCCGGCGTGCGGTCCTTCGATCTCCTCGAAGCCGCCGGCGCCGACCCCACGACCCTGCGCGCGCGCATGCTCGACGAGGCCCGGCGCATCGAGTTACCCCCAGAGCTCCTCGATCGATTCGTTAACGTTGACCTCTCCGGGGGCGAACGTAAACGAGCGGAGATGGTCCAACTCGGCGTCCTTCGACCGAAGTTCGCGCTCCTCGATGAGATTGACTCCGGTCTCGACGTCGACGCCCTGGACGCGGTGGCCCAGCGACTCGTCGCCGCGACCACCGAGTGGGACTGTGGCGTGCTCGCGATCACGCACTTTCGCCGACTGCTGCTCGAACTCACGCCGACCATGATCCACGTGATGAGCGGCGGTCGCGTCGTCGCGACCGGAGGCCCGGAGCTCGCGGTGGCCCTCGAGCGCGACGGGTACGAAAGCTTTCGCGACTCGTCCGCGTGAACAAGACCGCGGGAATTGAAGCGATAAACTCCTCTAGTGCCTAGAGGACGTGATGACTCTCCTGACGAGCCCGCGTCGGGGCGCTCCGCTAAAGAGAAGCAGTCCCTCGCCAACCAACACCGTCTTTTAGAACTCGGCGACGCCGTCGATCAACAAGGCGGCGCAACACAAAAACGTCGCAAAGTGCGTCCTCATCGTGTTCGCCGCCGTATCATCATCTCGGCTGTCGTGCTCATTGTCTTGATTGCGGGAGTGGTGGGGGGAAGTTACTACTACGCCAACTACCGCTTCAACACGATTCCCAAGATCAGCGTCGCGCACGAAGTGAAGCCCATCTCCGGAAAGCCCTTCAATATTCTCATGATCGGCTCGGACTCTCGAGTTGGATTGAGCGGCATCGTGGCCCGTCAGACCGGTGCCACGAGCCCATCGGTCGCGGGCCAGCGCAGCGACGTCGTGAAGATCATCCACGTCGACCCGGACGCGGGGGTCATTTCAATGGTCTCGATACCCCGCGACACGGTGGTGACGCTCCTGGCGAACCAGTCGCTCTACGGCCAATACAACCGCATCAACGTCAACTTGGGCAACGGACCGTCACTCCTCGCCCAAACCATCACCGCGAACTTCGGTATTCCCATCAATCAGACCGTCGTGGTGAGCTTCGCCGGACTGATCAACGTCGCCGACGCCCTCGGCGGGGTCTACCTCGACTTTGCGTACCCGGCGTTCGACCCGGGGTCCGATCTGTGGATCCGACACGCGGGCTGTCAACTCGTCAAGGGCCCTCCCGCCTTAGCCGTCACTCGCAGTCGCCACTACTACTACAACGTTCGCGGTAGCGGCACCATCCCCAGCCACTGGGCGAGCCTCTCCGCGAGCCAGCTCTCCAGCGATCTGAGCAACGAGGGCTGGCTCTACGACGGCACGAGTGACTTAGGACGCATCGCCCGCCAAGACGCGTTCCTGCGCGCGATGATCGACCAAGCGAAGAAGCTCTATAACCCCTTAACCATCAACAAGTTTCTCTCGGCGATTCCCCAGGGCATCACCCTGGACAGTAACTTCTCTCTCAACGAGCTCATCGGTCTCGCCGTTCGCTTCCACGGCATCAACGCCAACGGTATTCGGACCTACACGTTGCCCACCACCGCGGTAAACAACACGTCGCTGGGCGACGTTCTGTTCGTCCAGCAGCCCTACTCGCAAGAACAGCTCGTTGGCATCTTCGGCAGTCAACTCGAGAAACCTACGAACCCGCCCCCGAATGCGCAACTCCAGACGCTCCAGCCTCCGTTCGTCGCGGTCACGACGACAACGTTGCCGGTGACGACCACGACGAAGAAGACGACGGGTAAGAAGCACGTCACCTCAACGAGTACGGCCACGACCACCGCGAATCCCACGCTGGCCGTGCCGAACTTCGACCCGAGGCCCTGCACGCCGAAGTGAGGCTAGGCCAGCTCTTCTAGACCTTGGCGTAGCGTATTCCACGCCAGCGTCGCGCACTTAATTCGCACCGGGAACTTCACCACGCCCTGTAGGGCCGCGAGTTCGCCGAGTCGTCGTAGGTCGACTTCGTCGTCGTGCTCCTCTTCCTTCGCGAGTGCCGACTCGTGCACCGTCATCAACTTCTTGAAGGTGTCGATGGTCGCGTTGACCTCGTCGAGGGGCCTTCCTTTGACGGCGCCACTCATCAGTGACGACGACGACTGCGAGATTGAACAGCCGTGGCCGGTCAGTTTGATGTCCACGAGGACGCCGTCTCGAACGTCGAGGTACACGACGACTTCGTCACCGCACAGCGGGTTGAAGCCCTCGACCCGGTGCGCGGGGGGCGTCGCCAACTCGCCGCGATTGCGCGGCGAACGGTAGTGATCGAGAATGATTTCGCGATAGAGGTCTTCTAAGTTCGACACGATCTAGCCAAACATTTTAAGGGCGTGTTCGAGCGCCTCGAGGAGTACGTCGGTGTCCTTGGTCAGTGAGTAGGGACCGAAGGACGCGCGCGCCGTCGCGGCTAGACCAAAGCGGCGCATGAGGGGCTTCGCGCAGTGGTGTCCCGGTCGAACGCAGACGCCAAACTGGTCGAGGACTTGGGCGACGTCGTGGGGGTGCACGCCCTCGACGTCGAGGCTGATCACGCCCCCGCGATCTGTCGTGTCGGGTGGCCCGATGACGCGAACGCGGCTATCGAACGTCAACTCCAAGCGCCTGAGCGCGTCCTCGGTGAGGAAACGTTCGTGGGCGGCGACGTGGTCCATGCCGAGTCCTTCGAGGTAACGCACGGCGGCGTGGAGCCCGACCGCTTCAGCGATGGGTGGCGTCCCGGCTTCAAAGCGCGCGACGCCCTTGGCGGGCGTGTAACCGTCGACTCTGACGTCGGCGATCATGCCGCCACCGCCGAGAAAGGGCGGCATGGTGTCGAGCACGCGCTCGCGCGTCCAGAGAACGCCAATGCCCGTGGGTCCGAGCATCTTGTGTCCCGAGAAGGCGACGAAGTCGACGTCGAGTTCGTCGACGTCGGTCGGACCGTGGGCGACCATCTGCGCGCCGTCAATGGCAATGAGCGCACCCACGTCGTGGGCGGCCCGCGCGAGATCTTTCACGGGAGGCTTCGTCCCGAGCACGTTGGACATTCCCGTAACCGAAAGAAGTTTGACGCCCGTTAAGAGTTCGTCGAGGTTGGAAAGGTCGAGGCGAAAGTCGTCACCGACGGGAATGAAGCGAACCTCAATGCCCGTGGACTCACGAAGTTGGAACCACGGCACGATGTTGGCGTGGTGTTCCATCTCGCTCAACAGGACCACGTCACCGCTCGTGAGGTTGGTGGCGCCCCAACTCTTCGCCACGAGGTTGAGCGACTCGGTCGTGTTCTTGGTAAAGATCACTTCGTTCTCGCCGCCCGGCGCGTTAATGAAGCGCGCGACGGCGCTGCGAGAACCCTCGTAAGCCTCGGTGGATTCATTCGCGGTCTGGTAAACGCCGCGGTGGACGTTGGCGTGTCGCAGGGCGTAGTACTGGCTCATGGCGTCAATGACCGCTCGCGGTTGCAGCGAACTCGCGCCCGAGTCGAGGTAGGTGATCGTTCGGCCGTTGACGACGCGCGTCAGCTGGGGAGTGTCCGCGCGAACCCGCTGGGCGCTAAAGCTGGTCACGCGCTCACCGGTCGCCACGCGTCGTAGCCTTCGTGGTCGATCTGTGCGGCCAGTTCGGCGCCGCCCGAGTGCACGATCTGGCCTTCGAACAAGACGTGCACGTAATCGGGTCGAATCTCGTCGAGCAGCTTTACGTAGTGGGTCACGACGACCGCTCCCATGGCGGGGTGTTGTTCGCGGACCGTGCGAACACCTTTGGCGACGACGCGTAGGGCGTCGATGTCGAGGCCCGAGTCGGTCTCGTCGAGCAGGGCCACGACGGGTTCGAGGAGCGCCATCTGCAAGACCTCGTTGCGCTTGCGCTCGCCGCCGGAGAACCCGTCGTTGAGGTGGCGCTCGGCAAAGGCGCTGTCGATACCGAGACGATCCATCCACTCCGCCAAGTCCAAGCGCACTTCGAGTACGCTGAGTTCGTCGAGACCCTTACGCGCCGCTATCGCCTGGCGCAAGAACTGAATGACCGAGACGCCGCTAATGGCTTCGGGGTACTGAAAGGCGAGAAAGATACCCGCGCGGGCTCGAACGTCGGGTGTCCAGGTGGCGATGTTCTCACCCTTCAACAAGATCTCGCCGCTCGTCACCTTGTAACCGGGGTGTCCCATGATGACGCTCGCGAGCGTTGACTTGCCCGCGCCGTTGGGGCCCATGAGCGCGTGGACTTCACCCTCGTTAACAACGAGGTCCACGCCGCGAAGGATGGACGATCCTTCGGCCTCGGCGTGAAGATTACGCAGTTCGAGCAGCGTTTTTGGCACGCAGTGAGCCTACTGGTGAACGATGAATCGTTGACCAGCTCTCACCAGCCCCGCTGCACCCACTCATCGAGATGGGGACGTTCTTCGCCGATCGACGACGACGCGCCGTGACCGGGCCAGATCGTTGTCTCGTCGTTGTAGACGCGAAAGATTCGCTCGTCGATCGACGAGATGATCGTCGCGAAGTCACCACCTTCAAAGGTGGTGTTACCCGGGCCACCGGGAAACAACGTGTCGCCGGTGAACAGCAGCGGCGTGGCCTCGAGTGCGAAGCAGATGCTGCCCAGCGTGTGGCCTGGCGTGTGCACCGTTCGCAGTCGGAGGTCTCCCACCGAGTGGACCACGTCGTCCTCGAGGAGGTGATCGTAACTCGGAAGCATCGCCGCGTCCTCCGTGCGTACCCAGACGTCGATCCCCGCGTCGCGCACTTGGGTCACGGCGCCAATGTGATCCCAGTGACCGTGCGTCTCGAGGACCGACGTCACGCCGAGGCGCGTCGCGACGCGCAGTAACCGGTCGTGTTCGTTCGCGGCGTCGAGCAGCGCCGCTTCGCCGGTCCGTCGGCACCGCACCACGTACACGTTGTTGTCGATCGGTCCCACCACGAAGCGGTGGACCTCGGCTAGAGCGTTTGACCAGACCAGTTCCACGTTGTCCACGTCCCCAGAATGGCACGAAATACCGTGCCGCCGAGATTGACTAATCTCAACCTTGGCGCTCTACGCGCAGAGAAGAAGAGGCTCGCAATGAACTTTGGCTTTAGCGAAGAGCAAGAAGAACTTCGCAAAATGGTGCGCCGCTTCTTAGAAGAGAAGTCGCCCGAGAGCGAAGTTCGCCGTCTCATGGCTACGGCCGAGGGCTACGACCCCGCCGTCTGGGCGCAGATGGCGAACGAACTCGCCCTGCAGGGACTCGGCATTCCCGAAGAGTTCGGCGGCCAGGGCTTCGGCCCGGTCGAACTCTACGTTGTCTTTGAAGAGATGGGCGCCGCGTTACTCTGCTCGCCGTACTTCTCGACCGTGGCGCTCGCCGCGAACGCCCTGCTCTTTGTGGGCAGCGACGAGGACAAGGCCGCGTTCCTACCCGGCATTGCTTCCGGTGAGACCATCGCGACCCTGGCCGTGACCGACGACGCCGGCCAGTGGGACTTCACGAAAACGTCCACCACAGCGACGCGATCGGGTGACAACTTCGTACTCAACGGCGTACGGAGTTACGTCACCGACGGCTCCACGGCCACGTTGCTGCTCATTCCCGCGGTGACCGACAAGGGACTTTCACTTTTCGCCGTTGACGGCGACGCGAAGGGCGTCACGCGCGAGTCTCTTTCGACCATGGACCAGACGCGTAAACAGAGTCGCCTTGAGTTCAAGGACGCCCCCGCCACGCTCGTTGGCGACGAGGGCGGCGCGCTTTCCGGCCTCGAAGAGACGTTGCAGGTCGCCGAGGCGGCTCTCGCCGCGGAGCAGGTCGGTGGCGCGCAGCGCGTCCTCAACGCGTCGGTCGAGTACGCCAAGAATCGCGTGCAGTTCGGTCGACCCATCGGATCGTTCCAGGCCATCAAACACAAGTGCGCCGACATGTTGCTCGACGTTGAGTCCGCCAAGTCCGCCGCCTACTACGCGGCGTGGGCCGCGCAAGAGCGCAACGACGAATTGCCCATCGCGGCGAGTCTCGCCAAGTCGTTCTGTTCCGAGGCCTACTTCCACTGCGCGGCGGAGAACATTCAGATTCACGGCGGCATCGGCTTCACCTGGGAACACCCGGCGCACCTCTACTTCAAGCGCGCCAAGAGTTCGGAACTGTTCTTAGGGGACCCGGCGTACCACCGCGAGCTCCTGGCGCAACGCCTAGGTATCTAGTCGCCAGTGCTCGCCCACGAGCAGCTCCAAAGCGGCGGGTCAATTCTCGACCTACGAATTTCTGACTCGGGCGCTCGTGCCGTCGATGGTCACGTGCTCGTTCTCGTGCACGGTCTGCCCCGCTTGGTCGGCATGGGACGTCAAGCGGCGGGCCTTTTACCGGAGTTGGCCGAGCACGTCGCGAACGAGTCGGGATGGTTGGTCGTGTCGGGAACCTTGTCGGGCGTCGGAGGAAGTACCGGCACCTTTTCGGCTTCCCAGTGGCGCGAGGACCTGTCGCACATCCTCGATCGCGTGGCCAAAGGTGACCGCCGGGTCTCCCTGGCGGGATTTGGCTTTGGCGGATCGCTCGCGTTGGCGGTCGCGGCGAACGACGATCGAGTTCGAGGTGTCGCCACCTTCGCCGCGCCCGCGCACCTGGGGCCGTGGAGCGGGTCTGCGAAGGAGCTTCACCGTGCGGTGCAGGTTGCCGGCGTCGTGGGCGACGAGCGAGAGCTTCTCGGACCCGAAGAGCTCTACCGCGATCTCCTGGCCATCGATCCGATGCACGCGATCGCCGAGATACCACCTCGGCGGCTCCTCATTGGTCACGGCACCGACGACATCGAAGTGCCCGCTTCTGACGCGCGAGATCTGGTCGCCGCCGCCGAGGGCCGCGTCGAACTTCGCCTCATCCAAGGGGCGGGCCACCAGCTGCGCGCCGATCCACGGATGGTGGCGACGTTGTTAGGTTGGCTCGACCGGCACCGCTGAGAGCGCGTCGTCGAGGGCCCGGCGAATCTCGCGGGCCTCGCTCTCGGGACTACTCGCCTCGGTGAGAGCGCGCACTACGACGAAGTGGCGAAGACCGGCCGCGACGAGCGAGGCGACGTTGGTGGCGTTGACGCCGCCCGTCACGAAGACGGGACGAGCACTGTGGGCTTGGCTCGAAACGGCGTAGCGCACCCCGGTACCGGCGCGCCCAATCTTGGTGGGCGTCGGGACGATCGGACCGGCGCTGAAGTACGTCGCGTCTTCACCCAGCGCCTCGTCGAACTCTTCGCTCGAGTGCGTCGAGAGTCCGATAATTGCTGTTAGTCCCAGTAGCTCACGACACCGTTCGACGCTCACGTCCTCTTGGCCCACGTGCACGCCGTCGGCGCGGGCCTCGAGGGCGATCTCGGGTGAGTCGTTCACAATGAAGGGAACGTTGAACTCTTGACAGATCGCGACCATGAGACGGGCCTGGTCGAGTTGAATCGCCCCGGGCAGAACCTTTTCTCTCAGTTGTACGACGTCGACGCCGCCACGAAGGACGGCCGGGAGAAAGGTCGCCATGTCGTCGCGAACGCCTACGCAGAGGTAGAGGCGGCGCGTGGCGATGTCGAACACGTCGACCACCTTAGAAGTTGGCGTACGGCGTTCCACGCCCGACAACACCGTGGGGCAGAATAGGGTCATGCAGATTCCCGCCAAGGCCGATTACGCCATTCGTGCGCTCTTGACGTTGGCGGCGAGCGACGTCTCGGTGAGCGCCGATCACCTGGCGCACGAGCAAGACCTACCCGCCAAGTTTCTCGGCGCGATTCTCTCCGATCTTCGCCGCGGGGGACTCGTGACCAGTCAGCGCGGACCCGAGGGCGGCTTCAAACTGGCTCACGACCCCGATCAGATAACGATCGCCGACATTTTGCGCGTCGTGAGTGGACCGATGGCGGGCGTGAGAGGCATGCGTCCCGAGACGCTCGTGTACGAGGGCGAGGCCACGCATCTGCGTGACGTGTGGGTCGCCGTTCGCGGCACGCTGCGTGAAGTGCTCGAACACGTCACGCTTGGTCAAGTGCTGCGCGGCGATCTGCCCCCGGTCGTCACGCGCTTCACCGACGACCCGGACGCCTGGATAACTCGGGTCATATGATCCGCATTCACACCGACGGCGCCTGCCGTGGCAATCCCGGACCGGGGGGTTGGGCGTGGGCGAGTGGTCGCGAGGAGTTCGACAGTGGTGCCGAAGCCCACACCACGAATCAGCGCATGGAGGTTCTCGCGGTCATTGAAGCGCTCCGCGAGCACTCCGACGGGCCCCTGGAGATCGTGAGCGACTCGAACTACGTCGTGAAATGTTTTCACGATAAGTGGTACGTCAGCTGGCTTCGTCGGAACTGGAAGAACGCCAAGGGTCAGAGTGTGGCGAACCGCGACCTCTGGGAGACGCTGATCCCACTGGTCCTCGAGAGTGGTCGCGACGTGTCGTTTTCGTGGGTGAAGGGACACTCGGGCGATCTCATGAACGACTTCGTCGACGAACTGGCCACCGCGGCCGCCGACACGCAGCGAGGCCGCCACTCGTAGTTCTCCTTGCGTGAGGAGAAGGGTAAAAACATTAGGATTTCCTTCTGGGGGATGGCGCTGTACTACCGAAGGGAATGACCGTGGTTAACGAGGTCCAGCAGTTCGATGTCGTCGTCATCGGAGGAGGACCTGGTGGCTACGCCGCCGCCCTCTACGGCGCCGCGGCCGGTCTCAACGTCGCCATTGTCGAACGCGACAAGGTCGGCGGAACCTGTCTTCACCGGGGCTGCGTACCCGCGAAAGAGTTCTTGGAGACCGCGCACGTTCATCGCACGGTCGAACACTCGTCGGACTTTGGGATCAACGCGACGGGTGTGTCGGTGGATTTCGCGGTGAGCCAGGCACGCAAGAACGAGATCGTCGACCGTCTCTACAAGGGTCTCTCGGGTCTGTTGAAGGGGCGAAAGGTCACCATCTTTGAAGGGACCGGTCGACTCGAGAAGGATCTCACCGTGAGCGTGCTCGACGGCGCCGACGCCGGCGTGGTCGCCAAGGGCGCCGACGTGATCTTGGCCGCGGGCTCCGTGCCGCGCACGCTGCCCGGTTTTGACGTCGACGGAAAGATCGTCGTGACGTCGGACGAGTTTCTCGACCTCAACGTACTGCCCGAACGAGCGACCGTCATTGGCGGCGGCGCCATCGGCTGTGAGTTCGCCTCGCTGCTCTCGGACATGGGCTCTCAGGTCACGATTCTCGAATTTCTCCCGGCCATCTTGGCGGGTTGTGACACTGAAGTCGCCAGCGTCGTGCAGCGCTCCTTTAAGAAGCGCGGCATCGAGATCCGCGTGGGCGCGAAGATCACTGGGCATACTCCCAAAAAGGGTTCGACCACCATCGCCGTCGAAGGCGAAGAGAGCGTCGAAGCCGACATGGTCGTCATGTCAGTCGGGCGCCGCCCGCGTACCGAGGGGCTGTTGGCTGAGGGCACCGGTGTCGTGATCAACGAGCGGGGCTTCGTCGTGGCCGACGGCTATCAGCGCACCGCGGCGCCACACGTCTTTGCCGTGGGCGACGTCGTCGCCGACGCGCCCCAACTCGCGCACGTGGGCTTCGCCGAAGCCATCGTCGCGATCAAGACCATCCTCGGCGAGCCCGTCGTGCCCGTGGACTTCGACCGGGTGCCCTGGGCGATCTACTCGAACCCCGAAGTCGCCTTCTGTGGTCTCACCGAAGCAGCCGCCAAAGAAAAGGGCTACGACGTCGTCGTTAAAAAGGACCCTTTTGGTGGTAACTCGCGCGCACAGATCATTGGCGACACCGAAGGCGTCGTCAAGATCATCGCGGAGAAGCGCGCTGACGGTACCGGTGGACAGATTCTTGGCGTGCACATGGCGGGCCCGTGGGTCACCGAACAGTTAGGCGCGGGATACTTTGCCGTGAATTGGGAAGCGACCGCCGAAGAAGCGGCCGCGTTAATCCAGCCGCACCCTTCGCTCTCGGAGACTTTTGGCGAAACGCTTCTCGCGTTGGCCGGACGTGGGTTGCACCTTGGCTGACGTCACGCTGCCGTCGTTAGGTGAGTCGGTCACCGAAGGAATCATTACGCAGTGGTTCAAGAAGGTGGGCGACGTCGTGGCTCGAGACGAGCCGCTCTTCGAAGTCTCCACCGACAAGGTGGACTCGGAGATGCCTTCTCCCGCCGCCGGGGTGCTGGTCGAGATTCTCGCGGGCGAAGGCGATACCGTCGAAACCGGTGCTCGGGTCGCGATCATCGATGAAAAAGCTGACCCCGGCACTATCGCACCGGCGCCAAGCGAATCTTCGCCAGCTCCCGCACCGCCTCCGGTCGCCACTGCCGTCACCGCCCCGGCGCCCACGCCGGCGCCGAGCAGACCGCGCGACGAATCGCCCAACGGCGTCGTGGTTTCGCCGGTCGTGCGACGCATTCTCGACGACGGCGGCGTCGAAGCCGCCGCCGTTCAAGGCACCGGACCCGGCGGAGCAATAACGCGCCGTGACGCCGAGCGCGCGGTCGCTCAAGGTCCGAGCGAAGAGGTGGTGGTGTCGCTCAGTAACGGACGACGTCGTATGGGCCAGCACATGTCGGTCTCGAGTCAGAGCACGCCACACGGATTCGTGGCCGTGGAAGTCGACGGTGCGATCTTTGGCAAGCTCGAAACCCTCGGTCGCGTCACCCGCGACGGGGAACCGATCAGTGACGAGATGGTGGTGAGCTTGGCCGCCGTTCGCGCCCTGGCCGAGTTTGAGTTCCTCAACGCCACGTACTCGGGCGATGAGTTTGTGCTTCACCGCACCGTCAACCTAGGCGTCGTTCGAGCGATCGCCGACGACGCCATGTTGGTGCCGGTCGTGCACGCGGCCGCGGGACTGACGTTACGGGCCTTGGCCCGTCGAATCAACGAACTCGACGGACGTCTGAGCTCGCGTCAACTGACCACCGACGACCTTATGGGGGGCACCTTTACCGTCGCAGGCGCGCCCAGTGAACACACCCTCTGGGCTACACCCATCATCATTCAGCCCGAAGTCGCGATTCTCTCCATGGGGGCCGTTCGTTTGGTGCCGGTGGTGAACGTCAGCGGTGGATCGCCAAGCATTGAGGTCGGTCGGCGATTGGTGTTGGGGCTGTCCTTCGATCATCGAGTCTGTGAGCCGGTGGGCGCCGCAAACTACTTAGAACGAGTGGCCGAACTGCTCGCCGGGATGGACTTGGAGAGCGAGCGTTAGATGTTGCGCCGACGTCACTTAGGGAGAGTCTCGTTCGCCGAGGCGAACGATCTGCAGCGAGCCTTGCTCCAAACGAGCGACGACTACGTGTTGTTGTTCGAACATCCACCCACCTACACGCGTGGTGTACGAACGCTCGAGGAGCACTTTCTCATTCCGCCCTCACAGCTGAACGCGATCGTCATCGACGCCGACCGAGGTGGCGACGTGACGTATCACGCGCCGGGCCAAGTAGTGGCGTGGGCCATCGTGAGTGTCGACGACGATCCCGCGGCAGGCAAGGCGCACGTTCGAAAGCTCGAAGACGCCGTCATTGGTGCGGTGCGTCGCGCCGATGCTGAGGGCCGCTTGGGCAAAGTCGGACGCCTCGAGGGATACCCGGGCGTCTGGGCCGACCTCGACGGTACTCCCTCGAAGATCGCCGCGGTGGGTGTCAGAACGGAACGGAACGAAGCCGGTCAACGACGCACGCTGCACGGGGTGGCGTTGAACGTTGAAATTGATCTCGAGGGATTTAAGGCCATTGTGCCCTGCGGCATTCGCGACAAGCCCGTCGCCTCGCTCAACTCGTTGGGCCTCGCCGTCACCACCATTGACGTTGAGAACCTATTGGGTGAGGAGCTCGAACGCCAGTTGGGCGGAGAGTCGCGCGTCGCTCGAGTGGACCGCAGCGTCGCGACGACGTCAGGGGAACGTCCGCTCATTCGACGCCTAAGGAAAGCTGGTGTCGATCCCGACGCGGGACTCCCGCTACACGTGCGCAAGCCCGAGTGGCTTCGAATTGAAGCGCACATGGGAACCGAGTTTCAGTCGCTGCGAAAGTTGACCGAGGATCTGCGTCTAGTCACCGTGTGCGAAGAGGCCGGCTGTCCGAACATCTTCGAGTGTTGGTCCGCGGGAACCGCGACGTTCATGGTGAACGGAGAGCGTTGCACGAGGGCTTGTGGATTCTGTCTCGTCGACACACGCAAACCCCTGCCGCTCGACCCCAGCGAACCGGAGCGCGTCGCCGAAGCCGTCGTTCGCCTTAACTTGGCCCACGCGGTCATTACCTGCGTGGCGCGAGACGATCTCGCCGACGGGGGAGCCGGCGCCCTGGCGCAGAGCGTGCGGGCAATTCGCGAACGATCGCCCGGCACGAACGTGGAAGTGCTGACCAGTGACTTAAAGGGAGATCCCGACTCGCTGCAGCTACTCATCGACGCCCGTCCCGACGTCATGAATCACAACATTGAGACCGTCGCTCGCCTGCAGCGGGCCGTTCGCCCGAGTGCTGGCTACCTGCGTTCGTTGACGGTGCTTGCGCGCAGCGCCCAGGCCGGTCTCACGACGAAGTCGGGTCTCATGGTGGGACTCGGCGAGACGGTGGACGAAGTCGAAGAGACCTTGGCCGATCTCGCGGCCGTCGGCGTGCAGATCGCCACTATTGGACAGTATCTTCGCCCGAGCGAACGCCACCTCCCGGTCGCTCGCTTTTGGGAGCCGGCGGAGTTCGATGACCTCGCGGAGCGTGGCCGACGGCTCGGACTTCGTCACGTCCAGTCGTCGCCGCTGACGCGCTCGAGTTATCACGCCCGCGAAGCATTGAGTGAGGCCACGCCCGTCGCGACCCCGTCGTGGCGATAGTAAAACTCGGGTAGTGGCCTAG
>OCZT010000076.1_pt1 | contig 85183 bp, 65 predicted proteins | sample 1539031 | NCBI WGS metagenome assembly OCZT01 (sample SAMEA3539308, study PRJEB22396) | soil metagenome | biome: tundra; feature: field; material: soil | place: USA | collected 2010-05 | depth 0.15 m
GAATCATTTGTTGGTCTTAAATGTCTTCTTATCTTCTTTTCTATTTCAGGGGAATATTGATGCACCCATCTCATTATAGTACTGTGATCAACTTGAATTTCCCTTTCTATCATCATTTCCTTTAAATTTCTATAGCTTAATGGATATTTTAAGTACCATCTTACATTTAATAGGATAATTTCTCCTTCATAATGCTTCCATTTAAAGGAATTAGATAGCATATTACTATCTTTGGTTTTCTTTTTATTCTATTGTATCATTAGAAAGGAGTTTTTGCAACGGAACCTGATTTTCCATCAAAACTTAACCTATTTTTATTAAAAGCCCCTTTTCTTCTGATTTTATGATCTAGTATAAAATGACCGGGGTTACCAAAATCATCACCATCGACTTTTTAAATTCCATCGCTTAATTGTTTACCCATTATTTTGAAGATGGATGTTTGAATTTCTACCGTAGTATCTTCTTAGAATTATATGACATTTGAATTTTTATTAATTTAGTTCGCAAATTATATAATAGATTAATTATATAACTTCTAACGTGGAATATTCCGAACTATTACAACTTCAACTACAAACTATTTTAGCAGAGTATGCTGCATTAAAGTCCGAAATTAATTATCGAACTAGATTTCAAAATCATCTTGTTAAGATCCATTTTATTCTTCTAGGTGCTATTATAGCAGCTGGTTTATCCAATATTCTAACCATAAAAAAGAGTTTGTTGCTTATTCCGATAGAATCTTCCTTATTTGGGTTATGGTATTTTGACTGTGGTCTTAGAATTTTGGAAATTGGAGTGTATATAAGAAAATGCATTGAAACGCATGTTCATAAAATACTGAAAAAAAATGAAACAAGACCAAAAATCATGATATGGGAATCCGAGTTTAGAAAAGAGTTTAAAAACGATCCTTTTGCAATAAAGATTTGTTCTCTGATATTGATTTTGTTGACCTTTGGTGGACCTACTTTATTATGCATCGTATATGGCTATTTCTATCTTTATCCGCAGATTAATAATTATTCATTTATTAGTATATTAAGTGTTATAATCAATTTAATTTTAGCTTGTATATTCTTTTTCTTTGCAATTTGGTTTATATACAAGACTACAAAATCTATTTTGGAAATTAAAAATGAGTCAAAATAAAGGATTTTCCATTACAAGTGTAAGCAAAATAAGGAAACTAATCATCTCATAGATAACCTAACCTAGTTATTCTACATATTATGAGTTAATAATCATAGGTGCAAAAACATTATAATCATAGATCAACTAAGACTCTAAAATGAAGAGCCTTAAACATTTAATATTTATTACATACAAAGAGTTTTACCAGTAGTCAGAGCATATCCCAAAAGCTGGAAAATGATTGAATTTTTCGTTATACTTCTAGATACCCTTTCTCGGCTTTCTTCCGATCCGTTAGGTCAAGATGTGTGTACCTCTACAATCCGGACAATCCTTCCGTACGACTCTCGTCTGATAGGATAACCACGTGATAGGATATCAAGACAATAGCTATCTTTGTGTCGCAAACGGAACTCTATCTCATAGACTTGTTTGCCCTGCATAATTTTATCAACAAGTAGAAGGGACCGCTCTTTATCGTCAGGATGCAATAAGCGCAACCAAGAACTCACATGATGCTCGACCTCATCTTCCGAATCAAGTATTTCTTTATATCGTGAAAAGTACCAGACTTCATCGGTATCCATGTTCTAGTCCCAGATACTTTCCTGAGCTGCTTCAACAGTAAGGTTGAAACGCTTCTCGTTCTCCCTTAGGCCTATTTGTTACACGGACTTGTTCGATCATGTCAGCTTCCTCCCTGGCCAGCAAGTCGATACGCCAGAGATCGTGTTCGTTGGGGGGAATACAGAAAGTCTCATTGGATCATAAGAATCCCAAAAAGCTCGCCAGTGCGAGTAAACATCGGGCCGGACTGTACCCCGCGTCCTCCGGCCTCACGCATCACGTACAAAGAAAGGGTTCCGATAAACAAAGGACTTGTTTCAACGTCTTCAATTATCACACACTCTCATCGCTTGATCGTCTTTCCATACACCGAAACAACATTCTCAGCAGATGTAAAATAATCTAGAGAAGGCTGCTGATGACCGTGAGAGGAAACAATTCGCAGTGAATTATTTTTAAAAGTTATAGGGTGCCTATTTTGACATTCACAATCGCAACAGCCGTGCTCATGATTTTCTACAACAATGGTTGAATGCCTCAGTTCCTATAACTCTGTCGCTCAATTCATGTATGATAGTAAGATATTCTAGATCGGTCTTCAGAAGAAGCTGAATCCGCTTTCGTTCGGTGATATCGTGAGCTATTACGACTCACCCGATAATCGCACCGTTAGTGTCACGGATAGGGGTTAAATTGTAGCTACCGACTCATGTTTCACCAGTGCCTTTGCTTTTTAAAGAAACCTGTACAAAGTCATGAATAATCCAGATTTCACTCATAACCATCAAAATTTTTGTGTGGTTACGAAGTCAGCAGATTAATTATTACTAGAAGTCAGAAGCTTATATTATAAATTACTCGATTATTTTTGTCCCGTTAGCCTTGGTTTAATATTTAAAGGATTTGAAGACTATATATACAAAAATTACACATTGAAAAACTATATAATGTAGGCGCACTAAAAAGTTTGAAGTGTAAACTATGGGTAAACAAATATTTAACAAAACACAAAAAATACTGGGCATGTTAATGATAACCTTTTTAGTAACATCAGTGACAGCCATGGTGGTAAATGCTTACGATGGTATGTATGACCACGATAATGTTGTGCAAATAACTCAGCTTGAGCAGATAAACACATTTCTGCATAAAGGACCGGTTTTTGTAGAGATGAAAGCTCAGTCTTGTAAACCATGCCAACAAACGAAGCCTATTCTTGAAAAACTCGCGGCAGAATACAAAGGGAAAGCTACAATCGTGTCTATTGATATATATCAGAGTCCAGAACTTGCAAAATATTTTGGCGGGTACAACCTTCCTGATGCTTTCGTGATTGTTGGTACAAAAAACGGAAAATACGTTTACATAAATGACGATGGAAATAGTACTTTAGATCGATCACAAGCCAGGGTTATTGGATTAAACGCTGGAAATAAAAACAGGTTTGAAAGAATTATTGATCGAGCTCTTATTCAGCAGGGTAAAAATAAATCCATGCCAACTGGACAATACGAAACCAGAAAATACTCAGGTGAACAAAACCAAAACGGACAATACCCAGGTAAACAAAACCAAGGCGGAAGATTCCCAGGTGAACAATACCTAAACGGAATACCAGGTGGACAATTCCCAGATGAACAATTCTAAAGCGAACAATTTGATGTAATTCATTGATCGCCTTGCATTTCCGGGTGCATACTCGATTAACATCGAGCTCATGTAGTTGACTTCTCGCAGTCAACTACATAATCCCACAATTTTTGGAGTTAATCACTCAGTTGCACATAAAATAATTATTTTCCAAATACAACTAACACCGATAAGTGCAAAAAAAATATTAAATATTATAAAAATTTGCGTGCTATAGATATCAACTTCATAAGTCTACAAAGAGTTCTTTAAATCCTGATTGACTTTATACCTTTTCTTTGCTGCAAAGAAACGATTCATACTTTTTATTAACACACGCCTTTTTTTGTCTTAAGACTTGTGTATTCTAGCAATTCTCAGCCGAAATTATAAAACATTTTTACCTAATTGTGCGGGAAATGCACAGTTTTTATTAAAATTCATCTTCTGATGTCGGCTCTGAAAATGCGTTTTTTGCTCAAAAAATGTCATACTGTTAAAAAAAGCCATATTAATCGACAATTTTCATCTTTAAAGCTGGATACACCCTCTTTACTCGACGCGCTTTATCCACCAATAAACCGTTTAGATATATATTAGTAAATCTTCTCAACTTTAACTGGATCCAAAACCATCTTTTTAGCCAATAATAGGGCTTGAAGTCTCATTGTTAGTTTTTATTGCAGGAACTAATGATTATCTTAGCAACATAATACTAATGAACATATCAAACATAATTAATCTAATATACTTGTCTTATATAGAATAATGTTGTGTTATATTTAGAGTTGACTAAATATGGTATTGTTAGATACATCTGCAGAAAGAGGTTTAAACAAATTTCTGGAGGAATTCATCGAAAAAAAAAATGCTATTCAGGATTTAAAGCAGTTCGAAATCCTGGAAACTGAAAACACTACCTCTGACAATATAGTTACAACCAAAAATGATGCCTATTCCAGAAAACCGCAAAAAAATTATACACACATTCAACTTGACCAGAGAATTATAACCGAAGATAGTGCCATTGGAATAAGAATGGCAAAAATCGCAGAAATCAATTTTAAAAATCAAAATGAGGCTAATGGGTCACAGGTTTTTTACTCGCGTGTCTCTCAACTAAAGGACCCCTTTAAAGAAGAGTTTCTTGAAAAAGCCATTGATTTTGCCTGCAGTATTAAATCTGAAGATTTAAGAGCGCAGACATTTTCCCTCATTATCCCGATTCTGGGGGGGGAAAAAAAGGTAGAACTTATACAAAAAGCTCTTTACTCTGCATCCTACATTCAAGATGAAAGCGGAAGATCCCTTGTGCTTTCTTCGCTTGCACCCCATCTAAGAGGTCCGGATAAAGAAAAACTTATTGCACATATTTTTGACTTATCATCCCAAATTCAATCTGGCGATGCAAAATTCCAAATACTCTCTTCGCTTGTTCCGCATCTTTACGGATCAAAAAATGGATCAATTATGGATAAAGCCCTTGAATTAGTATCGGGGATTACATCTGAATATCAAAAATTAGAGTCTTTTTCTCTGCTTATTCCATATCTTACTGAGAAAAGGGAAAAGGAAATTATAGAACAAGCCCTTGAGTTAGCTTTCAACATTAAAGACAAATATATGGTGCCACAGGCTCTTTTATTAATCATTCCATATCTGGAGGAATCCAGACAAAAAACAATTATTGAGGAAGCCCTTATTCTTGCAAACGAGATTCAATCGGAGGATCGAAAAGAACAGGCTCTCACATCGCTTGCTCAGTATCTTTATGAAACAGAAAAATAGAGGTCATTTTCCAGATTGTAGCTATTTGAGCTAGCTCTTGTTATACAGGTCAACTGGTTGATTAGATTGGAGTAATTTAGGATTCGGTGTTGGAAATCATGAGGTTCAGATGAAGTAAAAGATTTCATGTACTATCAGTAATGACTTATAGAGTTTTGATTTATGAATCCTATCGTTGTTTGAGTAAAGATTGTGAAAGATTTCCAAAATCCATTATAACTTTGTATACTACTATAATCCATATAAGAATTAAAAGACTAAATAGTATCAACAAATCTTTCAGTAAATGATGGCGAATATTTATAAAAATTGGAAAATAATACAAATCGATGATTTAACTATATTTGATCGTGCGACAAAATATTGTACTAATCAGTCAATTTAGTCCCTATTTACCATAGATTCACATAAATTTAGCATCTATTTTCTAAGTATGACAGTAGCTTAAAAATTAATCTAAGATGATTTCGAAACAGTTTGAGTTTGGACACATTCCGAAATAAGTCTAAAGCCTTAATTTAGCTTTTTAAAACTTTTAAATATCATTAAATTCATTCAAATATTTCAGGCACGATTCGCCGGGCAACTTCTTCATAAGCTTTTGAGATATCACCTTTATTAAACCTGAAGATATCTTTATCCATGGACTGGCCAGTCTTCTTATCCCAGAACCGACAGGTATCGCAGGAAATCTCATCTGCAAGGAGGATTTCTCCATCTTTTCTTCCAAACTCAAGCTTGAGATCAGGGAGAATAATACCTCTTTTATCCAGGTAAATCAAAAGTAATTCGTTGATCCTAAGAGCGAGTTTTCGGAGAATTGTGAGTTCTTCTCTTGTTGTTAATCCAAGTGCAAGAGCAATATCATCATTTAACATGGGGTCTCCGTATTCATCGCTTTTGAAATCAAAAACGACTACAGGTAATTTGAAAATAGTGCCTTCTTTCAGGGGATACTTTTTAGTAATTGAACCTGCTGCAATGTTCCTGACAATGACTTCGATCTTTATGATTTCTACTTTTTTTATAAGCATATCAATATCGAAAATCATCTCAATATAGTGAGTCCGGATTCCTTCTGATTCGAGCATCTCAAATAGCTTTTTTGAGATATGAGCGTTATAGTAACCCTTTTTTTCCATCTCCCCTTTTTTTTCTCCGTTAAAAGCGGTTAGACTGTTTCGAAATTCAGCGATGAGGATTTCAGGATTATCCGTCTTATAGATAGTTTTTGCTTTCCCTGAATATAGCTCTTTTCGTGTCATATAATGGTCCTCTTTAGGTAGATTCCCTTGGATAGAGAGATCTTCGGAATTGTAATTAAATATAAGAGTCTTTATGCCCTAGAAATTTTGATAATACGGTAGTATCCTAAAGTGAGTCTAAGATATAGAATCATTTCCGAGAATTATTGACCTTCATATAACTAATCAAGTCATTTCTAGAACTGATAACTACTCTCTGGAAACTGAGGTGCTTGGATTTTCCATGAGCTTTTCCAAAAATATGTCATAGTTTCCCTGAAGAGATAGTAGATGATGACTTCTTCTGCTAAATAAAGTTATCATTTTCCAGAAGTTCCGATTTTCTGTAGCTTCGAATGACTGTTCTCATTAGTTTACTATTTCCCTCAATAGTTAACAAGAAATAAAATTTATCAATACATCTGAATTCTTTTTATAATTGTCTCTAAAAAATATAATATCCCACTTTTTTATTTGTTCCAAATCAACTTTATTCTTTGCCCTAATCCACCATTTCCATGATACTAAAAATTGATTCCCTTTACATAAATTTAGATTCAAAAACATTTGTTTTATTTTTCTGTTATCCTTTCTGTGCTTTTCAAGAATTTCATTAATCTTTTGTTGGATTTAGCTTCTATTACAAATTCCAATTTATCCCTCTCCGTTTTAAGATAACTTCCTTGTTAAAAAAGTATCTATCCTTGTGTATTACTCTAACTTTTACTCCAATCATTTTAATCCTTTCAAATAATTAATTAATAGGAATTGGATATTCTTTGCTTAACTCATTTATGTTAATAACACCAAGTTTAGCTTAGATTTCCCAATTGTCTAAGGTGCAGAATGAATATTAGGAAGGTGTAATTCTTCGGTTTTTAATCGCCCTACGCATAGAATGACTTGAGATGATAATATTGAATATCATGAAAGTCAACACAATATCTTGAAACTTAATTTAAGATATATCATCTTAAAACTTCATAGTTTATTTCCCTAAACGAAAACAGAAAAATTCCAATAAGGTTATAGAGTTATGTTATTAAAAAATACTATCAGTTGAAAGACTTCTTATTTAGGGTATTTTGACATATATATAATTACAAATTTCAAAAAATTAATTTAAGGCGTCGAGTATAAATGAAACATTAAGAACTTCTTAATAGTAGAGATGCTTCATCAGGTAAAGTTATCATATCAAAGAATATATATAACTCAGATGATGCAGACAATAAACATGAGGATATTGTTCTCGATATGCTTCAAAACTCTAAAATTATTTATTACATTGAGAGTCTAAAATCTCAAATAAAAGAATGCACTAAAAGATTAATCTTATTAGAAGCTCTTTAAATCAAAACAATCTCAACAGTATAAACCCTCTAGGCATCGTTTTATTTTCTAAATAAAAATCATATCCTAAGAATCGTCTGGAAAGGGTATCCAAAATAGGAAGATCAAAAAAGTTACTCATGGACTACTCTTAAATAGTTAATGATTCTGATTGGCTAATATAATATTCCTTGAACTATTGCGAAAAATGTGTATACTATCTTGAATATGTTGAGATTGAAGCTCATGAAAGAAAACAAAGTTTTGATCGCCAACCAATAAATCTTATTGTTACAGAATATTGAATTCAAATGAAAATCTGAACTTACTGTAAAAATTGAATAAAGCTTTTTTCTGAACCAGCGAATTATGCAGTCAAATATGATCCTAATATTTTAGTGCAAGCAATTTACTGTACAGACTACGAGCTTATTTCAGATGAAAGTATTTCTGAGTTTTATTAAGGAATTTATATAGATAAAAATCTGTTGTGCTAGCATAATTAGAGTAGAAAAAAGATGTTCTCTGAATTTAGAGGAATTCTAAAAAGTTTTCAGGAAGAAGTTAGTAACTCCTGCGTCATCGTTATGATGAGGTAGGGATGAATTCAAGAAAGAAGGATATCAGCTTCAGTTGGATTTCATGGCAAATCTAAATGTTATCTTGTTTATACAAAAAGGGAATCAAAAAATGGAAAAATTGTGGGAACTCTTTCGAAGTTTAAAGTAATAGCAGTTAATGATAGATGGAAGTTCTATAACAGTTATGAATGGGCTCACGATCTTTGCAGCGCACACATCATGGTGAATTAATGGTATTAAAGGCAATTATAAACAACAATTAACTAAAGAGAGGGGTGTACTCTTGACAGAAATAAAAAATGTACTGATGGATGTAAAGAGCAAATTCGAGAGTTGAATTTTTAGCAAATTAAAGAGTTGGGAGAAAAGTTCGATTCTATAGTCCAGAAAGGAATTGATGAAAATTAGTTTTCTTCAAACCTTCAAAAATAAGGAAGTCACACAAAAACTGTAGCTTTCTGCAGAAGTTGAGCCTAATTTATACAATAAGGAAGGACCGTTTACCGGTTATAGACGGTAGTCTAGCGACATTCAAGGGATCGAAGCTAACAATGCCCTGGATAATTACAATAATTTTTGTGATATATCTCTGATTTGTATAAATGATTTCAGAAATGACGAGGTTCAAAAACGATGTGTTCAGTCAATATCCTACTTTTATTTATGTATGCAGCTTCGTAAATTTTATCTTCAAAGAAAGTCAATTATAAGGTTCAGCAACTTAAACAAATATTTAATAACTTGCTGCATTTGAGCGCATAACAATTGATAGTGGATTGATTTAAGCACGCACGAGTAAAAAACATGCCAGGCACCAAACTAGATATCGTAGAACTGCTTCTGACCGTGGAGATATATAATCGTTATCCAGAACTGGATGTAAATGATCTTCCGAAAAACATTAGAAAAAATTACTGGAGCAGTGCAGAGAAAACAGTACCTAAACCCATTACAGCTACATTTACACGAATTGAAAAACTGTACGGAACTAAGGAAATAGAAACAAACGTAAGAAACGTTCCTTTCATAGTTATTGACAAGTCTCATTTTGAACTTCGCCTGAGTGCTTTCGAAATTGCTGTGGAATGGTTTGAAAAGCAGGAAAGTTCACAGGAAAGGATTGAAAATAATCCTGTTCTGGCCTATTACTACGGAGAAGTGAAAAAGGTTCAAGTTACAAACTATGCACTTACAAAGGCAAAAATAAGGCCTAAAGAAGTTGATAGGGAATGGATAGAATCTCTAGTCGCAGAGATCAGGAAGGAAGACAAAAGTGAAGAAATGCTCAAGCTAGTGATAATTATCGCTCCTGAAGATATAAAGCAAAAAATACGCGACCTTGTGCTCACCGAAGAACAGGAGGATGAAGTTAAAAAAATCAAAAAAGCCATAGAGCACAGAGAGTACCTTAGGGAAATCGGCTTACATGATATAGGAAAAATTCTTTTCGTAGGACCACCTGGAACTGGGAAGACTTCAGTTGCCCGTGCGCTTTCAGAACAACTATCAATACCCTTTGTTGAGGTCAAACTCTCTATGATAACAGATCAGTACCTTGGAGAAACTGCGAAAAACATTGACAGAGTTTTTTTGCTTGCAAAAAAATTGAATCCCTGCATTCTCTTTATAGATGAGCTGGATTTCGTTGCAAAAGCTAGGAATTCAGACGAAAATGCTGCCATCAAGCGAGCAGTCAATACCCTCCTAAAGGCTATCGATGAAATCAGCCTTGTAGAGCATGGAGTGCTCTTGATTGCCGCAACAAACCATCCTCAGATGCTTGACGGTGCGGCATGGAGGCGCTTTGATGAAATAGTTCATTTCCCTCTACCTGACATCGAAATGCGTAAAAACATCCTAGATATCGTGACCAGACATATCGTAGGAGATTTCGATACCAGAGAAATCGCGGAATTGACGGATAGCTACTCAGGTTCTGACATGCGAATGGTAATCAGGGAAGCTGTTTTGAGCGCTCTTCTGGAAGAACGCAAAATACTCACCCAACAAGATCTGTTGGAAGCAGTCGGATCATTTAATGAAAGAACCGACCTCAAATTCGATAAATATGAGAGGAAAAAATAATCATGAAGCTAACACTGCTTGGAACTGGTGATGCTGTCGGAACCCCTAAAATAGGATGCTACTGTCCAGCATGCGAAGATGCTCGAAGAGGGGGTAAAAGCCAACGCCTTAGGTATTCTATCCTTGTGGAGTCCAAAATAGGTAGAGTTCTTATCGACACTAGCCCGGATCTCAGGCAGCAGTTTCTCAAGCAAAATCTTTCCTCCATAGATGGAGTGATCTGGACCCATGGACATTATGACCATTACTCTGGATTTGGGGAGTTCTACAGAATTCAGAATAAAATTGATGTTTATGGAATTTCCGAGACTCTCGATTACATAAATCAGTATTTTTCGTTCCTTAAGCCTAAATATCATTATGTAAATCTCTGTGAGCCTTTTGAGTTATTTGGGTTACAGTTTACTCTCATTAGGGTAGACCATCCACCTGTGGAAATTCCTACAGGGATCATAATTCGTGAGGGGTATACAAAAGTAGTGATTACAGGGGATACAAGTCCAGAAATACCCTACGTTAGTCTAGAGTTGATGAGAGATCCAAACCTTCTTATTGCCAATGCAATAGTTCCACCACATATCCATATCAAAAAACATATGAATTCAGAGGAAGCTATTATACTTGCAAAGAAAATTAATGCAAAAAAAGTGATTTTGACTCATCTAAGTCACCTCTTTCGTCCCCATCATATTGAATCAGTATTTTTACCTCTTGGATATGACGGACAGGTAATCGAATTGTAATTGATTTTCAACATAGTTTTAATCACATTGAAAGTTACACGATCAACAACAGTTCCAATCTGATCCTAGCAACCACAATAAATCAGGTCTTTTCATAGTTGAATCAGCCCACTATGTTTAAAGCAGTTGTATATATCATCTAGTCCGGGATTTTTCATTCTGTTCATTTTTAGGGGAATTATTCAACCTTCAACTCAGTTTGTGTATAATCATGGAAACAGAAAAAGCTGTGGTTTTCATTGACTTTTAAAATAGTCATGATCTCTTGCATCCTTTGAATGAAGATTTACAATATCCGTCATTAAATGGCTTATTCCTTTTCGGTGTGTATTACAAATTTTATATATCGTAACATTAAATATGATAATTATTGCAAAAAATATTAAATACAAGTTCATCGTACAATATATGTCTCTGCGAACAGACACAGCAGTAAAAAAACCTCCCAAATTTATTACTTAACCCTGCAGCGCTGGATGTTCCTCATCTATAAAAGCACTAGATAGGGAATTTCAGCTGCAGGGGAGAGCACAAAAAAATTAAAGTCTTCCGCTCAATTTGACTTTTTGCAGATTTCCTTCCAATTATCAAAACCGTTCATGCTTTTTTTGATAACTACACACTTATTCAAACGTTGTTCTTGGAAATAGATTCCAATTTCTATCCTATGCCTTCATCAAAATATTCTAATTCCTATTTCTGAACCTTCAGTTGAGATAATAGTCGTAAATTTTGGAACAAATCCCATAAAAAGGTGGCAAGAAAAATATATTACCTTAATAACATCTGCAGAATGTTGATTCAACTAAACATTTTATCATATTTTTCCTGAAAACTGCGAATATTTTTTGGATATTTTATGGAATCAACAAATTTGACCTGAAGAATATGTTCCTGGAAAATATAGACTTACGACTACCTCTTCAAAAAAACAAACTAGAGGAATTACTGCAGCTTGTTTAATTTTCTGTTAAATCACAAATATCAATAAGTTATTGAATAAAGTAATCCATAGCATAAGAATTTAATTAGATCAGTAAAACACAAGTCTGACTTCGAATTTACAACAAATTCTTAATACCACCTATCTTTTAAGGTACTTTAGCTATTACATGCTTGAATTATAATGTTTTTGTGGAGAACTCATATGATAATATCGAAAAATCACGGATCATGATTATTATATTAGTTTCAATTGACCCGAATTTATATTTTCGGCTATTTCTCTGTTTAGCTTTCATTACTACTTTATATTTATAATAATTACTTTAGACCAAGATCTTTAAAACCTTTATTTTCGAATTCATTGAAACGATTATCATTATAATTCATATTTTAACTCCAAATACAATGTACCTGTATAAGATGGAAATAAAGCTTTACTTATAAATAAAATCAAAATTTGTCCAAAAAAGTAATATAAATATATATGTATGTAATACTTGACGATATGGACCTATGAGAATATTCCAGGATTTCTGCAGTTGAACTGAAAAATCAATAGAATTGAATATTTGACAGTCTAAAAGCGACTTTTAAACCACAGAGTCAATTCATTTGATTTTGTTTTTCAAGTACGTGAGTCTTACATTTTTTAGATATAAACAACGATGAGATTATATAAGGATTTAAATGAGCTGAGTAGTCTCTGAGAAACACGCTCAAAAAATTCATCTCAAAAGTAGTACTCTTTTTCGCATAAGTAGAATTCTCCAATGCCGTGATAAATTGCTCGATCAAAATAACGATTTCCGATTTAGAACCACAAGAAATGAGTTAGGGGGACAGAAAAAAATGCACCTTCCTGATGGATATTTAGGGCCACATACATATATTGCGTTTTGGATTATCATGATCCCGATATGGTATTATGCAGAACAGAAGCTGACCACAGAGCTCAAATCTAAACAGGTACCACTGCTAGCACTATCAGCTGCGTTCTCATTTGTAATAATGATGTTCAATATACCTGTTCCAGGAGGCAGTACAGGCCATGCCATAGGTGGTGGGATTATTGCCATAGTCATAGGCCCCTGGGCAGCAATTATAGCTATTTCTGTAACTTTGGTATTGCAAGCAATGATTTTCGGTGATGGAGGGATAACAGCTATAGCCACTAACTGCTTTAATATTGGAGTGGTAGTACCCTTTGTCGCTTACTACACCTATAAGCTTATTAGCGGAAATTCAGCTATGAAATCATCTATTAGAGTTATTGCTGCGGCCATTGCTGGCTGGATTTCTCTGACCATGGCAGCATTGTGTGCAGGTTTTGAATTAGGACTACAGCCCATTTTAGAGCACACAGCCGATGGAGTCCCACTTTATATGCCATATCACTTGAATGTAACTATTCCTACCATGGTACTTGAACACGCTTTAACATTCAGCATTCTTGAGGCAGTGATTACCGCAATTATTTTTGCCTATATCCAGAGAACAGATACATCTGTATTTTACGGAGAGAAATCTGAAGCGGGAATGAATAAAATGATGAAGAACGACATAACCTGAAATGAAAAATGTAAATAAAATGGTCCGAAACTAATCTACTGATCTAGTATTACTTCCAATTATTGTACCCTTTAGGTATGGCTTGAGACAGGCACTGCACATGGTGACTGGGGACCAAATGAACGTTAGATAACTGTTAAATTACAAGTTTTTTAAAATGTAAACTAATTAAATGGAGAGCCCCTAGAATATTAGGTATAAAATGATTTGCACAAGGAAAGATGGATGCGCTTACATTTTGTAAGCTGTGATTGTGCGAAATTAAACCATTGATCCAATTGAAGTGTTAAATAAAACTCTGGAATAGTTGCGTTAGCTATTTGTCCTCAATATGATACTACGAAGCTCAATTCGTTACGTAGAATGTCTATTTTTTACAGGACTGTGCCATACATGTCTGCCATATCCTCCACCGCCAGGGGTTTCGATTACAAAAATATCTCCGTTCTTCAGCTTAAGTTCAGCCTGTCCTTCAACTTCAATAACTCTGCCGTCTCTTCTAATAAGCACGTTCTTTCCACATTTACCAGGCATTCTTTCTTTGAGCCCGAACGGGGAAGTTTCCTGTGGCTCGAGAGGATAGCAACATTCATATCCTTCAGGAATCTGAACTTTCGGATAACTCCGTTTCCACCCTTGAATTTGCCATTTTCTCCACTTCCTTGCCGGATGGAAAATTCCTCAAGCAAAACAGGAAACTTTGCTTCGAGAATCTCAGGATCTGTAATTCTTGAGTTGGTCATGTGAGTATGAACAGCATCTGTCCCTGAAAAATTGGGGCCTGCACCGGTACCTCCACATATGGTTTCATAATACTGGAAATCAGCGTTTCCGAAAGTAAAATTGTTCATCGTACTCTGAGAAGCCGCAAGCGTGCCAAGAGCTCCGAAAAGAGCATCAACAATGTACTGTGGTTTCAACATTGCCTGCAGCGACTGCTGCAGGAGGGTGGGGCTTTAGCAGAGAGCCATCTGGAATAAAGACCTCAAACGGCCTTAAACAGCCTGCATTCAAAGGTATATCACTTTTTACAAGTGTCCTAAAAACGTAGAGAACAGCAGCTATGCAAACAGATGCTGGAGCATTATAATTATTCGAAAGCTGAGATGAAGTACCCATAAAATCTATTCTAGCATCACGGTTATTGTGGTCAATCGTGATCTTAACTTTAATTGCATTTCCGTCATCAAACAAATAAGTAAATTCCCCATCTTTAAGACTGTCAATAACTCTTCGGATGGTTTCTTCAGCATTATCTTGCAAATAACCCATATAAGCTTTAATAGTTTCAATGGAAAAGCCTTCAACTATCTTGCAAAGTTCCTGAAGTCCTTTCTCATTTGCAGCTATCTGTGCACGAATATCAGCAATATTTTGGTCAGGATTTCTTGCCGGGTATTTTCCCGAATTCAACCATGCTTTTAGCTTTTCTTCACATAAACGACCTTTTCTGACTATCTTCATACCTTCATTCAGCATACCTTCTTCTTCAATAGTCCTGCTGCCAGGCGGCATGGATCCAGGACTGATTTCTCCTACATCTGCATGATGACCTCTGGGAAGCCAGATAAAAAAAACATCTCCTGAGCTACCAAACATCGGGGTAACAATTGTGATATCAGGGAGATGAGTTCCTCCGTTGTACGGGGGATTAATCAGGTATACATCTCCTGCTTGCATTTCTTTAAATTGTGTCATGATGAGAACTTTTACGCATTGTCCCATAGATCCCAGATGCACAGGAATGTGGGGAGCATTTGCTACCAAGTTTCCCTGCCTGTCAAAGATAGCGCAGGAAAAGTCCAGTCTCTCTTTTATGTTTACTGAATGAGCAGTATTTTGCAAAGTATACCCCATTTGTTCGGCAACTAGCATAAATCTATTATTGAAAATCTCTAGCATTACAGGATCCACCCTTGTCCCTATGACTCTATGGGTTGAAAGCGAAATTCTACGGTTTAAGAGGGGATGATTATGTTCAGTGATCTTTCCTTCCCAACATGGTTCAATAATAATGGTCGTATTTTTCTCAATTAGAATTGCAGGTCCATTCACACGCGTCCCTGGTTTTAGTTCATCCCTCTTGAAAATAAGAGTCTCATGGAACTCCCCATAACTATACATTTGAACTGTAGATACAGGTGAGACAGCAGGACTTGGTTCAGTTTCCAGCACAGGATCAGAAACTCTTTCCGTAATCCCTACGACCTCTACGGAAACAGCCTCAACAACAATGGTTTTTTTCTCCATTACAAACCCGAAATGCTTCTTGTGAGTTTCCTCAAAACCTTTCCTGAGAGTATCCTTATCCGCAAAATTCACAAGTAATTGAGTGTCTGAACCTGCATAACGCATATGTACTTTGAAGAGTACAGTAATGTTGTTCTTCTGCACTCCCTGCTCCAACATCGAGAAGCATCCTTCCTTTTTAAGCTCCAAAAATCCGATTTTCAATTCCTCTATCAGCCTGTCAGACAGTTCAGCCCCTATGTACCGCTCTTTTATAAAACCTCTGATCTGCAAGTCTTATTCCGTATGCAGAAAGAACGCCCGCAAACGGATGAATGAAGATACTTTTAATCCCAAGACTATCTGTAACCCTGCAAGCATGCTGTGCAGCAGCTTCTCCACAGCAGCAAAGGGTATATTCTTTTATATTGTACCCCTTGTTGGACTGAGACTTTCTTGATAGCATTTGTCATATTATCGACTGCTACTGAAAGAAAGCCCTCTGCTACCTGCTCAGGCATCCAAAAACCACTCTCACTTAACACCTCTTTTGAAAGTTCTGAAAATTTCCTGTGCACAAGTTCGGAGTCAAGAGATTGATCTGCATTGAGCTCGAACAGCTTTGGGAAAAATTCGGGCTGCAATTTTCCAAGCATGACGTTGTAGTCGGTAACTGTAAGATGCCCACCTTTTCGATAACATGCAGGGCCAGGATCCGAACCTGCAGATTCCGGACCTACCTTGAACCGACCCTCTTCATAATGAAGTATGGAACCTCCACCGGCTGCAACGGTATGGATGCAAATCATAGGAGATCGCAAGTGCACACCTGCGATCTCGGTTTCAAGACTGCACTCATACTCCTCGCTGTACTGAGCTACATCTGTATATGTCCCTCCCATGTCGAAAGTAATGATTTTGCGTGCCCCTGCCACGAGAGATGTTGCAACCGCCCCCACAATTCCACCCGCTGGCTCTGAGAGAATACAGTTCTTACCCTGAAAAGCTTTTGCATCAACAAGCCCTTCACTGGACTGCATGGACATGAGCCTGGCATTTCTTTTTTCTCTTTTCACCTGCAGTTCTTTTCGTTTTTTATCTCGTTCTTCTTGCTCTTCGTCTTCCTGTTCCCACTCTATTTTTTCTCCCCCTTCATCCCAAAGTTCTCTGAATCATTCCAACGTACCTTCGGAGAACCTGAGATAGGTATGCATCGACAACAGTAGTTTCCCCTCGGATCACGAGTTTTATCAACGGGCTTACCTGATGAGAAAGGGATACTTGTGTAAAACTTATAGCCTTGGCAAGTCTCCCAAGCCTAAGTTCATGATTAGGATATTTATACGCATGCATCAGGACAATAGCAACTGATCGAATTCCTGCTTGAAGGCCACATCAAGATCTTTTTTTGCATCTTCAAGATTTAGGGGCACAAACTCTTTTCCATCCGCCCCTAATCTTCCTGATATCTTGATAATCCTTTCATGCAATTGATCTGGAAGTTCGATTTTCTGAGCAAAAATATCTGGGCGATTTTGGTATCCATTCTCAAAGCATTCTCAAAATCCTGGTTTATAACAAGAACAGTGCGTTCTCCTTTCCGTTCAAGGAGAGCATTGGTACCTACTGTTGTCCCCATTTTTATGATCTCTATATATTCCGAAGGCAGAGGTGCATCTTTGGGAAGCCCCAGGATATAACGAATTCCGTGGATGGCTGCATCTTTGTAGTGGTAGGTATCTTCAGATAGGAGTTTGTGGGTGACTAGTTTCTCTGCAGGTCTGCGGGCTACGATATCAGTAAATGTGCCTCCGCGGTCTATCCAGAACTGCCATCGAGCTTTGGGAGACATTAAAGAAATAATTGTATAAGTTGTATTAATTATTAATCCTGAAATTCCATATTTGATTTTTTACATCAAATTCCTTGTTTTCACTCATTTATACATTCTTCCACAACTTTCAAAATATCAATAACTTTTTAACATCAACTTTTTGGAAATCTTTTCTACATTTGAAGTTGCAATGAATCAGCATGAAAACATACCAGGGAATTATTGTTGATGCTATTTCCAAGAAGCAGTTCAAAGGTGAGATTGTCGTCGAAAACGGGAAGATCATTCGTGTTGAAGAGAAAGAGCATTATAATGAGCAGTATATCTTTCCAGGTCTTGTAGATGCTCATGTACATATAGAAAGTTCTATGACCGTGCCTTCGGTTTTTGCCAGAATGGCAGTTTCAAGAGGTACTGTTGCAGTGGTCAGCGACCCTCATGAGATTGCAAACGTGATGGGGGGAGAAGGCATCAATTACATACTGGAGGATTCCAGAAAGACCCCTATGAAGATATTTTTTGGGGTACCCTCTTGTGTGCCGGCCACACCATTCGAATCAGCCGGAGCAGTACTGGATACAATAACTGTGGACCGTTTGTTAGCAAGGGATGACTTATACTATCTATCCGAGGTGATGAATTTCCCAGGCGTAATCTCGGAATCTCCTGAAGTAATGGCAAAAATTGAGTCAGCCAAAAAATATGGTAAAGTTATAGATGGTCATGCGCCTGGTTTGAGAGGTACAGCCCTACAGAAATATGTCAGCTCAGGAATTTCTACAGACCATGAATGCCTTACTTATGAAGAAGCGGTTGAGAAAATAAAGCTCGGAATGAAGATACAGATTCGAGAGGGAAGTTTAGCCAGAAATTTCGAAACACTTTATCGTTTGATATCCGAATACCCAGAATCCGTTATGCTCTGCACCGACGATTCCCATTCCACTACTTTGATACATGAAGGACATATCGATAGACTAATCAGGCGCGGATATGAAAAGGGACTTGATATTTATAACCTGATTCAAGCAGCGGTAATCAATTCTGTGGAGCATTATAGCCTTAATGTTGGGCTTTTGCGCAAGGGGGACTCTGCAGATTTCATTATCGTAGACGATCTAAAATCATTTAATGTGCTGAGTACTTTCATTGATGGAAATTGTGTTTATGATAGAGGGAAGGTTCTTTTTCCTATGGAAAAAATTTCTGCAAAAAATGTTTTTAACAGAAATGAAATCTCAATTGAAGATATAAAAATGTCTCTGCCTCCTGCAGACAATAGAAGGGAGCAGAGGAGAAATATCAGAGTGATAGTTGCCCAGGATGGAGAACTTGTCACAGGCCAGGAACTAGTCTTGCCAAGAGTAAAAAATGGTAATCTGGTTTCAGATCCTGGCAGGGATATTTTGAAATTGGTTGCCCTGAGTAGGTATAGTAATGATCCTGCTCATATTTGTTTTATAAAAAACATAGGCCTGGAAAAAGGCGCTATTGCGAGCAGCATCGCCCATGACAGTCATAACATCATTGCAGTTGGAGCCACTGACAGAGATATAGTTAAAACTGTCAATAGGCTGGTGGAAAATAAAGGAGGTATAGTTGTAGGAATTGCAGAAGATTTACTTGATCTTCCGTTAGAGGTTGCAGACCTTATGAGCATTTGGAGTGGAAAATAGGTAGCGTATCGGTACCAGCTTCTGAATGAAGAAGCTCTAAAACTTGGAACCTCGCTGAAGTCGCCAATTATGACTCTTACATTTATGTCGCTTCTGGTAATTCCGAAACTTAAACTTGGAGATAAGGGATTGTTTGATGTAACAAAATTCGAATTTATCGAGCTCTTCGCAAAAGAATAAACAGAAAAGAACTTAGAGAGGCAGGAAAATATTCTTTCCCATTATAATTATCACGATAAAATTAAACATACCTTATAAAAAATCCAATGTAGTTTGAAAACGGAAGTCTGAAAGCATGATCGCCTTCTTCAGCCATTCTGTTTTTGGTGTACTCACCCTGCCTGCAAGGTCTGTAACAGCTGATGTGAGAGAATCAAATTTTTGAGGGGAATTTTTAAGAGCTTTTCTCACGCCTTCTCTAACTACCCACACCCCAAGAGGTGCCCAGTAATTAGAAGTTATTTCCCTTAGCACAAAAACGGAGGCCTGTTTTCGGATTTCAGTAAGGTATTCAAGTGTTGCCAACCTTGTGGCATAATAACCTCCTGCCAGAAGAGAATATCCTTTTTTTCTGCTGGATCCTTCACTGTCTTCGCCAATCCAAGTTGATTCTCCAGACCAAATTGTATTTGGGAGCCAGATCTCAATAAGTTCGAAAGAATAAGTTCGTGGGAGAATAAGGACTTCAAACCGGTTCCCGAAATGAGTTTCACTGAAAAGCAAAATATCGGAAATTAAGGAAAAGTCCTTTATTTGATCTGCAAGTTCCTTTCCGGCCATATCATCCACGGCTGTTATTGACCAGCGAGTAGGGACTATTTTTCTTTCTTTCCCCAGCAAGCCGATTGAAAAAAGGCGTGTGATATGTTCAGTTGTAACATCACTTTTTAAAAGTTCAGTAATTGCATCTTTTGCCAGGGAATCAGTATCATAGACTAGGTAATCGACTTTTCGTGGAACTTTCGGGTTTTCTGCAAGTTCAAAATTTTTTACAAGACCCGATGGGCCCATAGGCATGAGAATGGTATCAAAATTTAGTTCTTGCTTTGGAATTTTGTAAAACCAAGCTTCAGTGTCCACTGGTTTTCTGGAAAGAGCGAGTTCCTGAGCTTTTACAAGAAGAGAATTTTCTTTGCTACGTGCATCTTTTATATGGAAAGTTGTATTTGCCCTAACCATACGGGAACGCATGAAGATTATATCTTCAATTTGCATGTTTGCCCAGGCTGAAGGATCTTCCAGGAATAAAGCTTCGCTTTCCGTTGTTAAGGGGGAAATCATTGGGCCTGCTGTGATCCTAGGGTAGCCATAGCTACCAACAAAAAGAGAAGGGGGTGATGCTCCAAAAACGGAACATCCTGAGATCGCAGGAGCAATCGATTGTAAGGACCTATATTTTTCAAGGATTGGACAACGAGGACGCCCGCATATTCCTTTTCCTTTGCATTTGATACACAGCGTTCCATTCACTTTGAATCCATGTCCTCACATATGAATGCAAGCTTTAATTTAAGGAAGTTATCTATATAGTAGACCAGATCTCCGAACAAAATATACAAATATAACACATGCTTGTTACCTTTTCCGGAGATAAGTTTCTGCTTAAAAGAACCAAAGCAAACTTTCAAATTTCTTTCTGTGAACCCTCATAAAAGTCAACTTCAGCTTCAAGTTTCTCACTAATTTCTGAGATACTGAGACTCTTAAGCGTTTCAGAATATCTGCCAAATTTTGCCATATATAAATTCTTCTAGAAAAATCATTGTTCCCTAGGCTAGCCAAGACTTCATGTAAAATATCCTTATACCATAATTTTACAAATTGATTTCATGGAATTAAATTTAGAGAATAAATTAAAGTTTACTACACATGTACTTTGCTCTTAATTTTTGAGTAGAAATTAGGTCTCCCTTGATGCATCATATAGAAAACGCATGCTACCAAAAAACTAGTAAGAGTATATATAATTTAGAAATTTAAAAATGTTATATTCATTTCTCATGCCTCTTTTCTCATAGAGGCTGTCAAAGTTTAATTCTTAATTTGTTCAGCAGAGAAACCCTTTTCCATGAGGACTTCTTTCATACGGGCCAGGTGATTTCCTTGAAGTTCCACAGTATTTCCTTTTACTGTGCCTCCGCATGCAAACTTTGATTTCAGATAAGTAGACAGTTCGTGCAGATCAATTTCACTGGCATCGAAGCCTTCCACAACGGTAACTTCTTTCCCGTATCTTCTTCTATTTATTTTCACTGTAATTCTCTGTTGCTCTTTTGCAACCTCTTCGCATATGCAAAGTTCTTTTGGAAGCCCGCATACCGGGCACATTCCGCTGCTCATTTGTTGGTATGTCCTCCGAATTTGTAATAATTGTATGTGTAATTTAAATCCAAAAATAACTAAAAAGACATCAAGTACTTATCAATGAAGGTATTAAAGCCTAATGGTATTATTCTGCCACTTTATGCTGAATTTAGATTTATGGACACAAATTTTTGCAGTATAAAAGCCAGTCAAAGCTTTATTATTATTTTCAATTTTTTATATAATAATAACTTCATAGAGTGAAATTAATACCAATGTAACGTTGCATGAATAATTCAGACATCAAATGAAAGGGCTAAATCTTGACTCATAGTCATTAAAGATCTAGGTCATTTCATTAAGTGTTTGATATTTTCATTATTAAAGTTTCCAGCGTAACAAATATTTGCTTTTCATGCACTGAAGTATATCTACTCTAACTAACCTCAATGAAATAAAACAAAAATACCGGAAATGGTACTAAGTGCATTTTGGAATAAAATTAAACAAAGAATAGAGGATTACCGAATAGCTAAGCTTCCCAGAAATCTCAATTTCAAAGCGACAAGAAAAATTGCCACAATTTAGAGTCTCTAATTACAGATGACTAGGTACACAAGGAAGATACAGGATTCCAAAAGGGAGAAATTCAGAAAAGGAAGATTGTTGAGACTGAAATATCTTCGATTGATATGTGTATAAAAATATTAGTGGGATAATCGTAATTTTTGAAAAATAGGATTTTAAGAGTACGTGAGTAAACAGTTTCTTCACGTACTTTCAAGTCAAATTATAGTGAATTATTTATAGAGTAAATTATTTTTACTATTTATGTTCAAAAATACAAATTGACATTCTGTTTTATATGGTTATACTTATGTTTTTATGTGCTTCAATTTTTCTGCGATATCAATCCCGAGTCTTTTGCACTCCTCAACATCCTTATCTGTTGGCTTGTGAAGAATTCGAAGTACCGGATCTATCACATTCATACCCATCTCTCGCATTTTTTCAGCTATCATTACAGGTGCTTCTCCACTCCATCCATAAGACCCGAAAGCAGCTCCTATTGTACCTTTTGGGTCTGAGGAAGCAAGAGTCTCATTGAGAAATTTTTCCATGGGAGGCAACATTCTGTAGTAGAAAGTAGAAGAACCAATTGCAATTGCTTCTGCGTCATTAAGGTCTTCAGGCTTTACGTCATAAAAGCTAACAGCCTTTACATCTATATTTCGTGATTCGATTCCATTAGCTATAGCCTCAGCCATAGATTTTGTATTCCCTGAAGTACTGAGATATACCACTATCGCTTTCAAACTTATCCCCTTCCGATTTAAGATTAAACATTAATGCCATAAATGGATCAAAAGTGAGTAAACTCGCCAGTTTTGTATATAACCGGATCACAGGACCATAAAGAACGAAGCCTGATGTAATCTCGCTTTCCAACCATTTACTAGTTATAAAAATTATTTTAAATAAGGATTTCGTCCCACATTAAATTGATTTAAGATATTAAAGGAAAAAATTCTGATGGAGACATGTCAAAATATAGTTAAGATCATGTAGATTACTAATTTCAGTGCTATGCTATAAGAAAAATATGCATATTCTGGAAAATCTAATCCTTATTTTAGGAGAAAAATTCAAGAGGCTCATGATTTTCCTCAATGTATTAATAGGAATCATCGCGACAGAAGTGATTTTTGTATTCACTGATTAAATCTATTATAGACTCTGAGAAAAATTTAGCTTGTACATAGATTTTTTTATTACAAATGTTTACAGTTCTATTTCATTATACGTGTTCAAGTGCAAGAGCCCCAAGAAATGCCATTGTTTCAAATATCTCTTTATTTTCTGGAGTAAGAGCTATCTCAGGTTGTTCAAAGGCAAATGCCATGAGGCCCAAAATCATTCTGTGAGTTTTTAGTGGAATATAGTACCCTCTTCCTGCAGGAAGATTATCTGTTCCGTAGCCAGCTGCCTGACCTTTATCGTAAGCCCATCGAGCAATGTTACTCTCTTTATCTTTGAGGGGGTAGTCAGCATCGCCTTCTTCGATTTGAAGCCCGGGGGGGCTAGAGGTAAGTATTGCAAAGGCACCTGGAGCAAAGTTATGCATTTGATCGGAGAGAATCTTTAAAACTTCTTGCCTTGTATTTGCTTTCACAAGTTCACGAGAAAGACCTGCTGTTGCTTCCACTTGAGCTTCACTCTGCCATATATGGGGCAAAAGATGTCGCAGCCGAGTTGCAAGGCTGCTGGTCATAAGAGCAATAATGACATATCCTACAAAAGCTATGAAGTATTGCAAGTCTTCGATACCAATTGAATAGTAAGGCTTGACAAAGAAAAAAAATCGAAGAGTAATATACTAACAAATGCTGTAAACATAGCCACTCTGCGTCTGAAAAAGAACGCAGATACAAGGATAGGTAAGAGTTGAATAATCAGTAGGTTCGTAGGTCCGATATGATCTCTAAGAATTAAATTAAAGCTCACTACGGCTGTGATCAGGATCATACTAATTGTATATTCAGCTGTAAAAAATAATGGAATTTGTCGCTGAAGAGGTATATGCAAGCTGTTTTCTTTGGGTTCATAAAGATGGATATCAATACCATGCGAATTTCTTATGACCCGATATACCGGAGAAAAGAACACATCTATGCCATGGGGTTTTCCAAGCATAATCATGTTGACATTGTTCCGCCGAGCATATCGTATAATCTCATCAGCAATATCATTCCCGTGGTAACGAACTATCCGGCCATCCAGCCTTCGACACGTCTCTAGAGCTTGATTGAGCCAGACACGTTCCATAGAAGATAAAGTCCTATCGTTGCCAATATCTACTGAAAGTACAATCAAATCAGCATCGAATCTGGTTGCAAGTCTATATGCTGCCCTTACCATAGCTTCAGCGGTGGGGCCGGGCCGAATACAGACAAGAAGCCGTCCTACAGCAGGTCATTGACCTTGAATAGCCCGGCTTTTTATATAATCGATCATCATCTGGTCAGTATACACTGCCATATATCGCAGTGCAAGTTGCCTTAGTGCAAGGAGATTTTCGGTTCTAAAAAAACTATGAACAGCAGCCTCAGCCATATTTTTCATATAGACTTTCCCGGCTTTGAGACGAATATTTAGCTCTTCTGGCGTGATATCGATTAACCGAATCTCATCGGCATTGGAAAAGAAAGCATCCGGTACAATTTCAGAAACTCGAATTTCAATGATTTGGGCAACGGCGTCATTTTGGCTCTCGATATGCTGAATATTGACGGTAGTATAAACTGATATTCCTGCTTGTAGGATCTCTTCGATATCCTGGTACCTCTTCAAATGCTTACTGCCCGGAGCGTTGGTATGGGCCAATTCATCTACCATGACTATTTGAGGATGACGCCTAATGATTGCATCTGCATCTAACTCTATCAGAGAGAGGTCATGATGTTCCATGGAGATTGTTGAAATAATTTCTAAATTACTTACCAATGCGTTTGTCTCAGGTCGGTCATGGCTCTCAACATAGCCGATTACAATATCTTTTCCTTCCTTTAGCCGCTGAAGTGCATCTTGAAGCATTGAGTATGTCTTTCCAATACCTGCAGAGTAGCCCAAGTAAATTGTCAACTTTCCTTCATGTTCTTTTTGCTCATCACGACGAGCAATACGGAGCAAGTCTTCAGCTAGTGGTCTTCCCTCTTCTTCCCGATAATCCATTAGCATAATTCCTTTAGGTGTGACCCTTTTTCATCAAGCGCTCAGGTGAGCGAAAGAGCATTTAAATAAAGAAGGTGATAATTTAAAAATCCATCTCACCCTTTGATGAATAAGATTGGCAAATTAGTGAATAAAATAGATAAGTATATGTATTTTTGAAATATAGAATTCATGAAAATATTAGGGCCTCCACAGTTGAACTGAATATCAGAAACGTTAGGCTTTTAACTATCCAAATATAAATTTAAACGATAGTCTTTATTACACTTGTTTCGCATATTTTGTACTTAGTTTTTTATATTGAGATAAATATAATTAGTATTATAGGAAAAGGGGTTATTGCTTGCTTGTAATTATATTCTTATTCGAATCTAAAACCTATTTCATTCAACAATCTAATAGGTGACACAATTAATGATAGATACTTACAAGCAAGCTAATCCTCAAAAACTATTTTTTGCGTAATCCTTAAAATTTTCTGAATCGCTGTCATGATCCAGATTTGATCGATTATCAGGATATAAGATTCGAGAAGCAAATTTTGAGTTATGGTATCAGCTTGTTTAGGGTAAAATAAGTGTTAGGATCAACTAACTATTTAAAATTCAGAAAAGCTGAACTAATAATTGATAACAGTTAAAAATTTCCTAAACTGAATTTATAATTGTAAATGCCATATATTTTACTTCAGTGTTCATATTTTTCCACACTTACTTATAACTTTCTTTGTGTAGTTTATAGATATACACAAATGAAGAATTCATTTACCAATTGTTATGTGATGTTTTCATAAATTTTTAATAAAGTTGAACTTAATGAAGACTAAAATATTTTATACTTAAGTTTCAACACGTTTTCCGATTGCTCTCATGGAAAGTAGCTAAAATTTGTACTTGATTCAACAGAGATAAATTGAGGATAATGATGAGTTGGATTTCGAATAGAACCTAAACTGACCAATTAGCTGGATAAGTAAAACTGGATACTAATATCATAAAAAAGATAGAACTGACAATCGCTGCAGTTATTTTCTCTTCGATATTGTATGTATAGACAAAAATATATACTGCATAATTGTCAACATAAACTTGGAGGACAAAAAGTGCACAAAAAGGATCTTATGATCATGTGTACTTGCAGAATCTTATAAAAAGTGAGCTAACGAATATGTTGAAAAATGGTAGGTGAAGAGTCTTGATTATAATATCTAATATGAGCCAGATACCCACTATTTCTGATAAAGAAGATGGAGAGCTGGGCTATCCGCGAGATGTGCTATTTCCGATGATATAAGTTTTGTAATTCTCTTTCTAATTCTTCTTCCAGATTTTCTGCCTCAAAACCCACAAAAATTTGGGTTTTTTACCTGAGCTTTGCCATCAACACCGCAACGAGTTTTTAGTAACACAGACTGACAGATTTATAGCAGTGAAATAGAATAAATTATTTTATACAGATTAGTGAGTTTACAGTCCAGAATTTCCTTTGCTCAGCTACAGCCATCTGCATATCTATTAGAGTGATGCGTAGCATTACCTACTACTCAGCAGAATATATCTTCCAAATATGGTAGTTTTTTTAGTTCACAATTGATAAGTAACAAAAATTTGTGGTAAATGAAAGGGGTTATTGTATGATGGACCTTACAGAAATTAACCTTGAGGTAGATAGCCTTAAGAGGGCTAACCTGAAAGAAACTAACCTAAGAGGGACTAGCTTTATTGGAGCTCATCTTGAAGAGATTACCTTGAAAAAGCTAATTTTGTGAAAGCGAAACTTAGATAGGCTAATCTCGAAGAATGCTCACTTTGAAACAGCTAACCTTGAAGGAGCTAATCTTAAGGAGGCTAACCTTTTTAAGGTTATATTTTATGAGATCAATTTCTCCAAGGTTAACTTTTTCAAGGTAAGAAACCTAAAAGATGTAAGTTTTTGCATTAAGTAGATTACAATAAACATAATTAGTTGATTGGTAAACTAAATTGGGATGTTACATTTTGGAGATCTATAAAGACTTATAACTGGAAATAACATCCATTGGAAAATATAGCGATTAAGTAAAAGGAAGTTGATTCTATGAAGATGGTACAAGCAATAATACGAGCAGAGAAAATGGATGATGTAAAAAAGGCTCTCGAAGAAAAGGGTTTCATTGCCATGAGCATTTTTGAGATAACTGGAAGAGGGGAGCAGAAAGGTATAATCCTCGAGCATAGAGGGAAAAAAGTTGAAGTCGATACACTACCGAAGATTATGCTTGAGATAGTAGTAAAAGACCAAGAAGTAGATACTATTATTTCAACAATACGAGCTGCTGGAAGGACAGGAAAATTCGGCGATGGAAAGATATTTATCCTACCGGTTGAAATGGTGGCAAAAGTAAGAACTGATGAAATTTGGAAATAGTTTCTTAGGCAAAAAGGTCATAAGACAATTATTTTTTACCTTATTATTTATGGCTAAACCTACTTTATCGGCGCTACAATTTTATAATTATATCATTTATTTCACTAAATATCAATTTAATAGCCCTTTTATTTTTGCACCATCATTTTTGATGATTATCTAACGGTCCATTTTCTCTACAAACTGCATTCTTTATAGGATGAATCTATCTGAAAATTAGGAAGTTATTTCAGATCATCTGATAAGATTATAATTTTTATCTATTAATGAATGAAATTTATATCTAAAGTATAAACTTGAATTTCTTTTTTTCGACTTCCGTTTTTACTTCTTGTTCTTCTTTTTGCTTCATTTTTTGAGATTTATTGCGTTTGTATTTCCAGGTTCTTATTGGATAAAAATGTAACTTTGAATCGGTCTTTTTTCATAGTCAAGGTAATAAAGTCGACTTTTAAACTGTTCTGGTATTTACTATCCTTTTATAGTTATTAGGAGTTCTTTTTCTGAAGAAGAGACTATGACACTGTGCACATTTAGTCAGGAAAACGAAAAAATTTACCCCAAATTCGATCAATATATTTATTCTCAAGTTCAAATTCAGAAAGACCATTCCATTTTTACAAAACAAGAATATTAAATACAATGATTATTTAAGCTTCAAATATGCTCAGAAAACTAGATTTTATATTTAAGCAATTTTGCTTCCAACCAATTTAAGAGGTTCATATTTTTATTAAGAATTAAATGAGCCAAACTTTCTCATAAGAAGAAAATCATATTAATAAATTATAACTATTTGATGTTAAAATGTTATATTTTATAAAATATTTATCTAATTGTTTGTAATATATAGCCACCTCCTTTGTTCAGGCTTAAGGCCTTTACGCTTTTATAGATGCATTCAACACCTATGCATCTTATTAAGGCTGGATTATCAAATTTTTCAGTGACTATCCCTAACAAATATTTTGAGAATTACATCAAGCTGGTACTAATCCCAGAACAAAGCATATATTCTTGAAAGATCCTATTTTGAATTTTAAATTGTTATAAGCAGTACAAAATAGTTAAAAAATATATGAATAGAGTATGTCGTTAATCATTCATTTAACCATTCTAATTTGACGATCTCTACACAGGCAGCTTTCTTTCAGTGGTGCTGCATCAGATAAGTAACTAACGTAATTAATGCTGTAAGTATCAGAAATACAATGAAAATAAGGAAAGTTCCTATCCATATTCGACGATCAGTTAATATACCGGTTGATTTTGGTTCTGGACCCTTGGGAAATTGCGATAAATCTATATCTGCAAAATGCTTTAAATCATTCAGGAGTTCACTAGCAGACTGATATCGTTCATCAGGATTCCGGCGTATTGACTTAAGTATTATAGCTTCAATTTCAGGGGGAATTGATGATTGAAGCTTACGGGGCGAGATAGGGATTGCCGTTAGATGTTGGTTCATTACAGAAAGGGCATTATCTCCACGAAATGGCACCGTTTCAGTTAGCAGCTCATATAATATGATTCCAAGTGCATACACATCAGTACGCACATCTCCACGTTTTCCCTGTATTTGCTCAGGTGACATATAATCAGGTGTTCCAAAGGTATCCGAACCGAATCTCCATGTTACACGACGGCTACCTTCAAGCAGAGAACTGCCAAAGTCAATAATATGGAGTCTACTATCCGGTCCGACAATTATATTTTCAGGTTTCAAATCACGATGACAAACTCCATGAGCATGAAGATAATCGACTGCTTCAACAAGTTGGTCGGCTATAGAGAGTGCTTCGTTAAGAGGTAATGGAGCACTGTCGTTGATGAAGGCGCGGAGTGATTTACCTTCTATATAGTTTAAAACAAGAAATAGACCATCAGAGCTTTCTACAAGGTCGATAGCTTTAGGAATCGCAGGATGATTCAACTTTTGTCCAATAGCGAATTCTCGGCGAAATCGCTCGTATGTAACTGGGTCACTAATTAAAGAAAGATCTGGGAATTTAAGTATAACAGGCTTACCATCTGGGTCTCTGGCCTTGTAGATCTGGCTAAATCCTCCTTTACCGAGACACTCTAATATTATATATCCGCAAACTATTTCGCTTTCTTTAAACATCATAAGCATCTCATTACTCTGTAAATACCCATTACTCAGTCAGCATAAATTATTTGTGAGCTGATCCATAATTTAGTTTCAAAATCAATTCATTGAAGCGAGCGTAATATTGCTTTTTAATATTTAGAATTTTATAATTATGCAACGACGTTATTGTATGAACAATGAAGATAGGTATAAGTTTTGTTCTCAGTAGTTTTTCTGGGTTCCATAAGCAGGTCTTTTTATAGTTCCGGTACACTGGACTCTACGGATTTAATAATACCAAAATCTGGTTATGCGACAATTTTAAAATATACTCTTTCATCTCCCTATTTCTCAGATTGTCGAGTGCTGTCCCAGATTCAGGCTTCAAAGATGCATTCTGGTAGAGCCTGCTTCGGGTTGTACCTAACAAGAAGAATGTTATTTCTCATGGTTGCGAGGGTTGCAGTCAGGTTTTGCATAGTGGCAATTTTTCAATACTTCTGTTCTATAGATCGTTATTTACCTTATGTTGTTTTTGTGCTCATTTACTTGCTTTAATAGGATTAGAAAGGCAGTAGCCTATTTCCAGTATACTCATAAATATAATAGTATATTGATTAGAAGTAGTATAACTTAGAATATTTCGATAAACTCAATTTAGAAATGGTTGTTCCTAGAACATTTTATAAGCAATTTGTTGAAATTGAAGGTTTGTCGAAAGTCTCCTATAAGTATGAACAATAGTTTTTTATAGTAATATATCAGAAAAAGGACGTAGTTATCCTAATAAAATATATATAAAGAGGGGTAAAATAGGGTAACGCTGATAAAAAAGTTAGATAGGATTCACCCCAACCCTAACCTAAAGAATACGATTATTCATGATTTACAATGTTCTCAACATAGTACTCAATAAATTAAGCACTTTTGTAAAACAGAATGAAAATACCAATTCAACTTCTTCGATGTGTAACAAGACCTTTACTTATTTTCCTATATAAAAAACCTAATTTGATTTTCCCAGGTGAATAGTAATTCTTTTTCTCGAGGTGTGCAGATTGAAAAAGATAACTGTCTATATAAAAGAGTTCAAAAGGCTCCATGCTGAAGGCATGACCAACAAGGAAATCGGCAATTCTCTTGGCTTTTCTCAAGAAACTGTACGCAAAATACGCTGGAATTTAGGGCTCCTCTCACTCGCAAGAGGTCGAAAACCCGTAGTCTCCGCAATTATGGATAATGATGAACTCGAAAGACTTTATGCAAAAGGTCTTAGCGACAAGCAAATTGGTTCAGTTTTTTGCGTAAGTAATAAAACAATTTTAAACCATCGCAAAAGTCTTGGTTTATCTAGATATAAAAAGTGGGAAAGTTCAGATTCGAACATCGGAAAATTCAAAAAACTTCATTCTGAAGGCCTGAACGACAAAAAAATCGCAAATGTTCTTGGTATATGCCGTGACACAGTACGTAAAATACGTCATGATCTAGGGCTGCCACCGCAGGCATTAGGTAAAAAAAACTTTGACTTTGATAAATTAAAATGTCTCTTTGCTAAAGGGCTTACAGATAAAGAAATTGGAAACCTTTTTGGTGTTAGTGCTTATACAGTTTATGAAAGGCGCCATGATTTAGGTTTATTCCGATGCAAACAACAGACCAGTTTAAACAATATAAATGTGGATGAATTCAAAAAACTGTATTCCGAAGGAATGAACGATAAAAAGATCAGCAAAGCACTTGGAGTACATTGTGAGAGGGTCAAAGAAATACGCTGGCATCTCGGGCTCGCACCGAATAAGGTACGGTTACACGAGAAAAAGCGAGAACTGTATGAGGCCGGGATGTCTGACGGACAAATTGCACGAATAATTAAAGGAAGTAAACAAAAAGTTGTTGCATGGCGTCAAAACCTTGGGCTTCCTCCAAATAATCAGGATGATGCGCTCATTGATGCAGTTGATGTCGAGTTAGTAAAACCTGATGAAGATGAGCAAATTAAACTGGACTCAGAGTCTCTTTTTTGTGATACAAAATTTTTGGAAAGCCTTGTAGGAAAAGTGTTAAATAAGAAAATAGTTATGTTGCGACATCCATTAAAAGAAATAAATGTCGATGAGCTTAAACAGCTCTTTTCCGAAGGTCTTAGCGATGCTGAGATCGGTAAAGTTTTTGGTGTTTGTGACAGAACAATCGCCAACCGCCGTCGCGGTCTTGGGCTCTACAAGCAGAAGCAGATGCCTCGACAAGATAGGAGAAATGACATTGACATTGATGAGTTAAAACAGCTCTACCACTCGGGCATGAGCGATGTCATGATTGGTAAAGTTATCAACATTTCTCAATCTGCTGTCTTTAGAATACGCCACCATCTAGGACTTGCGCCGAATCGTGGAAGACGGCACTGGGAGATGCGTGAACTATATGAGTTGGGGTTGTCAGATGGTAGAGTTGCAGAAATACTCAAGGTGAGAAGACACAGTGTAACTACATGGCGTCAAAGTCACGAATTGCCTGCGAATGATTCCGAAGATGCGAGTATAGATGGACTAGAGGTCGAGTTTTTAAAATATCAAGGAAAAAAATCGATTCAAAAAGACTCCGAATCACTTTTTTATGATACTGAATTTCTTGAGAAATATCTCGGGAAAAATCTAAAATGGAAATCTGTGTAAATTACTTCTCGATACATTTCAATATTTTTCTCGCCATGAAAACCGTAGACAAAATAATTGAGAAATATTACTTAATAGCAAATTAAAACAAACTTTCAGTCCCGAATCAATTGCTAATATTCAAAGTATCTGAAATTGAACTCTACATCAAATTTGCCAATAATTTATAGTAAGACGCGGAGCTACAACAAAACTAATTTCTTGAAGTTATTGTCAATCATATTAAATGTTATGCTAAGTACCAAATATACCTATTCTTTGCTAAAAATGGTCGGACAAGTCAGTTTTTGACTTAAGCCCGGCTCAGATGATATCTTCTTAGTTATAAGCACCCAAATTCCAAAATTGGTTTTAACCAGGTTAGTTTCGATATAGATTTCTAGATCAAAATGTATTAGATCTCTTTGCAGAGCAGTATAGTGATTTTGGACGAAGCTTGAACTGAAGGCTTACTGAGATAGTATTTGATAGCTATTAATTATACCGAAAAATTCGCAAAAAAAACTATATATTAGCTTTTTGATCAGATCAGATTTGGGAGTAATTCTCTTTTCCCAATTTCCAGTAACTAACTTTCACAACCTGGAATCTAATTTCAAAATAGCTCTTAGAGTATACAGGCTCAGCCAAAGACCAAATTAGCACAAAAAACTGGAAAAAGTTTAGATTAATTAACTCTCTCCCCAAATGTCCAAAAGAATGCCATTGATTTTTTTTAAATATGACAGTAATTTCAAAATTAATCTAACATCTAATGGATATTAGTGGACAAATAGATGGACAAATTCAAAATAGTGTACACTGAAGAATATCGGATTGACAATAAAAAATGTATTAATTTTATGGAAATGATTATTTTCGACCCATGATTGAAATTCTTACAAAACTTTTCTATGTTTTTATTTCTAGCTTGAGTATATTCTTCTGACCAAGCATAGCCTGATCGCATAGTATCCATAAAATTTATAAAAATACAGGTAAAAGATTTACCTGTAATTAAATATTATATGCCATCTCACCATGCTGTGTCTGGTCAAGCCCGATGTTTTCTTCACTTTCACTAACTTTGAGTCCCATGGTCTTATTGATCACAAATCCAATAATCAGTGTGCAGACAGATGCATATATAGCTGAGGCAACGATACCTTCAAGTTGAGTTACTAACTGGCTGGAATTCCCTAAAAGGAGACCTGCAGATCCAATGCTTGCAAATATGCCCGTTAGAAGCGCCCCTGTCATTCCGCCGACTCCATGGACCCCGAAAACATCCAGTGAATCATCATATCCGAACTTTCCTTTGAGTTCCACAGCTGTATAACATATGATGCCGGCTATCAGCCCTATTGGAATCGCTGCTACAGGTGTGACAAAACCAGCAGCTGGAGTGATTGCAACTAATCCAACTAGAACTCCTGTTGAAAAGCCAAGAGACGTAGGATGTCCTAAATGATGCCATTCCAGAGCCATCCAGCAAAGCCCTGCAGCTGCTGGCGCCACTAGCGTAGTCAGAAATGCAACCGCTGCGATTTCATTAGCAGCAAGAGCAGAACCGGCATTGAACCCAAACCATCCAAACCAGAGAAGCCCTGCACCAATAAGGGTGAGAGTAACATTGTGAGGTTTGATTGAATCAATCCCATATCCTCTCCTCTTGCCAAGATAAGTCAAAATTGCAAGAGAGGAGATACCGGATGATATATGGACAACAGTGCCGCCTGCGAAGTCTAGGGCTTTTCCTGTGAGGAATCCACCTCCCCAAACCCAGTGGCAAATAGGTGCATAGACGATGATACCCCATAACAAAATGAATGCAATATATGACTTGAATTTGATACGGCCCACAATCGCACCTGAAATAAGGGCAGGAGTAATTATTGCAAACATCCCCTGGAACGCAACAAATGCATATGTGGGGATGGTACCTGTTAATGAGTAAGCATTGATGTCTCTCAAAAATACGTGTTCAAGACTGCCTATAAACCAGTTCCCAGTTCCAAAAGCAAGCGAATAACCTATTACAATCCATTCTATGGCTATGACACCCATTGCAACAAATGAATGCATCATGCTGCTCAAGACGTTTTTACGCTGGACCAAACCACCATAGAATAATGCAAGTCCTGGGACCATTAATAATACAAGTGCCGATGAAATCAACATCCAGCCAGTATCTGCTGCTACAATAGTCATTTTCGATCACAACTTAAATAGTATGAAGTCCGTTTTCATTCGTGCAGATCCTTGTGATATCCTCAAGCGGTAGCATGAAAATTTTGCTGTTCCCAATATTTTTTCCAATCTTCTTATTGGTCTGATTTTTATTACTTCAATTATTGGTTGCAGAAAATCATCGTTTGCTGTGACTTCAAGCCTGATTTTTTTGGCAGCTTTGCTTCATGGTTCATCGCTTTGGTTTCTGGGTACCCCCTTGAACATCATAACCAAAAATGGAGGCTATTGTTAATCTATTAATTGCAATTATCTGAAGCTCTCACTTGACCGAATCAAGTCTTTTCAGTCTGATCATTTTACTTAAGTATTTCATGGAACCTACCAATAGGTATCCTATATCCTAATTAATATATTAAAGTATATCGATTGAAACTAAAATATTTAACTAACTATTTACCCGTCTGAATTATGAATAAGTTTGAGTTCGTTTTTGCTCTGATGATGTCAATAAAAGAACAGATTTTCTTTAAAGAGATCTTAATAAAAACGTCAAAAACAATAATTTTAGAATAGAATATTTTAAATAAAATAAAGTCTCTAGTAAATTACCGGTATCCTATGTATTTTTGAAGACAAAGAAAAACAATTAAATATTATAACATCCCCAGTTAATTTCCTGTAATGAATGAAAAAAGGATAATAAGGGAAAATATTTAAATATAATAAAATCTCTAGTGATTTTCCTTTACAAAGAATAATTAAATAAAAAAGTAATTTTTAAGTATTATACCTGCCAGAAGTTTACCATTTCACTATTTGTATTAATTACAGGAATCTTAGAAAAGTTTTTTTTTATAAAAAGCCTATTAGCTTTGTTTTTATATAATTCCCATAGGAAAATAAATGAAACATACAATTTTAATAGAAATACAATAAAAGAAAATTTGATAAATAAAACCCTAATACAAACATTTAAATATTATTCAATATCCAATATATTGCCGGTATTTTGGGTATTTATTTCAGTTTTTAGAATACCTTCAAATATAATTAAGTCACCTATTTATTACCGGCGATATAACTGATCTTCGACGAAAATAAAACTCAGCTCTTCATTTCTTTGCATATGTTTAATCGAATAAACGAAAAGCTGAAATTTGTTCCAAATAAATGATTACTAAAAGGAGAATCTAACCAAATGAATCATACACAGGATAGTGACCAAACAGAAGATGGCAAATTGACCATAAAAATGAAGCGTACGCTGAACCTGACATCTCTTTTGGTAAATGCCATGGTACTCATCGCTCCGGGTGCTTTCTTGTGGACCACTTTTCAAGTACAGGCAGCTCAGATGAATGGTTCAATAACAACCGCATCTGAGATGTGGACTGGATTGGTTGCCGCTCTTATTCTAGCCTTATTAACTGCAATCTCATATGCCGAACTATCAAACATCTACCCAAAAGCAGGTAGTGGTTCCTCTTATTATTTCGCTGAAGCTGCTTTTCTAGAGAAGGAAAAAGCCAGTCATCGTCAGTGGGCACGAATTGTAAAGTTTTTTACAGGCTGGATATCGCATCTCTATTACTGGATTTATCCAGGTATAATGATCGCATTTTCAGCTACTCTAATTGTTTACATCATGGGCTTGTTCGGAATCACATTAGCTGTGTGGGAGCAAATTATCGTTGCGGCACTGTTTGCCTTCTTAAATGGCTACATAGCTTATCGTGGAATTAGCGGATCAACGTTCACAGCGATGATCATTAATGCAATACAGCTAGCTTCACTAGTTGGTTTCTCAGCATTGGCGATCCTGTATCGGCATGCACACCCGGAACTGGCTTATACACAATCCATCTCTTCTATAGTAATCCCTCATAACTTCACAAATGTGTTATTCCAGTCTACTATAGCTATATTACTATTGGTAGGTTTCGAATCGATTACAGCATTAGGTGCAGAGGCGATCAAACCAAAACATGATATTAAGAGGGCAATCATTTTGTCTTTGCTTATTCAGGGGCTATTTGCCTATCTAATCGAATATTTCGCTGCCAATTATTTTATCGGTCCTCAATTGATTGGGGTAGATATATCTGGAGCTACAATTACTGGCTACACTGCAGCTGGAGCATCTGGAGCTCCGATTGGTGATATGATACGGATTATAGGTGACCAGATGCTAGGTGGTACCGGATTAGTTTTAGTTCTGATTATGGCTGCAACTGTAGTACTAGCATTAATTGGTACCACTCTAGCTTGTCTTAACACGGGAGTTCGTATCACATATTCTATGGGTAGTGATAAAGAGATGCCTTCGCTATTAGGTATTTTACATGGTCGTTTCCTCACACCACATTGGGGTATTTGGTTACTAGTGTTATTTTCTGCAGCCTTTGGAGCATATGGAGTCCTAAATGTAGATAATCTGACTCAAATCACTCTAGCATCTAATACCGGTACCTTCATACTTTATGGATTAACCAACATTATTTGCTTCTGGGCATTTCTACATCGTCCTGATGCCAATTTCTTCAAACACCGTATTGTGCCACTAATGGGTTTTTTGGCTAATTTGCTAATGCTAGGGGCAGTGGTATATCTTGCCATCAGCGCTGGTGGAGCTTCAGCAAATGATGCTGTGATTGCCTTGACTATAGTAGCAGTATGGATTATCATTGGAGCGGTGTGGTTTGTCATTAACACACGAAAGCAAGGTAGTAGATTGATGACCAAGGAAGCTTCTAAGTCAACTGTATCGGAACTTAGCCTTAACAAATAAGTGGAAATTAATATAGAATCCAGGAACAATGCAAGTAGATAAGCTGGAGAATAAGTTAAAGGGGAACAGAGAAAAAGACTCTTAACGAGTAGGCTTTTTCTTTGCTTTATTTTTCAATCGAGGAATATAGTAGGCAGATACACTGGGAGATAACACCGCAATGAAATCGTTAGATACAACTCCAATACCGATTGCAGTCACCGTGAAGTGGCGGGTCGTAACACACAAAGGTTTAGTGCGTTTACAGAATGAGGACGCTCATTATGTCGCCCATAAAATCGAGGCAAAAACGGAGAGTAAATCCACTTCACGTTATCTTTTCGCTATTGCTGATGGACTCGGTGGACATAAAGGTGGAGCTATTGCCAGTAGGATAGCCTTGAAAGCCATTAAAGACAAATTCGCAAATTGGCATGGTGAAGCAGCGAACCATTTCGTCAGCCGGGCTTTAAAGCATGCGAATCAGGAAGTATTCATTGCGGGCAATTCACAGCCTACATTATTTGAAAATATGCAGACCACATTAACTGCCATAACACTGGAACAAGGTTCATTGACAATCGGCCACGTGGGTGACTGTAGATTTTATAGATTAAGGGACGGCAATATCAAACTATTGACCAGGGATCATACAATGGCTAATGACTTACTCCATTTACACCTAATCTCACATAAACAGGTTCATCAGCACCCCGGACGCCATCAACTTACTCGTTCATTAGGTGGAGAGCCAGTTCTAAATGTAGATATAATACGTGAAAAAATTCTACCTGATGATACTTATTTACTCTGCAGTGACGGCTTATGGTCAGAGATTAGTGATGAAGAAATAGAAACCGTTATGCAAGAAAAAAATATAGATACTGCCTGTGAAAAATTGGTTGGACTGGCACTGGAGGCAGGTGCTCCTGATAACATTACTGTTATTATATTTCGCGTTGAAACTATAGGAAAACAAGATACTTCGCCATTTTCCTGGCGGACAATTCTGGATCGTGTCCCTTAGTTATTGAACAAGAACTCTGAGCCTTGATAATTCCTTTTCCCCCATCTTTCGCAGGAGTATACAAAGATGCCATCTGTTTTCTCAATATAAGAGTAGATTCTCAATATAACAGTGAGCGAATGGGTAAATAAATTGTACATCTTTGTTTATCGGCAGAAGAATCATAAGATTTTATAAAAGTATAGTCCTACATGCAGTCTTCATAGTAAAAATTAATACTTCAAAATATTAGAAACACATATTTCTCATCAAATAAATTCATTTTCCTTATCTTAAATGCAATATTGAATCACTGAAAACGCTTGAAGATACAGAGAAACTACTTTATTAATTCCTGTATTTTATTTCTTCAATGCTATCTATGGATATGAAATATTTCAGTAATTTAAACATAAGCATTTACATTAAAAATATTACTCATTTTTTGAGTGTAATCAATTTGTAGATTTGCGATAATCATATTTCTATTTCTATGGTTGTGAATATATGGTAAAAATGACCCAATTTTCGAGGCAAAAAGATTTCGGGATAAAACAATACTTGATCAATTTAAAAATTAATCTTGAATCAAGATGCTTATCCCGCGAAAAATGCTTCGTATATACAATTCTTCTGTTTATTCTTGCAGGCATTTTTGAAATCGGTGGAGGATATCTTATTTGGTTATGGCTGCGAGAAGGAAGTGAGCTGATATTTGCATTTTTAGGGACAATCGTTTTGTTTCTGTACGGTATCATACCAACATTCCAGCCTTCATATTTTCATAGAATATATGCAACTTATGGGGGTATTTTTGTCGTTATGTCCATTTTATGGGGCTGGCTATTCGATAAAACCCAACCTGATACTTATGATCTCATAGGTGCCCTGATTATTCTCATAGGAGTCTCAATTATATTCTACTGGCCAAGGAAAGATGATGCATATGATTGATATTGGAATTTCTCTCTTTCTATTCTTTTTAGCTGCTTTGTTCGAAATAGGAGGAGGTTATCTAGTCTGGTTATGGTTGAGAGAAAATCAGAGACTAACTTATGGGCTCCTTGGCGGTTTAACTTTAGCTGTCTATGGAATAATTCCAACCTTCCAGCCTGCGCATTTTGGTAGGGTCTATGCTGCATACGGAGGAATCTTCATTGTGTCATCTCTTATATGGGGCACATTTGTCGATAAGAAGAGACCTGATAAATATGAAATAATAGGGGCTTTGATTGCTCTAGCAGGGGTTTTTATTATGTTTTATATACCCCGCTGATGAGTTATATTCATATCCGCTTGTATCCAGCAAGTAATTTGGGTAGCATCCGTAAGTTATCGATAGATTCCGATACAGTGGGTATACCCTTACATTTGAAGAAAAGGTAAATATATTCTTTCACTCACTATGTCTAGTAATTATAGATATAACAGGAATTTGGATTCTATAGAAATCCTTAATTTAATCCAAATTAATTTGGCCTTAAAAGCCTGATATATTTTTACTTATTTATTCAGGATCTCTCCAGCTGATTTAAGCAGTTTTTCTAAAGAATCACCATTCTATCATTTCAAATTTAATTCCAATTAACTGATTTTGGGAAGGTTGAATTGTTAAAAAACATATTTATGCATAAAATATCGCGTTATTTAAAATAATTACTATAGTTTTCAGAGTAGGTATTCATGTAATTGAGAAACTAAATTAGCCAAATTATTTTCCATAAATTTTTTCTTTAATAAGATAAAATTTGAAGATTTTTTTATTCAGTTAAATATTATAAATCGCATAGCTATATTTCTAATCTAAATTTCTCTTTTAATTATATAGTATGATTATCAATACATAGATTATACAATTAATAGTCACGCTTGGTTATATACTATGGTTGGTATATAATCCACAAATATATGATCTCAAATAAAACTTGTCTTAATTTTTAGTTAAAAAATATGATTTATTTTTCACCTGTTAGTTCTTTTCAAAATCGAAATTATCAGGTATATTCTTAGATAAGAAAATATTTAGGAGCAAATGGATGATAAAAGAAATATTTGGTGAAATAAATAAAATGTTGACTGTCTCAATACTAGTCTTTGTTTTAGTATCATTAACATTTGAATTGGTAAGTGGAAGCTCTAATCTCACAAACAATTCTGCTCCTTCATCATACACAGGCAAACATTTTGTTCTGCAATCAAATGAAAGCAAATATTTTGTTGATTCGTCAAATCCAAGTAGTGGTCATATCAAAATTATTAACCTGATAACAGTTTCAGCAAAAGTTTCTATTTCGAAATTGCATATCATAGAACTTTATATTCCGTCATCAGGTTTAAGTAACGGTCATATTCCAATTTCTTATCTAGTGGGCAGTTTAGTTCCTTCATCTTATTTGGGTAAAAATTCTGTTCCGATTTCCGATATTAGATACGGTTTTGTGCCGTCATTAAACTCAGGCAAAGATTCTGTTATGATCAATAATCAAATGAATAATTCTGCTCCGTCTTATGCAGTTAAATTGAAAAACAGCAACAGTACATACACAATTGTCTAAATCTCAAGAATCCTGATCGAGTCTTCTGTATTCGATATTATATATCAACTGTGTAACTACTAGTTCTTTAAAGTCTGCAGGATATGGACTATTTTATAGTTAGAAGCTAGTTGGAAAAAACTCTAGTCCACCGTAGTTTTACATAACTATATTGCGTTTAAATACTAATTAACAAATTTAAGGAATAACTAGAAAAGGCATCTTCTTGAGTAGGGTCGGGGTATCTTATATTGGATAAATCATAAATAGAAAACGTGATATTCTAGGCTCCCACAATTATTCGTTCATGTACATTTCTTATTATAAGTATGTCTTACGTTATTTATATCCCAATAGTTTCCAATTATTCCCGCGATTTTCCCATTATGTTCCCATTAAAAATACTAAAAAACAATAACAAAGGAATCAAGATCACAATCATTAGGATTTATCACGATTTGCCAATAATTTTCTTACTATGTATTTACATTTTACTGAGCATGTAATAAGTAGAAACTTGTATATTCCTATAAGATCTGAAATAATCAAGTTATTAAAAATATATATAAAAGTAAAAACATATTAATACAGTTCAATAGTACGGTCATGCCTAATCAGCTAGCTGATGCAGTCAAATGCTCTCTAAAACTCTATGATTAAACATACATCTTTTTTAGGGAACCACTGAAAAAATAAAGAATAACAAAAATGATGAAAATGATTAATTTTCTGAAGTGAGTCATATGGAAAAATACAGAAGATTCATTGAGATGGCTGTCAAATTGGGCGCCAAAGATGCCAAGATTATAAAAACGGATAGTATCATCACAGCGTCGTGGATTTGCTGGAAGTGTAGGTATGGATGTGATGAGTATGACAGTAGCCTTTGCTGCTCGCCGAATTCTCCCACATATCGTGAGACCCGGGAGCTGGTAGATTGTTATAAATACGCGCTCCTAGTACATTTTACAGAAGATGCAGACAATGTGACCGAAGGCCCTATAGATCTTATTAAAGTTATCACCACGCTTGAGAGAGACATATTCCTTGCCGGGTACTATAAGGCTTTTGCGCTGGGCGCCGGTCCCTGTAGGCTTTGTACTGAATGTACAATGAAAGATTGCAGGCACCCTGAGAGTGCCAGACCATCAATGGAAAGTTGTGGCATCGACGTTTTCAGCACGGTAAGGAATAACGACTATCGTATTGAAGTATTGAAGGACAGATCCTACAATATGAATCGTTTCTGTCTCGTACTTATCGAATAATAGAGTTATTCTGCACCATTTTTTTATTTAGGGTTTCTTCATTAAAATAAGATATTTTGGTTCTATAGAAATCCTTTGAAATTTTCCTCATAGAAATAAATCATACAGATAGCTGCAAACAGAACAGTTGCAACAACATCATCATTTTTCAGTTTAATGCTCATAATTTTTTTATATCTGAGGATTTTGACAAAGCATTTAATAACAAATCGGCAGATTCTCCTTTTACAATAAGTACTGCTTTTCTCGAGTGTCTAATCACATTTTCGGCTACACTTCCAACCAGGAATCTCTGGAGTTCAGTTTTTTCGTGTGTGCCCATCACGATAAGGTCGATGTCGTTATTTTCTGCAAAATCGATAATCTCATTTGCAGGATTTCCTTCAATAATTACAGATTCTACATCAATATTTGCAGCTTTCCCAACGTTCTCGACATAAGCTGTTGCTTTTTTACCCTTTATCATGAGTTGCTTTTTCATTGTCTTTTTCCATTTCTCATCTAAAGAATGAATTATTGAATAACTCTCAATTGCGATAGCGTGTATAGCATATAGTTTTGTCTCACTTGATTTTGCAATTTCAACTGCTGACTTGATTGCTTGTTTCACCAATTCCGAATCGTCTGTTGCAACCATTATCTTCTTGAAAATATAACTTTTCATTTTTAATTCCCGATTTCCTTTTTGTCCTTTACATTAATATATAATTTTGTCCTTTATATTAATATATAATGATATTTGCTTATGATAGTATTAATCAAGGGAAATGAACAAAACTAAAATCAGATTCATCTTTATCTAAAAGGGATCTAACTTATGCGCTTGAAGATCAAAATAAAGTATAAGATATTTGTCAAAATAATTCCATTTTAAATACTTTTTAGACAAATAAAGTTCTATGCTATTTATTTTTCAGTTATATTACAAATTTCAGTGAATAAATTGAATTTTTCGTTGTTTTTTAGGGGTTGAAGATAGTTATTAAATTTGAAAGTTGTCGGCCAAAAAAGAGATATATCAAACATGAATGTGATTTTAGACAATAGATAATCCATAGTAATGAGTCCATTTCTGACTTTCTAGAACTTATCAAACATATAAAAACCTTGCAAAAAACGGTATTGGTATCGGATCATATTTGTCAATGGACATTATAATTTATCTCTCGGCCGTATATACGTATGGTGCAATCTTAAAGCAAGATCAATCAATTCGCACTCATTAAACGCCTTAATTAAAAATGGGGGGATATATCAACACAAAAATGGAAGATAAACTTCGTTTTCTGTATAAGAAGAGGATAGGTTGGACTGTATTTAAGAAACCAAAGCTTCAAAGATTATACATTCAAAAAATAATATGAAAAAAGCAAAATTTAAAAACTACATTGATCTATTAAGGATACAGTTAAATTTGATATAATTCGCCATATTTGGTTTCGATTGAATACATGTTGTGACCCCTTGTTATTTTTATAATCGTGTTTCGATCTTTTTTAGTGGATCATGTTCGCGAATTAATCATATTATAGCATAAATTATAAATAATTGTGTTTTAATGATTCTCAATTTAATGACAAAGGAGCAGGGAAAAAGAGACATCAAGCAGGGTATTTTTGATTATGTTTGGTTTATTTGCTTGATTGAGTCATAGACTGTGGGCAATAAAGAATTTTAGAGATTCATGAAAATAATATAAAAGTTCCTCAAGCAGAAACTTATAGAAATCAACATTGTCAGACATCCTAAGATTTGAAAAATTGAAGCGATTTCCACATATTTTTAGAAGGCATTCCAAAAACAGTAACTGTATCCATATCACATGCAGGAAAGTACTAAGTCAGTATTCTTGTGAATAATGGAGAAGAGCCTCCAGGAAAAAATAAAATAAATCTACTATTGGAGTAAATGTAGGTATCAAAAATTTTACGGTTTTTATCTACAAAATAAATGATCAGTTATTCTAACGGTTTTAAAAATATGCTTCAATTTGTGAAAGTACTTAAGAAAACGTTAGTCAAAAAAATAAACTGTTCTAGAAATAGAGATAAAGCAAAAAACAAGCTTTCTAAACTGCATAAGAAAATAAGTAACCAGAGAAATGATTCCCAGCATAAAATATCTTTTAGACTTGTCTGTGAGAATCAAGCTGTTGTGCTGGAAAATCTAAATGTAAAAAATATGACTAAGAATCATTATTTAGCTCTGGCAAAAAGGGATTTTGCGCATAGTACTTTCATAACTAAGTAAAGCTGCATGGTTTAGAAAAACTATACTAAAGAGTGCAAGCAAAATAAGGAAACTATTTACCTCATAAATCACCTAACTTAATTATTCTACAGATTATGAGTTAATAATGAAAGGTGCATAAACATTATAGTCGTAGATATAGTGAGGAATGGGCGACTCATAGATTCAAAGTAAGTTTCCCATTCGATGGACATGAGGGAATTATAGGCTAGCCCACAAAAAATCGAACATAGAGTCGCTACAGTAGTTTAATTGTCCGACTCATCCAGCTTTGGCTTTGAGCATAAACAAGATAGGAAATATATATCACAATATCTCAATCATATACATCTACAATCTAACTGACAAGGGAATGTGGGTGTCATCAGAATTGCGATTTATGACAACAAAACTAGCCCAACTGGAATGACTGTAACCGGCTTTCTTGACCCAAAAGTGCTAGCGTATATCACCTCAAACACAGTTATTACGGCAGTATATGATCCAGGATACTGTTTTCAGCTGAGTCAGAGCCCGAATTAAAAAGTGATCGAATGATTTTTATAATCATTGATCCTTTTATACTTAGTTTTCTGTTCTATTTTCTCCAGTTCCCGTATCTATAAACGCTCCTTTCATAGCTTTTATAATCTTTGCAGTTTCGGGATCCACAGCCACCCTCTTTCCAGATTCAGAATCTACTATCATACCTTTTGCAGCTTTCACATGTCTTTTTTTAGTATTTAAATGCCCTTTTTTAGTACTTACATGTCTTTTTTTAGCAGTTACATGTCCTTTTTTAGTATTTATATGTCTTTATTTAGTATCGGATGCAACTTCTTTCGCAGTTATCATCTGTCCATCTTCAGTATCTACTACGAATCCTTTCGCAGCTTTTACCACAACAGGTTCTGTGCTCACTACTGCAGCTGTCACTGATACTACAAAAAAAACTACCAGCAAACTAGCCAGTGTTTTTTTAATTCTACTGGATGATTGTTTCAACATTCTTTTCACTCCTTTTTAATTAAATTAGATATAATTTTAATTCGGCTAGGACTTACTCAGTTAAATTGGAAAATATACTCTTGACAAAAGTATGTGATTTCTAGTTTAACTATATAAGTTTAAAATTAATATTAAGGATCAATAGTATATATTAATTATTGAATATTAACCAGTATTAAAAATTGTGTAGTGTTGTTCCTATTATATATACTAAATTCTATAGATATTATGCAATATGCAAAGAGAATATTCTATTTAAGAAGCAGAATGGTTTTGGCATCCCTAACTTTCAACTAGTATTAAGTTTAGTAGTCTCAATACTCATCGATATAAATGAAGACCAGATCACAGGAAACAAGTATAAGAATGGCACAGTGATCAAAAAATTAAAATTAAGGAGTTAATGGCTCTATGGCATTAGTGGTTATAGCAACAGTAACAGCTTCAGCAGCAGTGGCAGCTGCAGCAGCTAGCAAAATAAAAGAATATTATGCTAGTCGTAAAAATAAAGACAAGAGTAAAAGGACGTAGTTTTTCCATACCTTTCCATATTTTAACCTTTATAGATTATTAGTTGTGTCCATGAGTTTTTATCTTAAAATTCCAAAATTTCCCTGTTCCACATGGAATAAGAAAGGGTTATGGATCAATGACTCATGGAGCTTATGGAATTCCTAGAACATCTGGAACTCCTGGAAAACTTAAAATTTATTGGACCAAATAATCATCGTAAATAAAAAAAATAGGGAAATGATAATTATATAGTTATGGCAGTGTACCCCAAGTTCTGTGAAGTGCAGTTGATTTTGTATCTTTTTCTACCCAATAAAAAATAGGGGTCGCTCAGTTTGTTAACAGAATCAGTTAAGCAGTTAGGGGAAATAAGCTTAAACGCATCTGGGTGGTTATTTCGCTAACTACACAATCAATTAAAAATAATTATTAATATATTTTTGTTTTTTTGATTGCAAAAAAATCTTAGACATGATTTTTTTTTGTTTAGAAACTAATTTTCGTATAATCAATTTAAAATAATTTGGGGGTTATTATACATTGTAGTTTTAAGTGGTCAGTGGCTTGAATACATGATCTCACAAGTGAACAGCTACTTGAATATATGATCTTACATACAATATTTAATGATTGAAATTTTTCTAAACATAGGGGAAAATCATGAATAATAAAAAAGAACAAACAATGATTGAGAGATGTCCAAGTTGTGGGAAGTCGCTCAAGATAGAGCAAACAGGCGGAGAAGAAGATTTTCTTCACTGCGCAGAGATCTTTGCTAATCCGGCAGCGATACCAACTGGGACAAGGGCGATGGCGGACCCGGCTAAATTACTTTTCGTAGACGGCAATATGCATGAGTATACTCGAGAAGATTACATCAAAAAGAACGGCATTGATCCTCTACCTATCTGGAGAGCAATCGAGAAATGGCGTGAAGAGCAGATACTCAAGAAAGAAAAATCTACTGTTAAAGGGTTGAAACATGATTACAAATATACAAGGGATCATAACATGCCTTCAATCGAAACCAGATATGGCGAAATGGATTTTTACATAGATCCAGAAGGAAAGATACATATCCATTTTACAGAAAACGAAATTAGTGAGCAGGAGCAACTAAAAAAATAATCGGAAAAATTTCTTACAAGGTCTGAGTATTGGTGAAAGGCATAGATTAATAATTGTTGCCTTTGATAACTTTTATGTCGTGCACAAGATTTTTCATATTCTCCGGCAGTAGCTATTGGAAGGGGGTAGGCTACGAAGGCTCTGTGTGGGTATTTCATCCTTCCACCAACCAGTTGGTATGGACATGCTACGATTAGGATTTACTTAATTTAATTAATAGATAAGTAACAGTACAACTAATCTAAATAAATAATTGTTCCAAACTGGCTCACATTTTACTTTTTACCCTACAGCTTCACACATTAAGTCCCAAAATTAAAATTTTGAACAGAACTTCCAAAATTAACGAAACATTATTTTATGAAAAAGCTAATGAAACATCTTATGCTTACCCTTGGGATAGTAAATACCTACGATAAGATCAAAGTTCTCGATGCTCATTACCGTGCGATTGCAAGAGCTGCTCCAATATGCCATGCTTTTGGATTCCATCTTTCCTTTTATGATTTTCCATTCAAAATGAATACAGAAGAATTGGTAGCTTTCGTGATGAAAAAAACTACGATAGGAGATTCGGGTACTTATCTCAAGATTCTTTATGAAAAAAACCATTTGTCGGTATCCGATCTTCCAAAGAAAGGATTTCCAGCTCATTTTGGTGAAATTGTGATTACTACCTCGAAACCAGATCCCAAAAGACAGGTTTTGCCTGGAAAAATTGCTGAAAATGCCCTCCAAAATCACTCATTTCTCTTCCTTGTAGGATTGGGGCACAGAGGACTTCCAAAAGAAATTGTAAACAGAGGTAAATATCATCTTGACGTTACTTGTAAAGGGCTTTCTCTGGAGACATGCACAGCAATAGGGGCGATCCCGGCCAATTTAGCTGGGCTCATGACAAAACTGGATACTAAAAATAAATTATGATCTTAAGTTTCCGGATTCCAATCTCCTTGAACATTCCATATTAATTCACTTAAAAATCGAAATAATTTAAAAAATGGGTTTCAGTTGTTTTGTGTTTATTAAAAATTATTTTCTAGCTGAAAAGTGATCATGTCATAAAGATGAACATTGATTTTGGATGTGATTTCATAGAAAAATCTATACGATTCTCTAAATCATCTTATCATAGTGCATCTAAATAGCCAAAAAGACAATTTTCAGATATTATGTAAGGAGAATTTAGAAAAGTATTATTCCTAAAATTAAAGTCTTCTCAGTCAGTTTCATAAACCATTTTGGAGAAACCAGAGGCACATATGAAAGCGGTAATTATTTTATCCGGCGGTTTTGATTCCACAACCCTCCTGTATGACATAGTCAGTAAGGGATACGAAGTTAAAGCGATATCATTTGACTATAATCAAAAACATAATCGAGAAGTTCACTATGCGATTGAGACATGTTTGATGTTGAAAGTTTCTCATCGGGTTTATAATCTCGAGGTTCTAAACTCTCTTGCACCATCTTCTCTTACAAGATGTGAAATAGAAGTTCCAAAAGGGCACTATGCTGCATCGAATATGAAGAGCACCGTAGTTCCTAACAGGAACATGGTTTTAATTGCATTAGCGGCTTCTTATGCGATCTCAAGAGGAATCAATACAATACTCTACGGAGCCCACTCTGGAGATCATGCAATCTATCCAGATTGCAGACCGGAATTTGTAGAATCCATGAAATCCGTGTTGAAACTTTGTGATTATACATCTATTGAGCTAGAGGCCCCCTATCTAAATTTAACAAAGGGAGATATCTTGAGAATTGGACTTAGGCTAGGGGTTGATTATTCCAAAACATGGACATGTTATAATGGACGTGAACTCGCTTGTGGGATATGCGGTTCGTGTATTGAAAGACTAGAAGCTTTTGAACAAAACAATGCTACAGATCCGTTGAGGTATGAGAATTGAAAATGGAATTGAGCTATTTCATTCATTATTCAATAAAGGTAACTATTTGTTTGGGGGAAAAATATCATTAGTTATTGGATAAGATCGAAAAATTATGAAGAAAATTGATTTGAAAATTATACCAATATAGGCAGTTAGTGAAAGCTGCAATATAGAGCCAGAGGCAAAGATTAACTTTTGAGGATATTTGTAACTTCTATAATTTTACCATATAAATCTGGATGATATATAATTTATTCAGTGAAATCAGAGGTTTTTAGGATACTCTTTTACAGCTGAGATGCGAACCATCTAGAATCTGGTATGAAATTTTTCGGAGGAATTAAGATAAGGGTACGATAAATCCTGAAAAATTTGATTTTACCAGCATGATGAATCCCAAAAAGGATAATCAGAAGTTGTGTAGCTAATTCTGCTCAAGGTCTTTATTTTGGAGGGGTAAGGGGCACCTTTTTGCTAATTATCTTCAGCTTCTTGATTGCTGAAATAGTCCCTCTATAATTTTTGTAAATTTTGTTTTCATAATAACTTCTAATCTCATCAACCGGAGTTATTAGGGAATAAATATTTATTGGTCGCCCTTTCCCAGGCTTTTTTTCCGATCGCACACTTACCCATGAATTATTGCGCATTAATCTAATCGCAAGACTGACTTCTGGTTGCCTTAATCCAGTACTTATTTCGATTTCATGAGATGACTTTTCGTCTACATTCATAAGATAAGCCACGATGGTAGCCACATTTCTTGAAATCCCTAAATTCTTCAAGGTTTCAATGAATAGGTGATCTTTTTCGTCCAACACTTTTACTTCGTAGTCTTTCATGTTAACTCCTTCGATACTTTTAGTTTTACGGATATTTTGTCAACTAAAAAATATCATGGAACTATTATATAGATTTTCAAATTATATTGTCATAATTAAGCTTTAAAGCGAATACAGTCTATAAATGTTTTTACAGTTTATATATTTGCTGATACACTGTTAAATTTGGACATTTTGAAGATAATAAAACGAATTTTTATCCCGAACAGATTTTGGATTAGCTATGTTAGGTTGAATCCACTTTCTGCTGTGAAGCTCAATGCTAGAAAGATTACATAGGTCCTTCCAAAAAAAGACTAGATAAGATATCTCCACTATGGCTGAAATTTAGGTGATCTCAGCTTGCCGAGTTCAATAGATATCGACGGAAATCTCGACAAACTCCTATGCATTGAGTATTAGAGAGTTCAAATTTCTTAACAATAATTTTTACTCATGAAAAACTTTAACTAATTTGATTTTAAAAGAAGTATATATTTCTTTGATCAGTTGGAGACAAACTTGCTGAAATTGATTCCTTAATTGATTGGAAATCTTTTCATATCATTTTTGAGCTCACGAATCTATTCAAAAAAGTCTCAATAGGGATCCATGAAGCTAAGTTCATATTTTGTTTTGGAACTTGAGAAACAATGTTTAATCGAATTTTTTCAGAAAATTTTCTGGTTTTCCTGAGCACATACCAGAAAGTAAACAGTCTGTTCATTCCTAAAAAACGATTGATAACTTCAAAGAGATCAAATGTAGAGACAGTTGTAAAATCACCTTGACTGTCTTGGGTTGAAGATAACAAAGGTAATTGTTAGGACTCTATTTTTATCCATTCAGATATTGGATATACAAAAGCGGATAAACATCTAAAAAATAATGCGAAATAAGACGAGGTAGAGAAGGATCCTGGGCTAAAAAGGATAATAAGTCACATTTTGATATAAACTTCATAGCATAATAGAGAGGTATCATGACACTATCCGAAAATTCGAAACAACAATTTTACAACTTCATGATTTCCAAGTAAATTTATCTGAATAAATTAGATGGTTTACAGAGGTTGGGGATACTTTGGAGCAAAATCAAAAGGTTATGATGCAATAATGAAAAGAGGGGGAAAGAATCTCTTCTGAAAATGAGTCATGTATTAAGAAACAAGAGGATTAGCTCAAAAAAGCTTAAGTGCAACGAGTTTATGCAATCACTAAAAAGGTATCCAAAGCAGAATAAGTTGTTGTCACTACTGTCTAAAAGGAAATCTGAAGATGTTGCATACAACTTTGTGTTATAATATCATCAAGTAGATGACATTGAATCTAAAAAGAATATTTTAGGGATAGCTGAAGCTATCTTAAAAATCAAAGAATAATGAATCTATAAAGGACAAATCTGGCCAATACATAAATATGCGGGAAAGATATGAGCAGAATTCTCACAAAGAAAAAAATTAGATGTAAATCAAAACTTTCTTTGCATTCTTGATTGGGATGCTATGTATAAATTAATTTTGATTTCATTCCTCTTCTTTCACCATGGTATAATATATACACAGATACTTTATTTTATACTTACATTTAAATCTAATTCCGCTTTGTTCACGCTGATAGCTGAAAAGTTTTCCAATATTTTTTTATCGTAAACTTGATTTGGTATCTATTAGATGATACTTTATGAAAAAAATAGGTATCATAGTTACCGACCCAGAAGACTGGACAGCTCGGGCACTGATTGATGCATCAAGGAAAAGAGGCTTCTCACCTTTTATTTTGGATCTTAGAATTGCAGAGGTCAGCATAAATTCAACAAGCATCAAATCGACAGTTTATTTTAAAGCTGGCAATATCTCCCTCTTGGACTTTGACGCTCTCATTGTGAGGGACATGGGTACGGGGGCTTTCGATGGAGTCTCTTTCAGGTTTGACATCCTGAGGGAACTTGAGGCTGGCGGAATTCCGGTCATTAATTCTCCTGAAGCTATCCAGAATGCTGCAAACAAGTATCATGCTTCCTATCTTCTGGCAGAAGCTGGTCTGCCTACGCCCAAAACCATGGTAGTGCAGGATCTGGGATCTGCTCTCAGGCTAGTATCAAAATTCGGAGATTCTGTCATAAAACCTACTTTTGGATATAAAGGAAAGAATATTGCAAGAATCAAGGATGGAGAACTTCAATTTTCGGACAGAAAACCTGAGTCTGTACCGCTGGAATCTGCTCTTGAAAAGCTGCTCGAAGAAAGGGGGATGCTATATATTCAGGAGTTTATAGAAAACCCGGGGAGGGATATCCGAGTTTTTGTTGTTGGAGATTCTGTAATTGGTGCAATTTATCGGAAAGCTGCTGCAAGTTTTTGGGTAAACAACCTCAGCCAGGGTGGTAGTGTGGATCGCTGCATCCTTACTTATGAACAAAAAGAAATTGCAGAAAAAGCTTCCATTGCAATAGGCACAACATTCGCAGGTGTTGACATCATTGAGTGTTTTACTGGGATTCTGAACGTAGAAAATGGTAAAGAATCTAATGGGATTGAACAAACATCTAAAATTCTTGAAATCAATGGAACACCTTCTGGGAAAGGAATATTTGATGCATTGGGAATAAATTCTGCAGAGTATATTCTTGATAGCATACAGGATATTTTATAAAAAATGGTTGTAAGCGTTGGATAAAACATTTTAGAGAGTTTTGATAAACTTCTAATTTTCACAAGCCATTTGTATCAAATTTATGGGCATATGAAGAAATCGAGGGGTTTATCCAAATTCTCTAAAGTAATGATTATAAGAATTATACTGCATTATATGTAATTCTGAAATCGTATATATAAAACTCTTAGTTTTCAGCATAAAATTCTCTAATATTGATTTTGGCTTTTGAACTAATTGTATATTTAATTTGTTTTAGGTCTTAATCTCACGATATCTATATACGCTCGAATCCAAAAAACTATCATAGGATGGGTAATTAATAGATTATCAAAATTCACAATATTTTTGTTAAACTTAAGCTATACATTTATTACTAAGTGCTTAGTTTATTTATTTTAGTCTAAGATATAGTTATTTCCCTAAACTCTAAGTCTTAATAATCAATCCAATTCTTGATTCAGAATAAGATATTTTAAGTTCTTTTTTTAAAAATTAGATCGAGTTTGTTATTTTCTAATCACGATTATAAACACTAGATGGTAGTATAGCTCTGAAAGTATTTTTTAACCCAAAAAGGTGTTATTCTGTTAAAAAAGATTCGACTCTTCAACTATGTTTATATTTAAGTCTAAAATAAACTTTTTCTTCAGCACTCTTTATTTAACAATGTACAGTTGAGCAATAGTCCAAAAAAATCTTCTGCAACTTTGCTGGACTCAAGCCATTTTGATCAATAATAAGGCTTAAGATTTCATTTTTTGGTTTTGTCACAGAAACTAATGGTTGGTTTAGCAATATCATTCATAGTAAACATATTAAATACCATCATTAATTTGATATTAATCCTCTTAGATATAATAATATTCCCTTATCTTTATAAGCTAATACAGATTATTTCGATAAATCCCTTTATTTAGTCACATTTTTCGAAAATTGTATCTATATGATATTTACAAATCCGAGATTTATCGAAATTCTTTATAGTTTATCAGATGTCTTTTAGGGTAAAATAGCCCTAGTAAACAATACTGAAAACATTTATGAAATAGGCTGACCTTGAATACGCTTGAGGTAAATGATGAATGAATATAAACAGTGCATAGTTACTCGGGATGATCTTAAAATTTCTAAAGGCAAATTTGCAGTACAAGTAGCTCATGCAGCTATTTCTGCAGCCGATTGGTCAACTAAAGATGATGTTGCAAAATGGAAGGAAGGCGGACAGAAAAAAGTTGTCCTCAAAGTTCCCACTCTTGGGGATCTTTATGCTGTAAAAGAAAAAGCACGACGTCAAGGACTTTCAACAGCCTTGATACAGGATGCAGGACTCACGGAAATCCCTCCTGGAACGGTCACTGTTCTCGGAATCGGGCCAGCAAAGGAAGAGCTCATCGATAAAGTTACTCGAGATTTGAAGCTTGTTTGATTAGAGAAATATCCAACTTAGGATTTTGGGGTCTTATTCATGAGTCATTGACCATTTTTAGCATAAGACTCTGTCTACATTTTCCAAAAAATAAATGTTAAATTCTTCGAATATTAGGCTCAAATAGAATTTCTATAAATTCCATTTTTTAGTATTTGCTTATAACGCTTATATAAATAATTTGTTAAATAGAAGGTTTATCGAAATTCTCTAAAGCATTTTTAATCTTGCATTTTTTGAACATTAATTTTATGATTATTTTTAGAGGAAGTTCATTTTAATTTTAGTTTTCAAAATAGTCCAAAAACTAATAGCTAAATTGTCATCGATGGCACAAATGTAACTTTGATCACGGATGTCAAAATGGTTTTTTAAGCAATTTCACTGCCTTCTGAATCTGTAATTTAAACTGGCAGAAATAGTTCCCAAGTCTTGCGGTTTAGACAATCATATACTTTTCTTCATCACTACTATCCTTAATAGTTGGAAATGCACAGAAGGTGTTTATGCATAAAAGGCTAGATCATTTATATTCAGACTTCATTTCACAACTTACACTTAATGACATGATTCATTATCGAAGGTTTCCCTAAAAGATCAAAGATAATCCAGGTCTGATGTTAGGCTTCGCCATAAATTGTATCATAAAGAACAGATCTAATGAACCTCACTCCATTCTTGCAACTGAAATTTTTAATCGAAACGATATGCTGACAAATATTTTTGGCAAGAATGGTACATAAATTTAATTAGAAAAATCTCTCGATAAGCCTCTGATTTTCATGAGTCTTTTTATATATCATTTGTAAGTCTATGATGAATTTTAAGGATTTATCAAAGTTCTCCAAAATCTTTTCAGTCTAATGAGAGCCAAATAAAAAACTAGCCATCTCACAAACAACTTAACTTGTTATTCTACAAATTATGGGTTAATAATTATTATATCTGAACAAACATTATAGAAAACTATTAATTAATAAAAAGTTTATATTAGATTTAAAACCACATTATTTAGAGTGGAAAATTCTAATATTACTTTCTCAAATATATATATTCTGGATTTATAACTTGTCAAGAGGGCCTCTACATGCACATACATATGGAAACTGATCGCAGCCTTGTTTCTATAATACTGGAGCTATAAATAATATTATTATAGGACTGTCTATAGGCTCTGAGAGCGTTCTTTTACCTACAAGTGACTATAACCGGGATTTTTTGTTTTACATTTCACCATTTGTGGGGTAACATATTTAGGAATAGGGTCGATGGGATTTATATTGTGTTCATGCAATGCTCTCAACCATAGGCGTGACCGCTGTGTTGAATTTATAAGGCTCCAACTGACAATGCACAGGAATCTCTCAAATGAAAAAGCTTTCAGTTCAGTCATAAGATTTTTGGACCGGGAGACTCAAAAACAAATATGGACTTACGGGATTTAGGGGAAATAAAGCACTAGTAGCTTCATCAAAATTATTGAGATCTAAATAATTAAGTATGTGCTGCTGTTTTTAACTTTTCGATAAACTTATGCGTAATTTAGATCTGTTTTATCATCCCACTGTCAAATTCTTGAATTATGACTTATCTGCTGTTTTACTAGGAGAAACAGTGGTAGGGATGCAAATTCTGTAACCAAGCAGAATGTGATTAACAATGGCAGAGATAAGCTATAAAGGCTGCCAATTACTACAACCCAGAAACCAGAAGATCCAATAGCTTGCCGTGGAGAGACCATACGCTGAAGCACATCGTTGAACTGGAATCATTAAGGCTACATCGGCAGGAATAATCGACTCATGGACTCCCATGCTCATTTCCCATATTGCGATTTCTATGAGTGCTGGCCAGAAACTTCCTAAAAACACTAATGGAGCAAACAATGCAGAGATAATCGTTAGGGGGGACTAGGATACTAATGCAACATTATCAAAGAGGCGGCCAAAGAGTAAAGAGCCTAATCCACTCATGCCCATAGCCACTGCGTAGAAAATTGGAATCATGGAGGTGGATTCTATAGCCACCTTTTCGAGGTGATATGTCATGAAAGGAAAATCGGCAAATTCAATGGCTACAAACATAGCTCCCAGAATATAAGGCCAAAAAGCATAAGGGAGACCCCTTTACTTTCAAATTGGGGGAATGTCGTTCATATTTTCTGGATGTGAATAAGTTAAGCGTGCAAAAGCTAGGAGGGAGATCACTATGAGAGCCGGGATGAGTAAAATGGCAAAAGCGAGCCGATAGTCATCGCGTCAGGCAAGAATGCCGGCTGCAGCAAGTGGGCCGAATAATGTTCCAAATTGGTCAAGTGCTTCATGCATGCCAAAGGCTCAGCCATATTCTCCCATTTTTTGGGCAGCATAAGAAAACATAACATCGTGCGGTGGGTTACGAGTCGCCGACCAAGTTTTTCCAGAATAATAAGTGTGGCTGCCATCTGCCAGCTCTCCATCAAAGCAAGCAACGGTACTGAAGCCATCTGGATAATATAACCACAGATTGTAATAGGCCAAAATTGCCCCGTTTTATTGCTGAGGCTTCCCGAAACAAGGCGCCAAGCGTACCCGACGAATTCGGTAACTGCGGCAACTGTAAATGCACTTGCTCCAAGTAATGCAAGATAAGGGCCGATTATTCCTCGCGAACTTTCGTACACGAAGTCTGCAAAAAAGCTCATTACGCCGGTCAGCAGGACAAATTTTAGGGCTCTGAGTTGCAAGGATGATGATTTTATTAATTTTCCTTTTTCAATGATAGATGTTTTAGAGTTTAAGGACACTATTTCTTTTTCCTCGCCATCATAATTTAGCCATGCATTTAGATATAAATTTTGTGAAGATACTTCAAAGGTCCGAGCGTTTTTTCGCATTATCATCTACTATATACTTAACTATACATTTATTTAGATCAGTAGGGACTATTAAAACCCAAATTGTATTATGCTACAGCTCGAATTTCGATCTCCGGTTTCAATAACTTATTTATAATGTTTATATAAGTAATTCGTTTCAACGATATGTTAAATTGATTTTGTGAGTCCAGGTGAAAGATACCTACAGTCCGATATAAAGTCTGCTTGAAGCTGCTGGGAAACCTTTAATTTATGATCAAATTTAATTATTTATATATTTTTTGCAGATCTCCTAAATAGTAATCACTTAACTTAATTAGTACTGAAATTATGTGGTTCTGATCATATGAATTAGAACAAATATACGCCTATCCATCAATCAATGACTTAATCTCAGCCAGTATTGTAAATTTTTAATTAATCCTATTGGTAACTATCCTATTCAAGAAAATGGTTTAAATTGGCCCAGCCCAGATCATTTAAGAACTAGTTGGCTTAAACTCAAATAGTTTGCGTTTCTCTATACTATTAAAGCTTGTAAGTGTAGGTAAATAGTACATAAAATTGTAATGAAAATTTGATATTGAGAATATATATGTCTTAAATTAAAATATGTGCATAAAACATGTATTTCTTTTAGATTTTCTAAGATAACTTTAAAAATCAATGCATGTATGGTTTCGAACTTAAGCATCTACACTTAACTAATTTAAGACACTGTAGCTGTAAAGAAAAGTAGCAAACACCTAAAATATACTGTGCGTTTTATAGCCTCTAAAAAGGCGAACAGGTTGTGTCAGTACTTTCTGTCTTCCAGGTTTTTCATGCCAGCAGAGGTATTTTATTCTTTCGCCTGAGATTAGAGTCAATGTCTAACAGCGTTTTTCAGGGCGTTACCTGTGGTTGTAGTTGTTTATATATGTAAATATTTTCTACGTCGACAATAATTACAAGCAGCTTGAATTAAGTGGAGGAAAATAATGAGAAAAGAATTGCTTATTTTGTTAGTATTATTTGTATTGTTCTGTGTATTCCTTGCACTAGGATGCACTGGTAATAAAGGTGTAGCTCCAAATAATGCAGCAACTCCAAATAATATAGTAACTCCAAATAATACAGTAACTCCAAATAATACAGTAACTCCAAAAAACGCAGTAACTCCAAATAATACAGTAACTCCAAAAAACGCAGTAACTCCAAATAATACAGTAACTCCAGTTGCTGTGGGTTCTAGAACAGGAATAAGTGGTAATAGGACAGAAATGATGGGTCATAAGGCAGGAATGATAGGTCATAGGGCAGGTTTAATGAGTCATAGGACCAAATGAGTAATGTCTAATGCTTAATGTCTAATGCCTAATGTATTCTCGTGCTTGAGGGCACAAAATCGTAAAAAACAATAATCAGACGTAAAATCATAATGGTTTTGTTACTGGAATAAAGATTATTTTAATTATGAAATGAAAAATCGAGGGGATATAATCTTTAAAGGTCCATAAAACTATTCTTAATAGTTCTAAGCAAATATCATTTCTCAACGTTTTTTGGATATTTTTTGCTTTGACATTGGAGTAGGTGTTGAGGTGGGTGTAAAGTTGGTTGACGAGTACCAATAAATTGCCCAAAAGTAGTTCCACTGGGTTATGAACATTTAGTTGGAACTCAATCTCTATTTAATAATGGTGATCAAAAAACAACGACAAATCCAAGTGGTTAGAATTTATTTGTTGATGAGCTTAAGTAGGGGGTATAGTTCAACGATATTTGATAGTTTGTTAGGCTATCAAGATATAAAAATTGTTAAAGGTGGGGATATTGAGGTAAAAATACTATACTTATTAAAAGAACATTCAATCGCGTTCATTTACGATATAATGAACTATGTGGTCTAGGTCCGAGCTTTAAATAAGTTAACTATTCTGGAAATCAAAGTTTATCATGAATTGGAGCGGGATTCACTATTGGCGATGCGCATATAACAGTCTCTCACAAACTAAACAAATTTTATTAATCTGTCAGTGGAACAATATTATTGCACCGCCTTTATATCTTTTTGAAAGCTGCAAGCACATGAGCATGGTGATTTTCCTGGTTTTTCCCTCTCGAAGGGTAATAATTTTCATTGCTTCATGTTTCTCATAGACTGCACGTTTATTTCTCTTATGCTGTTCATATTTCATCTCTTCGTGCTGTTCATGATTCTGATGTTTCCCCTGCCCAAAACGTTTATGGCCTTATTTCTTGGCAATATGTAGTTCTTGATCTTCCGAATGATCATGATGTAGTGTATTTCCAGCAGGTTTATGCCCACTTTCTCCGCGAAATTCATTCGAATTTTTGATATTTCTTTTCTTGAGTTATGTTTATAATCGTAAATAGAGGGGCGATTTATTTGAATCTTTGAACTGTAAGTGTCCATTTTTCTTCTCTTCAGCCTGCATATCCTTACAACCATGATTTTTAATGAAATGAAAATATTATAGCTTCTTTAATACTAGATAATTTCGATAAAGGGCTATTTGAGGTTATTAGTTGATAAAATATTATCTTAGGATAGTGGACGAATCATTACGAAAAAGGATATTAGTTAACATTTTACTTTGAAGAGATAAACGAAAGCTCATTTATGTTAATGATATGGAATAAAGGGTTTTGGGATAGTTCTATCAAAATAAGGAATATATTTTGGCAAGAGCATTGATTAGTTAATAGAAAGCCTTTAGTCAACTGTTCGTATAAAAAGTGTTAGACGAGATAAATTATGAACATTGAAATATCTCACAATGCTATATTCAGGCTTCAAATATATGTGGATATTATAAAAGATCTTGATGATTAAATTGAACCTTTGGAGGTAAAAATTTTCAAATATTTTTATTGAAAGCATAAAATTGATACGGAAATTTTAATGTAGGTTTCTAGTTTTTGGAAAAGTAGTTCAGTAATTATAATTGCCGAAATAACAATTCAAAGGATTTTTATTCAGTAGAACAGCTTTCTTCGTGGCCTGTGATAGTTCTGAATGCATATCAATCTGCTGATAAATTCTACAACAATAGAATAACATGAAGATGATCTTAATTAGCAAGGTGAATTCCAAAGCTTGTTGCTAAGGTAGCAGCAAGAGAGAAAAATAGCAATTTAAATGAGTTCTTTAAACGAAGAAGAAATCAATAGGATATTCAAAGGTAATTATTGCTCCGGGAAGGAAAAATTGCCACGATAAAATGTCATATGATTGCGGCGGAGTGAATATACGGAGCTGAAACGGGTAATTAAGGGAGGAAATCCAGAAAAGAAAGATTTTTGAGACTTAAATATTCTAGGTTGCTGAACACATAAAAATAATTCGTGGAATAATCACAATTATGGGAAAAGAGGGTGTAAAGAGTGCGTGAAGAATCAGTTTAGTCACTGACTTCATTTTGAATTAATTAAATAATCACAGTTATGGGGAAATATCAAGTGGAGATTGTATGAGGAAGATAATCTCATGTACTTTCATGCCAAAATAATTCATGAAATAATTTTAATTATACACAAAAAGATGCAGAACGAAGTTTGGAAGCCAGTTTAGTCACATACTTTCAAGTTAAATTAACTTAACTTTTAATGGATAATCATGAGCAAATTGGCAAATAAATCCCTTATCTATGTAATCAGTGAAATGTAGAATTTATGTTCCATTTACCATCCTGTAATCGTAAGCAAGTACAGAAGAACGAGTATAAAATTTTGATTCCAATATGAAGGTCTTGAATATGTATTTGAAGCCTTGTTGCCGAGCGAAGCTCGGAAAATATTTACCAATCATTAGGCTTTGGCCATATCGAGGGGCATGTCCTCTTGATATACTGAGGTGATCTGCGATGCTTGATCAAGAGGATTTCAAACCTGTAAAACTAGAGGACCGCGCTTTTTTCGAGAACCATTATGCATTCTATCCACAAATCCACAGCAGCAATATGTTCACTAACTTGGTTTGCTGGAACCATTTTGCTCATTACCGGTATACTTACGTGAATGGAAATGTGATTATTTCAAGCACTGTTAGAGGAGTGACTCGATTCCATTCGCCTATCGGTCCTCGTGACCCCACTCTCATGCTTGCGCTTGTACGGCTGGCGCTGGATGTGGGCGACGACACACCTCTTGTGTTCATTGATCCGGATACAGCGCGGTGGTTACAGAAAATCGATCCCAATCTCATGTTGGTGCCGGACCGAAACCACTTTGATTATGTTTACAAGGCTACTGACCTTGCAGAGCTCCCAGGAAAGAACTATGTTAAGATCCGTAATCATATTAAAAAGTTTTGGAATAATTACAGTCACCTGGTAGAGAATATCACAGCTAGAGACAAGAAACAGATAATGAGTTTCCTAGTGAAGTGGCGTGAGCGTAAAGGATGTGAGAATGATTCTTTCCTTTCCCATGAAATAGATGCAGCTGCCTATGCAATTGAGCATTTAGCCGAGCTTTCCCTTACAGGTCGCTTGATTTGGGTTAATTCGCAGGTGGGTGCCATTTCCCTTTTTGAACTTCTCAATGCAGACACTGCAGTTGTTCATTTTGAGAAAGGGTTGCCGGAATATCATGGAATATACAACACTATCAGCAAGGATACTGCGATGGTTCTTGCTGGAGAAGTAAAATATATCAATCGAGAGAGTGATCTTGGTGTCTCTGGTCTTCGAGAAGCAAAGATACGATATCATCCACACCACATGGTTAAAGTTTATTCGCTTAAACGTTGAACCGATCTTGAGACAGCTGAATTTATGAATCAAAAAATATCCATATGAAAAAGTTTGGTTATTCCAAAAAGTGGGTTTTCTATACACCACACTTTTCATATGCCCATCTTTTATAGAAACATTGTTGTGCTACATACACGCTACGATTAAGAGCACCAATATAGTGATTTTCAAAGTCCTTATGAGGGTATATCCTTTACTTGTTTTTTATCATAACTATAATATGCCTATATTGTTTACAGCTTTTATTTATTGTTGCTTGAAAACATAATAATATGTCTCCAATAAATTAATATATATGTAATTTTTTTGTGACTTCGCAAAATAGCAAGTGAAATATATCCCTTCAACGTCTCTCTGAGTCCTAAATTTCTTTTTGATCGCATGTAACTGATTACGGTCTTATTACGGTTTTTGATAACGAGACCATGGGATTGCTTTCACTTTTATCACCACGTTAGGAATATATCTCTAACTATTTTCCCAGTCGCGTGAGTTCAGATATAGGTATCCACTACCTTGTGTTCGTAAATAAAAAGATGAGGAAATTTATTTTGAATTTAACTCCTCTAAAGCAAAGGATATTGAGTTCACCCACAGGAGTGAACTAAGTTATCTGAAGAAAAAAAGCAAGGGAAGGTAAGTTAAATTTTAATACTCCAGTTCTGAGAAAAATTCCATATTTGTTTTTATGACTTTTTTCTAGTTTGTCTAAGTACTTCCAGAAATAACGATATTTGGCACTACTGAAATTAAAAGAAAACCTTAATAAAGAGCAGATTAGTGAAAGAACTAGAGACTTTTTATTATTTTCTGGGCTCCTGATTCATTGGAGCCATTAATTTGGGAAATAATATTGAATTCTTGCGATTCTAGAGTATATTAAAAGTCTCAAGAACTAGGATTTAATAAAGCATAGACTAAGACGTGGAAACCGTATAGAACACAGAATAAAAGAAGCTAAGGATGTAATGAAAACGTAAACGTACCCGGAGGGTTTAGGATAAGCGAAGAAAGTGGCGAAACCCTGCTTTGTATATCTTTTTCTGAAGAGCAGCTTGATCAAATAAAAACATATGCAGCTATTAATGAAATGGAAGTTGAAGATTTTATTAAAAATAATTGTCTTACTCACTGCCTTCAGCAAATGGAGTATATCCAAGGGCAAGATTCTGAAGCATCTGAACGTGGAGGAAGAATTACAAAATCAGAAATCAGATCAAATATTGATTCAAGGAAAGTCGAACTTAAAAATAAGTCTACCTCAAAAGATCTGCTTGATGGACCACTTGTATTGGATCAGCAATGCATAATGGATTTATTTTCAATCAAGCAACAGTTCTGCGATACTTCGAATAATAAAATCATTACTGTGGCTCTGAAGCTTGGTCTGAATCAGCTCAGTGTAGCTATTGATATGCTCAAAAATAAACTGGGGAAATAATCATCTTTATTTTTTTAATATGTGTGTAAACTCAATCATTTATATTACATGTCTAAATATGCTAATTCTGACAGATAAAATGGTCAGTAAATGCAAAAAAATTAAAAAAAGGATTCCTTTGCAAAAAATCTAGCTTTTTCACAAAATCATTAAAGATTATCATAATAAGGAAAGTTAATCATTTTCATTTGGGGAAAAATGGCACATAAAGGTGAAAATTGTATTGCTAAATTGCAGAAATAATTCTTTGCAACGGAACTCTATAATGAGATGGATACATCAATATTCCCCAAAAATAGAATAAAATATAAGAAGATATTTTAAGATCAACGAATGATTCATGAAGGGGTGATGAAACCTATATCAAAGTAAAAGGTGAATGGAAATATCTTTGCAGAGCAGTTGATTCCGATAGGGACAAAATTGATTTTAGGCTAAGTTCAAAACGAGATAGAAAAGTAGCAAAGAGATTTATTAAGAAGGCTTTGGTTTCAAATCAAAATCAAATGTCGAGAATGATGAAAGTTAATAATAATGATAACAGTTGATAAGAATGCATCTTATCCGATAGCTATAGATGAACTGGGATATGAGACGAATTTATCTAAAAATATTGAAATTGGACAAGTCAAGTATCATGAATAACATTATAGAACAAGATCATAGATTTATAAAGTGAATCGTTAATCCAATGTTAGGATTTCAGTCTTTTCGATCTGCTAATAAGACTTTAAAAGGAATTGAAGCTATGAATATGATCCAAAAAGGACGAGTAAATGATTTAAATTACTCTGTTCTTAATGAAGTCAAATACATTAATCAATTATTTGGTATAGTTTTATGATGTTAGTACATTTTCCTTGAATATTTTAACTTTTTTATACTCATAGATTTGCAGGCTTATTCTGGAGTTTTTGCAACGGAACTATGATTAGAAAAAATAGATTTGTCATTGAAAAAATACACATCTTGAACAACTTTTCCAGGCGTAATTGAGCACACAGCGGATAAGTTAGAATTGGCTTGGCTGGAATCGCTACGCTCTAAAGAAAATACACCTAACGTACTATTCATTGTTCTAGACGACCCAGGATTTGGACAACTTGGTTGCTATAAAAGTCCTCTCAAACACCCCATATGGACAGTTTGGATGCTAGTGTTACTTGCTTACAGCAATATGTATACTAATGCGCTATGCTCAACTAACTGCTCATGCATGCTTAACGGTCGAAACCACTGTTATAACAACATGGTCTGCATCACAGAAGGCTTGATATGTTATCCAGGTTAAAATGGTTATATAGCCTTTGAGAACGGCTTTTTGTCAGAGCTGCTTCTGTAGCATGGTTATAATATCTATGCTATCGGCAAATGGTACCTGAATACCAGCTTACCTTTGAGTCCACAGGCAAGATTCACAGTGTGATTGTGGATATGAGCGGTCAGCTGATATAATACAAGGAAGCTGCGATGCGTATTGCCATGACCCGGCAGTAAAATTGAACTAGCATACTAATTTTTTTTCTTTCGATGCCGATTTGTAGAGCAAATTCAGCCAAAAAAATGAGGTTTTATCAGGGAGTGAACTCTCTGGAAACCACTTTAGCCTTTTTAGAATCGAAATATGTACAGACAACTGACTAATTTTCACATTTATTTTATATAATTTTAATTGAATGCTAATTAATGTAACAATATCGTGAGCTTACCTACCGATATGGAAAGGAAAAAGTGATGATGTGGGTCTCCGGTTACCTTATGCTATTGCATCAGCATCTGTAGCAACTTTTTTTGTTTTTTGAAAGAACTAATGATTAATACTAACGTCATTTAGGACTTTATTCACACAAATTTATGTGGACCGTAGGCACCCACAGTAATGTCATAAATTCCCGTTGTTTGTGATAAAAAATTGCAGATTTGTGCATCATTAACGAGATTAGTAACCGTATATCTGACTCTAAATGTGGGATCTTTAAAAAATCCAATAAATCCTACTTTAATAGGAATAGTTTCTGTTATTACATTGAGTTTTAATCCTGTAATCTATATTCTGCTACGATCCGTACATTTGTTATGAGAGTTGACTGCTTCCACCGAAGAGATTATAAAAATGAGGCATAGTAATATTAAAACAAACAAATATTTTTAACCATGCACGCGTAAAAAACGGCTAACTTATTTAAATACTGTCATTAGAGTGGTTTTTTATTAAAACAAGATTGGACGGGGATTAAAATTGTCCCTGACTATTTCATATTCTAGTATAGTTTTCATGGCTCTCTATGGTCTTTAAGAATCTACAGTGTCTGATTGGCTTATTTACCGGCGTAATTCCTGTGATTAATTTTGTGCCATACTTATCGTAAGCATCTATCGTAATACTACCCATTTTCATTCAATAACCTCCAATTAAAAAAAACATTTGAATTTATAAAATAGAACTATCGATATTTAAAGTAATCTGTAATTTAATATGTAAAGAGTTAGATTATATAAGGTCACGTACACACACTCATATATATCTACTACTATATATATATGCACAGCTATATATTTATTTTTAAATTGCTAGTTATATCCTTAAATATATATATTGATAAACAAAACTAGCTAAAAATAAGTATTAAAAATATTATTTATTGTAAAACAATACAATTAATTATACAAGATTTAAATATAATTTAATCTTTAAAAGTATTCAATAGTTAATTGAAGAGTTCAATACTTAATATCTGCGGTATAAATAGAAATTCTATTTACAGGCTGTATTATCACACCTAAGCAGCCCAAAAAAAAGGAGTAGATGTTATGGTCTTGCTTGAAACTAACTTTTTTCTTTTTGATTATTGTGGGTAATCCGGTTGGTCTTAGATATCAGAAAGTTGATTTTGTTAGCTGTAGGTGAAGAAAATACCTGCAGCTCGATAGCAGATTTTCTTGAAAATACTGAAAAACCTTTGAATTATAACCAAATTTAATTAATTATATATCTTTTTATATAAATTCTAAATTGTACTAACCAAAATTAATTAGTATTACGTAATCCTGATCTCATGAATTATAGTACATAAAGGTCTTTCCCACCAGTTAACGAATGAATGATCCTAGATCTTACAGTATAATTATAATTAGTACATGTGGGACCATCCTAATCTCCTAAATAAAATTCTTTAAATCGCCCTACAATCGTCTATTTTTAACTTAGAGACTTCAAAGAGGTCATTAATGGCATGTTGTAACAGTTATTCAAGACGTGAAGATTTTCGCAGCCGATCAACAAACTCTTCGCTTTCGATATCGTAACCCAGGCCCCACAAGTCGACTCTACAAGTTTCTTCTACTGTAGTCTTTTTTTCCGAACCATGTTGAGGATAAAATGAATTCCCCGATCGAGCTCAATGAGTCTCTTTTCGATGTCTCCTGTCGCTTCCATAAACATCGATTAGTCTTGATGCCGTATAACTTTATCTTGAAGGCAGGAGTATCTTTCACAAAGTTCTGTTATGATCTTGTTTTTTTCTAAAGTCTTATATTTCCACGCCAAATATCTCACCAGGCCTGCAAATGGGCAGGCCCCTTAGCTCTAGATCTGGGAAAGGACCTTAAAGAACCTACAGGATATCCTTATTATTCAAAGGAAATAATTCTAATTATTTACACAAAAAAACAATATTGGAAGGAATTATCTAAAATAACCTATGTGTTTCTCATATCATTTTTGCGCTTACTGTTATGTAATCGATAGAAACGTGGATATTTCTGTATTTAATGGAATGATTCAATTAGCAAAAACGTAGGTAGAAAACAAGAACTTTCAGTTGGAATTTTAAACTAAACGATGCTATAAGGCGATATATTTTAAATATAATTTACATCACTGAAAACCTAGTCGATGACTTTTCAGCAATAGCTACGTATTCTGCAAATGATTCTGATTCCGGAATTGGTAAATTATCATCCAACAATCCCTGAACATGCATTTCAATAGCTTCATAGATATTCTTCTCCGTTTAGGCCCTGATAGAGCCAGTAGCTATACATCCTGGTAAGTCAGGAGAATATGCTGAATAGTTATTGCTTGCTTTTTCTATTACAACAAGGAAACGGTACATTTTTAGCTCTCCATTTTCAATCGCGCTTGCTTTACAATGCTATTTAACGTACCTGGAGCAAGGTCACCTCCGCTATGACCCGCAATCGTTACTCGGCCCGATTTAATCGGGTGTTTTATATTGCCTATGGCTTCCTTTTATGGCAGCCAGATACCAACCATCGGCTTCAAGTAGCTTGATAACCTCAAGCACTTTCATTTTAATCTGTCTAGTTCTATGCAGTCTGAATTTTATATAGATTATGGAGGTCAGATGATTAAAGTTTAAGAGTTTCTTATGTTGACTGATCAAAAGCCTATCCGAAAGATAAAATAGTTGTTATACCGGGTAAATTGGTTAACTATAAAACACAAAATCATACATGATTAAGGGATCCCTGATATACTCTAAATGAAGAAAGACCTAGATAAAGATGATTGAAAACTAATGAAGGGGTACTATATCTCCTGCATCCTGATTTCTAATAGAAAGCCCACCCAAGATTTTATGGAACTTCATAGACGGAGCATTAAATTTGTAGCTGATCTAATTAATTCCTTAAGGCCAACACAAGGTAATATTTAACGCTACTAGGTCCGATGCCAGTATAGAAAGTCGAGTCTTTTATATAAATAATGTTAAACGATGATCTGAAAGTAAGTTCTATTTCAGCTTTTGAAATCCGCCTGGGCCAGTAGCCTTCGGGCTCTTTATCGGAGAAACTCAGCATGAAATATTTGCCGCTTGATGCTAGCACTCTATGTATCTACCATGCAAAAATCGGCCTTTCCTCATCTGTCATCACATGAAACAAACCAGAATCAATAACAATATCGAATTCAGCTTCCGTGAAAAGTCGGTCCATCTGTAACACATTTCCGACTACAAAATTTACCTTAACATTATGTTTTATAGCTTTTGCTTTTGCGTCTTTGATAGCATCTTCAACAATGTCTATACCTGTAACATCACACCCATTTATGGCTAACATTATTGCATTATCACCCTGATCACATCTAATATCCAGAGCTCTTCCAGGCTTAATTTCTCCGCCTTTTATCAGAGCTTCGAAAACTGGCTGGAGATGATCGATATCCCATGGTGGTGTACCCTTGTATGCTTCATTCCAATCCAAGATAATCTTCTCACGATTAAAAATTCAGTTATCATTTTGATTGCAGATCAATATTTTGCTAATTGATCATTGTATGCTTTTAGCTTTCCCTAAAAAAAATTATATGATTAATTATAGTACAGTTTTCTTCTGATAAAATACTTCATATTATTTTCTACTTTTTTAGTTCACTGCAAAACAATATGCAGAAGGTTCCGTAAAAACGACTGTTTTCTACTTTTTTCCTATTACAAAACGAGGCTTTGCGGTTACATAGATGCATGGGTTTTACTACAAAACCTATGCATAAATGCAAGCAACAAAAACGGAAACATTGTCACCAAGAATATTGGCTCGACACCGATTTTGTTCAATAATTATAAAATAGAATGAATATCAAATCGCAGTTAATTTTTAGAATGTTTCGTACTTAAAATAAGTTTATTCAGAAATTATTAATATAACAGTATTGATATTAAAATAGTTTCTAATGTTGAAATATTTTATGGGAAAAGAAATTTTATTTAGAAGCTATTTTTTATAATTAATTTAAAATAACTACTGAACCAAGTAAATTTTGAAATTCATCAAAAGTAGTTGATGTAATAGAAAAAATATCAGCTAATTAATTTTTTATAACTTAAATAGTTACCAAAAAAATTCCAGTATAATTATCAATTTTAGTCATAGAGTAGTGAAATAAATGTTAAAACAATCACCCAGTAAAATTAAAATAGCACTGGCTAGTTTGTTGGTAGTTTTTTGTGTAGCTGCTGTGGCATCTCTGGCAGTGGGTGCTTACCAGGCTCATAGCAATTCCAGCAGCATGGGCAACAAAGGACTGCAATCATTCAGCACAGAGCAATTAGCCAAGCAGCATTGCCCATCCGATACTGTTGTTTGGCTTTAATCTTAACACACGCGTTTATCATTCCGAAGGTGAAAATTTGTACGGGAATACCAAAAATAGCGCCTTTGTTTATCAGAAAGAGGCAGATGATGCAGGAAACCGAGCAACACGGGAAAAGAGTGCTAAAAACAAAATTAAAGTACAGAGAATCCAATAAATCTCAATTTTTGTCTAGGGGTTATAAGATATATGTGCAATTTGTTGCAATCAGATGTTTATCAAAATTATTTATTTTTTAATATATTATTAATTTGAGCGATATAAAAGAAGTGAACTAAATGTTGAAACAATCATCTAGTAGAATGAAAAGAGTAATGTCCATTTTTTTTAGCAATCCTTTTTGATATTGAATTTGGTATAAATAAAAAAGTGTAGCCATTATCCTACTTTTTGCAGTGAAAGAAAAGGATAGAGGAAAGGTCATATTTTACAGAATTTCATCTACCTGTTCCCACAAATCAGATTTATTTAATCTATTTGTAAAGTTCTTTTATTGAACCATGCATCTGTCATCAGATTTATTTATTTAGATAAAATACTTTTATTGTGCCAAGCTTTTGAGTTGTGGGTTAATTTCAATCGCTTTATCATATGCTATTTTTGCTTCATCGGATTTATTCAAATTATCAAGAGCAGCTCCTTTATTATACCAAGCCATTGGATTATGTGGGCTAATTTCAATTGCTTTATCATATGCTTTTATTGCTTCATCAGATTTATTTAAATCATTTAGAGCAATGCCTTTGCCTGTCCAAGCCATCGAATCCTGTGTGTTGATTTCAATTGCCTTGTCAAATGCTTTTATTGCTTCATCTGATTTGCCTAAATTCCCTAGAGTGTATCCTTTACTGTCCCAAGCAATTGGATCCTGGGGGTTAATTTCAATCGCTTTATCATATGCTTTTATTGCTTCATCTGATTTATTTAATTCATTTAGAGCAAATCCTTTATTGTTCCAAATCGTTGAATTCCGCGGATCAATTTCAATTGCTTTGTCAAATGCTTTTATTGCCTTATCTGATTTGCCTGATAGACCTAAATCAATTCCTTTAATATTCCAAGCCGTTGAATTCTGCGGGTTAATTTCAATCGCTTTATCCTGCATTTTTATGTCATTTTCAATTGCTTTATTTAAGTCAGAGACATTGTTGCTGCTGGAATTTGGAACATCCGCAAGTTGTGCTGCCCCTGCTATATTAACAAGGATCAAAAACGCCAGTGCAGTGATCCCTAGAACTTTCAAAATTGTATGCTTTCTACTTATTTTATTACATTTAGTTTCTTTCATTTTCAGTCTCTCGATGTTTATTCAGATATTAGTGCTGAAAAATAACTACGAATTGCTATATCCATAGAAAATTTCGATAAACCATTAATTTTCACGGGATATTTATATGATATTTATAAGCATATGAGGATATTTATGTATTTATCGAAATCTGCTATAATTATAGTTAATTAATTATAAAATCTTTTGCATATTATATCTTGAATTATGTACAACAGTTGTAACCACTTCGATACATTGAACCTTTATTTATATTCTTTCATCATGAACTGTATTGAGTGTATTTCCACAAATGTTGAATTTTTTGTTCATACCAATTTACTTTGTAGGCTATAATATACACCAGCTACCGTTTTAATCAATGTAACGAAATTCTGTAATCCATCACGATAGGAGCTAGAAGCAATCGTTTTGACTTTTTCCTGAAGAACTCGGACAGAACGGCTTGGAAACAATAAACACGAAGAGCATAGGCTGATCCTAAAAAAAGCAAAATTAATCCATGGTTGAGACATATAAGGCACATTCAAATGACAGATTCAGAATATAGAGCCAAAGTTTGTGAAATTCTGAATATGTAAGAAATGGATTATGGAACCGAATAAACTTGTGAATGTCTCGATTAGAAACAAGGCAAATGTCATAGTAAGAGAATGACTAGCGACATAAAGCCTGAGAACTCAGAAAAATGTGAGTATAAGTATGCCAAAGTTGAACAGCAAATATATTCATGGTAATAAGAACTCAAAGAAGGAAAAAAGATGAATCAGGTCACCAAAAGAAGAATCATTACAGATTTTACACACTTCTTGAAAATTATCACTATCATAAAATATCATAAAGCCTAATTAATCTGGTTGGTTATGTATAATCTCAGATCTACAAGGAGGGATCATTTTATGAGACGTTCAGCTAAGGTGGAGCAAAAAAGATTTTTGACAAAATTTAATTTCATTATACTACTAAATCAGAGGTCAATGAACTAGCAATCAAAGTGATGTATATTGAATGTACTGATAGATTGGTAACATGGTGACGTTTATCCATGAAGTGGTTACATGGACAAGTAGAATCAATAACAATAACAAAATAAACTTGAAATTTACAAGTAATTATGCTGATAGGAAACTATTGAAGTATTATTTGATTATTCATTATCAAATAAGCAATAGGTATCTTCAAGTTAATTAAAAGTTACCCAAGTGTCATGTTCAATGATTAAATTGTCCTGATGATAGTAATGCGATTCCAAATTATTTTCACATACCTGGCTTTGGAATATATCCAAATCAATTAATTTACCCTTAAACAAAGAATTTATTTTGAAATCGACTAACTAGTTTTTCAGTTTAAATCTCACAGGACTATATAAATTACTATAGATAAAGCGAACATATATTAATGGGGTTTGTAATGGAAAAAATTGAAGTTAGAGAATTAGCGCCATCTGAATACAAAGAATGGGACATGCTTGCAGAAAAAGTTCAACCTGGTACACTCTTTCACACAAGTCAATGGCTTGAAATCTGCAGGGACGTTCTTTTCAGAGATCTCAGGATTTATGGTTGTTTCAGAAATGATGAGCTTGTTGGAGGATGCCCCCTCTTCGTTAAGAACCTCAAAGGGATATTGAAAGTAGGATCCTCCACCTGTAACATGACTGACTATTGTGGGCCCCTTATTAAGGAGAGTATGATCTCTAAAAAAAGCAAAAGAGTGCAGGAAACTCATGAAATTCTTAACTCACTTAGAGAATTCCTATGTAGACAGGGTTTTGATAGTATTCACTTAGTGTTTTCTCCAGGTCTTGAGGACATCAGACCATTTACATGGAATGGATGGGACTCAAAGGTTCACTATACCAATTATCTAAATCTGAAAGAAAATGTTGATAATAATATTTCAAGGAAAATTCGGAGAGAACTTAAATCTGCAGCTGATGCGGGACTAAAGGCAAGGGTAAGAAATGATTCTGAAACCTATTATGGTCTATTTTCTATGGTTTATGAAAAACAGAAAATGAAACCTCCAGTTCCCAGGGCATTTTTCGATCGAATTTTTAATCTGATTCGGGAGAAATCTGTTGGTTATATGTTTGTTTCCGAAACTCCAAATGGAGAGGCAGTTGCAGCACATTTGAACCTCTACGGAAAGAAATGCACTGTTACCTGGTCTTCTGCCCTTAACCCTTCTTTTAGCCGAATGGGTGCTAATACTCTTCTATATTATAGTGAATTTCTTGACTTGCAATCCAAAAATTTTGAATATATGAATGTCATGGCAGGAAACGTTCCCAGATTTGCGGACTTTATCATTGGTTTTTCTCCTGAAGTAGTACCTTATTACAGTGTAACCTTAGATAGCAAAAAGTGTTCAATACTTAAAACACTATACAAAAGTACTCACGTGGGAACTGAATAATAGATTAAAAATATTCTCAAAAATATAGAAAATTGGATTTCCCTAAAAATAATTTATTCAATTATTAATTTATTGTTTTTTGGATGAAACTCTGAAGTTCTTTTTGTAAGATCTCTACAAATTTTTATAATCTTCCCATGTTTTTTTTCTTTACGTTCGCAAGGAAAGACGAAAATATTTTATTGAATGTCGGGTCATCATGCAAGGTTACAACATAGTATATAGGCGTTATAATCACTGCTGTAAGGAGAAGAACATAAAAGTTCGCGGAGAGTACTTCCAGCAGAATTAACGGGATCGAAACGACCATGCCGATTGCCGTATACTTACAAAGTATCTTTACGCTTTCCATTTTATTAATCCCTGCAAGGTTCAGCAAATATGCATTGTTCCATAGCCAGAATAAAATTCCCGTAAAACTAAAAAGGGCAAGGGCAAATTCAGCGCTTCCATAATTCCCACCTATAACCAGTGCCATGACTCTTGAGATTAAAAGAAATATACTGAAGGTTAACCAAACTCCCTGTTTATCGAATACACTGTAAAGAATTGAAATAGGCGAGGAAAGGAAGACCAAGAATATCCACGGCACAAGAATCTTTATATATACACCAGATGTATACCAGCTTTTTCCGAAAGCGAAGGTAAATATCTCACCTCCAAGAATCAGCAAGAGTATCATAGGAAATACTCCTATTAGAATTAGTTTTTTGTAAACCTCACTAACTATTACTTTCATATTTTCAGGATCGTTTCCATTTTTAACTTCACTTATTTTCTGAAAAAAAACTTGTTGTATAGCGGTTCCGAGAAGTCCCATAGGCATATTTACTACCTGATTAGCGAGTGAAAAATATCCTACAACGTTCGTTCCGTAATAATATGCAAGCAAAAAGGTAGGTACTTGTGGCGAAATCGTGTTTGCAAGTGTAGACCAAGAACTAAACAAAGGAAAATTTTTGTATTTAATAGCCATATCTTTCATTTTTTTAAATGATATTCTCTTGAAAACCCATAAGTCATTTTTTGCGCCTTTTAGCATGAATAAGTCTGCAAATCCATATCCTACAACGTATCCGGCTATCAGGCCCAAAGGAGATACATTCCAGATAGGGATAACCAACTGGAAAACTTTAGTTGAAACTGTATTTAATATTCTGGATCCTGCTATAACTCCAAAACGGATCTTTCTTGAAAGCCAGTAATTTTGCACGAAAAAAATGCCATTAAAGAAAGTTATTGCTGGGATGTAAATTAAATATTTTGAAATTCCTGGAGCATTGAGCATGTGCTCAACATCTTTTGGAAGGAATAACACTGCTACAGCTGTGAGTAAAGAAGTCAGGGTTACCAATATTGCACAGAGAAAAGCAACGTTCGCAGATTCTTCCTCTGTTTTTGGTAACATTATCGCAAACTGATATGAAAAAGTAGAAAAGATTATGAGTATACCAGATATTGAGAGAAAAAGCTGAAAAATTCCTAAATCTTCAGGGCTGTAAATCCTAGTGAGTAAAGGTACAAGGAGTATACCTAGGATCTGTGCCGTAACACTCCCAGATACGAGTTTTAATACGTTGGCGATAAAATTTGATGCCTTTTTAGGTTCTAACATGTAATTTACAACCTTAAAATATAACTCAAAAATTTAAGCATGTTTTTTAAGTTGGATAATCAATAAGTAAACAAAGTTTTTTATGGATTTAATATCTATCTTCTATTTTTTTCTTTTAAATAGGCAAATACCTCTTCATTATCATATACTAACGCATAATCCCTTGCTTCGAACGTTTTAAAAAATTCTATTGGCAATGTCTGGATAATATTTACCCCATAACGGGTAGGATCGTTGATGGAAATCGGTTCATTCAGAGTTGATTTTCTCAGCAGGACCATCGAATTTCCATCTATTTCTTTTGTCTGTACATTATGAATGTTAAAATAGGTTGCGTTACTTGGATTATATTCAGAATCGCTGTAAAAAATACAACTGTCATAAGGAGAATCCATTAATATTTTCCCAGAGTATGTTTTAGATATTGTTTTAATAGCCTGGATTTCAATATCTTTGAATTGATTTCTTATGGTTTGATCCTTTGCCACAAGAGGATTGTCTTTATTTATTCCCGGTGTTGTAACCATAAAAAATGAAAACAATAGAATTATTGTGAAGATCGCAAAAATCCTTGTTTTTCTAAGGTTAAAAAGGCTTATCAATTTTAGTATATATGAGGCAGCTACGAGCACCAGAAATACTGATATCAAGGGAAACCATCTGTTCGTCAGAAGATTCCTCATCCCGAGCAAGGGAATCCCATAAGCAAAACTATACAGAATTACAACCACTAAAGCAACTGAAAATTTGTTGATTTTATTGGCATTTTCTCGAGAAAACCACGCTAAAACTCCTCCAATAGCAAAAAAAGGTAAAATTAGGTAGCTTATGTGGAGTAGAACAACTTCTAACATTCCTTGGTTGGTTATAGAGCCTAAAATTAGTTCATCTCTTGAGTAATTTGTTCCTGTATGAAATACTTCCATTAGGGGCTTCAAAATCATCTCAAAAAAGGATGTATTCGGGTTGACGTATGTAAACATCCAGTAAGTCTGCATACTAACTATAAAAAAAAGAATATAATTAAAACCGATTATCTCGGAAGGGGAGTTCTTATACAGGTGGTTATGGAGATATTTGGCAAGATATATTGTGACCAAACCAAAAAGTACCACAAAGGTAGTCAGTTGGTGAGTCAAAATCATCAAAATAGTAATTAATAGTATGAATCCTGTATACTTCAATTTTTGTTTCTCGCTGTAAATTGCGTATATCACAAATATAAAATAGCAAAGAACTAGGGAACCCGGAGTTATGTTTGCAATTCCTGCAACAATATTTTGGTTATTTAAGTTTATTAGTAAAGCTGCCAACAAGCCCATTTTAGGGCCTTCAAGTTTATTTCCTATGAGGTAAATGCCTGTTGTAATGAAAATATTGGCAAATCCTATGGAATAAAAAAATGCGTCTTTTATATCTACTTTGCCTATTATCTGAGTAGCTGAAATGAATATATGAGCAAGAGGGTAATAGAAATACTTATCACTTATTTGAAAAGGAGCAATAAATCCAGTATTAGTAATTATACGTGCCATATTTGCATGAAAATAGGCATCGTAACCCATGAGACTCGGAAAATTATAAAAAATCCCGGCTCTTATGAGGATTGAAAGCAATAATATCTGCAACAATATAGAGTTTACCCTATCTCCATCTCTAACATAAAGAATCTCGGAGGCTATAATACCTGCTAAGATACATATTAGTATAAAATAAGATATAGGTCTATAATATATATTCATGCTGTATATTAATATGCATATAAGGAAAAATACATAAAATGAGAGATTCAAAATATTTTTTAGTCTGTCCTTCCCTAAAGATATATAAGCCTCGCTTTTAAATTTTTTTCTAAATAGGGTATAGATTAAGCAGGAAGATAAAATAGCAAGCCCAATATCTTTTTGGTTTAACTTGACTAGATAATATAAAGAAATAATCAATAATCCTAACCCAATTCCCATAAAACTAAAAATTACGTCAAAGTTTTGAGTAAATTTTTCTAAATATTTTCTGACAGTTTCCATACATCCCCACATGATCATAAATTTTTATGTACAAATTACTTACCAATTAAATAATCTTCTTTTTTAAGTAGATTATATTTATTGCAGATCATACTTTTTCCTTGAACTTATTCTTTTGACTCGTTATTTTTGTAGTATTCGTAATTTTTCTTCCATTAGAAAAAGGTTTGAGTTCTAGATGCCATCCAGGTACTCTTTTGGCCAAAATACTGCAAAATTGTTATACAAGATCTCAGGCAGGTCTCCTGCATGGATGTTTTATGTAAGATGATGGTAAGTGCTCTTCTGTGACTTTTAAATGTAAAGATAAGCTTTTATGTGAGTTCCAATGCTTGCTTGAAGTCTAGATACATCTAGTTGAAAAGATTTGTATCCATTATGTTTAGGGGGATTTAGAGATATCAATTTCTTCTCCTATTTTATGATCATATAAGCTGAAGGTTGGAGCATTCAATTCCTGAATCCTGAACAATAATGATAACTGAAAGTGAAATCATAAATAAACCCGCTTTTGCCAGCAGTTCACAGATTTTCGATCTTTAAACTGCAAATAATGATTTCTGTAACTAATATTTTTTTGAGCACTTTTTTTAGCTTTTTTTTCTTTTGATTTCCATTGGGTTGTTATATCCTCATACCTGCCGTGAAATTCTACTTTCCATCCATTACCTAAAATACGGCTTATTTCTATATCCAGTGCTTCAATTATGAAGGTAAAATCTCCATTCACTGAATCACGGGTCAATAAATAAAAAGTTGATGTCGCTTTGCATTTCTTCTTCTAGATCTATAATTTATCTGAAATTCAATATATACTCATTTTTTATATATACTTGATAATAGAAGCATAGAAGCTACTATAAACTGGCATTTTTTTTTAGAATTTGTAAATTTTTGATCTCAGTTTCTCACATTCTATTAAATAAAAAACATATGCAGTGAGCCTGCTACGGGTTATATTTTATGATATCTGGATATTTGGAAGTCAATCTATTTGTGATCATACTGTACTCAATTTCACGCTTCAAAACATTATTTGACTGGCAAGGTAATAAAAAAACCTCTTATATTCATATAAAAGGATAGGGTATATCCTCAGTTATTATAACTAATTTCAATTTTTTATACTTTATTATGTTTTTTAACACTATGTCCTTCTTATCTTTACCATTTGAACTTCCAACTTTATTAAATATTTGGTTAATTCTCCGTGTTAAAAAATTAGAATAAAAATAAATGCTTATAGATTGAAATCGAAAACTGGAAATTGAAAGTAAACTAGAAATTGAAATTTAATGACTTAGAGCTTATATGGAGCTGAAATCGAGTGCCTCAAACATTTAACATTGTTAATATAGATGAGGTTTTATCGATATGCAAGAACGTACCTAAAAAAACCGAAAAATGACCAAATTATTTAGTTCTACTTTTATATATTTAAATTTCAGTTAGCAAGTTTATTGAGAGAAAATTCTAAACAGAAAAATACAGCTTATATTTCTTCAAATGTCTTAGTTGCGGCAACTTTGAGATTAAATGTGATATTCTTTTATACATATCTCCAAAGCCAAAGATAGTTTAAACCTGCATCTTTTACATAATCTCATTATTCTAATTTTCTAAAGCTTAGAAGTATGTCGTGATTACCTGCATACCTTTTAGACAGGTATTTCAATGATTAGATTATTATATCTTATAAAACTTTTTAGTCGTAAGTTGCTAGGCAAAAGATCAGAGGCGGGCATTGCATAATGTTTAAATAGTTTTCGATTCTCACTTTTTTATGCAGACTCTTTGGTCTTTGGGTCTGCACTAATTTTGGGGAATGTTTGGTTATTCATGTCCTCATTTCAAATCTGAGCATGGCGATCTCCCACCCATAACTTTCATTAATCGCAATTCTTGTTTTTAAGCTTCTCAAGCAGTGCCGAAACTCTTTCTTTTGCAGCCTCTGCCTCTTGCAAATCCCTAGTGATGGCAATATCTAGAATGTCACCTTCCTTACTTCCAGAAGGCAATAAAATGAGAGGGATTTTGATATTAATTTCTTCTTCGTCCCTTACAAGCAATACCGCAACAAATCCTTCAATTCTATCAAAAGTAACTTTGAAGCTCTCCATAACATCAATTTTCCGTACTCACTGAATAGGAAGATCCATCCGTTATTATAGTGATTGTTCCGTCCAAATCGGTTCGATATACCTTGGAAACCTGATGCAATCTATCTAAAGTATTTTGATGCGGATGTCCGTAGTCATTTCCCGCACCAACTTCGATAACACTTATATCGGGACTTACTGCACTAATAAAAGGAGCTCCACTTGCTGTCCTACTGCCATGGTGCCCGACTTTCAGGATATCAGCATCAACATTGTAGCCATTTTTCATTATCTCATTTTCTGCTTCAATCCCCGCGTCACCCATCAATAAGAAAGTTACATTTCCTTCAGTAACTTTTAGCACAACCGAGTTCTGGTTGATGTCATCGGTAAAGTATGTACTCCCTGGGTTCAGAACCTGGACATCGACACTGGATGTGAAGTTGATTTTGTTACCCCTCTTTGGAGTCTCAAATAAAATATTCTTCTTATAGATTGTAGTCAGCATATTCTCATAGGTTTTGGAGGAATGTGCGTAGCCACTATCTACAAAATGCCCGATTGGAAAATCATTAAGAATAACAGACATTCCCCCAATGTGGTCGCTGTGGGGGTGCGTAGCTACAACGTAATCAAGAGACTTGATACCTTCGTTCTTTATATATGTGGCTACTTCGTTTCCTTTGTCTATTTCACCAGAATCAATAAGCAGTATCATCATCGTGTTCGAGTAAAATTGAATCTCCCTGGCCGACATCGAGAAAGTGAACAGTAAGGTTCCCTCCTGCAGATGAAAGCTCTTTACTTTGACTTTCTATTGTAGGATTCTGCTGTTTAACTGTAGACCCTGGTATAGGCTGTTCAGTTTGCTGTGCTGGCTGTTCGGAAGCTGCTGTTTTTTCTGTAGACACTTTTTCTGGAGCATTCGATTTCGAATCACTACATCCAGCTGCAACGATCACAAATAATAAACAGATAATGATAATAAAAATTAGTGAAGGTTTCATGAGAATAGCAATGCCATAAAGGTATTATAAAAATTTGATTTTATTGAGGCTGTTCATATAATTACAGGCTACAAAATGAAACATGCAAATAAACTTAAAACTTGAGGAGCACTCCAAAAATTGATATAAATAAAGCACTCTATTTTTACAATAATTACAAAATATCTGGAATGTCAAATTGCAGTTGACTTTTTAAAATGTTTTGTGCTAAAATAAACTTCATCAGAAACTATTCATAAAAAACATTAATATCAATTTATTGTTCAATCTTAAAATATCTTATGGAGGGGAATAAGTTTTATTCAGAAACTATTTTTTATAATTAATTTAAAATAACTACTAAACTAAGTAAGTTTTGTAGTTCATAAAAATTAGTTGATGTAATAGAATAGATATCAACCAAATAATCCTTTATAGCTTGAATAGTTACCAAGAACGAATTCCAGTATAATTATCAATTTTAGTTATAAAGGAGTGAACTAAATGTTGAAACAATCATCTAGTGTAAAAAGATACTTATTATTTTGCTGTCAGTCCTTTTTGTAGTATCGTTGACAGCAGTTTTCAGCTAGTGTATGCATCTATGGTGGAAAAGGCATCAAGCAATGATGGCAGGCAACAATCAGAATGACATTAGCACCAATCTCCGAAAACACCAGGCTTAGGCAAATTTCGTTACCTTTCTAGTATTAGTAAAACGGTAGCTATCCAACTAATTTGTTTGGAAATCGCGCTTTGGGAAAAATAACTGAAAAAACTTGAGATATTTTTCTGTAACTTTAGAGTATTTTGATAAACTCCATTGGTTTGGCCGTTTATTTATAAAGCTTGTATAGATTATTTATTGAGATAGAAATTTTACCGAAATCCTGCTCATTTTGTATTTACTATACACAGTTTTTTGTGAGAAAATCTCTGCATTTTCTCATTTTCAGCCTGAGTTTCAGATTATTTTTAGTCAAATTTATGAATAATACATATATTTTATCAAAAAAAATGTATTAAATAACTGATTTTCTATATATATTTTTTTAACTTTAACATTTGCTTCTGTATTGTTAATTAAGTTTTCATAGATATTTTTCAATATATATCTATAGTTATATCTATTAATAATTAATATATTATTTTTATTGTTAATATTTATTTTTTTTAGTCTTATTAGTTTATTTAAAAGTCTGATGAAATAAATGATAAGTAAACATAAGTTATATTCGATAGCTTTAGTGGCAGCAGCTGTTATTATGATGCTGGTAAATATAGCAGGCGCTGCTCCATTTGCATATGTTACGAATACATGTGACACTGTTTCAGTAATTGATACAATAAACAATACTGTTACAGCAACTATAAAGGTAGGAAACTTTCCTTATGGAATTGCCTCACATCAGATGGGAAAAAGTATATGTGACGAATGCAGGTAACAATAACTTTTCTATAATATAGTGCTCCAGGGCAGTCTATCACATATGCATACACTGTAAAAAACACAGGAAATGTTGAGATTAAAGGACCTATCAATGTCACAGGCGACAAATTTGAAACAATAACTATACCAAACAGTGATGTCCTTGGTAAAGATTCAAGCGTTACAGGAGCAGCTATCTACAAAATAACAGACTCCGACATTAATGCAGGTCATGTGACCAATTTAGCGTATGCAACAGGTTCATTCAATATTAAATCAATAATTTCACCCAGTGCTATTGCGATAGTTCGCTATGAACAGTCAATTAAGAAGGAAGATCACAATGAAGAAGATCACAATGGTGACAGAGATAACTATAGCGGACCCGGCTATGGTAGTCATGGCGATGCTGTAATTCCTAAGATCACTGGACCAAGGTATGGCAAGTATGGGAGTGAACCCTCTGCAACAACAATGCCATCGGAACCTAATAAGTCTGCAAGGGTAAAGTTTTTTCATCGAAGTGTCACAAGGACGAATGTACTTTGAATAAATATAAACATCATGCTAAAAAGCATAAAGCAAAGAAAAATTGCTAAGTGTAATTTAGATAAAATAGAGTTGGATTTCTAGAGAAGGGACCCACATCTGAAAGCGTTAAATATCTTGTATTAAATTTTTAAGTTTGTGAGTTAATTTTGATAGTGTAAATCTACAAATGTTGAATGTTTTATTCATACCAACTAATCTTCTAGATATCTAAAGTTACAAATTTGATAGGAAGGTAAAAAGTAAAACGACATCTTTTTGAGATTAGGGGTATAGTATTGTAATAGGGGAAATAAAAGAATTTATCGCAGATGCCAAGTAGGTTAATATTATATATAATTATATAAAAATATGTTGGAAAATATTAATTGTTATATTTTTTAGAAGTACTGTGAATAAACGTATACTACGAGCACTACTATTGATCCAAAATTGCTCAGTCTATTAACAGAACGAGTTAAACGATTAGGAAAAATAAGGTTTAAAGTATCGAATTAATCATCTCACTAACTATATAAACAATATTTCATTGTTGTTAATTTCATGTTGATATATGTTAACTCAATGCATAATTTAGAATTGTTGGTCATCTAATTTTTAGGCAATGATGAAATTCTTTAAGGTCATCTGTATTACCCTATTTCTTTTTGAGCCTTCTGTAGTACTTATTATATCGCCTATAACTTCTACGCTGGATACTATTAAAGGGAATAGACAAATCGAAAACAAGCAAAATAATTTAAACCCTTGTCCTGGGATTTAAAGGTTAAATTACTTATATCGAGCTTCAAGGAAGTACTAATTCACCTTTTTAGTCAAAATTAATTACTATATTTGAAAACAAAAAAACAAGTTGGACGGTAAATAAACATAATCATTTAAAATTAAGGCGCTATGCGTTTTTCGGTGCTTTTCATTTTGTGGTATATGATATCTGGTTTTTATTATTTTACCGATCCCTACTAGTTGATAGTCTTAAAATTAGATAGCTACAAATAGTTCAGAACTAGTAATTCAAAATGGAGAACTTAAAATAGAGCTTGAAAATTAAAAATATATGGTATACGTTGCAAACAAATAGGCATATAGTGTACGTCAAGTAATGTATACCAGTATATTCACGCAATGGAAGACATAAGACATGATAGTTTTTTCGATAAACTGTTATTTTCAGGTATCTAAACAGTTTAGAACATGATCTAACTTTAAATTAGTCAACAATTAGCATTCACAGACTGTTTTGCCTTTGCTGCTACATTTGTGACAAGATACTCCATTGGTAGCACTCATCATGTCTACATGTATGGCAGCAGTAGCTGTCACAAATGCTTCCAGAACTACTGCAGCTATCGCAACTATGGTGTCCATGCGAATGGCACGCATTTGCTGCTCCAACAGTTAATGATGCTACAAAAAGAACTGCTAGCAAAATAGTCAATATTTTTTTTGCTTTACTAAATGACTGTTTTAACATTAGTTTCATTCTTTTTTTATTGAAATTAATAAGGCTTTAGGGATGTTTGTTTATTGATTCAAGTCTTTTTTAAATGGTAAATGAACTATGAACTTAGTTCAAGTGCGCAAATTAAACTTTACAAAATTATCTGATTGGCTATCTGCTATTTGACTGTTAAACGGTTAATTAGGTTTAATAAAGCTTTACTTATTTACTTCCATAAATTAATCGAGTTTAGCCATAAAGTACTGTATAAATCTCAAAATGAATTCAAGTTGTTCAATTAAAGTACCAAATGGTACTGAAATTAGTTAAATAACATACATAAAATGACTACAATTTACGAAAAATCATTAAACAAATTGCTACGGCCAATATTTCATGGGAATCTTCATCGTCTATGTCATGATCTCTATCAAGATCTTTGACATTATCACCACGTCACATCCTTAAACCTATAATTTACTTTGATATAGGTCTCATCAACTCTCCACGAATCATTTGTTGATCTTGAATGCATTTCTTATCGTCATTTATATTTCAGGTGAATATTGATGTACTTATCTCATCATAGTACTGTGATCAGCTTGAATTTCTCTTTCTGCCATTATTTCCTCTAAAGTCCTGTAGCTCAATGGATATTTTAGGTACCATCTTACATTCAATAGGATAATTTCTCCTCCAGAATGCTTCCATTCAAAGGAACCAGATAGCATACTGCATCCTTGATCTCCTCTTTATTCTATTGTATCTTTCTTATGAATTTTTGCAACAGAATCCAAAAAGTTGAAGCAAAGAATTTTTGATGACCTGAAAACAGTAGAAAATTAATTAATGAGGAACTAAATATTAACTGAGATTTCCAATGCCCACAAAAAATAATATACTTGTTACGGGTGGAGCCGGTTTTATAGGGAGCCACCTAGTTGATCGTCTTATAGAGGAAGAAAACAAAATTACTATTTTTGATAATCTGAGTTCGGGAAAAATTGGATTTATAGAGAAACATCTTGAAAACACTGATTTCACATTGAGAAAAGGAAACCTTCTTGACCATGAAGTGATAGAAAGAGTTTGTAGAGATATTGACCTAGTTTATCATGTGGCTGCGAATCCAGATGTCCGGCTTGGGGCTTCAGATACTAAAATCCATTTCGATCAAAACATTTTGGCAACCTACAATCTTTTGGAAGCTATGCGGAAAAACAACGTTAAAAAAGTTGTATTTACTTCCACCTCTACAATTTATGGGGAGGCACAGATAATGCCAACTCCAGAGAATTATGGTCCTCTTATCCCGATATCACTATATGGTGCTTCCAAACTTGCCTGTGAAGCTCTTGTTACCTCATACTCTCATACTTTTGATATACAAGCATGGATCTTCCGTTTTGCAAATATTGTCGGCCCCCGTAGCACTCATGGTATTATTGTTGATTTTATCAGAAAACTACGGGAAAATCCTATGCAGCTGGAAATTTTGGGCGATGGTCAGCAGGAAAAGTCCTATTTGCATGTATCAGAATGCGTCGATTCGATATTGTTTGCAATAGAAAAAAGCAGAGAGGATGTGAATATTTTCAATATTGGATCGGAGGATACTATCAATTCTACCGAAATTGGAAGAGTTATTGTGGAAGAAATGGAACTTTCTGATGTTAAGTTTATCTACACTGGAGGAAGTAGGGGCTGGAAAGGAGATGTACCAAAGATGAGATTAGACATCGAAAAACTCAAGTCCACAGGATGGAATCCTGCCTATACATCGGAAAGAAGCGTGAGGGAAACTTCGAGAACATTACTTACCTGATATAGGTTCATGTGACCCTTTCAGTTATCTGTTATTGATTTTCGGAATAAGTCTTAATATTTTCTCTTTGTTTCTGGAGTAGGATCGATCAAACTTGCATTTTCTGAAGTAGGAATCTTTTTGGTTCCGTTGCAAAAAACTCGGAATAAAATATATGACTAATGAATAAAAGGCAAAATATCCGAACAGAGTGTACCAAATTATAGAACTATCTCAAATAATTGATTAATATATTTGACTTCATTAAGAACAGAGTAATTTAAATCATTTACTCGTCCTTTTTTGATCATATTCATAGCTTCAATTCCTTTTAAAGTCTTATTAGCAGATCG
>OCZT010000077.1_pt1 | contig 84995 bp, 78 predicted proteins | sample 1539031 | NCBI WGS metagenome assembly OCZT01 (sample SAMEA3539308, study PRJEB22396) | soil metagenome | biome: tundra; feature: field; material: soil | place: USA | collected 2010-05 | depth 0.15 m
GCTGCACCGGGCGAGCAGCCGGGCCCACGCCGCGGAAGGCGCGCTCGGCGATGCCCAGATGCATGTCGCGGATCGCGCCGGGGAAACTGCGCAACTCGTCAAAGGCCAGGGCGCTCAGCGCCCGAACCTCGTTCGGCGCAGAACTCTGGACGCCGCCGTCAACGCTAATCGACTCCGTGCTGGCCATTCCTGTCTCCCATCCGTCATCGCCGCCGATCGAGTAACTGAGGCTAACCCTCGGCGCAGACTACTCCTTCACAGCTTCTTTGTTACGTTCGTTACAAGAGCAGAAGCGCCCAGCGAGACGAGCTCCGCTGCCGCCTGGGACAAGGACCGATCCTCTGCTGTGACGGTCGGCTCGCTGCTGGTCTTGCCGCAATCCAGCACGGTCGATCTCGGACCTCCTCTTTGACGAAGGCCACAATGGTTGCGACGTGCCGCCGAGGCTGCTGCTCCCCGGCGAAGGAGCAGTGGGTACCGAGCTCCTGGGTGGTCGAAAGAGCTCCCACTGGAGGCGGAACGCTCACACCCGTCGACGTGTTCATTGCCCTCGCTGACCTCCTCTGCCGTACTCGAGCTCATGCGGGCTGCGCTCGGAGCGACGTTGTCCGACCGTCCGCAAGCGCGGCGCGTACACGACAACCGCTGTAGCGAAATCGGACCGGCGTGCTACTACGTCTGCAGAGCGCTCCACATGATCAACCTGGTGGACGGCCGGCGCTTCTCGTTCCCAGCACCGGGGGAACGCTTGGCTGGGTGCCATACCAGTGGGGCGGAGCGGACACCCCGATCGGGCCGACCGACACCAAGCTCGCTGCCCAGGCAGCGATCCCGCCAGCGCGCGCGGGACAGACAACGCTGATCATGCTTCGCTTTGGACGCAAGTGCGGTTGGGCAAACGACCGATCGACTAGACCCGGCTGTAGCACGGCGACGGCCGAGAGTCCCGCGCGCATGCTCAGGTCTTCTCCGTGGCAGCACTGTCTCAGAACGGAAGGCTGAGCGGACGGGTGCTCGATTCGGCACAGGCAGGCGAACATTTGCCACTGGAAGCAAGCTTGAACAGCCCGGCCTCGCAAGCCGTCGACGAGTCCGTCCCGCCAGAGGCTCGGGGACTCCGGCGTCCAGCGGGTGGATGGGCTTGAGGTTCCCGGTAAGACAGCGCGGGCGCCCACAGCCGGACGCCCCGGGTCGAGGCCCGAAGTGCTCCGGTGGTCGATCGGTCGATGCTTTCGGTCGCGAACGGGATCAAGCGGCCTGCTTGCGACGATCGAGTGTGAGATGTTGTCCTGTGTGAGCGTCGAAGCAGATCGGCTCGGATGACCGAGCCGCCCGACCAGGAAGAGTTGGCGCCTCGCCTTACCAAGGGAGTCCGCAACGCCCTCGCTTGGAGCGAGGAGGCGCTCTACATCACCGTCGGCCTGCTGCTGCTGGCGGCGGCGGTGTTCGTGTTGGTGGGAACGGTCAGTGGCCTCGTCAGCTCGATCAGGACGCATCAGAGCGCCGTGAATATCGGCGTCGTTTTGCTCGACCACATATTGCTGACGCTGATCGTGGCCGAACTGCTGCACACGCTGCGCTTCGTCGTGCTGCGCGGTGAGATCGTGGTCGAGCCTTTCCTATTCGTTGGTCTGATCGCCGTGGTGAGGCGGATTCTGATCATCACCGCTGAGCTGGAGCGCCAAGCACCTGGCGGACGTACCCTCACCAACCAGCTACTCGAGCTCGGGTTGCTCGGCGTCCTGACGCTGGCGCTGGCGATAGCAATCTATCTCGTGCGACGCGGCGGCCCCGCAGGCTACGAGCTCGCCCCTCCGCGCGATATCGAGTCGCCCACTAATTCGCCGACGTGACTCCTGCGCTTGCTCCAGGGTCGCCAACCTAACTCGCCCCTGCGCAGGAGATCTGGCGCCGTCGGGCGGCGATCGCACCGCTCGTGCTCCGGACGATTGCGAAAGCCTTCACGGCGGGCACGGTGGCTCACGAGTTGGACGACAGGCATGTGCGGGCGGTCGCGCCCGACGAATCGAGGCTTGGCGATGCGGCGGGCGCGATCCTGCTCGACCTCGCGGCCGGCGAGAGACTGTCTGAGCATGAGGTTCACGAGCGCGCGTGGCTCTCGACCACAGCCGGCGGCGGCGGGTGCGCGCGGCCGGGACGGTCGTGTCGGTCGCGTATGCAGAGTTCCACAACGGCGTGTTGGCGGTGCTCTGATTCGACGAGTTCGAGCGGGTCGGTTCGGTTGGTGAGAAACGCGAAGTGGCGCCAGTCGGGCCACAGCTCCGCTTGTGCACCGACCAAGCGGGTGCGGCGGACGACCAGGCGCTGCCCCACGAGCATCGTCTGGGCGATCTGCGTCTCCCCACCCTCGGGGGTAATCGGTCAGCGGCTCCCAATCCTGTTCGGGAATCGCTGCGATCGCGGCCGTGACGTACTTCTGTTGGCCCACCCCGACCGAGTAGGTCCAGCCCGCGGCCTGTGAGCGAGCCATGATCTTCTTTCCAGAACCCGGAATCGGCATTCTTAGCCCTAAAGAGTGCAGCCGACCGCTAGCGGGCTGAAAAGAGAAGGCAGGCATGGCACAACATCGGCGTGCCGGTTTACCGCCCGGAGGTGGCCGACACCCACCGCGCTGGGAGCCGCCTACGCGGCGGGCCTGGCGACCGGGTTCTGGGACAGCGAGGAGGACCTGCGCGAGAACTGGACCGAGGACAAGCGCTGGAGCCCAAGATGGATGCCGACAAGCGCGCCGAGTATTACGAGTATTGGAATAGGGCAGTCCTCGGACCTTCGACTGGTTCGCCTGACGGCCCGTTCTGAGGGCCTCAGGCTCGGCCCAAGCCCTCGACCTCGATCAGGCACCCGGCGTTGTCGGGGTCCTGGGGGATGAACCGGGTGAGTAGAGCCGAGGGCTGTAGCTCGTCCAGTAGGCCGCGGGTCAGTCCGCGGTGTAGCGTGCAGACCACCTGTTGGTTCGCGCGGACCGCTTCGCGGTAGGGGCAGTTGCCCAGCCGATAGACGACTCGCCCCACTTCGGGCCGCTCGCGTCGGGGTGCAAACCCGAGCGCGGTAAGGCTACGGCCCATCGTCTCCTCGGCCTGCGATCCGGCCCGGTCATGAGCAAGCTCGCGACCAAGCTCTCGTCCGGCGCGCTCGATCTCGCGCAGGCGTCCTGGGCGGGGCGGGGTGCTGCGAGCAAGCCAGCGCGCGAGCTGTTGGTAGGCGTCGGGAGGCTCCCCGCCCGGCAGCGCATCGGGCGCAACCGACCAGCTGTCGCGCGGTCTGCCGCGCGGCTGTGGCACTCGCTCGCGAGCGACGAGCCCGGCGACTTCCAAACGTTGGAGATGAACACGCACCCCACTCGGGTGAAGCGTAAGCTCTGCGGCTAGTTCATCGGTGCCAGCAGGCCGGCCCAGGCTCGCGAGGCGCGCGAACAACCGGGCGCGAGTCGGCTGGGCCAGGGCGTCGCCCGGACCGTCGCGTGCTTGGTGAGGCACAGGCAAAGTTTCTCATAGACATCCTTGTCAAAGCGGCCGCCGATCGACGAGCGACAGATCGAGATGAGAACGCGGAGCGCGTGACGACGTGGTGGTGTGCTCGGTGCGGGGGATCGATGCGTCGCAACACTGCCTGGGGATCAGCGTATGGCGACGCATCGACTGGGTAAACGCCAACCTGTATGACCATCAGCATGATTGTTCCGTTGGCAGGCACGAGACTGAACTGTGTTTAGGGCGCCTGCTGCACCGCGTCGCGTCGATCACCCACGCTAGGGCGACTGGCAGCACGGCTGGGGCGTACTTCGAGCAGAAGGGCGAACGCGCTCGCACGGTGCGCCGCCGGCGCCTATAGACAGCGCGAGTTCTCGAGACACAACCGCGGCGGAGCCTAACCCTCATCGCGGCTGACCGGCCAAGTCGCCCAAGTCAGGCCTGTTGCGTTTCGCCCGGATGACGGGTTCGTCGATCGCGGGGCGCGACGCGGCGGTGTGGGTGACCGATTTCCTCAACACGGCTTACTACCGCCGGTCCGAGCAGGAGCGCGACGTCGATGATCTGCGCCTGGCGTTCTGCGTGCTGACCACCTACTGGTATCGCAAGCCGGGCCACGGCCGGCTCCACGACACCGATCTGCCCGCCTTTCACCGTGCCTTCGGCGCGGAGCGCTTTGCCACCGGGGACTCCGGTCGCGGGACGCTGAGCCGCGCACAGCTGCTCGACGGCGCCGCGCGCCTGCTCGACGACTGGTTCCCGGCCGCTTATGCCGATGACGCCCGTCGCGGCTGGGGGATCGCCTTCGAGACGGCCGCGGACCGCGCCGCCTATGACCCGGATAGCCGGATGAAGCTCGCCAAATGGGGGAAGCTCACGCCGGAGAGCGCCCCGGCCTCCGAGCAAACCTGGCACACCTATCCGCTGGTCCGCATGCCCTCGGCCGAAGCGGTGATCGCTGTCCTCACCGCGCCCGAGACCGGGCCGGACTACGCCAGCGAGTCGGCTGATTCACGCCGCTGCGCGGCGGCGGCCTTGACGGCCAGACGTTCGAGATCGAAGTCGCCGCCGGCACCGCCGCCGGGCGCCCGGCGTTCACGCGGGGGTACGTCACGATCACCAAGCTGGTGACCCCGCTGACCCGGAGGCCCTGCAGGCGTGGACGGCGGCGCTGGAGGGTGGCCTGCGGCGCAACGGGGAGGGCGAGCCGGAGGCCGTGCCGGAGGGCCTATCGCACGCCGCTGCATCGGCTGTTCCTGGGCAGCGCGGCAGCCTTCCCCGGCGGCGCGGTACGAGGGCATCGAGCACTTTCGCGACGAGGAGCGAAACGTCTTCGGACGTGCAGAGGCGACCCTCGCGCCAGGCGAGCTCGACGCCGTAGGCGACGCCCTGCAAGCAGCCGGCGCGGACCGTCAGCCACCGCGAGCCTGATCACCCGGTGGCTCGAGTCGATCTCAGTGACCTCAGCTCAGGCTCCGTGCCTGATGCCCGTCTTGTTCATCATTGGCTAGGTGGATCTACTCGCCATGGCGTTCTTTGTGGGAGGTCAACTTGTCCTCGCCGCGGCTCTCGTGCCCCGTGGAAGACGCGATACGAGCGAGGACCAGGTCGCCGAATGGCAGAACCACATCGAGGAGAACGCTGCGTGCTTCGGTACTTCCGTACCGGGCGCTCATAATTGAAAGCGAATGACTGAAGGGCTGACGATCGACCGGCTCGAGCGCTGGGTGCTGTTTGGAGCGCATTGGCGCGTTGTCAACATCGCGAACGAGCACGCGGTCGTTGACCTTTGCGCGTGCACCGGAGAGCTCGTCGAGCGCGTTGAGTCGGGCGACGCCGAGGTGATTGAATACCTACGCACCACGCAGCCCGATCTGACTTGACCTGCGCGCCCGGTCCCGGCCTTGCGCCAGCTGCAGGTCCCACTCGCCGAGATCAAAACGATCCTTGGCCTTGAGTCGAAGGCCGCCGCCAAGCGCATTGGCGAGTACTGGGCTGCTACCGAGCTTGAGCACTCAGCTCGGCGAGACTTGGCCGACTACGTCGTTGACCTCATAAGCGGAAAGAGATCCATCATGTACGAAGTCACCACCAGAGATATCCCTAGCCGGAGCTTGCTGTGCCTGAAGCGCAACGTCAAGGGTCAGCAGGGAGCCTGCTGTCGGATGTCGACCGGAGCGTGTTGACGGGCCCGTTTGCCGATTTCGTCGCCGACGTGACGCGCGCCGCGGGCTCGCCGGGGGAACGCGTCACGGGACTCGCGCTCGGCGCCGATGACTACCTACCCAAGCCGTTTCACTTCCCCGAGCTCGTCCTCCGCGTCCGCGCGCTCGCCCGCCGCCAGCCCACCGCACACCGCCGCACACTGCGTGCGGCAGGAATCGAGCTCGATCCCCGCACCCGCACCGTCAGCCGCGACGCACGACAGCTCGAACTCTCGGCCAAGGAATTCGCCGTGCTCGAAGCCCTCCTCAAAGCCAGTCCCGGGGTGCTGAGCGCAGAGAAGCTGCTCCAACAGGCGTGGGACGGAAAACGCCGATCCGTTCACCAAGACCGTGCAGGTCACCATCGGCCGGCTGAGACGCAAGCTCGGAGACCCACAAATCATCCACACCATCCCAGGCATCGGATACCGGATCTCGGTCACAACCCAAGCCCACACCGGCGCCCCAAGCCAAGCCTGAGCGCACGCACCGCCACAGTCGAGCGCCGCACACCCGGACGGCGACTCCGCGAGCAGCCAGCCAAGTCCCCCAATGGCCCGCACAGCCGCGACTCGCGCGCAACCGTCGCGCTTCGCGAGCGAGAAACTCAGCTGATCTGGCTCTGACGCAGGCCTCGAACGGAGGGGTCTGAGTCCTCTCAAGCGGCGCCCCGGCGGATCCCCGGCGTTCGATGGGCGTTCCATATTGTGACGACCACGCCACCGGCGCCGGACGCCCTCATAGGACGTGCTGACCGCACGGCGGTGGATCGTCAAACGCGCGCACGCGCCAAGCGGAAATGCCCGTCGCTCCTGCTTCGTCTCCGCCAGCGGTCGCACAGCGGGCAAACGCGACCGACACCCGCTTGTGTCCGGGCCGGCAGCGCGCTCGACGTCGATCTGGACTTCCGCTTCGACGAGTCCGGCGTTTGCGGGTAGCCCGGTATGCGCTGGGATCGCCGGGTCGCATATGTTTACCGGCGAGACTTCAGGCGCAGGTGCTTTCCGCCGATAGTTGGTGCATGGCGTCTGCACCTGAGCTTAAGTCGAGTCCGACGGCGGCCGGCAATCATTTCTCGTGCTCGATGACTGCGGTGCTCCTCGCGCGTGTGCAAGCATGCGGCGGGCAAGACGCTGTGGCGGAGCTGCTGCATCTGGCGGGGAGTAAGCGGTCTCCCGGTTACCTGCTGGACATCGTAAATTGGGTTTCGTATGACGAGGCTGTCGCGCTCTGGCGGGCGGGAGCGCGCGTCACGCGTCATCCGCAGTTCGCGCGCATGGTGGGTGAGGACGCCGCGCGCCGGCTCAACGGCTCACCGATCGCCGCCCTGTTCCGCTCGTTGGGTTCCCCGGAGAATGTTTACCGACAGATCGCTACCAGCTCGACGAAATACAGCGTCGTGACCAAGCTTGAGACTGTCGATGTCGGCTCCGATTTCGCTGAGATCATCGCCGTGGCGGTCGACGGCTTTCCGCGCGACGCTGATCACTGCGCGTGGACGTGCGGGATGCTCACCCAGCCGACAATCCTGTTCGGGCTGCCACCAGCCGATGTTGAGCACGAGGAGTGCGCTGCGTTGGGCGCGCCTCATTGCCGCTATCGCGTTACGTGGGCTGCCGATGAAGTCGCCGAGGCGGGCGCCGAGTCGGAGCGCAACAGTGCGCTGCAGGGTCAGCTAGAGGCGATGAAGGAGCGCTTGCACAGCATGTTCGAGACGGCCTCTGATCTGATCGGGGCGGGTGAGATCGCCGATGTTCTGGCGCGGATCACTGACCGAGCCGCCGTTGAAATCCGCGCGCCTCGCTACTTGCTGGCGATCCGCACGGAGCCCGGAAGTAAGGTTCATTGTCACCACCGGGGTTTCGATGAGCAGGAGGCCGGCGAGTATGCGGAGCGAATCCTCGAGAATCACCCGGCGACGCTGCCTGAGTCCTGGCTTGTCGTGCCGGTTCGCTCCAGCCGTCGCGACTACGGCCGTTTGCTCGCGCTCTACGACGCCGGGCGGCGCTTCTTTGCGGAGGAGCGCGAGCTGTTGGAGGTCTACGCGCGTTACGCGGCCAGCGCACTGGACAGCGCGACGACGCTGATCGAATCAAAGCAGCTCTATCGCCAGTCGAGCGCTCTGCTCCAGCTCGCGCGGGCGCTCGCGGCCGCCGGCACCAGCGGCGAGGTCGCTCGGCGACTCGCGGACGCTGTGCCGCTGGTGGTTGATTGCGACAGAGTTGGCGTCTACCTCTGGGAGGTGGACCGTGGTGAACTGGTCCGGCGAGCCAGCACCCACCCCGGCCTCGACCACACGGCGGAGGAAGCCGAGGAGTGGAGCCGCGCCCCCAGCCCGGGTGGACCGCTTCAGAAGCTGCTAAACGATCCACGGTCCGAGCCGATCTTCGTCGACGCCGAGTCTGGAGATCCGCTTCTGCGAGATCTGTCGGCAACGATCGGGGCGGTCGCCTCGATCCTCGTACCCCTTGCCACTCCCGACCAATTACTTGGGCTGCTCGCCGTCTCAGTGATGGATCTGCCAGATCGACTAACCCCGAGTCCCGACCTGTTCGATCGTCTGTCCGGCGTCGCGGCGCAAGCGACAACCGCACTTCAGAACGGGCGCCTAGTCGACCAGATCACGCACCAGGCGCTCCACGACGAGCTGACCGGCCTCGCCAACCGCTTGCAGTTCACCGACGATCTGCGCGCGGCCATCCACCAAGCCCGGCAGCACGGCGACCAGATCACACTGTTCTACCTTGACCTCGACAGCTTCAAGCCGGTCAACGACGAGTTCGGCCACGACGCCGGCGACAAGATCCTGACCGCCGTCGGCAAGCGCCTCACCTCAAGCACCCGGTCAACCGACACCGTCGCGCGACTCGGCGGCGACGAGTTCGCCGTGCTGATCGACGCCCACACCGCCCCGCAGGAGACGGATCTCCTGGCGGAACGACTCGCGCGAGCGTTCGCACACCCGTTCGCGATCGAAGAAAACCACCTCACGCTCGGAGCGAGCATCGGCCGTGCCGTATTCCCGACAGACGCCGACAGCGCCGAGAGCCTACTTCGTGTCGCCGACGCGGCAATGTTCGAGGCCAAACGTAACAGGTACCAAACGGCACCGCAGCCCGCGCCATCGCTGAAACCAGGAAGGCGCTGCCCGTCCGAATGCGACAGGCTGCGAGCAAATGCCGGACTCATCGAAGCGGGAGTCCAGATCGACGTCGAGCGCCCTGCTGGTCCGGACGAGAAGCGCGTGTCGGTCGCAGTGCCCGCTGCACCGCGACCTTGCTTAGGCAGACGAACACCGCCGGCGATTCGAGGAACACGCGCGCTACCGATTGAGTTAGGTTGCTGTGCGAGATGCGCCTCAGAGCAGGACGGAGCGGAGATCCTTCCGCGCGCGGCGCACGCGACCGGCGCGTAGCACCGCACCGGGCGTTTGACCCGCGGCGTGTCGGGGGCTTGGAGTGCGCCGCTTGGGTGGCGTATTACCGTCACGATTGGCTGGTGTTCATGCGTTCGGCGGTCGCGCTGACTCGTCACACGTTCGGACTGTCGTGGCGATCGACGATCCGCGGGGCGTGGCTGGTGTTGCGCGCAAACCAGCTCTGGGCGCCGTTTTCGGACAACGATCCGGATGGTGCGCGACGCGCGATGGAGCGTTTCTACCGGCTGATTGCCCGGCGATATGGCGAGTCGTTTGATCCCGCCAGGGCGGCCATGCTCGAGGTCGAGTGGTGGCGAGTGCACCGAGAGCACCAGCACGCGGATTCCGACTGCGATGCGCGCCCGTTGATCGACGCCCTGAGCGCTCTGTATTCATACGTCTATGGGGTGCCGGAGGCGGGAGTCCGCGTCGCTGCAGAGCAGCGGGCGCTGGCGATGCGCTTCTCGGACAGGTGGGTTCGGGAGGAGGAGTGTGATCTCGCCAGCCCGTTGATTGGCGAGGTGCGCACCGCGCTGGTGCGCTCCTACGCCGGTTTACTGGCAGCAGTCCATCGGCTCTAGACCTGCGCTCTCGCGGCAGGGCCGGGGCTGAAACCGTCTACAGCGCCTCCACTGCAGACCGGCTGAGGATGGCGGCGGTTTGGGCGGTGTCTTCTGATCCGCGGTAGTACTCGACTTTGCCGTCGCGGAAGCGCCAGTAGTGATGCAGGTTCATCGTCGCCCCGCGTCCGGCGTGGCGTGATCTGATCCCGAAACGCACCAGCGGGTGGACCTCGTTGTCGTCGTTGGCGGCGAAGCTCAACGGTGTGAACTCGGAGACCTCGACGGTACTGCCGATGTCGGAGAAGAAGCTCGCGACTTGATCTTTGCCGGTCCGCTGCCCGTACCAGGGCGCGGCGCCCGTGTCGCCCTCGGTGGCCCAGTCGACGTTGTCGGTGACGGCGTCGAGGATTGTCGCGAGGTCGGCGCGGCCGAACGCGTCGTAGATCGCTTTGACGGTGTTGACGTTGTGGCTCGCGCTCATCGACCCGCAGCGATAGCCGGCGGCAGTCGCAAATCTCGTGGCCTCGCAGTCCACCAGCCGCGGTCTCGCGCAACGCCGAGCCCGCCCGAGATTCGTGCGAGTTAACGCGTAAAGGCAGCCGAGGCGAGCCAGTCGTTTGGGTTCGGCTGCGGTTCGGCGCAGCTCGGGGCGCATAGCGGGGAAGCTCTCGACGATCGTGACATCATCGATCATGTCGCCCGCGAGCAGCCGCAGGTGCGCTCGTTCTTGATCCGCGGGAGCGGGAAAGAGACACTGGTGCGCGTCGCGCCCGAAACCCGGCGCCGGCTGCGAAGCGGCCCGGAAGGCGCTCGCGTGCTGATCGTCGGCGCCACCCCCGGACGCGCGTATGAGAACTCGAGGATCGGTGGTGCCGAGGTCATGGATTGCCCGACCGCGTCCACCGCGATGGCTCCCGACGGACCACCGGCACTACTGACCACCTGACCACGTCAGCCACTGACCAGCCGAGGTACCATGCCCAAGCCCAGCCAAGCCCTGTCGAGCGCGCTTGAGCGCTGGAACGACGGCGATCTCGATGGCTACCTCGCGCTCGACCACGAGCAGATCCGACTGCACGGCTACTCGCCCGAACCGATGGACAAGACCGAGGTGCGCGCGCGTTCTACGAGGCCATCTTCGCCGCGTTTGACTCGCCGACACTCGAGTTCCACGAGGTCCTTTGGGAGGGCGGCGAGTGCGCGATCCGCTCACCATGACCGGCCATCACACCGACATGCTCGGCCTCCTGGTGCAGATCGGCGCTGTTCCCGCGCCGTCGATTGCATCCACCCTCCCCGACGAGCTCTGCAGGCACCTTCAGCGCGACGTCGCCGACCACGCCCACGGCGTTCGCTGATCGATCGCTCATCGGGCGCTCGTGAGACGAAACGACCTTGCGCTCCAGAGCCTGTCGGGCGTCATCGTGAGATCTTCGAGTGCCCCGTGACTTCCTTGACCGCCACTGGGCGTTGCCCCACGCTGATGCCGCCGAAGCGGATTCCCACCCCGGTTGAGCGACAGGCTTCCGCGAACGGCTCGACGCCCTCGACAGCCGATCACGGAGACCAGATAACGGGTGAGTCGAGCGTGCTGCTGGAGCCGTTGTAGCCGATCTGGGTGGCCTCGCCGTGCTCCATGAACGTCTCGCACGTGGTAAACCCCTGTCCGGCGGCAAACGGACTCGGTGTGTCGGCGTCCGGGCAAGGCGGGAAATAGCCCGTCAGGATCAGGTTGTTGTCCATCTGCCTGTTGTGCTCGATCGCCTGCACGGCGTCGGCCGGATCGTTGCTGCTGGTGTTGATCGCATGTCCGCTCAGATTCGTCATCAGGAGCTTGACGTACGTCGGCGTGCTGCACTTGGGGACACCAGTCAGCGAGATCCCCTTGAAGTCGGCCATGGACCCCGCGGTGATCGACTCGATCGTGAGCTGCAGCTTGTAGCTGGGACCACTGTTGCCGTTCGCCAGTGTCGTGTCGTAGTCGACGATCGCGGTCTGGCCGGGCTTCAGCATCGTGCCCGGCGCAGTGAGCTTCGCCGTCGCCCCGAGCGGAGGGCTGGCCGTGGACGAGGCGCCCGCGGCCGTCGAGCGGCTGGCCGCGGTTGATGTGGCGGCCGGCGTGATGCTGCCCGCCGGCGTGGACGTGCTCGCGGCGCCGGGGTTGGCCGGTGTCGAGGCGACCGAGTTGGTGTTCGCGGCCGAGCTGTGGCTCTTGCTACTGCTTCCGCACGCTGCCAGCCCGCACACCGCCACCGCAGCCACCAGCGCGGCGCGCGCGGTCGCGCGTCCGGCCAGTCGCATGGCCACAGTTCCCGGGTTCCGGCAGGCAGCGAGCGCAATTCGGGATCGCGCGTTAGACGTCCCGTGATCTCAATTATTTGGAATGTGTCCTCCTCTTGATCTCTACGCTCGCGCCGACGTTGATGTGGTGTCCGCTTCGCGGGCGGACATCGCGCGCCATGTGGTGATCTGCGGGGGCGCCCCGGCCATCGCGGCGGAAACGTCGTCGCGATCAGCCCCCGATTCGAAGACCTCGCGCAACGCCCCGAGCTGCTGGTCGCCTTGCGCTCCCGGGAGCAGAACAACGCGCGGCGTCACGGCGTCGAGCAGCCCGCCCGCACACTCAACGACGTGGGCGTGCTGGCCGAGCCGCCGTTCGGTGCGCACCCGACCCGGGAGGAATGGTTGGGGTTAAGGGCAGCACCGCGCTGGCATGATGGATGCCGTGATTCACGAGGTGTGGGGCGACGAGGCCGAGCTCGTGCGGGCCGCGGTGGAGTGGGCGGCGCAACGAGTCGTGCGGCCAACCGACTCGAAGACGACGGCGCGCCCGGCCTCGGAGCTTGCCGCCGCGGCCGGGCGCACCGTGACGCGGGGGGGGGATCGGGGGCACCGAGGCGCTGCGCGTCTTTCGCGACATCCTCCTCCCGGCGACGCGCTCGCAGGACGATCCGATGAATCTCGCCTACATCCCGTCCGCGCCGACGCGCGCCGCCGTGGCCTTCGACCTCGTTACCAGCGCGGCGAACGTGTTCGCCGGGGTCTGGGAGGCGGGAGCGGGCGCTATCTACGCCGAAAACGAGGCGCTGGGGTGGATCATCGAGCTGCTGGCGTGGCCACCGAGCGCCGCAGGCTGCTTCGTCGCCGGGGGCACCGGCGGGAACCTCTCCGCCCTCACCGCGGCGCGGCATGCGGCTCTGGCCCGCCGCGGAGAGCGGCCACCCGGCGGTTGGCGGCTGGCCTGCACGGCTGACGTGCACTCCTCCATCCGGGTCGCGGCGCGCGTGCTCGATGTCGGGATCGTCGAGGTGCCTGAGAACGCGCACGGCCACCTCACCGGCGAAGCGCTGGCCGCCGCACTGGCGGACGAGCCCGACGACATCTTTGCCGTGGTGGCCTCCGCCGGCACGACGAATGCAGGACTTGTAGACGACTTGGCGGGCGTGGCCGCCACATGCGCCGACCACGGGGTGTGGTTGCACGTGGACGGCGCCTACGGCGGCGCGGCGCTCGCTGCCCCCAGCGTCCGTTGCCTCTTCGACGGCGCCGAGCTCGCGGACAGCTTCATCGTCGACCCGCACAAGTGGCTGTTCGCCCCCTACGACTGTTGTGCGCTGCTCTACAGCGATCCCGAGCCTGCGCGCGCCGCGCACTCGCAGACCGCGGGCTACCTGGACCAGATCGACCGCGAGGCCGGGAACCCGTCGGACCTCGCCATCCACCTGTCCCGGCGCGCGCGGGGGTTGCCGTTCTGGTTCAGCCTTGCGACCCACGGCACAGACCGCTACGTCGCGGCTATCGAGCGGACGCTCGAGACAACGCGCACGGTGGCCGAGGCGATCCGGGCCTGCGATCACCTGGGCCTCGTCTGCGAGCCACAGCTCTCCGTGCTCCTGTTCGAGCGGCCCGGCTGGGACGAGGACGCGTACGCGGTTTGGTCGAACGCACTGGCGAAGAAGGGCGTGATCCTGTGCGTGCCGACCAAGTGGCATGGCCGCACGGTGCTACGCCTGGCCTTCGTGAACCCAGACACGCAGCCCGCGCGCGTGATCGAGGTGCTGGAGACGCTGCGGTAAGGCCGCAACTCGCCGCGACACACAAGAGTCGCTCGTTGCAATCCGGTTCGAGCTCAGAGCTCGAGCCCTGCGCTGGCGGCGTCATCGGGGTCCGCCGTGCGTGAATCGCGGAGATGATCTCCTAGGAGTCAATCCCCCGAAGGTACGTGCCCCCGCTAGAGGGGCCGAGTGCAACAGCGGCCCGACCCGGCTGGTAGGTTCGCTCGGCGATGCACGGCGCAAGCGCCTCCTGGATCCGAACCCCGGCGCGCCAGACCACGACGATCAGCGCGATCCAGCGTCTCCAGAGCCGTCGTGAACCGCACGCGTTCCCGCATGGCAAATGCATGAGGCGTCGACCATCTATGTCCGGGGCGGTTTCCTTCGGGTAGGCTGGCAAGTGGACCGTGGCGCCAGACGTTCCGCACGCCGCGGGCGATGCCGGGTCGATCGAAGGGCTTGCAGCAATGGCGTTGAGGGCGGAGGAGGCCGAGGCAGCGCTGATTGATTCCGTCTGCAGCTGCTTGCCCGATCACGTTGCGCCCGGGTTGGTAGACCGGTGCGCGGCGTTCGTCCGGCATTTCTACCATTGGGTGCCGCCGGAGGATCTGGCCGGGCGCAGCATCCGTGATCTTTGCGGCGCCGCGATGGCAGTCTGGGACTTCGCTCGCGACCGCACGCCCAGTTCCGCCAGCGTGCGAGCGTATAACCCCCGGGTTGGGGAGAACGGCTGGCAGTCGACGAACACGATCGTGGAGGTCGTCACCGATGACATGCCGTTCTTGGTTGACTCGGTCGGCATGGAGCTCTCCCGTCACGGATACGGGATCCAGCTCTCGATCGTGCCGGTCATCGATGTGCTCCGGGACGCGGAAGGTCTCCTCGCCGAGGTGTTCCCAGCAGGCGCAGGGATGACCGGCGCGGTGACCGAGTCGCTGATGCAGTTCGAAGTCGATCGCGAGACCGAGCCCGAGCGGCTCGAGGTGCTCGTCGATGACATCCGCCGGGTTCTCAGCGACGTCAGGGCGGCGGTGGAGGACTGGCCGATGATGCGCCAGCGGATGCAGGAGATCAGAGGTGGGGTCGTGTCGGTTGCTCCCCCGCTCGATCGAAGCGAGGTCGAGGAGGTCAATGCATTTCTTGAGTGGGTCGGTGGCGGGAACTTCATCTTCCTCGGGTACCGCGAGTACGACCTCGTCAGGGAGGCTGGGGAAGACTCTCTTTGCGCTGTCGACGGATCGGGTCTCGGCGTGCTTAGACACGGGAGCGCCATCGCCTCTATGAGCTTCGCAAGGCTCCCCGCCGTAGTCCGGGCCATGGCCCGAGTGCGTCAGCCGCTCATCCTGACAAAGGCGAACTCGCGCTCGACGGTACGCCGGCCGGCGTACCTCGACTACATCGGTGTGAAGCGCTTCGAGGCGGGCGAGGTCTGTGGCGAGCGGCGTTTCCTCGGCTTGTACACCACCGCCGCCGAGAAGGCGAGCCCGCGCGAGATCCCGATCTTGCGGGACAAAGTTGAGCGCGTGATACGCCGGGCGGTGTTCACCGCTGAGAGCCATAACGCGAAGGCGCTGGCAAGGACGCTCGAGACCTACCCGCGGGACGAGCTGTTCCAGATCACGGACGAAGAGCTGTTCGCGATCTCGATGGGAATCGTCGCGCTCGGCGGACGCCAGCGTGTGCGCCTGTTTGTGCGGAGCGATCCTTACAAGCGGTTTGTGTCCTGCCTGGTCTTCGTACCCCGCGATCGCTTCAACACCGACAACCGCGAGCGGATCGCCTCGGTCCTGAGCGACGCGTTTGACGCCACCGAAATCGACTGGGCGCTGCGCCTGTCCGACTCGATGCTCGCGCGGATCCACTACGTCGTGCGCTGCAGCGCGGCCGAGGCGGACCGCGACGTCGCTGAGATCGAGCGCCGGATCGCCGAGGTGACGCGGCCCTGGACCGGCGATCTCGCGGATGCCTTGAAAGACGTGCATGGCGAGGAGCGGGGCAACGCCCTGTTTCGCCGCTACAGGGCGGCGTTCCCGATCGCCTATCGCGCCGACTGGCGAGCTCGTGCGGCGGTCGCCGACATCGACCGTGCCGAGGCTCTCGCCGCCGGCAACGGGCTCGTCATGAGCGTCTATCTGACCGAAGCCGGCCGGACATCATTTCGATGCAAGCTGTTCAGCCCGGGTGAGCGGATCGCGCTCTCGGATGTCTTGCCGATTTTCGAGAACATGGGCTTGCAGGTCGACGACGAGCGTCCGTACGAGATCAAGCCAGAGGGTCGGCGTGCCGCTTGGATCTACGACATCGGCGTCGTTTGCGACTTCGACGTCGACCTGCGGACCGAAGCGACGCGCACTGCCTTCCAGGACGCCTTCACGAGGGTCTACAGCGGTGAGTTCGAGAACGACGGACTCGGTGCGCTGCTCCTCGGAGCTGGTTTGACCGGTCGCGAAGTCTCGCTGCTGCGTGCGCTCCTGAAATACCTGCGCCAGGCCGGCGTAACGTTCAGCGACCGCTACCTGCAGCAGGCGCTGACCGGCAATCCGGCTGTGGCTCGGCTGCTCGTCGGGCTTTTCGGTGCGAGGCTTGACCCCGACCGCTACGACCTCGTAGCAGCCGACCGGCTCAGAGCCGAGATCGATCGAGCGATCGTCGAGATCGCCAGCCTCGATCAGGCCCGCATCCTGCGCGATTGTCTCGCGATCGTCGGCGCCACCGTCCGAACTAACTACTACCAGCGTTCTCCAGAAGGGCAGCCGAAGGCCCAGCTATCGCTCAAGCTCGATCCCTCGCTGATGCCCTTCCTCCCGTTTCCTCGCCCCCGGTTCGAGATCTTCGTCTACTCGCCGCGGATGGAGGGCGTGCACCTGCGCGGCGGGAAGGTTGCGCGCGGCGGGATCCGCTGGACGGACCGGCGCGAGGACTTCCGCACGGAGGTCCTAGGGTTGATGAACGCAGAAATGGTCAAGAACGCGGTCATCGTTCCGGTCGGTGCGAAGGGAGGATTCGTGACCAAGCGCCCGCCGTCCACGGGCGGACGCAAGGCGCTGCTCGAGGGGGCTGCTGACTGCTACCGGCTATTCGTGTCGGGCCTGCTCGATCTGACGGACAACATCGTCGGTGGGAAGGTCGTTCCTCCACCTGCGGTCATCCGCCACGACGGGGACGACGTTTACCTCGTGATTGCCGCTGACGACGGAACCGCCTCGCTGTCGGATCTCGCAAACGGCGTCGCGGCTGAGTATGGCTTCTGGCTCGGAGACTCCTTCGCAGCGGGCGGATCGCATGGCGACGACGACAAGAAGATGGGCATCACCGCTCGCGGGGCTTGGGAATCGGTCAGGCGCCATTTCCGCAATCTCGGAGTAGCAGTCCAGTTCGACGGTTTCACCGTCGTTGGTATCGGCGACATGTCGGGAGATGTGTTCGGCACCGGGATGCTGCTATCGCCACAAATCAAGCTCGTGGGCGCGTTCAACCGCGATCATGTCTTCCTCGATCCCCGCCCCGATCCGGAGGCGAGCCTCGCCGAGCGGCGCCGGCTCTTTGATTTGCCAGCCTCTTCCTGGCGTGACTACGATCCGGTGGCCATCTCCCAGGGCGGCGGTGTCTTTGCCCGGTCCGCCAAGCAGATCCCGCTGTCGGCACAGGTGCGCGAGGCGCTCGATGTCGAGGCCGAGGCGCTCACGCCGGATGAGCTGATTCAGGTGCTCCTGCGTGCGCCCGTCGACCTCCTTTGGAATGGGGGCGTCGGTACCTTCGTCAAGGCGCGGTCCGAGAGCCACGCCGACGTCGGCGACAAGGCCAATGACGGCGTGAGGATCGACGGAGCCCAGCTTCGCTGCCGGGTGGTCGGCGAGGGGGGCAGCCGCGGCTTCACCCAGAAAGGCCGGATCGAGTACGCACTCTCCGGCGGGCGGATCAACGCCGATGCCATCGACAACGTGGCCGGCGTCAACTGCTCCGACCACGAGGTGAATCTGAGGATCCTGCTGGATGCGCCGGTGTCCGACGGCGAGATCACCACCTCTCAGCGCAACGCCCTACTAGCCGCACTGACGGGCGTCGTCGCCAAGCGCGTCCTCGGCGAGAGCTACGCGCAGGCCCTGGCGCTGAGCCTCGAGGGCGCGCAGGCTTCTGACCTGCTCGACCTCCATGCCCGCCTCATCGACGACCTCGACCGGAGAGGCATCCTCGATCGCGAGCTCGAGGAGCTCCCGCCCGAAGAACGCATTCGGGAGCGGAAGGCTGCGAACGAGGGCTTGACCGGTCCTGAGCTCTCGGTCCTCCTCGCCTACTCAAAGATCACCCTGTACACCGACCTGCTCGACTCCGACGTCCCCGAAGACGCGTATCTACGTAGTGAGCTCGTGGACTCCCTGCCGGCATCGCTGCGCGAGCGCTTCCGGCCCCACATGCGACGCCACCGTCTGCGTCGAGAGATCATCGCCACCGACCTCGCCAACAGCATCATCGACCGCGCGGGGACGACATTCGTATCCCGGTTGGCCGAGGAAACCGGCGCCGACACCGCGCACATCGCGCGCGCCTACGCCGTTGCGGTCGCTGTCTTCGAGATGCGCGGATTCTGGCGCGAGGTCGAAGCGCTCGACGACGTCGTCGACGAGCAGGCGCAGTTCAAGATTTTGCTACAGGGACGCAGGCTAGTCACCCGCGCGGCACGCTGGCTGGTTCGCAACCGGCGCCCTCCGCTCGACATCGCCGCGGTGGTCTTTGACTACGCCCCCGGGGCAGCCACGCTGTCGGAGGCACTGCCGGAACTGCTGAGCAGTCTTGACGGCGACGCATGGAAGGCGCGCGTTGCGGAATTCGCCGATCCCGGCGTCCCAAGCTCGCTCGTATCGCGCGCCGCCGCCATGGATGCCCTGTTCTTCGTCTTCGATGTCGTCGAGAGCGTCCGTGGACGCGAAGAACCCGTCCGTCGCGCGGCCAGCATCCACTTCGGGCTCGACCGCCGCCTGGCGTTGGCTTGGCTCCACGATCGCATCCTCGAGCTACCCCGCGCCGACCGCTGGCAGACGCTCGCCCGTGCCGCCCTGCGCGACGATCTCTACAAGACCCATCGGGCGCTCAACGCGGCGGTCCTCGAGGCGTCTTTCGCCTCTATCGACCTCGACGTGGCGATTGACGCATGGGTCGAAGCCAGGGCCGCAACAGTCGGGCGTTATCTCGGGATGCTCGGAGACATCCGGGCAGCGAATGGAAACGACTTCACGACCCTCTTGGTCGCAGTCCGCGAGCTGGCCAACCTGATTCCCTCCAGCTCTAACTGAGAGCCGCGCCCGCATCGACATCGGCCAATCGGAGCACAGCTCCCGCAGATGCCCGGGGTCCGCCGCGTCGGCTCGATCAGCATCAAGCGCACAGGGAGCAAGCACTCGTGGCAAACAACGGCAACTTGTGAGCGATCCCGGAAGCCGAAAACGCTGTGCTTGCGGGTATCCCCACGTCCCGCTGGTGGTCCCGGGGAGTCGCTCGCTGCCGGTCAGAGACAGCGTCGGGAGCCGGCGTGGCGGCCTTCTCTCTTGTCCCCAGCGCTGGCCGGGCGCGCGAGGCAGGATGGCGAGGACTCTACTAGCGTTGCACTACCGCCATGGCGTCAACCGCGTTACGATTGGATGGTCTCGGCCTGATAGCGCACGGCGTGCCGCCATGACCCCAAGAAAAGTCCAGGAAAAGCCGAAGGCGCATGGCGACGTGCTGACGGCGATCTCGGACGGGATGGTCGCTTTGCTGAAGGAGTTCTACGGCCACGGGCCGACCCGGACGAAGTCCTACTACGAGGACGACCTGGTGGTCTGCGTGCTGCGCGGCGGCTTCTCGCGCGTAGAGCAGACCCTGCTCGACGGTGGGCGCGGCCCCGCGGTGATCCGGCAACGGATGGAGTTCCAAGAGGTCATGCGCGATCGCTTCGCCGGGGTCATCACAGACGCGACCGGCCGACCGGTGATCGGCTTCATGAGCGGCAACCAGCAGCACCCCGACATGATGTGCGAAGTGTTCATCCTCGGTCCCAGCGACCTCGTCGACGAGCACGAGACGTGACTTCCTAAGTTTCGCTGCCATGCACGGGCGATCAGGACGTCATAGTGCCCCGGCCGCAAACGCTTCTCCCAGATAGCACGGTACTCAGCGGCTGTGTCGCCCGAGTTTGCGGGCGCGTTTCCACCGAGCGAGCCGCCCCGCCCGAGGGTGGTTGCGCCGATGCGCCCCTCGCCAGCCTATGGATCAATGACTGTGTGGATTCCCCACGCCTCTGTGTTCCTAGCCAAGCACGTACTCGCCGGGTCCATCCGCCAGGACCGGATGACGGCGGCAGCCAACCCTCGGGGGTTTTTCGAGGGGGCCGGCGCGGTCCGCCATCCAGCGTGCCCAATCCTCCCACCAGGATTCACCCTTACGAGTCGCCGCTCTGCGCCATTCCTCTGCGTTTGGAGGGTTCTCGTCGGAGGTCATCACCCAAGCCTTGGGTTCGGGTGGGCTGACGATGCCGGCAATGTGGCCCCCGCTCGCGAGGACGTAGCGTACGTCGCCGCCCAGCAGCCCGGTGGTCCGGTAGGACGAGCGCCACGGCACGATGTGGTCGCGCTCGGCCGCGACGACGTAGGTGTCTGGCTTGACCGTGCTGAGGTCAAGCCTTTGCCCACCGAGCTCCATGGTCCCCTCAGCCAGCTGGTTTTCGACGTAGCACGAGCGCAGGTACCAGGAGTGCATGGCGGCCGGCAGGCGCGTCGCGTCCTCGTTCCAGGCCAAGAGGTCGAACGCCGGCGGCTGCTTACCCATCAGCCATCTGGATGTCACGTAGTTGAAGATGAGGTCGTTAGCGCGCAGGGCATTGAACGTCCCCGCCATGTCGGCGCCATCGAGGTAGCCCTTGCGCGCCATGCGGCGCTCGAGCTTGGCGATCGTGCCCTCGTCGAGGAAGCAGCCCAGTACGCCCGGCTCGCTGTAGTCGAGCAGTGTGTTGATCAGCGTCAGCGTGCCGATCCGATCTTCGCCGCTACCGGCGAGCTGCGCCGCCGTCATGGCAGCCAGCGCGCCCCCGAGGCAGACGCCGAGGATGTCGACGGTTTCTGAGCCCGTGATCTCACTGACCGCATCAAGCGCCGCTCGCATACCGTCTGTGGAGTAGTCGTCCATCGTGATCCCGGACATAGAGGCGTCCGGGTTGCGGTAGCTGATCGCGAACACGGTGCGACCCTGTCGTACCGACCATTCGATCAGGCTGCGGCCCGGTGCGAGGTCCATGATGTAGTACTTATTAATCCACGGCGGGCTGGCCAGCAGCGGGACAGCGTGAACCTCGTCGGTCTGGGGCAGGTACTGCAGCAACTCGATCAGTTCATTGCGAAACACGACCTTGCTGGTCGTGGCCGCCATGTTCTCGCCGAGCTGAAATGGGCTCGCGTCGACCTGCCGCGGGCGCCCGCCGTTGTGGCGGAGGTCGTCGAGGCAGTTGCGAGCGCCGAGGAGCACGCTCTGCCCGCCAGTGTCAAAGGCTCGCTTGAGTGCCGTCGGGTTGGTCAAGAGAAGGTTCGTCGGCGCCAGCGCATCGGCCAGCAGGCTCACCGCGAATGTCGCCTTCGCGCGCGTAGGTTCGTCAAGCTCGCCCGCGGCGACAAGATCCTCGGCGAGCCGTCGGAACACGAGATACGACTGGCAGAGCCAGAAGAAGGCCGGATTGTCCTCCCACGCCGGGTCGGCAAATCGACGATCCGCGCCGTCCGGGGGCAGCGGCGCCGGCGCGCTCTGTCCAAGGGCGCGCAACGCGGTTGAAAGCGTCGCGCGGGTCAGGTCGACGGCGCACTTGATGCCAGCCTCGGCCACCGCTGCAGGGCGCCGCGCCGCGCCCACCGCGGCCCTCGCCAGGGCCCGCCCGAACAGCGCCGGGTCAACGTCGACCAACGCACCCGCCTCCGGAGCTAGCGCGCTTGCCGCCGAGCGAGCAACCTCGGCGGACGCCGCCGTTTCGTCCGGGACCGGTTCCCTCGAGCGCACGTCAACCACGGTCCGCCTCCTGTAGTCGTTGCTCGAGCGTTCGGCGCATCCCCCGCTCGAGCGCCTCGACGAGATGAGGTCGGAGACGAGCGGCGGGGATGATGGCATCGATTGAACCGACCCGGAGCGCCCGCTCGACGGTGTGGACGCGATCGAACTCGGCCGCCACCTCGCCGAGCTTGTCCGAGCGCACCGAAGCCCTCAGATCGGCCACCGCGACCCGCAGCGAGGCTCGCTCGTCGTCCTCCGCGCCGTCCAAGCGGGCCTCGAGTTTGACCACCCGTGGGTCTGCGTAGGTGCGGGCGTTGACATCGCGGGCGAAAACCGTCGCGGCCGCCGGCGCACCGCCGATGACCGACGCGTACGAGCCCTCGACGGCGATCACCTCCATGTTGTCGTTGAGCGTGCCCGAGAAGACCACGAAGGCTCCTCCGTGGTAGCGGGAGACGACGCAGAAGACGATCGGGCCGTCGAAGTTAACGACCGCGCGGCCGATCTCGGCGCCGTACTCGAGCTGCAGCTTGCGCAGAGACTCGGGTGAGCCGTCGAAGCCCGAAAGGTTGGCCAGCACTACCACGGGACGGTTGCCGCTGGCGGCGTTGATCGCCCGGGCCGTCTTCTTGGAGGACTGCGGGAAGAGCGTCCCCGCCGTCCACTGATCAGGTCCGTCGGCGGGCAAGAAGCCGTTGCGGCGCAGCGGGCGGGATTCGATGCCGAGCATCGTCACGGGGTAGCCACCCAGGTGGGCGTCGAAAACGACGGCGTTCTCGGCGCCCGCCATCGCCGCCCAGCGCTCGAGTGGCCGGTGGTCCTGGTCGGCGACGCCTCGCATCACCGCGCGGATGTCAAACGGCTTCTTGCGCTCCGGGTTCAGCTCAGTCGAGAAGATGTCGCCCACGGTCAGGAAGTCGCTGTTCGGACTGTAGTGCGGATAGCCGCAGACGTCGCGGTCTTTCGGGTCGGTGCTCTGTGCGCGACGGGGGAAGCGCTCGCCGGGCGCTACGTACGTGTGCTCGTAGTGAGCGAACAGGATCTCGCAGGCGGCCGCCAGGTCGGCCGCCCAGTACTGGGCTTGGCCGTTGGGTCCCATGATCCGGTCGTAGCCGCCGATCCCGAAGTTGTCCTCGGCCGAGACGCCGCCCGAATAGTCGAGGGCCTGCTTGCCGGTGAGCACCATCGCGCTGTCTGGCGTCATCACGAGGATGCCGCGGGTGTGCAACAGCATCGTGGCCTCCGCGTTCCAGTACGGCTGAGCGCCGACGTTGATCCCGGCGACGATCACGTTGACTTCGCCGTGGGCCTGTGTGAACGTGATCAGGCGACGTAGCACGCGTGAGATCCAGTCCATGTTCTCGGTGCCGCTCTCCATCGAGATCTTCGCCCCGGCCGACACCGCGAGCCACTCGACCGGCACGGCCATGTCCTCGGCGAGGTCAAGTGCCCGCATGATCCGAACGGCCTCGGGCTCGGCGATCGCGCCGAGTGCCTTGGTCGGGTCGCCGAAGATCGCCACGCGCACCATGCCCTCGGGATAGCGGTCGGTGATCGTGCATACAACTCCGACGACGATCCCTGCGCTGTGGCTGCCGTAGGGACGCTCGACTGGCACCAGGCGGGCGTCCTCGTTGAGGTCGTACTCGGTGAACGTCCCGCCCGCGCGAGTCAGCGCGGGCAAGAGCTCGTACGGGTACACCGTCCCGCGACGCCTCGCCAGCAGCGCCTTGTGGGCGTATTCGTCGAGCGTCGGTAAAGGTTCGGTCGGCGGCTCTGCAACGGACAGCGTGACCCCAACGCCGGGCTGATAGGAGAAGCCGAAGGCCATGTTGCGCAGCTCACCGTCCGGCGGAGCAGGTACGCGCGCCTCGATCAGCACCTCCTCTAGGCCCAACCCGGCGGTGATCGGGGCGAGCGTTCGCGTCACCGCGACCAGCTCGTCGAGCGGAACCTCTATCGACGGCCAGACGTAGAGCAGCACGCGGTTTCCGTGCAGCCGCCGGTTGGGCGGACGCTGAGCCTGCACGCGGCGGATGCCGTCGAGGCATGCCGCCAGCACGCGCTCAGGCTCGGGGAGCGCGGTGAGCCGGCCGGTCGCGTCACGTACCGGCGTTAGATCGCGCACCTCGGCCAGCGCCACGAGGCGCTCGTCGTCTGGGTTCTCGCGGGCGGCGCAGTGAAATAGGTGGACGTCCTCGACCGCCGGCAGGCGCGTGAGCTCGAAGTTAGCGAGCCGCCAGAGATGCAGGCGCCGCGCGATCATCGGGTGCAGCTCGCGGGTTACGCGCTCCTCTTGAAAACCACCGACGGCTGGGCGGAACGTGAAGTGATGCACGTCGGCATCAGCCCGACTGCCCACGGCCACTGTCACCCTCCGCACCGACCGAGGCAGCTGTGTCCCGTTGAGCGCTGCGGTGAGCTCGGCAGCCATGGTGTCGGCGTCAGGCGCCGGCTCGCTCCAGTGAAGGTAAAACTCGAGGACGGACTCGGACGCGGTGCAGTCGGATGCCAGCGAGGCGGCGGCCGTGGCAGCCGCCGCCAACTCCGAGGCCGTGGCAAGCGTGGCGATCAGCTGCACGCGACGGCCGTCGAGCGAGTACGCGACGGTAACGAACTGCCGTCCGTCGAGGCGTAACGAACTCACTTCCTCGAGTGCAACGACCTTGTAGTAGCGGCGCGTGAGGAGTTCAAGCAACGGCCCGTGGCCCTCCCGCCCGCCGATGCGCTCCGCCAGGAGTCGGATCAGCGGCTCCGGGCTGTCGACGAGAGCCTCAATGCGCTCAGCGTGGTCGGGAACATCGGGGTGGGCGGCGAGGTAGCGCAGCTGCTCCCGCGCGGCGGCGAGGACCCGCGCCCGGGCAGCCTCGATGACGGGTCGATCGAAGACCCGGAAACGCACGCTGCGGGCGAGCTCGCCGACCACCGGATAGCGCAGCTGCGCCGCCGCGATCAGCCGGTCCAGCGTCTCGTGGAACTCGTCACCCAGTGGCTCGGGCAGCGCCTCGGCATGCTGGAGCCGTTGATCCAGGAGCGCCATCACGGCGGGAACCTGTGATTGCGCGCGCTGGTGGGCGAGGAAGATCCTGTACACCGCCTCGTCAAGCTCGGGCCCGCGCTCCAGCCCGTGCACGCCGTAATGGGCCAGCGCGCGCGCGAGCCTGGCGACGAACGTCTCCGGCAGGCCCTCGCGCTCGACATCGAGCGAGTGCAGGTAGGACCGAAAATGCTCACGGGGGCTGCGGACGCGTTCGCCTTCCTCCTCGTCGAGGTCCTCTCGCTCTGCCGCCGCCCAGTTACGGGAGAGCTCAGCCAGGTCGGCGAAGATCGTGAGGATCTCCAGCTCGCCGTGAAGCAGCTCGGGATCATCGGGGGGTAGCTGGTTCCGTGCCCGCTGGAACTCGCCGACGAGCCGGCGGGCGTCCTTCACGCTCACGTCAAAGCCCATGATCAGACCGCGCAGGGCGTCGAGGTGCTGGCGTGCGCGTGGGCGGGCGCCGGAGTCCGATGCGGCGGCCGACGTGCCGAAGCCGATCCGCGGGGCGTCGGGCGCTGCCACGCCTCCGATCGTCACCGCCTCGACGCTCACAAGCGGCGCCCCCGCTTCGACGTGGGTGCTGCCGGTTACGAACACCTCCCGGACCCGGCCGGCATGTGTGGCCACGACGGTCATCTCCATCTTCATCGCCTCCAGCACTGCGACCGGCGACCCTGCATTCACCTCATCGCCCGGGGCCACGTTCACGGTCACGACGAGCGCCGGCGAGGGAGCCCGCACGACCCCTCCCTCACCTCGCGACACGCGATGGGCGACCCCCTCGACCTCCACCAGGTGATCCCGACCGTCGGTGACCGACTCGACTTTGAATGTCCCCTCGCCGATGGCAAGCCGGCGCGCGAACCGGCGGAGGGGCTCGACCTGCACCTGGACGCTCCCGCCGTCGGCCTCGATCATGTAACGACGGGGCCCCGTCTGCGTGGCAGCGAGACGGTAGGTCTGCCCTCGGTGGCGGAGGTCGAGCGTCCGGCCGATCTCGTGGCTCGCCTGGGGCCGGCCGCGACTGGCGCCGGCGTAGAAGCCGCGGCGCTCGAGCTCCTGCTCGAAGTCGTAAATGTCAATCGCGGCTGCGAGCAGGGCGATGTCGGCGTGGCGGGTCAGGATGTGGCCGTCCGAAGCGACGAGGCGGTCCAGCCAGCCGGTGTGAGCGTTGCCGGCGATCATCTCGGGGCGGGCGAGCAGATCGAGCAGGAATGCCTTGTTCGTCGTACCCCCGCGCACGACTACAGTCGTCTCTGCCAGCGCGCGGCGCAACCGCGCCCTGGCCTCCGGGCGGTCCCGCCCCCAGCCGATGACCTTGGCGACCATCGAGTCGTACTCAGCGGGGATTCGGTCGCCCTCGGCGACGCCGGTCTCGACCCGCACCCCCGGCCCGGACGGCAGCATCAGGAGCTCGACTGTCCCAGGCGCGGGGGCAAAGCCCCGTTCGGGGTCTTCGGCGTTGAGCCGGGCCTCGATGGCATGGCCGGACGGACGTGGCGGCTCCCCCTCCAGGTGCCCGCCCCCAGCGACGTGCAGCTGGAGCTTCACTAGGTCGAGCCCCGTCGCCACTTCCGTAACAGAGTGCTCGACCTGCAGGCCCGTGTTGAACCCGAGGAACGCGAAGGCCTGGTGTTCGGGTTGGTAGAGAAACTCGACCGTGCCGGCGTTGCGATACCCGACCGACAGGGCCAGATCAACCGCCGCAGCCCGCAGCTCGCGCTCTTGCTCAGCGCTTAGCGCCGGGGAGCTCGACTCCTCGATCAGCTTCTGGTTGCGGCGCTGGGTCGAGCAGTCGCGCACGCCCGGTGCCCAGACGGCACCGTGGTGGTCGGCGATGATCTGAACCCCGAGGTGGTGCGCGCCGGTGAGTTGGGGTGTGGCGACCGGCATGCCCATCTGCTCCGCGAACAGCTTGGCGGCGATCTTGTTGCCCAGGCGTCGCATGACCGCGGGCGGCGGACCGATGAAGACCACCCCGATGCGAGCGCACATCTCGGCGAAGGCTGGATCCTCGGCGACGAAGCCCCAGCCGACCCAGGCCGCGTCAGCCGCGCTGGCGCGGAGCGCCCGTTCGAGCTCGCCGTGGTCAACGTATGGGCGCTGCCCGCCGATGATCATCGCCTCGTCGGCCTCGCGCACGAACATCGCCCCCCGCTCGACCTCGGCATGCAACGCGATCGTCCGCACCCCCCAGCCGTGCTCGAGGTTGAGCTCTCGTACCGCGCGGATCAGGCGTACTGCGGCCTCGCCACGGTTGACGATCGCTACGCGTCTGAATCCGGGGTCACCCTCCGAACGCCGCTCGGACATCTTCCAATGAGGTGGCCACGTTCTCTTCCGGAACGGTCGTCAGGTCGGCCTGCTCGGCTCGTTCGGGAACGACGATCGCGGGGTCGACGCGGATGACCGTGTAGCCGCCCACCGCACCAGCCCCGAACGCCGGCGTGAACACGCGCATCGGCCGGTCGATCACGCCCTCGCGGACGGCGTCGTAGATGGCGATCGGGATGCTGGCGGCCGAGACGTTCCCCACCTTCTCGATATTGAAGTAGAGGTGATCGGCCGAGAGTCCGGCCGCGACCGCCATGTCGGCGACCATCGTCTTATTAGCTTGATGGGGAACAACGATGTCGATGCCGTCGAGCAGCGAGCCGCGGGCGCCGTCGGGGGCCGCAAGCGCACGCAGCTCGCCCATCATCTGGACCAGATAGCGCTGGACGAGCGCTTTCACCTCCGGCCCGTAGACCGTGATGTTGTTGTCAAATTCAGGGTTGGGCCAGATGATCGAGTTCACCTGGCTGACCGGGCCGCTGGCATAGATCTGCACGACCTCGATGTCGGGCGGCGCGCCCGGCATGGCGGGCCCGACGACAAGCGCGGACGCTCCGTCGCCGAAGATCATCCGGGACGGGCGGACGCTGCCGATCTTGTCCGAGAACTTCTCGGCGCAGACCACGAGCACGGGGCGGTTCACCTCCTGGAGCAGGCGTACAGCCTCGCCCAGGCCGTACGGGAAGCCCGCACACGCGGCGACAAGGTCAAACGAGCCGTGCGTCTGGAAGATCCCGAGCTGCCCGGAAAGCCATGTCGCGACGGACGGGATCAGCCTCGTGCTGGTGCACGAGCAGAAGATGACCGCGCCGATCTCCTCCGGCGCGCGCCCGGCGCCCTCGAGCGCCGCCCGTGCCGCCTGCAGAGAGATGTGCTCGAGGCGGCGCTCCGTGTAGAACCGCTGCTCGATCCCGGTCTTTTCCGCGATCTCCGCCGCGGTCATCGGCGACCAGCTGTACGCAGCGTTGCGAATCACGTCTTCGTTCGTGCAGACGTGCTCGCCCTTGACGACCGTCAGCGACTCGAGCCGGGGCATGAGCGCGAACTGCTCGCGGACCACGATCGGCGGGAACGGATTGACCGGCTCCCGTGCCTCGGCGGCGGCCGCGGGGCGCGGGCGCGCGGGATGCCCAGCCTTCACGCGGCGGATGAACTCCAGCACCTCGTGGTTTCGCGGGACGAGCGCCACGACGAAATCGTCGTCGCCGATCCTCCCGACCTCGACCAGTCGCGTCCGGGCCAGGTCCCACGGGTGCTGGTTGTGGAGAACCATCGCCAAACGGTGAATCGGCTCAAGCTCAGGCACCGTCTCGGTGCAGTCGAGGATCTCCTGGTAGCTACGGGTCGGAAAGTCCGGGTCGTGGGCCGGGAAGCAGAGGGTGAGGTTCTCCGGATTGCTGGCGATCTCCGCCACGGTCTCCTTGACCGGCGAAAGCTCCGCCGCGTGATGTCGCTTGTGACGGAAGATGTCGAACAGGAGCGTGAAGATCCGGTCCTCGGCGTCGGCGTCCCACGTGGGGGGGAGTTCGGTCCACGCTGCGGCTACCGCAGCGACCTTACGCTCGCCCTGCTCCCAGGGAGTCAGCAGCGGCAGGAACACATCATCGCGGCGGCGCGGAAGGTCGCGCCACCGCGTCGGACGCTTCTCGTACATCGTCAGCGCATAACGGTTGCCCCAAACCAGGTTCATCGCGACGTCGCGCAGGAGCTCGTAGCGAGAACGATAGACATTCGAATCGACTCGCTCCAGGATCTCGGTGCCGGTCGGCGCCTTGGCCTCGAAGTCGCGCCGGATCACAGCCTCCAACTGCTCCAAGGTCTCGAGAACCGAGAAGTCCAACTCGGCGCTGAAATTGGAAGGAAAGACCAGACGACCGTGGCTGTTGACGACAAAAGGCCTCATCGCTGCCCCGCCCACGGTCTCTCCGCCACCAGGGGCTTCCGATGCTCGTCCTCGGTAAAGCTCCGGAGCGTCTGGTTCACTGGTTCGCATCCATCCCGACAAGCAGACCGCGGTGACCACCTTCGCACCGTCACCTCTGCTCCCTGGGTCGGCGCGCCGGTCGCGGTCACGCGGCGCGGTCCTGCTGGGCGAGTTGCGATAGAGCGCTAACCACCGGTTCGCCCGGGTCGAGGTCGACGATCTCCAGGACATCCGAGTTGATAAGCGTGAACATGCGATCGGCTTGTGAGGGGCCGCGCACGAGAACGAGCCGGCGGCCCGCCCGATCGGCGCGCATGCTGGCCTTCATGATCACGTGCACACCGCATGAGTCAGTGAAGGTGAGCTCACGGAGATCGAGCACCACCATCCGTGCACGGAGCTCGGCATCGCGTAACGTCTGCTCGAGCGCGGGCGCGGTGGCGATGTCCAGCTCACCAGCGATTTGCACCCACGCCACGTCGCGCCCGCAGTCTTTCCACGAGCGGAGAAGCGCCTGGCGCGGTATAGCCGAGCGGCTCGCGACGGCGTCAGGGAGAACCAGCGACTGGGACATGTAGACCTCCGAGTTGGGGGAACCTCGGAAGTCAGGTTGCGCTGCCCGCCCGCTTTGGGCCGACTTCACATCGGTTGCCCTCCAACGCCTACGTTACTCGGCACGTCAAGCGGACGAACGCCCTCCTGTCAGCCGAAAAACAGTCGCTTGGGTCCGCCGAGCGCGTTGCGTCAAGTCACCGGACGACCGGGCCGATCGTCGAAACCAACCCGTTCCTCAAACCATGTCCGCGCCACCCAGCGCCCGCTTCTGCTTCGGACATGCTCAGCGGGCTTGCTTGCCCGCCCAAGCCCGCTGCTTGCGCCGCGCGTCAGCGAAGATCAACGGCAGCAGCCTGGTCGCTGCGCCGGGAAAGGCGGCCAGAACGCGCACCAAACCACCGCGCCAGCGCGGTATGCTGAGCACCGCACGCGGGTGGTCAAGCAGCGCGACCGCACTCCGGGCTACGTCCTCGGGCTTCAGCAGGACTCCGGACCAGGAGAGCGCGGCCTCAGGATCATGAACCTTCTCATACAGCATTGGCGTCCAGATCCCGTCGGGACACAGGGCGCTGATGTGAACGTCGCGGATCCCCTCTCGCCGGAGATCTAGCATCGTCCCGACAGAGAATGCAAGCGCTGCATGCTTGGTAGCCGCGTACAGTGTCTCACCCGGCGCGGCCACCAGACCGGCCAGCGACACGACGTTGATGACATGGCCGGTGCCGGCCGGACGCATCAACTCGAGCGCTGCGAGCGTCCCATTGATCGTGCCGTGGGTGTTGACGTCGAATGCGAGACGTCGTTGCGTCTCGGCGTTGTCCCAGCCGTGTCCGGTCGGGAGGATGCCGGCGCAGTTGACCCACACTCGGAGGGAGCCGGCCCGCTCACGGGTAGCGCTGGCGGCCGCGGCACAGGCGGAGGCATCGGCAACGTCGAGGCCCGACGCAAACGCGGAGAGCCCGAGGCGTTCGGCGGCGCCGCGCGCGGACTCCTCGTCGATGTCGGTCACGTGCACCGAGTAGCCGCGCGCGACGAGCTCTCGCGCGATTTCGAAGCCCAGGCCACGACCCGCGCCCGTGACCAACGCACCGCCGCGAACGTCAGCGGTTGCTCTCGAGTCCTTCACGGTGCCTCGACTTCTTGCGGCTCGGGCATCGCGGGGACGATACAGCTGCCGGCACGGCGCGCCGTTGATCCGTTTGGAGCAGGCATCTGCCCGCTGCTTGGATCCAGGAACAGAACGTCTCCGCGTTTCCGCAAAGCCGAACATGTGGTCGCCGATCGCCAAGTGGGTCAGGCGGTGCAGCCCCGCCCCCGAGGGCTTGACGAGGTAGAGGTTCTGCTTCGGCAGATGGTCGCGGGGCGATGGTGCGCTCTGGCGAATGAAGACGATCCAGCTGCGCCCTACACGGCCTGAAGGTCCGCTAGGCGGTCGCGAGCGGCCGCTTGGAAGTCGGGCCATGTCGACGGCGGACCGTCCGGCCGATGGACGAGCCGGGGGTCGCCAGTAGGCAGCCCGGCCAGCCGCGCGCCGAGCGGCGACTCACGCAGACGTTCGGTCACCGTGCGCACTGCTGTCTCGATCACCTCGGGCCGCCGTCGGCTGCTCATGAGGTTGGCGCCCATCACATCCAAGTCGCTCACGCTCGGCTGAATCAGCACGACCTCGACGCCAGCGGCGCGCAGCCGCTTGGCTTCTGAGCCGAGACGCCGGCCGGCGGTCTGACGCATCCGAAACGCAAGACGCTCGCCGACCGTCCGCGGCGAACCGACGTGCAGCGACGACATCGGGTTGAGCGCCAGCACGATGTCAAGCCGTTCGTCGCGCAGAACGTCGAGATTGGACGTGGAGTACACGCCACCGTCGACATAGAGGACACTGTCGATCTCAACGGCGCGATAGAAGCCCGGGATCGCGCACGAGGCAGCGACCGCGTCGGGCAGCTCGGCCCGCGGCGAGCCACCACGACCGAACGCCACTCGCTGTCCGCTCGAGTAGTCGACGGCCATCGCCCAGAAGTTCGGGTGCGGCGCCCAGTCGCCACTGCACGCGCGCCGGACGGTGTTCTTCAGCGGCTCGGTCGAGACCACTCCCCGCGGAAGCCAACCCGAAATCACCGCCATCGGGGAATAGCGATAGGGTCGCGCAAGCGACGCAACCGCGAGTCGCCACGATCCCGGTCCCAGCGCCAACCCGCCGCGATCAAGGCGAAACGTCGCGACCGCCGAGCCGCCGGCCCCACCGGCCGCCGCGCCTCGGGTATCGGACCCGTCGAGCTCCTCTCCGACGGAGCGAGCGACCATCAGCCACGGCGGCACACCGCAAGCCATCAGCGCGCCGACCATCGAACCGGCCGACGTGCCAACGATGTAGTCGGCGCTGCCCGGGTCCCAGCCGGTCTCGGACGCGATCGCGTGCAGCGCCCCGACGAGCCACGCGCCGCCGAGCACGCCACCGGCGCCGAGCACCAAGCCCACCCTGGGCCGCTCGATGGCACTCATGTGCGGAAGTTCAGCAGACATGGCCGTTCCCTCAGCGTAGAGGGCGCGCGGCCGCCCGCCATTCTCAACCTCCCCCTGTCCTGGTGATCTCCCTTCGGTGGGCTTCGTCGTTGGCGACCTGGTCAACGGCCAGACCTCGGCTTAGCTCTGGGCGAACCGTCACGACAATCCGCTCAACGGAGGCGAGCGTCGCCGCGTGCACCTGCGCGATCGAGGCGACGACGACGAACGGGACTGTAGGAGCGGTCATCCGTCACCATTCGGATCGACCGCCCATGACGGCGGGGTGCCTCCTGCGGCCGTTGAGGTGGGTCACGCCTGGCATCAACATCGGGCCAGCCCACGACCGGTGAACGATCAGCTCTTATCGCGGCCTCAAAGCTTGGCGAGCTGCGCGGCGAGCGCGGAGTTTCCGATTACGATCTGGGGATGACCTAGGCGGAGGGCTGCACGGGAGCAGCGCAACCGCGGATGTTCTGCTGAATGGAGGCGGCAGCTTCACGGTGACGCTGCGAAATGCGAGCGACCCGAAGTGGGACAACGACTCGACCCATGAGGTTGATTTTCCGATCCCGGCGACCGTGAATCCGCCGCTTACCGAGACGAAGGGAATAGTGGGAGTGCGGATCAACCTGGTTCAGAACAACCCTGACTGGAGCGCCGATAACTGGGACCTCGCGAATCTCGCGGTGAGTCTGCTCAACCCCGGCAGCCCATCGGTCTGCCAGCTCAACCTGGCGGACGTTGCCGGTCCGCTCGCCGCGCTTGAAGGGTTGTCGGCCTGGACCCACCCCGCCCGGGGGGACAGGTCAGGAGCAGCGGCGCCGCCGCCTAGAACACGTTTCGGATCTCCTCCAGGACCGGCAGCGTGCCCCGGCGGCACCGCGTTCGCGAGCGCTTAGTTCTGCCAATCCCCGCGGATGGCCCGCAGAATCTCGAAGCGCTGCCCGGTATCGCCTTCAAGGTAGCTCTCCAGAGACTCCGCGAGCCGCTGAACCATGGCGAGCGTGCTGTCCATCGTCACGTACTTGTAGAGCCCGAGCCGGCCCAGCGGCACCATGCCAGGAATGCGAGCGGCTTCCTCCAGGTACTTGTAGAACCTGTGGTCCTCCCACCACACCGGATACATCGGCACCGTGTCATCGACGATCTCCCTGAGGATCACCGCCGGCCCACATCGATCTGACCCCTGGTGGATGACGCCGAAGTCTGTCGTCCGGCAGACCGGCGTCTCCGGCCATGGTGTGTAGAGCCATGCGAACGGGACGCCGTCCGGAGCCCTGCCTAGTCCGGGACCCGCACCACCCTCGACCACATCGGCCTCGATCCGATATCCCCGCCACTCCAGCGGGCCGAATCGGTACTCCAGCAGGGCGTCTATGGGAGCGGTGGCGATCATGAGGTCCGCCAAGATCGCACCCGCATCGGTGAAGACCTTGACTCCGTGACCATCCGGCTTTACACCCGCGACCCGCATGCAGGTGCGGAGGTCGACGCCGGCGAGCATCCGCTCAAAGAGCGGATTGAACCCGCCGGAGGGGTAGTAGTGAGGAGAGCGGCTCGGTAGCCGGAACTGACCCTTTTCCGACAACCGTTCGAGATGGCGGAGCTTTCCCCACGTGGCCGGCATGTTCTCCAGCCGGCGCCCCCAAAACTTTCGGTTGAATCCCTCGAACGCCAGCTCCGTCAGGGTCGGCCCGACCGAAGACTCGAGGTACTCCCTGAGGTTAGCCTCGCGCGGTGGCGTTCGCGCCTCACGGATCGCGGTCATTTCGCGCTCAATCTGTTGGCCGCAGCGCAGCGCGCGGACGCTCTCGAGATCAACGGGGAAGGGAATCACCGGGTAGTCGGGGAGCAGTCGCGTTCCCTGGTAGACCTGACGCTCCTCGAGGCCGACGAACCGCTCTAGGAAAGGAATAATGTCTGGCGTGCCACGGAAGACGCTGACTACGCGAGGCCCGTACTCGTACGGCAAGCCGTCTCTGGTGTGGAGCGTCCGTAGCATCCCACCGGGCTTGGCGCTCTGCTCGAGGATCGTGATCTCGCAGTCCAAGCTCTCGTGGAGCGTCAATGCGGCGCACGCGCCGGTGAATCCCGCTCCGACGACGATGATCTTCATCATCCCTCCCCGCTACACGAGGCCCGCCGACCGGAGTCTGGTTCGAGTACGGACATGAGGATCCTCTTGGTTGGGGCGCTCTCCTGGAACCCGGAGCGGGTCAGGAGCCTTTGCGAGCAGGGCCACACTCTATGGGGGCTGTGGGCGCGCAGCATGGCGTGGGATCAGGGGCCCTACGGCGCGACCGATGACTGCGTCTCACCGGTGACGTTCCGGGACGCCGGAGCAACTATTCGCACACAGAGGATCGACTGCGTCTACTCGCTATTCCAGGCGTACCGCTCGAAGCTCTGGGGGCCCAAGGCGACGGGCGTGGAACACGACGTGTGGACACTGCTGCTCGGGCTGCTTCGCGAGCGCGCGGATGGCGTCTTTGACGCGCCGATCGTGCGGCATTGGGGGTTTGACGTTCATGCCCTCGATGCGGAGGTCGCGCGGGCAATGGATGGCCATCTGTTCTGCAACCGGGAGAAGTTCGACTACTTCTCGACGCCGACCGCACAAGGAGGCTGCGGCCTTGATTTCCTCGGCGACGACACGAGCCCGCGGCTCCTGGACAGTGATCGCCCCAAGCTCGAGTTCATGAACGACAGGTTTGCCGCCCCGCTGTCCGAACGCCATGGAGATATTCACACGGTGTGCGTCGGCAGGCCGTTCGGCATCGACTTCCTGGCCGCCGCGCGGCGTGGAATTCATGTCCACGTGTACTGCAACAGCGTCGACGACGTGTACAGCGCGATCGCTTCACAACTATCCGACAGCGAGGGCCGGCGGAGCCTCAGCCTACTGAGGCGGTATCTGCACGTGCGCGTGCCCCGCCAGACGATCGGCTTCGGCTGGCCCGAGGTACGACGGACGAAGTCACAGTGGGTCGAGGAGTTCTCCCGCTACGACGCGGCTTGGTCGTACATCGGAACGCCATTCCGCTGGGCGACGCTCGATGACCGCGCCGCGATCCCCAATCGGTTGGGGACATACCTCCTCGCAGGCCTCCCGGTCATCACCGATCGCCGAGACGGATACTACCGATACGAACAGGTGCGGCGGCTCGGTGTCGAGATCGAGCTGGCCGACTCGGACTACGACGGTCTTCGAGGTCGCCTGGAGACGGAGATCAGAACGCGAGAGAAGCAGCAGAACGCTCGAGAGCGACGGCACGCCTACTCCTTCGACGCAACGATCGAGCCCCTGCTCGGCGCCCTCGAGCACGTCCGCGAGAGCTACTTCGCCCGGCCGCACTCCGAGCGCACCCGATTCCTGCCGAGGACCGGCGGGCGATTGATGCACCTTTCCAGGAACCCTGGGCCGCAGCCCGCGAGAGAGCACGCGCCCTTCCTCGTGCCGCCCTGGAGATCGCGCCGTCTGGCCCGCAGCCTGCGATCGCAACTAGATGTCGACGTTCGAGCTGACCTAACGGCCCGAGAGCGATGAAGATCGCAACGCTCGAACGCTTCTCCGAGCCCTCCCGGCGATGCGAACCGCGCAGGATCGCCGACGCCGAGGACGAGGTGATTACCTGGGATCTCGCCTTGCCCCCCAACCGTGTTCGGTATCTGCTCGAGCGCACCCCCGCGTGGCTGACGTGCCCGATGGCGCTCGGTGAGCGATGGACGCTGCTGTGCGCATGCCTTAACACCCGCGGAGCGCGACTCGGCGCCCTGGCCCAGGGACCTGACTTGTGGCACCGCGTTCGCGCCGGAGAAATCGATCGGTTAGCGCTCTTCTCAGCGAGAGGATTCCCTCTCGCTACGCTGCTCGCCGACCAGACGCATGCCGCTGCGCACGAGACCATCGCGCGCGGGACCAAGTACTTCGGCGAGTTCGCCTTTGAGCTCCAGGCGGTTATCCCTTATGCCTATTGGCTACATCGGCAAGGGCTGCTGGAGTTCACGATCTCGACCGCCGACACCCGCTGCCTGTACTGCTTCTCGCCCAATCATGAGGAGCGCCCCGTCCCGCGCCGGTACGTCCCGATCACCGAGTATCCGGCCGGACAGGCGGGGAAGCTCCGATACGACCGGCTGGCATTCCCCGCCTCGCTGGACACCCGCCAGTGGCTGCCGCCCCCGTACAAGCAGCTCTACCGAAACGACCGTTTCCGCTTTGCCAAGGAGACATGTGTCGTCTTTAACAAGACAAGCACCGAGAGTTACCTCGGACACGACGTCGCGATCAATTCTCTGGACGAAGCGCTGCTGCTCGCGGTGATCGGCAAACTGCGAACTCGCTACCAGGTGATCTATAACCGCCCGCGCGCCGCGGACATCATCAACGACCACCAAGAGATCCGCGAGGTAGGGGACATCGACGCGGTCAAGCTCAGATATCCGGATGTCCTAACGATGCAGGAACTCCACGCTGACAACGCGTGTCTCAGCTTTAACCAACTGCAGCTCAGCGTGCTCTCGAACTGCGACAAGTTCGTTTCAGTGCTCGGCGGCGGCTGCTACTTAGCCAGCTACTTCGGAGGAACGAATGTGGTCTACGCGCGCCAGGGATGGGAGGTGTCGTGTTCGGCCTTCGAGAGCTGGTTTCACGCGTTCTCCGGGGCACGCGTCGTCGCCGCGGGTACCTCGCGCGACCTGCTGAGAGCCGTCGAGCGTGAGCTCCTGTAGCAGCGAAGCGGCTGCTACGGCAGCCGGAGCGCGGTCGTTGCCGCGCCCCGGTCACGCCGATGCCGATTTGAGATCAGCAGCTGCTTTTGTAGATGTACTGGCTCATTTGGGCGAGGTTCGCCTTGGTCAGAACCGCAAGCCCGGTGAGGATCGACTGGGTCGGCTTGCCTGTGAGCGCGTTGACCGCCTGCTCGACGCCGTCGGCGCCCTCCTGGTAGGGCTCCTGCGCGATCAGCGCTTCGACGACGCCGCTCTTGAGGTCGGCGATCTGCGTGGGGTCGGCGTCGTAGCCGACGATCTTGACCTTGCTCGCAGCGCCGGAGGTCTTCAGGCCGGTGTCCACCCCTTCGGCGACGAGCACATTGGTCGCGAATACACCCGCCAGGTCGGAATGCGCGGCGTATAGCGCCGTGATCGCCTGGGCCGCCTTAGCCGGGTTGTCGCCGACGTACTGCGTCGCGAGCGGCTTGATGTTCGGGTACTTCTTGATCTCCTTGAGGAAGCCCTGGATCCGCTGCTCGGTGGTGGACACGCCGGGCTGCTCGTTCATCACCACGACTGACCCCTTCCCGATCAGCTTGGCGAGCGTGTCGGCGGCCTTCGCGCCGCCCTCGAGGTTGTTGGAGGAGATCGATGCGACCGCGATCGATTTGTCGCTGACCGTCGTATCGACCTGTACTACCTTGATGCCGGCGCTCTTCATCTGCTGCATCGGGGCGATCAGCGCCTGCGTGTCGGTCGGCGCGATCAGCACCGCACCCGGATGCTGGGCGGTGACCGCGTTGACGATCGGGATCTGCTCGGGCGCAGCGAAATCGGCCGGTCCTTGCACGTTGATCGCGTAGCCGAGCTTGGCGGCTTCTGCCTTGGCGCCGCACCCCATCGTCACGTAGAAGTTGTCTGCCTTGGTGCCCTGGATCAGCGCCAGTGACTTACTGCTGGAGCTGGAGCTGGAACTGGAGCTGGAACTGGAGCCAGACGCGGCCCCGGAGCTCGAGCTCGAGCTCGAGCCGCAGCCGGCGATCGCGATCGCCCCGGCAACCGCCACGCCCAGCGTGACGGTGGGAATCTTTCGATGCATCACTCCTCCTTTGTCTGCCGCCGCCGATGGCGGCGTGTTTGTCTTGTCCAGATCACCGCCGGGACCTCGTGCGTCGCCGGAGCTGGTCGAAGTACACGGCCAGGATCAGAATCGCTCCGATCACCACCTGCTGCCAGAACGACTGCACGCCTACGATCACCAGGCCGCTGGCCAGCACGACGGGGATGAACACGCCCACGACTGTGCCGAACATCGTGCCGCTGCCGCCAAACAAGCTCGTCCCGCCGATCACCACCGCGGAGATCGCCGTCAGGTTGTCGGTGACATGGCCGGAGATCGTGGTCGTGGTGAAGTAGGCAAGGCTGAGGATGCCGCCGAGCCCCGACAGCAGGCCCGCGAGCGAGTACACCTTGATCAGATGCCAGTTGACGTTGATCCCGGCCCGCCGGGCGGCCTCGGCGTTGGAGCCGATCGCGTATGTGTAACGTCCAAAGCGGGTGAGGTGCAGCACCAACCCCAGCACGGCCGTCACCACCGCAGCGATCACCACCAACCACGGGAACGGTCCGATCTGCCCACTGCCGATCGTCGTGTTCAGCTTCGCCGGGATGCCGGCGACATCGACGCCGCCAGTGATCACGTCGGCCAGGCCGAGCGCCATCCCGAAGCTGCCGAGCGTGACGATCAGCGGCGGGATCTCCAGCAGCGCGACCAACACACCGTTGAACGCGCCCCACCCGACCCCGACGACGAGGCCCACGGCCAGGCCAGCGAGGATCGGCCCCCATCCTGCCGTCGTCGCGTGCGCGGCGCCTCCGCCCACGGCGATCATCACCTTGGCCGCCAGCACCCCCGAGATGACCAGCACCGAGCCGACCGACAGATCGATTCCCGCAGTGATGATCACGAACGTCATACCGACGGACAGCATCAACGCGACCGAAGCGTTGATGAAGATCGTCTTGATGTCGAAGCTCGACAGGAACTGACTCGGTCTCATCACGCCGAACACGGCGACGATCAGGACCAGCGCGAGGAAGATCCAAACCGGACTGGTGGAGGTGAACACCTGCGCCCGCAGGCGGCTCAATCCGGCCTGCACCCCGGTGCCGGCGCCGTCCGGGGGGCGCGCGCCGGGCGCGTCCGGACGGTCGGGCCGGGCACCCGGCGCCAGACTCACGTCTGCTCCTCCAGCTCGAGCGCACCGGTCATCGCCCCGACGAGCGACTCGAGGGTCGCGTCGGCGCGCGCGATCGTCGCGACGCGGCGCCCCAGCCGAAGCACCTCGATGCGGTCGGCGACCTGGAGCACTTCGGGCATGTTGTGGCTGATCAGGATCACCGCCAGCCCGCGCTCGCGCACCTGGCGGATGACGTCGAGCACACGAGCGCTCTGAACCACGCCCAGGGCAGCGGTCGGCTCATCCATGATGATGACCTTGCTCGCCCACGAGGCGGATCGCGCCACTGCCACACCCTGGCGCTGTCCACCGGATAGATAGGCCACCGCGGCGTCGGGATCCTCGATCGCCACGCCAAGCTCGGAGAATGCCTTCACAGCTCCGTCGCGCATCGCATGCTTGTCGAGGACGCCCATCCTCCCGAGTAACCCCGGCCGGACGACCTCCCTTCCCAGGTAGATGTTCGCGGCCCCGTCCAAGTCGGGAGCCAGAGACAGGTCCTGGTAGACCGTCTCGATCCCGAGGTTCTGCGCCGCTGAGGGCGATGGGATGTCGACGACACGACCCTCGAACAGGATCTCCCCGCCGTCCGGCCTGGCAACGCCCGAGATCGCCTTGATCAGCGTGCTCTTACCCGCCCCGTTATCACCGATCAACGCCACGACCTCGCCTGCATAGGCGCTGAAGTTCGCGCCCCGCAACGCCTGCACGTGACCGAATGTCTTGACGATCTCGCGAGCCTCGAGAATCGGCTGACCGTTCCCGCTCACCACTGGCCCATCTCCGCCTCAGGGGCGGGCGGAAGGCAGCGGAGCACGGTCGCGGGCCCCTCGAGTGTCGTAGCCACGCAGTCTCGGACCAACGGCTGCTCCGGTCGCGTCGCGCTCAAGTCCAGGGCGGCCAGGGCTCGCTCCCAGCCGAGCTCGAGGTGCTCGACGCCGGAGCTCACGCCGAAGCGCCGCCACTCGAGCAACACCGAGAGATCGGTCGGCTCCTGCAGCTCGACCAACAGGATCTCGGCACCGAGGAATCCGACCGGATCGGACTCGATCACCTGACGGAGGACCTGCCCATCGGCCAGCCGGCTGAGACTCTCACTGTGATCCCCGAACGAAGTGGTGGTCGAGCCGACCCAATCCTTGGGCCCGCTGGATGCGTTGCCCAGATGGCCGCGGAGCTCGTCGATGCGCCGACCGCCCGCGTAGAAACGCTCGCGCCGATTGGGCTGCAGAACCACCGAATGCACGGCAGCCGTGTCGTTCCGCGGCGCCGCAGCTGCGGCCAAGCGAGCGTCGGCGCCTTCCGACATTGGTTGCGTCTCTCCCTCGGTCACCGGGCAGTTCGACTCCCTTGCCAAGCACCCTAGTTGACAACGTTGTCAACTGTCAAGCATCAGCACGATGGCAACGTTGTTCTAACAGATCCGGCGGCCAGTATCCTGCGCGCCAGGCACGAGATCATCATGTCCAGCACAAGCAACCAAGCTAGGCTGTCGCGCGCGACAATGGTCGACGTGGCGCGCGACGCGGGCGTGAGCCTCAAGACCGTCTCGCGCGTGGTCAACGGCGAGCCGGGGGTCAAGCCAGCGACCATCGAGAAGGTGCTGAAAGCCTCGACCACATTGCGCTACGAGCGCAATGATCTCGCCGCCAGCCTCCGCCACGGCCTCAGGTCTTACACCCTCGGCCTTGTGATCGAGGACGTCGCCAACCCGTTCTACTCGGTGATCGCGCAAGCCGTCGAGGAGAGCGCCCGCGAGCGAGCGAGCCTCCTGATCACGGGATCTGCGCGAGAGGATCCTGGCCGCGAGCGCAAGCTTGTAACCGCGCTAATGCGCCGCCGCGTGGATGCGCTCTTGGTCGTACCAGCCGGTCTGGACCATCGCTACATCGCCGATGCCGGCTTCGACACCAGGACTGTGTTCCTCGACCGCCCGCCCGCCAAGACCAAGGCAGACACGGTTCTGGTCGACAACGCGGCCGGCGCAAAGCGCGCCGTCGCGCACCTGCTCGCTCAAGGCCACACCCGGATCGCGTTTGTCGGCGACGACCTGCGCCTCTACACCGCCCGCGAGCGGCTCGCGGGCTACCGGCGTGCCCTCAACGGGGCCGGCCTCGCGGCGAATCCAGAGCTCATCTCGGTGGGCAGCAGCACGTCGGGCTCGGCCAGGCTTGCCGTGGCCGAACTGACGGCGCTCCCGCGCGAACAGCGCCCGACGGCAATCTTCACCGCAAACAACCGTTGCACCGTCGGCGCGCTCCACGCGCTTGGAGACCGCCGCAGGCGGATCGCCCTAGTCGGCTTCGACGACTTCGAGCTTGCGGATCTGCTCGCGGTCACGGTCGTCCGCACGGATCCGTACCAGATCGGACGGGTCGGCGCAGAGCTCGCCTTCGGCCGCATCGACGGAGACCATCGCAAGCCGCGACGCGTGGTCCTTCCCACGGCGCTCATCCAGCGAGGATCCGGCGAGATCCCGGGCTGAGCGACACACCGGACACCGCACGTTATCGCGGCGTCCTCGCCAAGCTGCGTGCAGGAAGCGGCCGGACGCGTGGCTGTTCCAGTTCCTGACCTGGCTCAACACGCGGTCAGGTAAACGAGGTCCCCCTCGCGGCTTGCCGACCGGCTCGCGTTCGCCACCTGCGATCGTCTGGACGAGCTCCATTCGGGTCGACGGGCGCCTCCCAGCCGAGCGGGCCGCTCGCTCACCGTTTCGCTCGATCGCGATGAGCGAGCCGCGCCGGCGACTCGGTATGCAACAACGCCATGGCTCTCACGAGGACGCCACCGACGGTCGGTCGGCTGCGCGCGCGAGACAGCCGTTCCAGGCACCATCCACACGTATCAGGACCGGCCCAGACAACGACAGCTGGCAGACGACATCCACAGCGGGTGCAGCGCGATTGGGCTCGCGTGACCATCCACCTCTCCACAGAGGTTAGTTCAGTCCGACGAGCCGACCCGGATCTAATCGACCCAGCGCGCACCCATCATCAGTAAGAAGCCGCCACCGCCACCCCTCCCGGGGCACACCAGCACCGACCGGACTGTAGCGCTTCTCCCAACCACGTCAACACCGACTGGACAGATGTACACGCCATTGAGTATCGACGTGAGACGTCGGTGTCGTCGTGGGCCTTGGCGTCGATCCTGGCCGTGGACACACCGGCCGGCAGCAACATCGAGCGCGAGAAGAAGCCGTATCGGCGCTCGCGTCGCACATCGTCCTCGTCCTCTTCCTCTGTGCTGTCCGAGTGCTCGCCCCAGACGACGGGGCCGTCATCCTCTCCCTCGATCTTGATCTCCTTGGGCTTGATTGATGACTTCTTGGTGTAGGCCGGCGTAATCGGTTGGCGGTGCTCTAGCACGTCAGCGTCGACCTCGCGCAGGATTCGGCGGGCGTCGGCGGGCGGTGTGCAGCAGCCGCCGGCGGCTCGAGCAGGACTTGCCCGCCGCCCACAGCTCGGTTAGCGGCATGGCGGTTCGGCAGACGGGGCAGCGGATTCGGGCTCGTGCGACCATCGGGCCCTCCTTGTGTGGCTCAGTCAGACGAGTCGCCCGAGTCCCTTGGATCCGGCGCGCCCCCATCGTCTAGAGGTGACGTAGACGCCACCCCCAAGGAGCGCACCACCGCCGGCGGGAAGGATAGCGTCCAAATCCAGGCCGATCAATCAGACCGCCAGTTCTCGCGCTGGTAACGCCAGGACGCGGTTGCCCAGGTTACACGGAGGCGAAACGAGAATCGCAAGGTCGGCGTGACGTTCTCAGCTCGCGGGCTCGGGTTCGCGCTCGATCGAGATCACGGTGCGCCCGCCGTCCTGGCCGTCGACCGCGATCGTCATCGGCGCCAGCAGCGTGTAACTGTCGACCTCGATCCTTGCGGGGTGGTCGACGAGGTGGCGCAGAACGCTCGGCGGGCGCGGCCCGCCGCGTGCGGCCGCCACCTCGAACACATCGTCGCGGTGATCGTAGGTCAGCGCCTGTAGCGCCAGGCTGTCGGCCTGGATTGCGGGCGGTCCAAGCGCCGAATTGATCTTGATCGAGACCTGCGCGTTGAAAAGCTCCTTGCTCACGGCCTCGAGGTACTCAGACCAGGCCTCGTGTACGAGCTCGCGTGTGGCTGGCATGTCGTGCTCCTCTCGCAATCGTCAGGCCGCGCCAGCCGAGGGCTGCGCGAGGTGTGCGGTTTGTGGGCGGGCGGCGGCGACCGCATGCCCGATCAGGTCGATCAGGTCATCCAAGCGCTCACGCAGCGGGTGGTGTCCCATGCCCGGCCACACCAGGATGCGTGCCTGCGGCAGCGCCGCGCGGACCCCTGCGCGATGAGATACCGGGACAAGTCGATCGCGATCGCCCCAGACCGCGAACACGGGCCCGCCGTAGCCGACGCGCCGGCGATGAAACGCCTCACGGCAGCGACCTGCGGCTACCACCGCTCGCGTGCCCTCGCGCGCGCCGGCCGCCAGCCCGGCGGCGCGCGCTGTTATGCGCTCGACGAGCTCGGGCTCGGGTGCTGCGCCATTGGTGACCATCGTCAGGTAGCCCGCGGTAACCGCGAGCCGGCTTGAGAGGGCGATCGGTAGCGCCGCCCGAACGAGATCTCGAACGCCCGGACAGACACCGCCTCGGCGAGATGGAGGCGACCAAAGCCGGCGGGCGCGAGCAGCACGAGCGCAGCGACCTGTGCGGGCATCAACTCGGCCAACGCCGTCGCGACCGCCCCTCCCAGAGAATGCCCAACAAGCGTGAAACGCTCCACACCGAGCATCGCAAGACCCTCCGCGACATCACGTGCATAGCCCGCGATCGACCCAAGATGCGGGAGATCGGAGTGGCCGAAGCCGGGCAGATCAAAGGCGATCCGAGTGCATGACATTTCATCGCACAACCGGGTCCAGCCCTCAGAGCAATCCAGTAGGCCGTGCAGCAGCACCAGCGTCTCGTGACCGGTGCCCGGCCAGCGTCGAGTGCACAGCATGCGCCCATCACTGAGCCGCAAAGACTCCACGACGACCACGCGCGACTCGACCGGGCATCCCGCCGAGCCGGAGCGAATCGCTGCTGCGGACGGGGAGCGAATCATCTCAGAACTTCTATAGAGGTGGCGAGCAGCCGACCAGAGCGGTTAGCACTGCATCGACCCGGGAATGTTCGCGTCACACGTCCGGGCGGCCACGCACCCCGGCCACGTGGTTCCTACTGCCGCATACGCCGGCCAGCCCACCGTGTTCGGGGTCAGGTTTCCGGTGGCTGTAGCCTTCGCACGGCTTGAGTCCAGCGTCAACTCTCCGGATCACCGCTACATGACCGAGACCTATGAAGCAGCTTCGAGCGCAAGCGGGCCGGAGGAGTTAGGGTCTGTGCAACTAGCTCGTTCAACGCAGCTTGGAGGATCGCGAATGGGACATTTGGGCGGCAGCGCCAGCGTGGAGATCGACGCCCCGCTTGAGGACGTGTGGGCGGTGGTCCAGGACGTGTTGGCAGCACCGGAGTGGCAGGGGGGCCTTGACAAGATGACCTCGCTCGAGCGCGACGCAGACGGTCGCCCGACGCTGGTCGAGACCGAGAATGACATCAAGGTCAGGCGGGTCAAGGCGCGCGTCCGCTTCAGCTACGAGGGGCCGACGCTTCTTGCCTGGACACAGGAGAAAGGCGACATGAAGTCGGTCGACGGTGCCTGGGAGCTTGAGGATCTCAGCGACGGGCGCACGCGCGCCACCTACCGGCTCGACGCGGATCCCGGACGCGTGCTGGGACTGGTCATTCGAGGGCCGGTGGAGGCGGCGACACGAGCGATCTTTGTCAACGGTCGCCCCGGCGAGCTCAAGCGGCGCGTCGAGGGTGGCTGAGCGCGCCCCCGACCTGCTCGCCAGTCGTCAGCGTGAGGACCTTAAGTGTCCCCGCTCTCAGCTGGCCCACGGGCCAACGCCGCCCACGCGCCCTACGGTGATGTGGGTTATATAGCCCGGCGGCGGGTTGTCCATCGGCGGGAACTTGACCTCCGGCCCGAGATAGATGCGGGCCAACTGTGCCAGCAGCTCAGGGGCCCCTCCTTCGGTGATGCGAGCGCGACCATGGACGACGAGGTACTCGTCCAGGCCGATCTCGTTGCGGGTGCCAGCTTCAACCGACAGGGCAACCCTGGGATCTCTGCGCATGTTGCGGATCTTGCGGTGCTCAGGTAGGTGGGCAGCGACGATCTCGTCGCCGTCGAGGCCAACCCACACGATCGATACCTGTGGGCGACCATCAGGCTCGAGCGTGACCAAGTGCGCCAGCCCGCGACCTTCGAGCACGGCGCGAGCGGACTCAGGAAGCTTGAGCACGCCGAGACACTAGCATCGCCACGACTGCCCTTCAGGTGTCCGCGATGTGGCTCAGCAGGACGAGCGCCTCGTGGGAGAGCGCTCGTTCGCGGGTGTCGAGCTCGCGCTCGAATAGGTTCTACTAGCTGTCGAGGCGGGAGAGGAACGCTTCGAGCGCAGCGGCGAACACGTCGTTGTCGTCGCCGGCGACCATGTGGCCCGCGGCCTTGACGTCGACGCTTTCGGTGTGCGGGATCAACCGCAGCATGTCGGCCAGACCCGCGTCGCTCACGATGTCGGACTGAGATCCGCGCACGATCAGCGTCGGGATGGTCAGATGCGAAGCGGCGAGGCGCAGGCGCTCGGGGTTGATGCGCCGTTGAGGCTCGTCGTCGATGCGCATGAACGCCGGATCCCAGTGCCAATACCAGCGGCCGTCGGAACGGCGCCGCACGTTCTTGCGCAAGCCCGCGAGGTTGCGAGTACGCCGACGGACGGGGTTGTAGGCCGCGATCGCGTCGGCAACCTCCTCCAGCGAAGAGAAGCCCTCGGAATGCGCAGTCATGAACTCCCGGATGCGGACCACGCCCTCGCGCTCCACGCGAACAACGACATCGACGAGCACCAGACCCCGGGCCAGGCCCGGATGCTCACCGGCCGCGATCAGGGAGGTGATTCCGCCCAGCGAGGCGCCGACCAGAACCGGTGGCCGATCCAGCGTGGACACATAGCCGACCAGGTCGGCGACGAAGCCATCAAGCGTGTAATCCTGCGCCGGGTGCCATCCGCTGTCGCCGTGCCCGCGCGCGTCGAGCGCGACGGCGATCCTTCCGTTCGCGGCCAGCCGCTCCGCGGTACGCCGCCATGGATGGCGAGTCTGGCCTCCGCCGTGCAGTAGCACGACGACGTCTCCGTGGCCGTCCGCGCCCCAAAGCTCTCCGGCCAGTCGGACGCCATCACCTTCGTAGTGAAACGGGGTCGCGGCCGGCGTCATGTCTTTGAAACGCTATCGGCTATACGGAGAGCGTAGGGGCGGGCAATCTGATGACGGTCCACTTGCTCGCCGGGCGCTGGCAGGAAGCGGAGCGGTTGGCCGCCGAACTGCTCGACGACAACGAGACGCGTGCCGGCGCCGCGTATGCCAACTACCCGATGGTGATTCTGCACGTCCTACGGGGCCAGCCGGAAGACGCCCGCGAGGAGCGAGGAGCGAGGCAGCGATGCCGCGGAGCGGCTTGACGAGGCAACCACGACGCTGACGTCGCTCGGTGCGGCGCCAGCACTGGCCCGCTCGCAAGAGCTCAGCCGCTCACTAGGCCATTGCCTCCTAGCGAGGTCGCACTAGCAGCGATTCGGCCGCCCTACGTTGAGGTCGGGACAGCGGCTTCGTGCTCGCTGTCGGGCTCCACTGACTGGTCGGCAGCCGCGGCTCGCGGGAGCACCAGCAGTGGACAGCGCGCGGAATGAGCGAGTCGTTGCGATGTGCTGCCGTGAATCATTCGGTCGAGCGGACCGTAGCCGCGTGAGCCGACGATCAGTAGGTCGACTGAGGCTCCGTACAGCGCCAACTCCTCGGCCGGGTCGCCGTAGGCCGCGTGAGGCTCGACATCGCCAAGCGCGGCGAGGCGCTCGCGGGCCTTCTCGACCTCGGCTTCGAGCGTCTGCTGGCTGGGGTGACGCGCATCGGCGAAAGCGGGGGGCGGGAGCGACACGGCCTGGAACGCGGAAACCCGCGCACCGTGCTGGGCGGCGAGCCCTCTGGCGACCGTGAGAGCGTGTTGGCTCTCAGGAGAGCCGTCGTAACCGACGCCAATCTCGGCCAAGATCGAGGCACGCTCGGCGTAGCCGCTCGGGGCGATCGCCACCGCGCAGGGCGCCGCGTTCAGCGCGGCGCGCATATCGTCGCCCTGAAACACACGCCCGAGCAGCCCGCGGCGCGAGGAACCGACAATGATCAGATCGGCGCCCAGCCGTTCAGCGAGTTCGTGCAGCCCGCGGCCGACGAAATACGACGCAACAAGGTGGAGCTTCGCGTCGAGCCCTGATTCTGAGCGCGCGGCTTCCAGCAGCTCGCGCGAGTGCTCACGCTCGCCCGCCTGGAACACCCCGGGCGATCCACGCGCGGGAAGCAGACTCTCGATGAAGACGTGGGCCAGCCCGATCTCGCTCGCATCGCCCGCGAGCTCTCGCGCCAGTGCGAGCGCGTCGCGTCCGCCCGAGAGTCCATCGATTCCTACGATTACCTTGGCAAACATGACGAATTCTCCTCGGAGCTTGTGAGTCCCACCTCCGACAGCGTCCTCGCTAACGGTCATGGTCACATCCGTGGAACGCCCCCACAGAACTCAGTGCAACTCCGTTCCGCTCGTGCTCAGAGCCTGGGTCCCGTCAGGCTCAATCGAGTCGCTCCGCGCGTGGGGCAGCATGACTTTGGGCCGCATGTACCAATTTAGGGATCTGATCGTAAAGGCGCATCCGCATGTCGGTGTGCAGGTCTGGGTCCACGAGCATCGCCTTGAGCAGCCTCGCCAGGTGCGGGTCGTCATCGATCAGCGACGGCTCGGGCGTCGCATCGCCATGCACTTCTCGTGTCCCGGCGCCACCGACTTCCTGTACTGCAGCGCCATATGCGGTCCCATGGGTGTCCCGCAGCAGTTCCGTGATCTCTCTGCTGAGGCGCATGCGCAGATCAGTATGCAAGTTTGGGTCCACGAGCACCGCTGTGACGAGGTCCACCAGCTTCGTGTCCCCGCTCTCGAGTCCCCGGGCCTCCTTGTCGTCGATGCTGCTCACCGCGCGCACGGGCTCCCCAGTGGTGGTCGACTTTGCGCCCATGTGAGCCTTCTTCCTGATCGTGATCGACTCGGGTCGGCAGGAACTCGGGCCGCCAGCGCACGTACCGCCAGCGCACGTATGTAGCCCTTTGAGGATAAGTGTGCAGCGATCCGCGCGCATCGGGATTACCCCCCTCACTTCCGGTCCGTATGAGCTACCGAACACAGTTGGCGAAGATCGCCGGCAGCACCGTGTTTGTTGGAAGGCCGCAAAGAGTGTTCGGGTCTGTACCGATGACTATGCGGCCACTGATGTCAGGCTTACCTTGCCATGCCGGCCGTGATGCCTTGTTGCAGACAGGAGTTCGATCCGAAGCTGACACGCCCCTCCGGATCGCCTAAACGCGACGGCGGAACGACCGGTCGCGGCCGGCGGGCCGTAAGTCCCAACGTAAACCTCCCAGCGCAGCAAGCTCCTGCGCCCGACGAACTAAAGAGAGAGCAGCCATGACTGAGTTGAAATATCTCCGTTTCTTCGAGGAAATCGGCATCGGCGACGTCCCGTTGGTGGGCGGCAAGAACGCCTCGCTCGGCGAGATGTACCGGGAGCTCTCCGACGATGGTGTGCTCATTCCTAACGGCTTCGCGATCACGGCGGACGCCTACCGTTATATGCTCGACGCCGCGGGTGCATGGGAACCTCTGCGGAGCGCGCTGGGCGGTCTGGACGAGACCGATGTGGCCGATTTGGCGCGTCGTGCCAGGCGCGCCCGGGAGATCGTGTACGGCGCGGGCCTGCCTGAGGATCTCGTCGACGAGATCGTCGCCGGCTATGGGCGTCTTCAGGAGCAGTACGGTGAGGACGTCAGCCTCGCTGTACGTAGCTCGGCTACCGCGGAGGATCTGCCGACGGCGAGTTTTGCCGGCCAGCAGGAGTCATACCTCAATGTCCAGGGCACGGAAAACCTGCTCGACGCGTGCCGCCGATGCTTTGCGAGCCTGTTCACCGATCGCGCGATTCATTACCGCATCGATCAGGGGTTCGACCACTTCGCCATCGGATTGTCGATCGGGGTGATGAAGATGGTGCGGGCTGACATCTCCGCGTCAGGGGTGTTCTTCTCGCTCGACACCGAATCGGGATTCCCTGACGTGGTGTTCGTCACGGGCGCGTACGGGCTGGGCGAGAACGTCGTCCAAGGTGCCGTTGACCCGGATGAGTTCTATGTCCACAAGCCGACCTTCGCCGAGGGCCACCGTGCGGTCCTGCGCCGGTTGCTGGGCGATAAGGCGATCAAGATGGTGTTGGTCGAGGGAGGGAGCAAGCAGACGGTCCGCAACATCCCGACCCCCAAGGCCGACCGCGAGCGGTACTGCATCAGTGACGAGGACGTCCTGGAGCTCGCCGACTACGCGATCAAGATCGAGCGCCATTACGGCCGGCCAATGGACATGGAGTGGGCCAAGGACGGGGCCGACGGCAAGATCTACGTCGTCCAGGCCCGGCCTGAGACGGTCGCGTCCCAGCGAAAGGCGACCACCCTGGAGAGCTACGTCCTCGGCGACGGCCGCGGCGAGGTTCTTGTGGAGGGCCGTGCGGTGGGCGAGAAGATCGCGTCGGGCAAGGCTCACCTGATTTCCGACGTTGCTCACCTGGGCGAGTTCAGGCCCGGCGAGGTGCTGGTCGCCGATACTACGACGCCGGACTGGGAGCCGGTGATGAAGACCGCCGCAGCGATCGTCACCAATCGTGGCGGGCGCACGTGTCACGCGGCGATCATCGCCCGCGAGCTCGGCGTGCCTGCGGTCGTCGGTACCGGAAACGGAACGACGTCCGTGCCCGGCGGCCAGCTGGTGACCGTGTCGTGCTCCGAGGGCGACACGGGGCGAATCTACAGCGGTGAGGTGCCGTTCCACGTCGAGCGCACCGAGGTGTCTGAGATCGCGCGCCCGAATACGAAGATCATGCTCAACCTCGGCAACCCGGACCTAGCGTTCAAGACCTCGTTCCTGCCCAACGACGGCGTTGGGCTGGCGCGAATGGAGTTCATCATCAGTGAGTCGATCAAGGCCCATCCGCTTGCATTAGTGCACCCTGACCGAGTCAAGGACACCCAGGCGCGCGAGACGATCGACCAACTGACCCGCCTCTATCCCGACGGCGAGACATTCTTCGTCGAGCGTCTGTCGGAGGGGATCGGCACGATCGCCGCCGCTTTCTGGCCCAAGCCGGTCGTGGTGCGGATGTCGGACTTCAAGACCAACGAATATGCGAGTCTCCTGGGCGGCGCTGACTTCGAGCCGCACGAGGAGAATCCGATGATCGGTTTCCGCGGCGCCTCCCGCTACGCCCATCCGGCCTACGTGGAGGGCTTCACTCTGGAGTGCCGCGCGATGAAGCGCGTGCGCGAAGAGATGGGGTTCACCAACGTCATCCTGATGATCCCATTCGTGCGCCGGGTGCAAGAGGCCGAGAAGGTCATCGCCCAGATGGCGGAGTTCGGCCTGCGGCGCGGAGAGAACGGACTCAAGGTCTACGCGATGTGCGAGATCCCCAACAACGTCCTGCTGATCGACCAGTTCGCCAACACGGTCGACGGCTTCTCGATCGGGTCAAACGATCTCACCCAGCTCACGCTGGGCGTCGATCGCGACTCGGAGATCGTTGCCTTTGACTACGACGAGCGCGACGAGGGCGTCAAGCAGATGATCCGTCTGGCGGTCGAGGGGTGCGCGCGCAACGGCATCCATTCGGGCCTGTGCGGACAGGCGCCCTCTGACTATCCCGACATGGCGGAGTACCTGGTGGAACTCGGGATCGACTCGATCAGCCTCAACCCGGACACCGTGATCAAGACGACCCAGAGCATTCTCGAGCTGGAGAGCCGCTTGGACAAGGCCAGCAACGGCGCCCGACAAGCAGTGAACGGCGGTGCTCGAGTTGCTGTGGCTCCCGCTACTGACCGTCGGTAGAAAGGCATCGCAGACGGCCGTTCAGCCGTCATTAGGTCATGCGCCCCGGCTGCCGGGCGGGCTTGCCGGGGCGCTCGCGCGCGGCGTGCAGCGGCGAATCCCAGTCGCCGATCTCAGCGACCGCGACCCGGACTACATCCGTCGTTCGCTGCCGGGACTCTGGCTGTTGGCCTCCTATTACTTTCGGGCTGACACACGTGGTCTGCACCACATTCCCGAGCACGGCCCAGTGCTGCTGGTCGGAAACCATTCCGGGGGAAACGTGCCCGCTGACACGTTTGTCTTCACGCTCGCGTTCAGCGCTTACTTCGGCGCGGATCGGCCGTTTTACCAGCTCGCGCACAACCTCGTGATGGCGTGGCCCGGGCTCGGCTTTCTGCGCCGCTACGGGACGGTCGCAGCAACGCACGTGAACGCGGCGCGGGCGCTTGACGCCGGCGCGGCGGTGCTCGTTTACCCGGGCGGCGACTATGAGACGCATCGTCCATCGTGGGAGTCGAGTCGAGTCGACTTCGATCATCGTAAGGGGTTCATCGCGTTCGCGCTGGAACGCGATCTCCCGATCGTTCCGGTGGTGTCGATCGGTGGTCAGGAGACGGCCCTGTTTCTCTGGCGGGGGGAGCGGCTGGCGCGTGCACTGCGGCTCGATAAGACCTTTCACCTGCACGTGCTGCCAATCTCGCTGGCGTTGCCATGGGGGCTGAACATCGGTGATCTGCTCGGCCACATCCCGTTGCCGGCGAAGATCACGGTTCAGGTTCTCCCCCCGATTGACTTGTGCGAGCGCTTGGGCTCGCGCCCCAGCCTCGAGGACGCCTACGACCACGTAACCGAAGTGATGCAGCGAGCTCTGGCCGACCTGGCGGCAGAGCGCCAGCTTCCGATCGTCGGGTGACCATGCGGGTCTCACACCAAATCACGATCGATGGGACTGCCCCGGCAGTATGGGAGCTGATCGGCGAGCCGTCGTTGTACCCGCGCTATCTGCGCGACATCACTCGGTGGGAGTTGGTCGCAGGCGGTGACGACCGTCACCCGCGCTACCGGATCGAGGTTCGCCTGGGCGCTGTGGAGCTGGGCTCGATCGTCGAGATCACCCACGTTGCGGCGCCCCACGAGCTGCGCTGGGAGAGCGTGAGCGGCATCGAGCACCAGGGCCGGTGGCGCGTCACCGAGCACGACAACGGTCGCTGCAGGGTCGCGCTCGAGCTCAACTATCACGCGCCCGGAGGCGTGCTCGGCACAGTCGCCGAAGGCGTGGCGCTTCCGCTTCTGCGCCAGGGAGTGCAGGAGTCGCTCGCGCGCTTGAGGGCCGAGGTCGAGGGACGCACTCGTGCGCGGGGGTTAATGGCGAGGGTCGCGGGCTTTACGCGCGAGGCGATCTATGACGCCGAGGTGCTCGCAAAGACCGGGGTGCTGGCGCCGACGCGACCGGACCGGCTCGTGCGGGCGGCGTGGCAGCTGGCGCAGTGGGACGCCACGCTCGCTGCCGGCTGCGCGATCGCCGCGACCCTGCATCCAGATGATCGCGCGCTCGTGGACGAGCGGGGAGTATGGACGTTCGGCGAGGTCCACCGGCGCACCAACGCGCTCGCCCGCGGATTGCAGAAGGCGGGCGTCGCGCCCGGGGACCGCGTTGCGATCCTGTGTCGAAATCACGCCGGCTTCGCCGAGGGCCTGTTGGCGCTGTCCAAGCTCGGCGCAGACGCTTTGCTTCTCAATCCGGGTCTTGCACCACCACAGCTGCGTGAGCTGCTCCGCCGCGAGCGGCCAGCGGCCCTGATCCACGACGAAGAGTTCACAGACGCTGTCAAGCTCCGTGCGCTGGTCCGGTTCGTCGCCTGGCAGGATAATCCACGGGCGTCGGACGGGACGCTCGAGGCTCTGATCTCGGCCGGCGACCCAGGAGACCTGTCGCCGCCATCGCGACACGGCCGTCTGGTCATGATGACATCGGGCACGACGGGCGCACCGAAGGCGGCCGCGCGACACGAGTCCGATCGTCTCGGGGTGCCGCTGGCGTTGCTCGATCGCATTCCCCTTCGCGCACGGCAGGTCACGCACGTCGCATCGCCGCTGTTCCATTCCTGGGGCTATCTGCAGTTCGGCTTGGGAATCGCGGTCTCCGCGACGCTCGTGCTCCGGCGCCACTTTGATGCCGAGGCGACGCTGGCGGCGGTGGCCCACCATCGCGTTGACACCCTAGCCGTCGTGCCGACGATGCTCGCGCGGATCCTGGAACTCGACCCAGCGGTTCGCCTCCGATATGAGACTTCGTCGCTGCGGATTGTGGGCGTGAGCGGGTCGGCCCTTCCGGGCGAACTCGCCACGCGCTTCATGGACGAGTTCGGAGATGTTCTCTATAACCTGTACGGGTCGACCGAAGCGTCGTGGGTGGCGATCGCGACCCCGGCGGATCTCCGTGCTGCGCCGGGAACGGTCGGACGCCCTCCGCACGGCACTCGTGTCGTGATCTATGACCAGCTGGGCCGTTCGCTGCCTGCCGGATCGCGGGGCCGGATCTTCGCGGGCAACGCGACCAGCTTCGACGGCTACACCGATGGTCGCGGCAAGGAGCGCATCGACGGCCTGCTGAGCACCGGCGACATCGGCCACATCGACGACGCCGGGCGGCTGTTCATCGACGGACGCGAGGACGACATGATCGTCTCCGGTGGCGAGAACATCTTCCCTTCTGAGATAGAGGACGTGCTGGCGGCCCAGCCAGGCGTCGCCGAGGTCACGGTGATCGGTGTGGAGGACGAGCGCTTCGGCCAGCGACTGAAGGCATTCGTCGTGCCGGCCGTCGGCGCGATGGTCTCTGAGGGCGAGCTCAAGCAGCTGGTGCGCACGAAGCTCGCTCCATTCAAGGTTCCTCGCGAGATCGAGTTCGTCACCGATCTGCCCCTAAACGAGGCGGGCAAAGTAGTGAAAGCGGATCTCGGCGTCAGCCGACGCGGAGAGGCCGGCCCCGCCGCCCCACGCGGCTGAGCCGGCCCCATCCGTCAGGCGCGCTCAGGCGGCGGTCGGTGTGATCTTGACCGTCTCCTTACCCGCCTCCTTGGGGAGCGGAATCGTCACTTCAACGATGCCGTCGTGTGTCGTTGCCTTGATCTTCTTGGCATCGACCCCGCTGGGCAGCGTCATCGTGCGGTGGAAGGACCCATAGCGGCGCTCGCGCCGCACGTAATGCTTGTCCTTCTCTTCCTTGTGCTCCTCGTGCTCACCAGAGACCGTGAGGATGTCGTCCTCGACCTCGATCTTGACCTCCTCGGGCTTGATCCCGGGAATGTCGGCGCGCACGACCAGGCTGCCGTTCTCACGCACGACGTCAATCGCCGGCGTCCATGCGTGCAGGCGGCCGTCGGTTGGCTCGTCGAACATGCGATCAAAGACGGATCGCAGCTCGCCGAGCTCCGCGAACGGACTCCAACGCGTCAGTGTTCCAGGCATGACTCACCTCCTTTCTAGACCACTGGTGACCCAAGCACCGTAGCCCGGCAGGGTGCGCTGCGCATCGGGGTGCGACACGATCGAAACTCCGTAGTAGTTGCCGCAAACTCAGGCGAGTCCGACGAGCGCGACCGCCATGATCCCGCTCAGGAAGATCCCACGAACCCACCGAGCAGCGAAAGCCAGGCCAGCGAGAACAGGGCTCCTTCACTGATTCCGACCCGCCGGTAGGCGTACTCGATCGCGCCGAGGACGAACAGCGCCACCAGCAGCGCCGCGAGCAGCGCTAGCGCGCCGGCAAACACGGGCGCGAGTGGATGACGGTTATATGGGGTGCGTTTCACGAGGCTGGTGGTTGGCGATCACGTCGGCATTGCCCTGAGTGTGGACCGTATAAGCCACGATGTGCACCCGGCGTGAGCGTCTTTACCGTGACTGCATGATCCCCGGTTGCTATGGCGCCGCAGCCGTCTCGGCTAGCCCGTCTCTGCCGGAGCGGATCAATTCGGACGCTTCGCGGTGAGTGAGCGCGCCAACTTCGTGGTCAACGGCGGGGCGCGGGAGGCGTTGCCCGCGCAGCGTTCGCTGCTCGAGGTGCTGCGCGACGACTGGCAGCTCACCGGCGCGAAGCCGGGCTGCGGCGAGGGCGCCTGCGGGGCTTGCACGGTCCTGCTGGACGGCGATCCGGTCCGGGCGTGCGTTACGCCCGCTGCGGCTGCGGCCGGCCGGTCGCTGACCACGATCGAAGGGCTTGCCATGGCCGGTGGGTTGCATCCGGTGCAGGAGGCGCTGCTGGCTGAGGGCGCGATCCAGTGTGGGTATTGCGCACCGGGGATGGTGCTGGCCGGCGCCGCGCTGCTCGCCGACAACTCCGACCCCGACGCGTCTGAGATCCGCTCGGCCCTCGCCGGCAACGTTTGCCGGTGCTGCGGCTACGCGCGGATCGAGCGGGCCATCAAGCGCGCGGCGAGGGCAACCCGGGAGGCTAGACCAAGCCCGGAGCCAGATCGTGCCGAGCCGTCGCGGATCGCGGCGTTCTGGGAGTTTCGGCCGCGGGCGCCCTGGGACCTGTTGGCAGTTGAGCAGCGAGAGTATTTCGAGCTCCTCGGCGACGGGCTGGTGGTGGTCCTAGCCCCTGGTCAGCGCCCACGGCCGCAAAGGGGGGCATTGTCGGTCGAGGGGGGTGGGGCGTGGCTCCACGTCGGCATCGACGGTGTGGTCACTGCGTTCACAGGCAAGGTCGATGTCGGTCAGGACAACCGAACCGCGCTATCGCTGATCGTCGCCGACGAGCTACGCGTGAGTACTGCTGCCGTGGGGCTGGCCATGGGTGACACCGATCTGTGTCCGTCTGATCCGGGCACGTTTGGCAGCCGTTCGCTTCCAGACGCCGGGGAGGATCTACGTGTCTGTGCGGCGTCCGCGCGGGAGTGGCTGGCGGCCAATGGTCGCCCGGTAAGGGGCTCGTGTCAGATCGAGCACGCCTCCGTACTCGTGCCCCTGCTCGCACCGTCACATTGGCGTTACCGTGGACGCCCAGCCACTCGCGCCGGCGTTCGCGAGCTCGTCACCGGATCGCACCGCTTCCCGTCTGATCTCGCGCCTCCGGGGATGCTGCACGGACGCGTCCTGAGAGCCCCAGCCTATGGTGCCACGCTGCGCTCGGTCGACACGGGCCCGGCCCGGGCGATCACCGGCGTCGTGGTGGTCCATGAGCAGGACTTGATCGCCCTAGCGGCGGCGGATCTCCTCACCGCCGAGCGCGCGCTCCAGTCGATCGACGCGCATTGGACTCTCAGTCTGCAGCCCGGAGAACAAGATCTCGTCGAGCATCTGCGCTCGCACCCCGTCGACGTGCTGGGCTGGGGAGGCGCGGTCCACGATGAGGTGGGGGACGTGGAGCGCGCGCTGGCGGCCGCCGAGGTGCGCCTCGACGCGACCTACAGGACTGCACACATCGCCCATGTCTCGCTCGAGACGCGCGTCGCGCTGGCGGTTTGGGAGGACGGGCGGTTGACCGTGTGGACCGGGACCCAGCAGCCGTTCTACGTTCGCTACGAGCTCGCCGTGGCGCTCGGGGTCTCCGAGGAGCAGGTGCGGGTGATAGTGCCCGACACCGGCGGCGGCTTTGGCTCCAAGCACACCGAGGACGTGGCAATCGCCGCCGCGAAGCTCGCGCGGGTGGCTGGAGCGCCGGTGAAGATGGCCCTCACCCGCGAGGAGGAGTTTCGCTTCAGCTACGTGCGTCCGGCGGCGGTGATCGATGTGCGCGCAGGCGCTCGCAAGGACGGCACGCTCACCGCTTGGGACTTTCACAACCTCAATTCCGGGGCCGCCGGCCTCCAGCCTCCCTATGAGGTCGCCAATCAGCGCAACTCCTTTCAGCCCGCGGACTCGCCCTTGCCGCAGGGTCCCTACCGCGCGCTGGCGGCTACCGCCAATCAGTTTGCGCGCGAGTCCCAGATCGACGAGCTCGCGCACGCGCTAGGCCTCGATCCGCTTGGGGTGCGTCTGCAGAACCTCACGGACAAGCGACTCGCCGCCGTGTTGCTGGCCGCGGCGGACAGAGCCGGATGGACCGAACAGCGCCAGGACGCTGGCGACGGCATCGGCGTCGGGATCGCCGGCGGTGTGGAAAAGGGCGGTCGGATAGCGACCTGTGTGCAGGTTCGCGTCGAGGACGGCGAGCTGGAGGTCTTGAGGATCGTGAGCGCGTACGAGTGCGGCGCGATCGTCAACCCTGACAACGTCCGCAGCCAAATCGAAAGCGCGACCGTGATGGGGCTTGGAGGGGCGCTGTTCGAAGCCGTCCACTTCGACGCCGGTCGGATCATCAACGCGTCGATGCGCTCTTACCGCGTGCCGCGCTTCAGCGATGTGCCGCCCATCGACGTTGTGCTGCTCGACCGTCCGGAGATCCCCTCCGCCGGCGCCGGCGAGACGCCGATCGTCGCCGTCGCCCCTGCGCTGGCCAACGCGATCTTCGCCGCCGCGGGATCCGGCTTCGTTCGCTACCGCTGCTGGGCGGTGTGCTGACGATGCGCTAACGGCAAACGCCCTCTACGCACGGAGTCTAACGATAGCTACATGTCCGAGCTGCTCGTTGCTCCTGATGGCACAGACAACGGCTTCCAGGTCGCTCGCCTTCACGCTTGAGCCGTGCGTCGTCGCAGCGAACGGCTACGGCCGGTAGCCGGGTAACTCGATGCGGAACGTGGCGCCCTCGCTGGGAGCGGATTCAGCGCGGATGGTCCCGCCGTGGGCCTCAGTGATCGCCCGAGCGATGGCGAGGCCGAGACCGCTGCCCCCGCGGTCACGCGAGCGGCCGGTATCGATCCGGTGGAAGCGTTCGAAGATCTGCTCGAGCTGATCAGGTGGGATCCCGGCCCCGCTGTCGGTGACAGAGATCTGAAGACGGTCGCCCCGTGCGCGCGCCGCCACGGCGACCTGGCCGCCGGGGTCGGTGTGGGCGACCGCGTTGCGGATGAGGTTGCGGAGCACCTGCGTCAGGCGGTCGGGATCTGCTTGCAGGGTGCCATCGACGGCCTCCAGCCGAAATTCGCGCTCGCCGAACAGCGGAAGATCGCGACGCAGGTCCTGGAAGAACTCACCCAGGTCGATTGGCCGGGGCTCGACCAGCTGCCCGGCCTCGGCACCGGCGAGGGTGAGCATGTCGGCGACTAGTCGATCGAGCTCGTCGAGGCGGCGCAGCAACGTCGCCGTGGCCTCGTGTCGGCCGTGCTCGTCAGTCTCCCGGTCGAGCAGCTCCACCTGAGCGCGTAGGACGGCGAGGGGCGTGCGCAGCTCGTGGGATGCGTCGGAGATGAAGTCGCGCTGGCGCTTGAACGCCCTCTCGAGCCGCTCGAGCATGTGGTCAAATGCGTCCGAGAGGACACTGACCTCGCCGCGCGCGGCGAGCGGCCCGGCTCGCAGAGAGAGATCGCCGGCGTCGACGGCCACGGCAACGCGGGCGATCCGCCGCAGGGGCGCGGCGATCAGGGTGGCCAAGCCGACGCCCGCCGCGATCGCTAGCACCAGAGCGAGCGTCCCGACGAGCGCAAAGGTGCGCAGCAGGCTCGACTGCGCCTGACTCACGGGGGTCATCGGGTCGGCGACGCGAAGCGTGCCGACGCGCCGGTGGTCATAGTCGATCGGTTGCGCCAGCACGCGCATGTTCCCGGCCTCGGCGACGGATGCGGTGGCGAGACCAGTGGGCGAGTTGAGCAGGCCGGTCGCGGAGTGTGCGCTCTGCTCTCGACCTTGCTCAAGGGCAACCAGCTCGGAGTCGTTGCTGACCGTGCGACCTCCGGTGACCTGCACGACGAGGATCAGCGATTCAGCGTGGTAGCGCTGAGCGGCGATGAACTCGACAGCTTTGCGCTCGAGCGCCGAGGGGGTGGAGAAGCCGGCGCCGGCGCTGAACTGTTGCCACTCGGCGGCCTGCGTATGAAGCTGCGCGTCGAGTTGTGCCCGCAGTCGCGAGCTGGTGCCGTTGTAGAGCGCCAGGAAGCTGGCCGCGACTCCGAGCATGCTGACCAGCGCGATCGCGAGCGCCAGTTGCGCGCGTAGCCCGCCGGGCAGCAGCCGTCTAGCCACGCGGCACGCGCAGCCGGTAGCCGACGTTGCGTACTGTCTCGATCGGGTCCGCCTCGCCTTCGTCGCCGAGCTTGCGTCGCAGGTAGCCGATGTAGACCTCCAGCACTTTGGTGCCCGGGTCGAAGTCAAAGCCCCAGACCGCGTTGAGGAGCTGCTCGCGGGAGAGGACCTGGTCGGGGTGGCGCATCAGATACTCGAGCACCTCGAACTCACGCGCGGTCAGCTGCACATCACGTCCATCGCGCTGCACACGTCGGGTGCGAAGATCCATGCGAACGCCCGCGACCTCCAGCACCGAGGACTCGCGCTGGGACGGTGAGCGCAGCTGGGCGCGCACCCGCGCGAGCAGCTCCTCGAAGGAGAACGGCTTGGTCATGTAGTCGTTGGCGCCGCGGTCGAGTCCCTCCACCTTCTGCTCGATCGCGGTCCGCGCCGTAAGCACGATGACCGGCAGCTCCGCCAGCCTGGCCCTTATCGCCCTGAGCACGTGCAGCCCGTCCTTGCCTGGGAGCGTCAGGTCCAGCAGCACGAGCGCGTAATCGCCGGTCAGAGCTGCCGCCTCGCCGCTCGGGCCATCGTGGCAGACGGTGACCGCATGACCCTCTGCGTGCAGGCTCTGCTCAATGAAGCTCGCCAGGGTGCGCTCGTCTTCGACGACCAGGATTCGCATTTCAGCCATCACTCTATGCGTCCGCAGCGGGACAGATCGGGTTGGTAAGGCGCTTCTGAACGGTCACTTACCGCGCTCTTGACCGGGACATCGAGGCTGATCAGTGTCAATCGGCTGCGCACCCTTCAAGCGCAGCACCACTCCCTGGAGAAACCATGAGATCACGCAAGATCGCGATCGTCGGCTCGTTCGTCGGACTGTCCTATGCCGCCCCGCCGGTCGCGCTGGCGACGCCCGTGGCGCACCATGGCGCGCAAAGTCCGCGCGCCCGGCGGCGTGGCGCGACTGATCGCGATCGAGAAGGCAAGAGAGCGTTGACCGGCGTCTTACCGGCGTCTCAACCGCACGCAGCAAGATCTTCACCATGACCGAGGAAGCCCGGATCAAGATCGCAGCCCTGGTGACGGCGCTGTCCTTTGGGGGGCTGTCTCGGCGGCGACGCTGACGCCCCCTCACCGCGTCACGGCGACAGCCGTCCGTTCGGTTCAATCAGCCACGCCGGCGCAGCCGGGGCCGGGTGCGAACCACCACTCAAACACTGAACACGAAAGCTATGACTGAACACAGCTCATCAACGACTGCGAGGCCAGCCGCACGGCGGCGACCCTCGTTGTATCGCACCGTGCTGAGCCTCGGGATCGCGGCGATCGCCGCCACGTGGCTGCCGTTCTCGTTCCTTTACATCAACGCCCTGAGCAAGCGCGCCACGACCGTGACCGCCACCCGGACGCTCCATACCGCGAGCGCTGGCGCCGTGCCTCAGGCCACGACGCTGGCGACCGTCACGACCCGGACCTCATGACAATGCCCGCCACCGAACACGAACACAGCTTCCAGTTGTTCGGCACGACCGTGCGGCTGCTGGTCAGCTCCACGATGGCGTCCGCGCTGGCCCAGGCGCTGATCACGGGCCGGGTCCAGAGCTGCCTGGAGGCGATCCACCGGGCGCTGACTCGCTTTGAGGCCAACAGCGAGCTCAGCCTGCTCAACGGCCATGGTGGGGAGTGGGTCCGCGTCTCTGAGACGCTGCTGCAGGGCATTCAGGCAGCCGTGTACGCGGCTCGGCTCAGTGACGGCCTGGTCGATCCGACGCTGCTGCGCGGCCTGCAACGGGCGGGCTATGCCGGCTCCCGGGTTGGGATTGCCCCCGCGCCGCTGGCCACGGCACTCGCGCGCGCTCCGGCCCGAGTCGCGGCCGCACCCCACCCCGCCGCAAGCTGGAAACGCATCCAGATTGATGAGAACCGGCCGGCGGTCCGCCTGCCGCGGGGTGTGCGCCTGGACCTCGGCGGCAGCGCGAAGGGGATGGCCGTGGACATGGCCGCAGGACTGCTGGCCACCAATCCGGCGTTCGCGATCGATGCCGGCGGCGACATCCGTATCGGCGGCATGCAGGGCACGCCGCGGACGGTCGAGATCACCCACCCGCTGCACGATCGGCCCGTCCAGCGCTTCTCAGTGACCGCCGGTGCTGTGGCCACCAGCGGATTGCGGACTCGGGTATGGGCTACCGAGGACGGGTTTGCTCATCATCTGATCGATCCGGCCCGCGGAGAGCCGGCGTGGACCGGCGTGATCCAGGCCACCGCCCTGGCACCCAGCACGCTGCAGGCCGAGACGCTGGCCAAAATCGCACTGCTGCGCGGGCCGCTGGCGGGCCGCGCCACGCTTGAGCGTTACGGCGGTGCGCTGATCCTCGACAGCGGCCAGCTGATCCTCGTCGGGAACCTACAAGGCGTCGCCGAATTTGCCGCTTCTGACCGCCGGACCGCATGACAATGGGCGACCCGACGCAACAGGTGTTCTGGTTCGCCAGCCGCGCGTTTGGGATCACCGCGATGATCGGGCTCGCGGTATCGGTCGCGCTGGGCCTGGCGATGTCGGGGCGGCTCGTGCGCCGCCCCGGTCTGCCCGCCAAGCTCAAGCATGCCCACGAGTCCCTCACGCTGGTGACGCTGGCGCTGATCGTCGTTCACGCCGGACTGTTGCTGTTTGATGCCTACCTGCGTCCGGGCCTGGTCGGGATCACCGTTCCGTTCGCGCTGGGCTACCGCCCGGCGTTCACCGGCATCGGGATCATCGCCGGCTGGCTGACCGCGATCCTCGGGCTCAGCTTCTACGCCCGCAAGTGGATCGGAACCAAGACCTGGCGGTTCATGCACCGCTTCACGATCCTGGCCTATTTCCTGGCGCTCGGCCACGCGGTTGGCGCGGGAACCGACGCCCGCAGCCCGTGGATGATCGCGCTACTGACCGGCCTCACCACGCCGATCATCTTCGCCTTCACCTACCGCATGCTGCCGTCCGCACCGTCCGCCCGCCAGGCGGTCAAGCGACCGGCCAGGTCGTCGCAGGGACAGAGCCGAGCGGCATCGGCGACGGCCAGGTCGCGGCAAACGGGACGCGGACGCGCGCATGTACCAGAACCCCTCTAATGACCGGCCGGCGGCCATCGCGGCCGGTCCGCTGGTGCTGCTCGTCGAAGACGAGCGCTCGATCGCCGAACCGTTCGCACACGCGCTGCAGCGCGCCGGCTTCCGCACAACGGTCGCGCAGACGGGCGCCGAGGCGATCTCGCTGGCGGCGGCCTCCGGTCCGGATGTAATCCTGCTGGACCTCGCGCTCCCCGACGGGGACGGACGCGATGTGTGCCGGCGGATCCGCCGCAATTCGAGCGTGCCGATCATCATGGTCACGGCCAGCGGCACCGTCACTGACCGCGTAGTCGGACTGGAGCTCGGGGCCGACGACTATGTCGTCAAGCCGTTCGCGACCGGTGAGGTGATCGCCAGGATCCGCGCCGTCCTGAGGCGCGGGCGGGCGAACTCCCTGGACGGCGACGAACTGGCGGTGCAGGACCTGCGCATCGATGCGAGATCGCGGCGCGCGTGGCGCGGCACGGACGAGCTTGAGCTGACGCGCAAGGAGTTCGACCTGCTCATGCGGCTCGCCCGAGATGCCGGCCGAGTAGTCACGCGGGAGTCGTTGATGTCCGACGTCTGGGACATGAACTGGTTTGGATCGACCAAGACGCTCGACGTCCACATCGGCTGGCTGCGGCGCAAGCTCGGGGATGACCCCGCCAACCCGGTCTACATCCGCACCGTGCGCGGCGTCGGTTTCCGCCTCGCCGATGCGCGACAGCCGGCGCCATGACCCTGAGGGGCCGGCTGCTGGGCGCGCTGGCGTATGTGCTGCTGCTGGCGATCGTTGCGTTTGGAGTGCCGCTCGCCCTAACCCTCAGCGCGCGCGTGAACGCGGAAGTCCGCACCCAGGCACAGGCGCAGGCCGACCTCGTAGCGGCAACGGCGGGCGACCTGCTGGCCCCCGCCAGCCATAAGGAGCTCGCAACGCTCGCGCGCACCGCAGCCGCATCGCTGCGGGGTCGGGTCCTGATCGTGAACGCGAGCGGCAAGGTGCTCGTTGACAGCGCAGGACCGGCTCAGGTGGGGACCAGCTATGAGAGTCGGCCCGAGATCGAGCAGGCGCTTGACGGTCGGCAGGTCCAGGTCCAGCGGGCTTCCAAGACGCTCGGCGAGGAGATTCTTGCGACGGCGGTCCCGATCATCCACAACGGCCGCACCGCAGGGGCGGTGCGGGTCACGCAGAGCGTCGCGGCGGTCCATCAGGCGGTGCTGCACGTCGAACTTGCGCTCGCCCTGATCGGGCTGATCGTGCTCGGGCTCGGGCTGCTGGCTGGAGGGTTACTCGCGGCGCAGATCGCACGACCGCTGCGTCGGCTCGAGGGGGTGGCCCGCCGTGTGGCGCAGGGCGACCTGCGTGCCCGCGCGAAGGTCGAGGGGAGCCTTGAGCAGCGTTCGTTGTCGAGTTCGTTCAATGAAATGACAGATCGGATCGCTCGCCTCCTGAACGCGCAACAGGACTTCGTCGCGGACGCGTCGCACCAGCTACGGACGCCGCTCACGGGGCTGCGCCTGCGCCTGGAGGAGGCAAAGGCGCTCGCCGGAGGTCCCGCCGCCGCCCACGAGCTTGCCGAGGCCATCCACGAGGTCGACCGCCTGTCGCACACGGTCGAGGAGTTGCTGCTCCTGAGCCGCGCGGGCGAGCGACAGCTCGCCGGCGCGCCGGTCCACCTCGGTGACGTCGTGGCGGACGCGCTACGCCGCTGGAGGCCGCAAGCGACCGAGCGCGGGACCACGCTCGCGCACCGGCGCGAAGGCGATCCGGGCACGGTGTGGGCCGCGCGCGCCGACCTCGAGCGCGCGCTCGACGCACTGGTGGAGAACGCCTTGCGCTACTCGCCGTCTGGCTCGACCGTGACGATCGCGGGCGCGCCCGGGCGGATCGAGGTGCGCGATCGTGGCCCCGGCGTGCCGGCGGACGAGAGCGAGCTCGTGTTCGAGCGCTTTCATCGCGGCCGCGCGGGGACCGCCGGGCCTCCCGGCCACGGGTTGGGGCTACCGATCGCGCGCGAGCTGGTGCGTGAATGGGGCGGCGAGCTCACGCTCGAGGACCGCGCCGGCGGCGGCACGACGGCGATCATCGCGCTCGAGCCTGATGGCGGCTCGGAGCCAAACCGGGATCGGCGCTTTGCTCGCGCTTAACCGTCCGGCGGCTACGGTGCGGAAGGTCATGACCGTGACTACTCGAGGTTTCCTGTGGGCGGTTGCGGCGCTCCTCGGGATCGCGGTCACCGCGGCGCTCACGTGGTCGATCAGCCAGCTGGCGGCGCAGCGGATTGGCCTCTCGTCTGCACCGCTGTCGGTGATCCACGGGCTTGCGCCGCCACGGGCGACCCACGCCCCAAAGACCAGCCGCCCGGGCAGCCCCTCCGGGCCGGCCATCGTGCTCCCCGCTACCCCAACGGCTAGTGCGCCGGCTGGCTCGAGCCCAACCTCGGCGGCTCGCGCTCTCACGGTCGCGACCACGACCCCATCCAACTCGGGCACCGGAGCCGGTGCAGGCGGGCAGTCCTCGTCAGGTGGCGGAACGCGCTCCTCGACCGGGGGCGATCGTCACGACGACTCAAGCGGACAGCCTGGCAACCCGGGCTCGCAACGGGACGACTGAAGGGGCCGTCGTCATGACGGCCCCTTGTCGTTTACGGGTAGACCTGTTCGTTGGTGCGCTGATCGACGATTCGGATCGCGGCACTCGGGCACGCTTCCGCGGCCGTCACCAGCAACTCGTCCGGACCGGTGCCGATCACCCGCGCGACGTCGTCGAGTTCGAACACTTCAGGTGCGACGTCCACGCAATCCCCGTGCGCCGCGCAGGCGCTGTCGTCGACTTGGACAGAATAGGTCATGGTCTTCCTTTCTCGATCAACTTGCGAACCGCTGGGAGGGAGCGAGGCCGGTCAACGAGCAGCGCGGCGACTGCCCGTCCGGCGTGGGAGAAGATCGCGGTGAAGTTGCGGCTGTCGAGATCCCCGTCGATCTCGATCGAGTCCGCGTGCCGCCCCTGGCCGACGTACTGGATCCTCAGGCCGTACTGATCGGTCCAGAAGCTAGTCACCGGCGCAGCACCGGGATCGAGTCCCAGCATCACGCGAGCGACGCGCGCGCCCTGGCGACCCGCAGCCTCCCAGTGCGATCCCGGGACATGACGGCCGCAGCTCTGGTCGAACGTCGCCGCCGCGTCGCCGGCGGCAAACACGTGCTCGATCGCGGTGCGGCCGTTGGCGTCGATCGGTACTCCGGCCGACACGTCGAGGCCGCTGCCGGCCAGCCATGCGACGTCCGGCTCAATTCCGACCCCGACGACCATGTGATCTACGGCGAGCACTGAGCCATCCGATAGCCGCAATGCACGGACCGCGCCGTTCGCGTCGACCCGGTCGACGGTCAATCCGGTGCGCATGTCGACGCCTTCAGCCACGTGCAGGCGCGCGAACCAACCCCCGAGCTTCGGACCGAGTACGGCCTCGAGCGGGCAGCTGCCCGCTTCGACGACCGTCACCTCTACGCCTAGTTTGCGGGCGGTCGCAGCGATTTCCAGACCGATGAAGCCAGCGCCGATCACCGCCAGCCGCGAGCGCGTCGCGAGCACCTCGCGCAGTGCGCGCGCATCGTCGAGCGTGCGCAGCACCGACACGTTGTCGTAGCCGGCGAGCAACGGCAGCGTCCGCGGACGGCCGCCAGTCGAGATCAGCAACTGCTCGTAGCGCAGCCCCGCCCCGTCCGAGAGATGGAGCCGTCGCTCGGCCGCATCGAGCGCTGCTGCGCTGACGCCGAGCAGCAGGTCGATCGACTGCTCGCTGTACCACTCCGCGGAGCGATACGGGAGCCCGGCATCGTGAGCAGCGTCGATCAACAGTTCCTTCGACAGCGGCGGGCGGTCATAGGGACGGTGCGGTTCTGAGCACAGGACCCTGATCGCGCCTTCATAGCCTCCGCGCCGGAGCGCTTCGGCACATCGCTGACCGGCGAGCCCACCGCCGGCGATCACGATGCCGTCGCTGCAGGCCCGGCTTGCCTTCGTTTGTGTAGCCATGGCACTCAAGCTTGGCCGCGGCGAGTAAAGAAATCGCTGGCTGAGCCTAAGAGCCTGGTCAGCTTTGCCAAGTCTTTGCCGGCGGTTGGTTGGCCGCTGACGCTAGAGCGGCCACAGTGGGCGGCGACCCCAACCGGAGGCCCAGAACATGCGCAAGACACAGATCCAAACGGTCGGAGTTGTGGCGGCGGTCCTCGCCGCCGGCCTGGCCGGGTTTTCGCTGCGATCCTCGCAGCCGGCGGTGGCGACGCTCGCGGCGCGCAATCCGGCGGCGGAGGTCAGGACGCAGGTGATTCGTCGCACGATCCATATTGTTCGCCATCAACGTCCTGGGCTCTCGCCGACGCCGCACCACGGCGCGAGCGCGCCGGGCGCCCCGGGCTTGAGTTCCGCGCATGCTGTGCGAACCGGCGCGAGCCGCTCGCACGCCGCGGGATCGGCCGGCGGCGTGTACGCCGGCAGCACTGCCGCCGTTACGACGCGCGCGAGCGGTTCGCACGCGACAACGTCCGGGTCATCCGCGGGCAGCTCAGCGCCGTCGAGCGCACCGGTGACTACGCGCACGAGCGCTTCGCACACGACCTCGTCGGGGTCATCCGCGGGCACTTCAACGCCGGCCAGCAAACCGGTAACGACGCGCACCAGCAAATCCTCGGGATCGTCGTCGGGCGCTTCCACGCCCGCTGGCGCGCCCGTCACGACTCGCACGAGCGGTGGCAAGAGCGGTGGTGACGGTGGCAACAATGGCGACTGAGGCGCTCGACCTAACGAATCCACGCGCGACGACGAGCCCGCACCGCGCGGGCCGCCGTCGCGGCTCGTCCGGCCCTGACCGGCTGACGGTCGTGCTCTTCAGCCTGGTCGCCTTCCTGGTCGTGCTCGCGCTGCTCGCGAGCCAGTTGCGAGCCGCCTCGACTCACTCCGCCGCGCGTCCGGTGCTGGTGCTGCGCAAGGTCTATCGCACCACGGTGATCGAGACGGTTCCCGGCGGCAGCGGGCCGGGTGCAACCTCGGTCACGCAGTCGGTGTCGAGCTCCGGTGCGGTTGGCGCGGCGCCCGCGGCCCCCACGACTCGCACCTCGTAGGACGGCGGCTTTCGATGAGCGCCGAGCTCGACTACACATTCAAGGCGATGGGCAGCGACGTGCGGCTGCTGATCGGCGATCGGCTGACGGCCAGTGTGGCGGCGCCGCTGGAGGCTGCCGATCGTGAGCGCGCATTCATATGGGAGTTCAGCGACCGCCTATCCAGGTTCCGCGCCGACAGCGACCTATCGGCTCTCAACCGCAACCCTGGCAAGGTGGTCTGCACGCCGCCATTGCTCCGCGCAGCGGTGAGCGCCGGATTGTGGGCTGCCGAGCGCAGCGGCGGCCTCGTCGACCCTACGCTCGTGCGCGCGCTGGAGCGAAGCGGGTATGACCATTCGTTCAAAGAAGTGCAACCAGCCTCGCTGCGAGATGCCCTCGCGCAGGCGCCGGCACGGCGGGCGGCTCGGCCCGATCCGTCCGCACGCTGGCGGCGGGTGATCGTCGATGATCAGGCGGGCACGATCGCCCGGCCGCCGGGCGTGATGTTCGACACGGGCGGAACCGGCAAGGGCCTGTGCGCCGACGCTGTTGCGTTTCGCCTCGCGGGCTACACCCGGTATGTCGTCGACTGCGGCGGGGACATCGCCGTCGGAGGAGTCGCCGCCCAGCTCGAGCCATACGCGATCGAGGTCGAGCACCCCCTGACCGGAAACTCGATCGGCTCGATCGAGGTCGCCCGAGGTGGCATAGCCACCTCGGGCCTCAACGTCCGCATCTGGCGCCGGAGGGGCCGTGCCTTCGCCCATCATCTGCTCGATCCGAGCACGGGATCGCCGGCGTGGACCGGGCTGATCGGCGCGACGGCACTCGGAGACAGCGCGCTGGAGGCAGAGACGCTGTCGAAGATGGCGCTGCTGCTGGGCCCGGACGGTGCGCGCCGCGTGCTCGCTGAGCACGGCGGCCTGATCGTGCACGACAGCGGCGAGGTGGAGGCGATCGGCCGCGTCGCCGGGCGGATCGCCGGGACGCGGGTGCGAGAGCTGTCCGTGCGATGAGAAGCGCCCAGCCTCTGCAGTATGTCTGGTGGCTCGTGAGCCGCGCTTCGGGCATCGTCGCGCTCGTGCTGATCTCGCTGTCGGTCGTGATCGGGTTGGCGATGGCCGCGAAGCTGCTCCGGCGGCCAAACCTCAAGCGCGGCGGCGCGCGCCTGCACGAGCACCTGGCGCTGACAGCGCTTGTGGCGATTGCCGTACACGGACTCGCGCTGCTGGGTGACCACTGGCTCAAGCCCGGCTGGCGCGGGATCACGGTCCCGTTTGCGCTCAGCTACAAGCCGGGATTCACCGGCATCGGCATCCTTGCCGGCTACCTCGCCGTGCTGCTCGGGCCCAGCTTCTACCTGCGCCGGCGAATCGGCGCGCGCAGGTGGCGAAGACTCCATCGCATGACCGTGATCGTGTGGCTGATGTCCGTCGTTCACGCGCTGGGCGCGGGCTCAGACGGTGCCAGGCCATGGCTGCGAGCGGTCGCTCTCGCTCCGCTGGCGCCGATTGTCTTCCTGCTCGTCGTGCGGACGCTCGGGCCAGCCCCGAAGCCCGCGCAGCGCACCGAACGCCGGAGGGAGGCGGACATGCCACGGCGAGACCACGTGCTGGATCGGCTGGAGGTCAGGTCCGAGATGGCGCAGCCCTAGCGCTAGCCGGCCTCGCGATGATCAACCGTCTCGCGGAGCTAGCCGGCCCCTAACTCGATCTACATCGTCTGTTGCCGGCTGATCGCGGATCATCAAGCCCTGCAGCTCAAAATGACAAAAGGAGGCTTTATGGTAAATCGTTTGGCTGGCCGGGCCCGTCTGTCGGTCGGGTTGATCGCGATCGCTTCGCTGGCCATGGTCGGCGTGACCTCGGCGTCGGCCAAGACGCTGTACGTCAAGCCGGGGGGTCACAACACCGCCGCGTGCGCGATTCTCAAGCCGTGCAAGACGATCAGCTTCGCCGTGGCCAGGGCCCATAAGGGCGATACCGTGCGGGTCGCCAAGGGCACCTACAAGGGGTCGGTGACGATCACCAAGGACGTCAAGCTCGTCGGCGTCAACCGGCCGGTGATCGATGCGAGCCACCTGATCAACGGAGTCCTGATCTCCGGCTCGAAGGCTGCAGGTGCTCGGGTCGACGGCTTCGTGGTTGAGAACGCGCTCCAGGAAGGCATCCTGGCGACGCGAACGTCCAGTGTGACGATTGCCGCCAACCTCGTGCGCTTCAACGACAAGGGCGCGCCGGCCTCCCACCCCAAGCGTGAGTGTGCGCCAGCGGGCGCGATTCCGGGCGACTGCGGCGAGGGTCTGCACCTGATGACGGTCACTGACGCCCGGGTGACCGGCAACACCGTGGCTGACAATCTCGGTGGCATCCTGATCACCGACGAATTCGGTCCGACGGACGGGAACCTGGTTTCCCACAACCGGGTCCTGAACAACGTCGGCGATTGCGGCATCACCCTGGCCGGTCACAACCCGGGCGCTTTCTCGGCTGGGAAACCCGAGCCGGGTACGGCGGGGGTCTACGAGAACAAGATCATCGACAACGTCGCCGACGGCAACGGCACCAAGGGCTTGGGTGGGGGCATCCTGCTGGCGGCCGGCGAACCGGGCGCGGGCGTGTACGGAAACCTGATCCAGGGCAACGTCGCCAACGGCAACGGGCTAGGCGGGTTGACCCTGCATAGTCACGCGCCTGGCCAGGACCTCAACGACAACCAGATCATCGACAACTCGTTCAGCCACGACGGGCTGCACGGCGGATATCCGAACGGTGGTCCGGGCGACGTGCAAGCCGGCGTCACCCACACCGCGGGCATCATCATCTTCAGCGCGGTGACCAAGCTGGCGGGAACCGTCGTGCGCGGCAACCGGCTCAGCGATGAGTACTACGGGATCTGGACCGAGGATCTGCCCACGATGTCCACGGCGGCCAACACGTTCGCCAAGAACGTCACCACCAAGCTGTTTCAGCAGTAGCCGCCGGCACCAGCGTCCGGGGTCGCCTGCCGGCGCCCCCGGACGCCACCGCCGGGCAGGTCCGGACGAGCAGGTCAGCCGTGTGATTTTGGGTAGCGCAGGGCACCGCTCAGGTCAAACGTCGATTTCGTGCTGCCCGCCGCGAGCGAGGCGACTCCGGTCACCCGCAGGCTCCCGTGAGCGTGGCGGTAGCTCCCGGTACCTCCGGTCACGGTGAGCGTGCCCGTCAGCGCGAGCCCGCCGGTGGACCGGGCGGCGAACTTTCCCACCAGGGTGAAGCGCAGCGTCCCTCCGGCGTCAAACGCCGTGCCCCTCGCTCTGATCGAGAGCTCAGGCCCCCACGTGACGACTTGCCTCAGGGCCCCGCTCCAACGCGGGCTCCCTGACACGGTTCCATCGAGAATCCCCGCGTCGGTGTCCTTCACGCCGGCCACGCCGATCGTGCCGGTCGACGAGAGCGTTTCGATCTCGCCGCTGAGGCTGACGCGGTGACTGGAGACGGCCGGCGTCGGACGTCCGAGCGCAGCCGCCGGGGTCAGCGCCGCCACGGCGCCAAGCGCCGCGATGGAGCTGCCGACGGGAGCAATGAATCTCATCATGCTTCACCTCCGTTGGGGTCGAGCCGGCTCAGGTCGGGTCAAAGCAGCCGTCGAACGCATACAGCGGGTTGACCACGTTGTGCCCCTGCGCGTCACGGATCTCGGGCTGGCCGATGAACGTTGGTGGCCCCTGCGCGTTGTAGCACCCGTTGGCCTTCACGCTGACGTCGAAAGTGACCGGTGTGAACGAGAACGGGCTGGCGCCGTCTAGCTCGATCAGCATGTCCATCGTGCAGATCCAGTCGTCGCCAGGTCCCTGGTCCGAACCCGAGCGCCGGACGCAGCTGGCGTAGTCGTTGAGCTTGGCGCGGGCCGGGACGTGGCGCCCCAGCGCACGCTGCTGGAGCAGGGTGAGACCGTTGAACGTGGGCCTGATGGCCGCCTCGAGCCGGGTGGCCGTGACGGCGGCCGGACCCCAGCTGCAGGCCACCGCCAGCAACGCGATCAGCGCCGTACCGGCCAGCACGGCGCGGACCGGCAGCGCCCACCCTCGTCGCTTGGCGGCAGGAGGGCCGGCGAAATCCCGGTGACGGAGGATCGCCCAAGACACGCTCAGGCAGACGACCACCCAGGCGACGCTGACGACGCTCGCCAGCAGCAGGGGGCGGTAGAAGGGACGCGAGGTGAGGAGCCCGTGCCAGCCGTCGAACGCCGAGGCGACCAGCCAGGTGTGGACCCAGTATCCGGTGCCGACGAGCGCCAGCAACTGCATCGCGAGGGCGACGAGGACCGGTCCCAGCACTCCCATGATCCCGTTGCGAGACGCGACCGAGAACAGCACTGCCAGGCTCACGAATGCCAGCATCGGAAGCACGCTGGTCAACCAGCTCGCGAGCACCAGCTCCAGGCACCGCCAGGATGACAGCATCGTCCCGCCGAGGCTGACCAGCGGCTGGTGGCCGACCAGGAGCAGCCCGGCCACCAGACTGCAGAGCGCCGTCAGCACCGCCATCGCCACCGACAGCAGCGCCGCCGCCGCCACCTTGCTCGCGAACACGTCCCGCCGGCTGCAGGACCTCGTCAGGACCGTTTTCCAGGTTCCGTAGCGATCCTCGGCGGAGAAGATGTCGCCGGCCAGGACTCCCGCCAGCAGCGGGAACCCCCACGAGCCGGCAAAGCTCAGCACGACCATCGGGATGGCGAAGCCGGATTGGTGCACCCACAGGCCGAAGAGGGTGTCCGCCGGAACGCCGCTCTGCGCCTTCAGGATCGCCGCGAAGGCGAACGGGCCCAGCACGCACACCAGAGCCACGAGGCGGACCGGCAGCTGGACGGCCAGCTTGCGCCGCTCGGCTCGATACACGTGGCGAACGCCGCCGCGGATCTGATCACCGATCGGCTCCGCGGTCCTCACGCGCGCGTGTGTCCGGGTCGCCGTCATCTTGTCGCCGCCCGGCGCCGAGCCAGGTCTCCGACCGCCAGCGCGTTGGCGTCGGGGTAGGGGTGGGGGCCGGGGTCGGCAGTCAGGGCGAAGAACATCGATGCGAGCGAGCTGACCAGCAGCTCCAGGCTACGGATCGCCACGCCGGCCTTGGCCAGCGTCAGCACGTAGGGATCGAGCCTGCCGTCCCTGGCCGTGACGAGCAGGCCGCCGCCCGGCGCCGGGTCGGCATCGATGCCAGGATCGGCGCCGGCGATCTCCAGCGCCCGCAGGTCATCGCTGGTGGTCAACCGGTAGGTCGGCACGGGAGCCTCGCGGCGAAGCTGCGCGGCGGTTCCGTCCCAGACCGCTGCGCCCGAACGGAGCACCGTGAAGCTGTCGCATACAGCATCCACCTCGTCGATCTGATGGCTGCTCAGCAGCACCGCCACCCCCTCGCCGGATAGCTCCCGAACCAGCCCCAGGACGTCGCTGACTCCCGCCGGATCCAGTCCGGTGGTCGGCTCGTCGAGCAGCAGCAGTCGAGGCGCGCGCAGGAGCGCCGCGGCGATGCCCAGACGCTGGCGCATCCCGGTCGAATAGCCGCTCACGCGGTCGCCGGCTCGTTTGGTCAACCCGACCCTGCCCAGCGCATCGGCGATCCGGCCGGTTGCGCCGCGACCGTCCAGCTCGGCCAGCACCTCCAGATTGGCGCGCCCGGACAGATACGAGTAGAAGGCCGGGTCCTCAACGAACCCCGCCACCCCGTCGAGGTGCAACGAGTCGTAGGCCGGCTGCGGACGGTCGAAGAACTCGATCTCGCCCGCGTCGAGGCGCACGAGCCCGAGCAGCAGCCGCAGCAACGTCGTCTTGCCGGCGCCGTTGGGACCGAGCAGCCCCCGCACCTCTCCCTCCTCGATGGACAGGTCGAGTTGGTCGACCGCGCAGATCGCACCGAAATGCTTGGTCAGCCCACGCGCTTGAAAGACAGCCGTCGGGCCCAGCTCCTAGTTCTTTATGTTGAGGGTGGGCGGAGGCAGCTTGCTCTGCGGCAAGACCGGCAGCAGGAACGGCTTGCGCGGCTTCTGCCCGAAGTTGAAGTCCTTGATCAGGTTGCCGAGGACCGGCTCGTTCTCGCGAACATCCGGGCGGGGGTCGCGCCGTCCATCGGTCTTGGGGTTGAGCCGCTGGCCGCTGAGAAAGTCGTCCTCGATGAACTTCAGATAGGCGTCGAACGACAGCGTCTGGTGATCGATGTAGCCCTTGCGCGCGTACGGGCTGATCACCAGCGCCGGTACCCGGATGCCGTAGCCCTCGCCGTCGACCTTGGGCGGCTTGACGTGGTCATAGAAGCCGCCCCAGTCATCCCAGGCCAGGAAGATCGCCGTCGAGTCCCAGTCCTTGCTGCGCATGACCGCGTCGATCGCACCGGTGACGTAGTTCTGGCCCCAGCTGATCCGCCCCGGCGGGTGCTCGCTGTCGTCACCGCTGGGGATCAGCCAGGAGACGGCCGGCAGCGTGCCGGAGCGGGCGGCCTGGTAGAAGTCGCTGCTGGGGACGATGTCGGCGAGCTGATGATCCCGATGGACGGTGGTGAAGTTGGCCAGCGGGTTCCAGATCTCGGGGGTCCTGACGTTCTGCGGCACCGCCGCACAGGTCATCGCTCCGCTGGCGCAGTCGGGCTCGGTGCCCTGGGACAGGTAGTACCGCCAGCTGACGCCGTACTTGTGCAGCAGATAGGTGATGTCGGTCCAGGCGTACGGGGGCTGATCCTTGGGATTTGAGCTGTAGTGGTTGGTGGGCTCGTTGAACGTCGTCAGTGCCGACAGTCCGATGTTCGGACTTCCGTTGTCGAGGTTGGGGTCGGGGTTGACCAGGTCTGACTTGCAGGTCATGGGCTTGTTCGGGACGCATTTGGCCGACCAGCCGGACACCATGTAAAGATGTGAGACCTGGCTCCAGCCCAGGTTGGGCTCGAACATGTGGTCCTGCAGGACGAAGTTGCGGGCATAGGCCCAGTAGTGCTTGAGCTGGCGGCCGTCGTGGTAGCCCATCACGTCGTCGCAGGTGCTCGACAGGCCCTGGGCGACGCAGCCCAGCACGTCCGTGTCGAGGTGGCCGACGGCCTGGCGGCTGCGGATGAAGCCGTTCATCTTGCCGCCGTCGATGTCGGTGACCGCGTCGACCAGCATGTGGGGTCCGCCCGAGTTGGTGTCGCTCGGGTCGTAGTAGGGCTTCACGCATGTGTGCGCCTGAAGGTCGGGCACGCATACGGTGAACTGGCCCTGCTTGTTGCGCGGGAGCCCGTCGGCCCCGGGGTAGGTCCCGAAGTAGCTGTCGAACGAGCGGTTCTCCTGCATGATGATCACGACGTGCTTGATCTTGTGAATGCCGGTTGCCGCGGACGCGCGCGCCTGCACGGACGCAGCGGCCCGGCTGACGTGCGTGGTCGACGCCGTCGCGACGGTCAGCACGACCGCGGCCAGCGGGGCCAGGGCTACGAGCGTGGCCAAGCGATATCTGCGCCAGGTCCCGGCGCGCTGTCGGCGTTGAAGTCCCTGCATCGTCTCTGCACCCCTCTCGGTGGCACAACGCCGTCGGCGGCCGCGAACCTCGTGATCGTATTTGAACCCGGGGCCGTTGACCAGACGACTGGGCTGATCCGCCCGTACCGGGGGAATCAGACTCGCGACCGCCAAAAACGCTGCGATCCCGATTATCCTCGCGGGTGATTTTGCGCATGAGCCATCGAGCAGCCGCACGAGGTCCAGCTCACAAAAGGAGACCGACGCACATGACCGCCAAGCAGAAGCAGCTCTGGGCGATCCGGATCGGGGTGTTCGTGGTGATCTTGGTCGTGATCATCGTCGCCACGAGCCACTGAGCACAGCTGCGCGACGCAACGCCGCCGCCCCGGACCAGCCCGCGGCTACAAAGATCTAGCCGCTGTTGGCCTGCGGTTCCCAGCGGAATCCGCGCGCGGCGATGATGAACCCAACCACCGCCCAGAGGGCGAGTATCCCCAGGTCGCCCCCGTTGAACCCGGCGCCGGTCGCGCCCTGCACCAGCCCGCGCTGCATGCCCGCGGCTAGATGTTCGAGCGGGAAGACCTTGCCGACATCGGCCAGCCATGACGGCAGCGCAGCCAGCGGGATGAATACCCCGGAGATGAACGACAGGATGACCGCGGCGAACGGCCCCACCGTCGATGCGGTCTCCGCGGACTTGCATACGATCGTCACCGCCAGCCCGAGCGCGCTGAGCGCGATCGTGCCCAGCGCGACGTAGACCGCCAGGCCGAGGACGCCGGCCGGGTGCAGGTGAACGCTGAACGCTGAACGCGCCGATCAAGAACACCGCGAGCACCATCGCGACCGTGAACAGGACGGCGCGCAGCACATAGGCGCCGATGAACGACCAGGCGGGCATCGGCGTACCACGCAGGCGCTTGAGCTGGCCGGTCTCACGCTGGGTGGTGACGGTGATCGCCAGGGAGGTGAACGTCTGCAGCATGATCGCGTAGGCGGCGAGCCCGGCCGTGTAGTACGCCGCGGTGGAGATCACCTGGCTGCCGATGTGAGTGTTGTGATTGCCCCCGCGGACGAATACCTCTTCGAACAGCACGAGCAGGAAGAGCGGAAAGACGATCCCGAACACCAGCACACGTGAGCTGCGCATCGAAGCCACCAGGGCAAAGCGCGTCTGCACGGCGAGGATCCGCAGGTTACTCATCGCTGCTCGACTCAGTTCTTGTCAGCTCCAGGAACACGTCCTCCAGACTGGGCTGGCGCACCTCGATCGCCTCGAGCGTGACCTGCTCGCGGTCGGCCCAGACGGTCAGGCGCAGGAGCGCGGCTTGAGCGTCGTCGGTGTGGAGCGTGATATTCCCGTTCTCGCTTGTGACCGGGTGCGCGATCGCCTCGGCGATCCGCTCGGAATGCAGTCCGTCGGGAGCCACGAATCGGATAATCGCCTGCAGGGTCTGCTGTCCGGTGATCTCGTCGGGGCGGCCCTGAGCGATGATCTCGCCGGCGCGGAGGATCGCCACTCGGTCTGACAGGTACGAGGCCTCCTCCATGTAATGCGTGGTCAGCAGCACCGTCTTGCCGAGCTCCCTGAGCCCCTCGATCGTCGTCCATGCCTCGCGCCGGGCGGTGGGATCAAAGCCCGTGGTCGGCTCGTCGAGGAAGATCAGGTCGGGATCGCCGATCAGCGCCACCGCCACGTCCGCCCGGCGCCGCTGGCCGCCGGACAGCGTCCCGAGCCGCGACTGCTCGCGGCCGGTGAGCCCGACGAGGGAGATCACCTCATCCAACCGACGGGGGTTGCGGTAGAACGCCGAGAACAGCGCCAGCGTCTCAGAGACCGTCAGCAGGGGGTCGAGCTCGCATTCCTGCAGGACGAGACCGATCTTGTTGCGCCACGCGCGGGTCGGGTGGGAGGGATCGACGCCCAGCACTTCGACCTCACCACCGGTTCGCTGCCGGTAGCCCTCCAGGATTTCGATCGTCGTCGTCTTGCCGGCCCCGTTGGGGCCCAGGAAGCCGAGAATCTCGCCGGTGGCCACTTCCAGGTCGATGCCCTTGAGGACCTCGCGGTCGCCGTATCGCATCTTCAGGCCACGCACGGATATCGCCGGAGTCGGCACGGCGGCAATCTACCGCGCCACGGCGGTCCGGTCGTGAGAATCCTGTTGGCAAATCGAAGACTCGCGGGCTGGTGGCGCGGGCTGCCGAGCTCAGCGTGGCGACGGCGCGACAATTCCCGCAACGCTCCGATCTCGTAGGGAGGGAATTCATGTCGAGCACGCAAGTACGTCCCGCCGCGGCCGCGGTCGACCAGTGGCTGTCGAGCTTCGACGAGGCGCTCACCCAAGCGGACGCCGGCGCCGCGGCGCAGCTGTTCGCAGCCGACTGCTTCTGGCGCGATCTGGTCGCGTTCACCTGGAACATCAAGACCGTCGAGGGCGTAGACGGAGTGCGCGACGTGCTCGAGCACACGCTCGCCCACGTCAGGCCGTCGGGCTGGCGCACGACCGAGGAGCCGACCGAGGACGAAGGGGTGACCGAGGCTTGGATCGCGTTTGAGACCGCCACCGGCCGTGGCACCGGCCATCTGCGGCTGCGGGAGGGGAAGGCGTGGACGCTGCTCACCACGCTGACAGAACTCAAGGGCTACGAGGAGCGCGCGCGCGACCGGCGCCCCAAGGGTGTTCACCACGGGGCCGATCCCGACCGTGTGACCTGGCTCGAGCAGCGCCGGCGAGAAGCTGACCAGCTCGGCCACCAGACGCAGCCTGAGGTCGTGATCGTCGGCGGCGGGCAGGGCGGGATCGCGCTCGCCGCGCGCCTGCGCCAACTCCAGGTGCCGACGATCGTGCTCGAGCGCAACGCGCGCCCCGGCGACTCGTGGCGCAAGCGCTACAAGTCGCTGTGCCTGCACGATCCGGTCTGGTACGACCACCTTCCCTACATCAAATTCCCTGACAACTGGCCGGTGTTCTCGCCCAAGGACAAGATCGGCGACTGGCTGGAGATGTACGCGCGGGTGATGGAGATCAACTACTGGGGCTCCACCGAGGCCAAGTGCGCTCGCTACGACGAACCGGCCGGGGAATGGGAGGTGTCGGTGCTGCGCGAAAGCGAGCCGCTGACGCTGCGCCCCAGGCAATTGGTGCTGGCGACCGGGATGTCCAGCCAGCCCAGCCTGCCCAGCCTGCCTGGCCAGGACGTGTTCAAGGGAGAGCAGCACCACTCCTCCAGACACCCGGGCCCCGACGCGTACGCCGGCCAGCGAGCGGTGGTGATCGGCTCCAACAACTCGGCGTTCGACATCTGCGGGGCGCTGTGGGAGCACGGCGCCGACGTCACGATGGTGCAGCGCTCTTCCACCCACATCGTCCGCTCGGACACGCTGATGGAGATCGGCCTCGGTGCCTTGTACTCACAGCAGGCCGTCGACGCCGGCGTGACCACCGAGAAGGCGGACACGATCTTTGCTTCGCTGCCCTACCGGATCATGGCCGACTTCCAGATCCCGCTCTACGATCAGATGCGCGAACGCGACGCCGACTTCTATCGTCGCCTGCAGACGGCGGGTTTCGACCTCGACTGGGGCCCCGACGGTTCGGGCCTGTTCATGAAGTACCTACGTCGCGGCTCTGGCTATTACATCGACGTCGGCTCGGCCGAGCTGGTAGCCGACGGCCGAGTCAAACTCGCCAAGGGCCAGGTCGACCATCTGACGCAGGACGCGGTCGTGCTGCAGGACGGCACCGAGCTGCCAGCCGACCTGGTCGTCTACGCGACCGGCTATGAATCCATGAACGGCTGGGTCGCGGAGCTCATCTCGCGTGACATGGCCGACAAGGTCGGCAAGGTTTGGGGACTTGGGTCTGACACCCCAAAGGATCCAGGGCCGTGGGAGGGTGAGGAGCGCAACATGTGGAAGCCGACTCAGCAGGCGGCGCTCTGGTTTCACGGTGGCAACCTGCATCAGTCGCGCTACTACTCGCTGTATCTGGCCCTGCAGCTCAAGGCTCGCGCCGAGGGAATCGAGACCCCGGTCTACGGATTGCAGGAGGTTCACCACACACGCTGAAATCGAGGGGCAGTCGCGTCGACGTTCGGCCACGCCGGTGGCTACAGCGACCTGGAGAGCAACTGCGTGCAGACGGTGCGTGTTCCACGTGCCGAGCCTGAGGCGAATGCCGTCGCCGGCGCAGTAGGCTGCACGCCGGTATGAAGATCATCTACACGATCACCGATGAGGCGCCCGCGCTGGCCACCCACTCGCTGTTGCCGATCCTGCGGGCGTTCGCCGGAGCGGCGGGCGTCGAGGTCGAGGTCCGAGACATCTCGCTCGCCGGCCGGATCCTGGCGCAGTTCCCTGACTCGCTCAGTTCTGATCAGCGCGTCGACGATGCCCTGACCGAGCTCGGCGAGCTGGCCAGGACGCCCGAGGCCAACATCATCAAGCTACCCAACATCAGTGCCTCAGTGCCGCAGCTGAAGGCGGCGATCGCCGAACTGCAGAAGAGCGGCTACGCAATCCCCGACTACCCCGACGAGCCGACCGACGAAGCGCAGCGCCAGGCGCGCGCGCGCTACGACAAGGTCAAGGGGAGCGCCGTGAACCCGGTGCTGCGGGAGGGCAACTCCGACCGCCGTTCGCCGGCCTCGGTCAAGTCCTACGCTCGCTCTCACGCGCATTCGATGGGCGCCTGGTCACCGGACTCGCGCTCGCACGTCTCGACGATGAGCGACGGCGATTTCCGCTCCACCGAGCAGTCGGTGACCGTCGAGCACGAGGGTTCGGTGACGGTCGAGCACGTTGCGCAGGATGGCGAAGTGACTGTGCTCAAGGACGCGATCGCCGTCCTGGCCGGCGAGGTGCTCGACGTGGCCGTAATGCGCCGTGACGCCCTGCAGGAATTCCTGACCGCGCAGATGGGCGAGGCCAAGGAGCAGGGCGTGCTGTTCTCGGTGCACCTGAAGGCGACGATGATGAAGGTCTCTGACCCGATCATCTTCGGCCATGCTGTTCGCACCTATTTTCGCGCCGTGTTCGCGGAGCATGGCGCTGCGCTGGCGTCCGTGGGTTTCAACGCCAACGACGGCCTGGCGGCGCTGCTGAGCGCCATCGAGGGGTTGCCCGAGGAGGAGCGCAACGCCGTGGAGTCGGCGGTGAGGGCAGCCTACGCCGACGGCCCGGCGCTGGCGATGGTCGACTCCGGCCGCGGTATCACGAACCTACACGTGCCCAGCGACGTGATCGTCGACGCGTCGATGCCCGCAGCGATCCGTTCATCAGGCCAGATGTGGGACGCGAAGGGCGAGCTGCAGGACACCAAATTCGTGATTCCCGATCACTCCTACGCGGCGCTGTACGCCGAGACGATCGACGACTGCCGATGCAACGGCGCGTTTGATCCCGCGACGATGGGCTCCACCGCCAACGTCGGCCTGATGGCCCAGGCGGCCGAGGAGTACGGCTCACACGACAAGACGTTCGAGATGACCGACGCGGGTACGGTTCGCGTGATCGACGAGAGTGGCGCGACGCTGATGGAGCACGCAGTCAAGCCGGGCGATATCTGGCGTATGTGCCAGGCCAAGGACGCCGCGATCCAGGACTGGGTGCGTCTCGCGGTGGCCCGCGCCCGGGCCTCCGGCGACCCGGCGGTCTTCTGGCTCGACGAGTCGCGCCCGCACGACGCGCAGCTGCTGCGCAAGGTCCGCCCGGCACTGGCCGAGCTCGACACCGGCGGCCTGCAGATCGAGATCATGGACCTCGCCTCGGCGACGCGGTTCACACTGGCGCGCGCCCGGCGCGGCGAGGACACGATCTCAGTCACCGGCAACGTGCTGCGCGACTATCTCACCGACCTGTTCCCGATCCTCGAGCTCGGCACGAGCGCCAAGATGCTCTCCGTCGTGCCGTTGATGAACGGCGGCGGCCTGTTCGAGACCGGCGCCGGGGGCTCGGCGCCCAAGCACGTCCAGCAGTTCCTGAAGGAGAACCATCTGCGCTGGGATTCGCTCGGCGAGTTCCTGGCGCTCGTCCCATCCCTGGAGATGCTGGCCGAGAGGACCGACAATCCGCGCGCCAAGCTCCTGGCCGATGCCCTGGATCGGGCCACCGGACGGGTTCTGGGGGAAAACCGATCACCTTCGCGTAAGACGGGCGAGCTCGACAACCGGGGCAGCCACTTCTATCTGGCGCTCTACTGGGCACAGGAACTGGCGCAGCAGACCGACGACGCGGACCTCGCCGCCCGCCTAGGGCCGTTGGCGCAGCGGCTGGCCGCCGCCGAGTCGGCGATCGTCGACGAGCTGAACGGCGTGCAGGGCGCGTCGGTGGACATCGGCGGCTACTACCGACCGGATCCCGAACGGGCCGCGGCGGCGATGCGTCCGAGCGCGACCCTCAACGACGCGCTGGCCCAGTTCTGACGCCACCACCGGCTCCGCTCTAACTCCGGCGCCGCCTCCGCTTCAACGCCGCGCCCGCTGCGCTCTGATTGCCCGTGGCCGAACCCAAGCGCCGAAGTCTTGGTTTGAGGCAATCGGCACGTGGGTACCGTCCCTGGACGGAGACACGAGCATCCTCCAGCCCGTGCGCCGACTCGAGGGCTTCCAGCGGGTGACCCTCGCGCCGGGGCAGACGCAGACGGTCACGTTCACCCTGGGCGGCCCGAACCTCGGCTTCTACAACGAGCAGGGTCAGTTCGCGGTGGAGCCCGGGCCCGTCGACGTCTGGGTCGGTGACAGCTCGGTCGGCGGTCTGCCGTCGACGTTCGAGATCCACTCGTAGGCGGGGAGCCATGCGCATCCATCGCCGTGCCCTCGGCGCCCGCCAGATGGCGCGGCGGCCCGCGTTACGCGCGTTGGTAGCGGTCGCCGCATGCGCGCTGATCGCGGCGGCCACGGTGCCTACCCCGGCGCGAGCCGACGCGAGCGGCCCCGGCCTGAGCGCCAACCAGCGCGCGGTGCTTCTGCAGATCGCCCGTGACACCTGGAGGTTCTTCGGCGCCGACGTCGACCCGGTCACCCACCTGCCGCTTGACAACCTCAGGCCAGGTGGCATTCGCGGCGCGTATACGTCGGCGGCGAATATTGGGGTCTACCTGTGGGCGGTCGTCGCCGCCCGCGACCTGGGACTGATCGGCTCAGCCCAGGCCCAATCGATGGCGGCCGCGACGCTGTGGGAGGTCAGCACGCTGAAGCGCTTCGACGGCTTCCTGTACCAGTGGTATGACACCGCCAACGGCAACGTGCTCAGCAACCCGGGGCAGCCCGACTGCAGCGAGACGACGCCAAGCCAGGACAACTGCTGGTTCGTCTCGGCGGTCGACAACGGCTGGTATGCGTCAGGGCTGATCGAGGTCCGCCAGGCGCTGCCCCAGCTGCGGGGGCTGGCCGACCAGCTGCTCGCTCCAATGAACTTCTCGATCTTCTACGACAATCGGGCTCAGACCGCGTGCAATACAAATCCGGCCGTGACGGGCAACCAGCCGACCGGTCAGATGTACGGCGGCTACTACGTCGACCAAGGGCCGGCCGGCTACCACAACGGCGCGCTCTACAGCGACCCCAGGATCGCGATCTACATCGGCATGGGTCTGCACCAGATGCCCGGCGACGTGTGGTGGCGGACGTGGCGGACCCTGCCGCCGCGGCAGTGCCCCACCGATCCCGACTTCTCCTGGCAGGGACAGTGGCCGGTCGCGGGCTGCTGGCAGACCTACACCGACCCGCAGTCCGGCAAGACGTTCAACGTCTGGGAGGGCCACTACACCTACCCTGGGACCTCGCTCACATTCGTCCCGACCTACGCCGGCGGGATGTTCGAGGGTTTGATGGCCAACCTCGTGGTGCCCGAAACCACCTGGGGACCGCACAGCTTCGGGCTCAACGACCTGCGCTGGGCGCAGGTACAGGAGAACTACGCGACGCAGGTCCTTCACTACTCGGTCTGGGGAATGTCGCCGTCCAGCACCCCGGACGACACCGGCAACTACACGGGATACGGAGTGGAGGGGCTCGCCTTCCCAAAGGGTGAAGGAGTGGAGGGGCTCGCCTTCCCAAAGGATGAAGGCCTGGCCCAGTGCACCACCTGTGCGACCGAGGACACGGTGACGCCGCACGCCTCGGTGATCGTACTGCCGGTCCTGCCACAGGACGCGTACGCGAACATCGAGGCCCTGCTCGCCCGCTACCCCGGCATCTACTCCTCCGACGGCGGTTTCTACGATGCTGTCAGCCCCAGCACCGGCTCGATCGGCCATCGACGGCTGGTACTCGATCAGTCGATGATCATGGCAGCGCTCGACGACGCCCTGAACGGCGGCGCGCTGCAGCGCTACTTCGCCTTGGACCCCATCTCGTGGGCGGCCCGGCTGTACCTCTCCGACGAGCGGATGTCGATCCACTAACGCGTCGCTTTGACCACGAGCCAGCGAGGCGCGGGACGGTGAAGTCGGCCGTCAGCCGGAGCTGGTGCTCGAGCCGTTCGCGCTTCCGGGCTGAACGCTCTTGGTGCACTCGGTCAGGCCGAGGCTCGTCGCCTTGGCATGGTCTGATGCGTTGAGCGCACTGCCCTGAGCGGCCAGCGACTGCGCCTTCTTCAGGTCTCCGGCCCGGACTGCGGCGACGACCTGCTGAATCAGCGCCGTTTCCTGGGTCAGGCCGGAGATCAACTGGTCGGCCGTCGCCTTCTTGCCCGAGGGGGGCGTCAGCGCCCTGAGCTTGGCGAGCGCCGAGTTGGTCATGGCGATCTCCTTGGGGCCGGTCTTGAGCAGGTCGGCTGTGGTGTTGATCGCGGGCAGCGATGCGAGCTTGCTGTTGACCTCGGCGCAGATGCGGTTGGCCTGCGAGACGAACGTGGCGCCGTTGCCGTTCGTGCTAGACCCGCCGCAGCCGGCGAGGGACAGGACCGCCACCGGGACAATTAGGAGTTTGCTGATCGGACTCATTCAGATTGATCGCGCCGCCGACGCTCAACTCTTGCGCAGCAGCGAGGGCAGCTTGAGCAGCAGGCGCGGGATGTCTGAGCGCGCGTGATCGAGCGCGTCCTTGAGGGCGGCGGAGGCGCCGGCCTCGATCGCTTCGCCGTGACCGACGAGCAGACGCTCGGGCGCGTGGGCCGACAGCTGCCGGCGGGGAGGCGTCAGGCGCAACAGCGGGTGCACGCCGGCCCGGCGGCCCGCCGTGAAGACGGGGGCGGTGCCCACCGCCTCGGCCACGATCAAGGCGTTCTCGGCCGACCACCACAGCCCGATCTCTCTCCAGCCCTTGCGTGAGATCATCGGGACCACCTTAAACGGGGTGTCGGGAGTTCGCTCGGGCAGTCGCAGCAGCGCGACGCCGAGGCGCTGGGCCAGCGACTTGCAGTCGCGGTTGTGGCGATCGAGCAGCTGCAGCACGCCGGCCGGCTCGCCGAGCTCGGCGGCCGCGCTCAGCGCGGCCTCATCCTCGAACGGATCGATCAGCCAGACCCGGCCAGCGCTGACCACGGCGTGCGCCGAGCGGACCGTGCCGCCCCGCTCGGTCCAGGTGATCCCCAGTGCGTGGCGCTGCAGGGTTGTGCTCACGGGGCAACCATGGCACAAGTGGGCGGCGAGCGATCAAGTGGGCGGTGAGCGATCAAGTGGGCGGTGAGCGATCAAGTGGGCGGTGAGCGATCAGCCATCGTCAGGCAGCCCCAGCCGGTGGGGGGCGCCAGCTCGGCGGCTGGCTCGGGGCCCCAGCTGCCCTGCGGGTAGGGCAGAGACTGAGGCGGATCGGCGAGGACCGGCGCGGCACACGCCCACAGCCGCTCGACCTCGTCGGCGCGCGTGAACAGCAGCTGGTCGCCGAGCATCACGTCGTGCAGCAGCCGCTCGTAAGCCTCCAGGCCGTGCTCGTCGAGCTCGTGCACCGTCTGATGAGGATCGAACGGGCGCAGGTCCGCGAACACGGCGGCCTTGGCGTCGCGCAGCGCACCGGCTTCAAGGCTCTCCGGTGCCTCCATCAGCCACCCGTGCCAGCGCCGGTCAGGGTTCGTGGTTGGCGCTTATTCGAGCCGGCGTCGATGACGGCCGCCGCGGTTGCGCTCCTGGGGCGCAGACGCGGCCACTGCGAACAGCGCCGCCACGTCGGGGTCCATGAAGTAGTCGGTCCCGCCGTCGGCGCGGCCTTCGGTGGCGATCGGCAGGACGCGGTCCAGATGCCGGC